>Ga0102588_1002252_pt1 | contig 11555 bp, 10 predicted proteins | sample AraplaMF_Col_mMS_FD_76854 | JGI IMG/M metagenome (GOLD analysis project Ga0102588, IMG submission 76854) | Arabidopsis root microbial communities from the University of North Carolina, USA - plate scrape MF_Col_mMS (SPADES assembly) (version 2) | ecosystem: Host-associated > Plants > Roots >...
GGTCGCTTCGAGGAAGAAGGCCATCAGGCCTTCAATCGCCAGCGGCGCGCCGAAAATATCGCCGACGTAATAGCTGTAATAGCTCCAGTTCATGCCGAACTGGAATTCCATGACGATACCGGTGGCGACGCCCAGCACAAAATTGATGCCGAACAGAGTGCCCCAGAATTTCGTCATCTGCCGCCAGATTTGGCGACCGGTCATGACGTAGGTCGTCTCCATGATGGCAAGCAGCACGGAAAGGCCGAGCGTCAGGGGTACGAACAGAAAGTGATAAAGCGCTGTCAGCGCAAATTGGAAGCGCGATAGCGCTACGATGTCTAGTTCCATTATCTTTCTCCCACGGTCCCACGCGGTATCAAGAGTTTCCGCGTGGCCGGCCGGCCACGCGGGGTAGGCCTGTTCGCTCAATCCGGCCGAAGCCGATCGAGCGCCTTTTCGAACGCCGCCTCTCCACGGCGCGAAACTTCTGTGATGCGGCCGCCGTCGACGACGACGATGCGGTCTGCGAGCGCCGCTTCGCGGCGAATATGGGTTGCGATGAGCAGTGCCCGGCCTTCCGCTTCGACTGCGAGCCGATGCAGTACGTCGCGCGCCGTGCGCCCATCGAGACCTTCGGTCGGTTCGTCGAGAAGCCAGAGCGGCGTGTCACGCAGAAAGAGACGGGCGAGCGCCAGCCGACGCGACTGGCCGCCGGAAAGCCCCATGCCGCCTTCGCCGAGCAGTGTATCGAGGCCCGATGGCAGCGCATCGACATCGGCAATCAGGCCGGCAGCGGCAAGCGCATCGCGCAACCGGTCGTCATCGGCATCTGGCGCTGCGAGCACGAGGTTGCCGCGCAGCGTATCCTGGAAAAGTTCCGTCCGCTGGGTCAGCAGCGTGCCGTCGAGTGCGGCGGCCATGCCGGAGGCCGGTGGCAATTCGCCTGCAAGCAGCGATAGCAGGGTCGATTTGCCGGCTCCGCTCGAGCCGATCACGGCGATATGTTCGCCGCGGCTTACTTCCAGGGTCACATTCCGTAAGGCCGGCAGAGCCGCGCCATCGTGGATAACGGTCACGTTCTGCAGTGCGAAGGCGAGTTCGTGGGCAGGCGCCTCGGGCGCGAAATCCGCCTCGACTGCGGAAAGGCGCGGTGCGATGCGTCCGGCGGCAAGCAGCGTCCGTCCGAATTCCAGGGCACCCCGGCGCAATACTGCGAAGGGTTCTGCGGCGGCAAAGGCAACGAGCACGCCCAGTGCTGCGACAGGAGCGCTGATCGCCCCTGCCTGCATCAGCGCCGCTACGGAGAGCAGTGCCGCGACCAGCAGGGCGGTCGAAAAGAGCCCGAAGCCGAAGGCCACGCCGGTCTCTATCCGGTTCAACCGGTCGTCGGCGTTTGCCACATAGGCGTCTGCGGCTGATATCGCGTGCTCCTGGGCGGCAAGCCGATTTGCCATCAGAAGATCGGCCTGTCCGGCAACGAGATCGATCGTCCGCGACCGTAGTGTCTCGATGCCATAAGCGCGCCGCCGTGCAAATTTGCGGGCTGCCTGACCCGCAGCGAGCGGCAGACCAAGTCCAACCAGTATAAGGCAAAGGCCGAAGAGCAGCCCAAACAGCGGATGCATCAGCCCGAGCGTGACGCTGGCGACGAGTGCTGCACCGATCGCCACGGTCGCCGGCACGAGAACACGCAGGTAAAGTGAATCCAGCGCGTCGATATCTGCTGTCAGCCGGAAGAGCAGTCGAGCCGGTCGGTTGAGAAGCGTGCGCGCAGCACCCGCCGATGCCCAGCCTCGGAACAGCCGCTCGCGCAGGGCAGCCAAGATGGCAAGCGTGGCATTATGAGTTGTCAGCCGTTCGCCATAGCGGGCTGCTGTACGCAGAATGGCGAGGAAGCGAATGCTTGCCGATGGTGCAAACACGTCGAAGGTCGCGGCAACCGTGATCGAAAGCCCGGCAAGCGCGGTCGCCGTGATGAACCAACCCGACAGGCCGAGCAGAGCAATGCCGGCGATGACAGTCGCGGCCGACAGCACCGCGCCGAGCAGCAGTTCCCTACGGCGTGTCTCGAGGAAGAGATGCAGGACCGGTTTGATATCCTTGAGGAAAAAGGTCATTCGGCTGCCTCCCGAAGGGTTTCGCTGTCAAGGCGGATGGTGCGTTGCATGCGCGCGGCCAGCAGCGGGTCATGCGTGGCCACGATCAGCGTGCGATCTTCGGCGAGGGCGAGTAGGCTGGCGGTGATCTCAGCGGCAGTCTCGGCATCGAGATGGGCGGTCGGCTCGTCGGCAAGGATGATGCGGATATCGGGATCGCAGGCCGCCCGTGCGATCGCCAGCCGCAGCGCCTCGCCACCGGAAAGGCCGATGCCGCCTTCGCCGAGCGGGCGATGGCCGTAGGCTTGCGCGACGCCGGCAAGCATTGCCAGTTCGAGTGCATCGGCGACCTTGTCTCTTGTCATTCCGGGCCGGCCGAGCGCGATATTGGCCGATATCGTGCCAGCAAAGATATGCGGCTTCTGGCCGATCCAGGCCATCCCGCCGCGCCTCGCCGTCGCGCCTCCGATCAGAACCATACCTTCTCCGCAAGGTGCCAGGCCGGCGATCAGCGAAAGTATGGTCGATTTGCCGCTGCCGCTCGCGCCGAGCAGCGCCAGATGTTCGCCAGCGGCGATATCGAGGTTGAAGCCTTCAAGCACCGGCTCCTGATCGGGCTGGTAGCGAAAGCCAACGTTTACCAGACGGATGTCGCGGGCTCCTGCGGCGGCGACATTCTCCCGTTCGGGAAGCGTCATGCCTCCGGCAGCTAATCCATCCAGTGCCTTCAGCGCGGCTTCGCCCGAGGCACGGTCATGCCAGACAGCGGAGAGTTCACGCAGTGGCTCGAAGAAGGCCGGTGCCAGCAGCAGGATGAACAGGCCCTCAGAGAGGCTGAGGCCGGCCGACCAGGCGCCGAAGCGGATTTCGCCGAGCAGGCTGAAGCCGATATAGACGGCGGTCATCGCCACGCCCAGTGCCGAAAAGAGTTCGAGCACAGCCGAAGACAGAAAAGCGATCTTCAGCACTGCCATAGTGCGCGTGCGGAGCGATTCTGCTTCCGCGCGGAGCCGGTGCGCAGTGGCATCGACGGCGCCGAGAGAGCGGATCGTTGCAAGACCGCGCAGACGGTCGAGCAGGAAAGCGTTGAGGCCACCCGTTGCGATAAGCTGTTTTTCGCTTGCAGCCTGCGCGCGCCAGCCAATCAGCGCCATGAAGATCGGAATGAGCGGCGCAGCGAACAGCAGCACGAGTGCTGCAATCCAGGAGATGGGGAAAATGCAGCCGAGAATGATGAACGGCACAAGGCTTGCCTTCATCCGCGTCGGCTGGAACCGGGAGAGAAAGGGTACGATCAGCTCAGCCTGTTCGCCGAGAATGCTCGCTGCTTCGCCGGAAGCTGGACGGCCGATATCGACGGGCGAGAGCCGTGCGAGCAGGCGGACGGCTGTCGCCCGCTTTTCGCTGAGTTCAGCGCGGGCCGCGCGAAAGGCGAGGCGGGTGCCGACTGCATCAAGACAGCTCTTGACGATGCCGAGCAGCAAGACAGAGACAGCCGGCCATAGGACATCATTAAGACCGCCACCATCGGCAAGCCTGCCGACAGACCAGGCAAGCAGGCCCGCCTGCAGAATCCAGAGCGCGGCCGCGAAGGCCTGGAGCATTGCGGCGCTGCGCAAGCGGCGTCTGTTTGCAGCGGGCTTGCGTGTCCCCGCCTCTCGCCGGTTTCTCGCGTCGAAGAAAGCACGGGTCATGGCGCTAGCTCTTGTTCGCGGGATTGGGACGGCGGCGGCCAAGCGAAACGACCCTGTCCTTGGCCTCCAGCAATTTGGTCACTTTCGCGCCTAACGAGAGTAACGTTGCAAGTCTCTCTGTTTCAAGTTGCTTTACGTCTTCGTACCAATGCGTCAGCTGCTCGATCAGCGTGTGCATCTCGCTCATGCGCTCCTGCGCATGGCGTTCGGCCTCGCTTGCGGGGCGCTGCATGAGAATCTCGCGCAGCACGGAAAGCGTCGGATCGACCTCACGCTTCTTTCGCTCTTCGGCAAGTGTTCTGAGGATGACCCAGACGTCGTCGGGCGTCGTGAAGAAATCGCGCCGGTCATCCGGCTTGTGGCGTAGCAGCACCAGGTTCCAGGCCTGCAGCTCGCGAAGGCTCATGGAAACATTCGAGCGCGATATGCCGAGGGCATCGACGATTTCCTCTGCGCAGAGCGGCGCTGGCGAGACGTAGAGCAGAGCATAGATCTGGCCGACCGTACGGTTGATTCCCCAGCGGGAACCCATTTCACCGAAGTGCAGGACGAAGGACTGAACGAGAGGCGGAAGGTTCATTGTCATTTCCGTTGCGTCTGTGATTTCAGAAATTTCTGAAATCACTATACAGACTTTCGCGTTTGTGCCGCAATTGGCGAGCTTGACCTGCGTCAATTTGGAAGCATTCTTCGGTGATCTGCTTCTTCATAGACCGGCGCTGAGCGCCCGGAATTGACTTGAATCAAATCCTGCAAACATAAAACGCCCGGCAGACTGGTGTCTGCCGGGCGCCAGATGCTGTTTGAATTTGAACTTGTCGGTGAGGCGTAAGCCTCAGATGAGGCCAGTCAGGAGGCCGACGCCGGCAATAGCTGCAAGGCCGCCTGTCGTACGCATGACAAAGACACCCCGCCGTTCGCCGAAGCGAGCGATAAGGAAACCAACGCCGAGCCCGACTGCATGCAGCAGGGCCGTTGCGAACATGAAGCCTGCGGCATAGGCGGCACCACCCGCATTTTCAGGCATTTCGACCCCATGCGCATGGCCGTGGAAGACTGCAAACAGGCCGACAACAGCCATTGCGGCCGCCGTGGAGGCGCGCATGTTCAGAGCGACGACAGCACCGAGCACGATGACGGAAAGCGCGATGCCGGTTTCAACGAAAGGCACGTTGATACCGGCCATGCCGAGCGCGCCGCCGAAGGCCATGACAAGCACGAAGGTCGCTGGCACGGCCCAGACGGCGCGGCCGCCAAGCTGGAAGGCGAGCGCGCCGACCATGACCATGGCCAGGATGTGATCGAGGCCGGACACCGGATGGCTGAAACCATGGACAAGGCCTGCCGTCTCGCCGACGCCGGTATGGGCATAGGCAGCTGCAGGAAGCGCTGCGGCGGCAAGCGCAAGGACGCCGCTCTTGAAGACTGATTTCATGATGGAATTCCCTCTGTTTTATAGATCCTGCGGCCGCCGATCGCTCAGTCCCGGTTGCAAGTCGCTTCCACAAGCTAATCCAGCGAAATTTCATCGTCAACGGAAAGCAAAAGAATAGGTAGGAATTTCAAGTGCTTATATCGTAGGCAATTGCCGTTTTGAAAGGCGTCTTCACAAGCGCCCGCCAACGGTACTATCAATCACGTTGCGGCGGTGAGAGCCGTCGCATCTTGAGGAGGATTCCATGACGAATACCGAAAAGCCGCTGGCAATCAGTGCGCCGGAACCGCGCACGCTCGATCTGATCTTCAGCGACAAGGCGCGTGTCGAACTCAATGCCAAATATGAGATTGTCGAGGCCGATGCCGAAAACATCGCCGGCCTCGGAGAGGATATTCTGGGCAAGGCGCGCTACATCATCGGCCAACCGCCGCTTTCGGCGGAAACACTCGGCCGCATGCCGCAGCTTCGCTCGATCCTCAACGTCGAGAGCAACCTCCTCAATAACATGCCCTATGAGATCCTCTTCCAGCGCGGCATCCACGTGGTGACGACCGGACAGGTTTTTGCAGAGCCCGTGGCGGAGATCGGCCTCGGCTTTGCGTTGAGCCTTGCCCGTGGCATCGTCGACGCCGATGTTGCGTTCCGGGAGGGCAAGGAACTCTGGGGCGGCGAGGGCAATACGAGCGCGCGGCTGATCGCGGGTTCGGAGATTGGGATTGTCGGTTTCGGCGATCTCGGCAAGGCGTTGCGCCGCGTCCTTTCAGGCTTTCGCGCCAGAATCAGGGTTTTCGATCCCTGGATGCCTCGTTCGATCCTGGAAGAAAATGGCGTCGAGCCAGCGAGCCTGAACGACGTGCTGACACAGAGCGATTTCGTCTTCGTCGTTGCCTCCGTCACCAGCGAAAACAGGGGCTTCCTCGGCGCGGATGCTTTCGCCAGCATGCGCAAGGGTGCGGCCTTCATCTTGCTCAGCCGTGCCGATGTCGTGGATTTCGAAGCGCTGATGGCGGCCGTCGCGTCAGGCCATATCGTGGCGGCAAGCGATGTCTATCCTCAGGAACCGCTGCCGCTCGACCATCCCGTCCGCAGCCTCAAAGGCTTCCTCCGCTCGGCCCATCGGGCAGGTGCGCTCGATATCGCCTTCAAGAGGATGGGCGACATGGTGCTCGAAGACATGGATCTGATGGATCGCGGCCTGCCGCCGATGCGCTGCAAGCGGGCGGAGCGCGAAACGGTGTCCCGAATGCGCTCCAAACCCGTGTCGGTCAATTAGGCTGCGCGCTGGCCGGTGCCCTGGATAGCGGCAAGCTTCCAATCGGCGCCGGGCTTGCGCACGAAGGTCCAGACCTCTGTGCTTTCGCTCGGGCGGCGATCGTCACCCGAGACGACACGGCCGCTCGCGCGCTCGACCATGGCGTCGATCGAGGAATAACGCATCGCAAGCGTTGCATATTCCTGACCGTTCTCACGCCAGGCTTCGGCAATATCGCCCTGCAGAAGCTTGACGTCGGAGACCTGGTTGCGCACGCCATTTGTGGCGTTCTCGCCAAGCTCTTCGGCAAGATAGGACATGGCTTCCGGTGTCGTCAGGCGGCGCAGCGCGGCGTAGTCTTCTGCGCCATAAGCGGTCTGAACCTTTGTCAGCAATTCCTCGAACTGGTCGAGGTCCGCCTGGGCAAGGCCGACCTCATCGCTCGGGCGGGCATTGCGCTGCTGGCTGCCGGAACCCGAGCCGATCGCCGGAATATGGAAGGACGAACCGCCATTGGCCGGCGTCATGTTATGGGCCTGCGGTCCACCATAGCTATGGCTGCCTGTTCCATACGAGGGTTGGCGGCGATTGGCGAAGAAACGCATGGCGAGTGTAATCGCTCCGAAGATCAGCGCGATCTGCAAGAGCATGCCAAGGAAACCGAAGCCGCCACCGAAACCATGGCCGAGCAGCATGCCGAGAAGGCCGCCGGCAATCAGGCCACCGATCATCGAACGACCGAAGCCGTTGAAGAGGCCGGGGCGCTGCTGAGCATAACCGGGCTGCTGGGTGCCGTAAGGCGCAGTCGTCTGCGGGCGCGGCGTCATCGAGCGTTCGATGGGCGCGGCCGGGGCCGGGGCAGTCTGTGTGATCGGAGGCGCGTTGAAGGTGCGCGTGCCACGGCTTCCGAATCCGCCAAAGCCGCCGGCGCGGCGCGCATCGGCGTCTCCGATCGAAGCAAAGACGGTGGCGCTCGCAAGTACAGCGATAGCCGCAATCCTGGCAAAACGCGAAACGGCACTGGGCATTCTTCATCTCCTATCATGCGCTGAATGGCATGTTCGGAGATAATATAGGTATTCTTTCTGCCCTGTGAAGTTGTGGGATGCTACTGGCAGACGTCGACCCATTCTGCGCGGGTGATTTCCACCAGTCGTTCGGTCGGAATATGCACGGCGGAATTGGTCGAACCGGCGGCAGGAACGACCTCGCCGAACTGCTTCAGCGATACGTCGCAATAGATCGGCAGCGGTGCAGGCAGGCCAAAGGGGCAGACACCGCCGACCGGGTGGCTCGTCACTGCCAGCACCTCTTCGGCATCGAGCATGCGCCCCTTTCCACCGAACGTGTCCTTGAACTTCCTGTTGTCGAGACGCGCGGTACCGCTTGCCACGATCAGCATGGTGCGGTCGCCCACACGAAGGCAGATCGTCTTGGCGATCTGCGCGGGCTCGACGCCATGCGCTTCGGCGGCGAGAGTGACTGTCGACGAACTGCCGGCCGTTTCGACGATGGCGATATCGGGGGCATTGGCGGCGAAGAAGGCGCGAACGGATTCAAGGCTCATGGGATAGGATACTTCTGGATCGACAATCGACAGGGAGGCCGCGAAGCGGCGGTGAATTCCCGCACTTGCGGGCCAACTTAATATTTAAATTTTAGAGAATTCAATTGCTTAGTTGCCGCAATATCGTTTTCGGTCGTCCTTTTGAGTGGCGCGGATTGTTCCGAAATTCTAAGTCATGGATATTGCTGGAAAAATTGGCAGCTGCGCAACAGGGACTCCAGAGTGAGCAAGCCGAATTATCGCGATATCGCCCGCCAGGCGGGCGTGGGAACCGCGACCGTCGAGCGCGTGCTCAACGGGCGCGGTGGTGTGCGGCCCGAACTCGTCGAGAAGGTGATCATTGCCGCGCGCAGCCTGGACTACCCACGAACACTCCCCGATACGCATCGCGGCCTTTTGCGCATCGAAGTGCTGATGGTTCGCCCTGAGACCACATTCTATCAGCGGCTCTCCAAGGCATTCGAGAGGATCGCGGCGACGCTCGATCCTCTCGTCGTCGTACATCGCAGCTTCACCGAGGAGATGAAGCCCGAGGAGATCGCCAGGCGCATTTTGTCGACCGACCTGCCGCGCGCGGGCCTCATCCTCGCGGTGCCGAGCAACCCTGTCATCAAGGCGGCGGTGGACAAGGTTGTCGCCCAAGGGTTGCCTGTGGTTCATGTCGTGACCCGCGCTTCCGATCGCTCGGGCGAATTAGTCGCCATCGACAACTATGCTGCCGGACGCACTGCAGCACTCTTCATCGGTCGAATGGCCCGCCGGCAGGGCTCTGTCGTGGCGATCTGCCATCCGATCTATCAGGTCCATCGCGATCGTATCCGCGGATTTTCCGAATATTTTCTGGAGCATGCCGGTGCCACCAGCTTCCAGTGGCTGGGCTTCGGTCTTGATGAGGAGCATATCAGCGCCGAGCTTCTCGCGTCAGCTCTGAAGACCTATCCGGACTTGGCCGGTCTTTATAATGCCGGCGGCGCCAATTCCGCTCTCATTGATGTGCTTCGACGCCAAGCCGCCAAGCGCGATATCTTTTTCGTCGGCCACGAACTGACGGACTACACCCGCAAGGCACTTCAGGATGGCATCATGGATGTGGTTCTCGATCAGGCGCCGGAAGCGCAAGCCAGGCGATCGCTTGATCTCATCCTGCGCCGCATTGGCCTGACCGATATCGAGCCGGATCAGGCACCCATCCGTTTCATCACCATCACCAAGGAAGCGCTTTGATCTGATTTGATCAAGAATGGCTTCGGCTCCGACGCGCTCCCCTGTTACTTTTGCGTCAGGGGGAGAGCCGGAGCGTCGCGAGGAGCGACACCGGACAGGGCGCAGACGGCGCTCTCCTTCATCAGATCTGCGCGGACCGATATCGGATCCACCTGAAGGAGAGTGCAATGGACGATCTGAAATTCGGCACGCGCAACAAGCGCGGCGACTGGGCGCCGAACCAGCCGGTCGAGACCGCGCCGTTATTTGCGTTTCCGCCGCGGCTGATGGCCATCGTGAAATGGCTGCCGCATTATTTCTTTCCGTGGAATGCGATTTTCGCCGCTTCGGCCGTTGCCTATTGGGCCTGGGTCATTCCGCCCGTCGAAACAATGCGGACGCCGGGCATTGGCTGGATTGCTTGGTTATATGCCGTCAATGCGGTCTGCGTACTCCTGTTCTACGGCGCATTCGAGCTGCATCTCTATGTGCTGAAGCGGCAGGAGAGCCGCTTCAAGTACAATGGCAAATTTCCCTCCGAGCAGAAGAACAAGGCCTTCTGGTTCGAAAGCCAGAACCTCGACAATATATTGCGCACGTTCCTGTCGGGGGTAACGATCTGGACGGCGATCGAAGCAGGCATGTTATGGGCCTATGCCAATGGTTATGCGCCATGGCTGAGCTTTGCCGAACATCCCTGGACGCTGGCATTGGTCGCGCTGGTGGTGCCGATCATCCACGAGTTCCATTTCTTCTGCATCCACCGGCTCATTCACACGCCCTTCCTCTATAAGTGGGTGCATTCGGTCCATCATAACTCTGTCAATCCGTCGCCCTGGTCGTCGCTATCCATGCATCCGGTCGAGCATCTGCTCTATCTCGGAACGGCCTTCTACCACCTGATCCTGCCGTCCAATCCGATCCTGATGCTCTACCAGCTGCACTATGCGGGCTTCGGCGCCATTCCCGGCCATGTCGGCTTCGACAAGGTCGAGGTCGGCGAGGATACGCTGGTCGATAGCCACGCCTATGCGCACTACCTGCATCACAAATATTTCGAGGTGAATTACGGCGATGCATTGATCCCGCTCGATAGGTGGTTCGGCACCTGGCACGACGGTTCGTCCGAAGGCGAGGCGCGCATGCAGGAGCGTTACCGCCGCCGCAAGGAAAAGCTCGCCGCCCGCAAGGCTGGCATGGAAGTGAAGGGAGCAGCCGAATGAGCTGGATCACTGCCTGTAAACTCGAAGACATCGAACAGGAAGGCGCTATGCGTTTCGATCACGGCAGCCGCACCTATGCCATCTATCGCGGTCCCGATGACAGCGTCTATTGCACTGCCGGCCTCTGCACCCACGAGGCCATCCATCTCGCCGAAGGTCTGGTCATGGATTTCGAAGTGGAATGTCCCAAACATTCCGGCGCCTTCGACTATCGCACCGGCGAGGCGCTGCGGCTTCCGGCCTGCGAGAATTTGAAGACCTATCCCGCCGAGGTGATCGACGGGGAGGTGCGCGTGGCTCTCGCCTGAGCCTGCATCTTTTGCAGGCCTGAGTGGCCTCCGGAATGCGTGGGGTGGCCCGGCACCCATGGGAGGAAATCATGAAGTCATTTTGTGTGGCGGCCATCCTGGTCGCCCTGACGGCAAGTGCTGCCTCGGCCGAGACCATCGGCGTGTCGATGCAGAGCTTCGACAATAACTTTCAGACGTTGCTGCGAGAAGGTCTGAGCGCAAGGGCATCTGAAGTGGGTGGCGTCACCCTGCAGATCGAGGACGCTCAGACCGATGTCTCCAAGCAACTCAATCAGGTGAACAATTTCATCGCTGCAGGCGTCGATGCGATCATCGTGACACTTGCGGATACATCTGCAGCGCCTGGCATCAGCGCGGCGGCCGAGAAGGCTGGTATTCCTCTCGTCTATCTCAACCTTGAGCCGGGAAATCTCGCTCAGCTACCCCAAAAGCAGGCCTATGTCGGCTCCAAGGAAACCGACTCCGGGCGTCTCGGTGCGGAAGCCGCCTGTCAGATCCTGAAGAAGAATGGCAAGGCAAGCAGTGCCCAGGCCTATATCCTGATGGGAGATCTCGCACATCAGGCCTCGCGCGATCGCACATCGTCGGTCAAGGAAACGCTTGCGGCGAGCGACTGCAAAGACGTGAGCATCGCCGACGAGCAATCGGCGGCGTGGACGCGCACGAACGCCATGGATCTGACGACCAACTGGATCACCGCCGGCCGGCCGATCGACGCGGTCTTTGCCAATAACGACGAAATGGCAATCGGTGCGATCCAGGCACTCAAAGCTACCGGCGTCTCGATGG
>Ga0102588_1002254_pt1 | contig 11547 bp, 9 predicted proteins | sample AraplaMF_Col_mMS_FD_76854 | JGI IMG/M metagenome (GOLD analysis project Ga0102588, IMG submission 76854) | Arabidopsis root microbial communities from the University of North Carolina, USA - plate scrape MF_Col_mMS (SPADES assembly) (version 2) | ecosystem: Host-associated > Plants > Roots >...
GGTGTCCTTGCGCACCGTCGATGGCAGGGACGGCTCGTCTTTCTGCATCATGGCGCCCTCAGTAGGTCATCGCGGCGGCGTTGATCGCGCCGACGCACACGGCGACCACCGCGACGAACAGCGCCACGGACCTCACGTCGTTCTCGATCTGGCCGCGCAGGTCGCGCACGACCACCCGCAGCGCGAAGTGCGTGAGGAGCTGTACCACCCACGCCACCAGGCCCCAGAGGGCGAGATCCACGAGGTTCACGCTGTGGGCGATGGCGCTGGCCAGCGGCTGCACGAAGCCGATAGCCGCACCGCCAAGGCTGATGGCCGCGGCGAGGTTGCCGTCGCGGATCAGCGCCATCTCGCGCTGCGGCGTGATCCAGATGTAGGTCACGACGAAGGCGAAGAAATACAGGATGCCCAGCGCCAGGTAGGCGACGAACGCGGGCAGGGTGAACAGGTCCGATACGATCACGAGGCTTCCTTGATGCGCGGCTCCCCTTGGCCGCTTCGCGAATATAGGCGAACTGAGGCGACCTTGCCCGCTGCCGCGGGTTCGCCGATACGATCGGCTCCCACCCTTTCGGTAGCACCGTCGCTACCAGCTCCCATCCCTTCGGTAGCACCGTCGCTACCAGCTTCCACCCCTTCGGTAGCACCGTCGCTACCAGCTTCCACCCTTCGGTAGCACCGTCGCTACCAGCTTCCACCCTGCGGTAACACCGTCGCTACCGGAGGGTGGGAGCCGATCCTATCGGCGATGCTCTAGCTACTCGCCCAGGCCCAGCTCGGTCGCGAAGAACGTCATCGACAGCGCCGCGTTACCCACGCGCTGGCTGAAGGGGGCGCCGATGCCGTGGCCCGCGTTCATGCGGGTCAGCAGAAGTACCGGCTGGCCGGACGTGCTCGCATCCTGCAGCGCGGCGGCGAATTTCCGCGACTGCCACGGCGCCACGCGCGGATCGTTCGCACCGGTGGTCAACAGCACCGCCGGATACGCGGTGCCCTTCTTCACGTTGTGCAGGGGCGAATACGCCAGGGTGGCCTTCGCCTGTTCCGGATCGATCACCGTGCCGTATTCGCTCACGTTGTACGGGCCGTTCGCGAACGCGGTCTCGTGGCGCGGCACGTCGTAGATACCCACGGAACCGACCACGGCACGGAACTGCTGCGGATGCTGCGTGAGCGCGGCGCCCATCAGCAGGCCGCCATTGCTGCCGCCGAGGATGCCGAGGTGTTTCGTGTCGGTCCATTTCGTATCGATCAGCGCCTGCGACGCCGCGTAGAAATCGTCGAACACGTTCTGTTTGCGCAGCTTCTGGCCCTGCTCGTGCCACGCTTCGCCGAACTCGTTGCCGCCGCGGATGTTGGCGTAGGCGAGCACGCCGCCGCGCTCGATCCAGGCGAGGTTGGGGCCGATGAAGCCCGGCGTCACCGGAATGCCGAAGCCACCGTAGCTGTACAGGATGGTCGGGCGCTTGCCGTTGGGCGTGACGCCATCCATCGAGATCACAGTGACCGGGATCTTGCTGCCGTCCTTCGACGTGCCTTCCACGCGCGTGACGCGCACCTTCGAATAATCGGCGGCAGGCTTCACCTCGAAGATCGTCTTGATCGACCCGGTGGCGCCGTCGTATTCCGCCCAGCGCGTCGGCTGCGTCCAACCCGCATAGGTGATCAGCGCCTTGCTCTGGCCCTTCTCGGCGGCGACGCCACCGATCGCGATGCCCGTCGCCGGCAGCGGCACACGGCGCACGAACGCCGATTTCGCGTCGTACTGGTCGGCCCACCAGTCGGAACCGGCGCTGCGCACGACGAGGAAGCCGTCGCCCAGCGCGGTCACGTGCTGGATGGCGCCCTTGCCTTCGGGGAGCACGTCGACCGGCTTGCCGTCGGCGCCGATGGCGACGACCTTGCCGCGTGGCGCACCGGCGAACGTGACGACGAAGAGCCGGTCGCCAACCCAGCTGGCCGAGCGGGCGTCCGCCTTCTGGTCGAGCACCTTGCGGAACGTGCCGCTGCCTTCGCGAAGAAAAACGTCTGCAGGGCCGCCGTCGCCCTCGTTGGCGAGCAGCGCGGTCGCCTTGCCACCGTCGCTGTCGAGCAGGATGTATTCCGCGACGTGCGAGTAATCCTTGCCGAACACCACCGTGTCCTTCGTGGCAGGCTCGCCGATCGTGTGATGCGCGAGGTAGGCATCGAATTCGCGCAGCGGCTTCGCCTTGGTGGGCGTCGCGAAGCGCGCGTACGTCACGCCCTTCTCGTCGGCATCCCACGCCAGCGCCTGCGGCGTGGTGCCGCCGCCGGCCCAGGGCAGTTCGTCGGCCAGCGGCTTGCCGGTCGTGGTATCGAGGATGTGGATCGTGGTCAGCTCGCTGCCGCCCTCGGCGGTGCCGTACGCGAGAAAGCGGCCGCTCGGCGACGGCCAGTACGCGGTGATCGCGGTGTTGCCGTCGCCCTTGTTGAGGTCGACGAGGGTGCGCGTCGCGCCGTCCGGCCAGGCCTTCGCCACGAGCACCGGCTGCGGCTGCGGCGGCGTGTTTTCGAAGTAGAACAGCGTGCCGCCGGCTAGCGTGGGCGACGAGCGCGTCGTCGACGTGATGGCCAGCTCGCGGATGCGCGCGCTCAGTTCCTTGCCCAGCGGCATCGCGCCAATGGTCGCCTCGGTGTAGGCGTTCTGCGCCTCGATCCACTTCGTGACGTCCGGCGCCGTGGGGTTCTCCAGCCAGCGGTACGGATCCTTCACCGCCTGGCCGGCCAGCGTTTCCGAGACCATGTGCTTCGGGGTGGCCGGCGGCGTCGTCGAGGCGGCATGGGCACCGAAGGCGAGGAACAGGCTGGTGGCGAGAAGGCGGGGAACGATGGCGCGCATGGGGGAAACTCCCGTAGAGGATGACCGAGCGTAGTAGGAGCGCGCCTCGCGCGCGACATCTTTTGAGGCCGTGAGCTGACGCCCCCAGCTCTTGAGCTTCTTCCGAACGACCCTGCGGCGTATCGCGAAAAGCTGTCGCGCGCAGGGCGCGCTCCTACCGGGTAAGCTCGCTCGTTTTACGCTGGATCGCCCGATGCGCGCACTCGCCACCGCCCTCCTCACCGTCCTGGCCGCCGCCCCGGCCCTCGCCGCGCCGCCGCCGCTGGACATGGAAACGATCATGGCCGATCCGGACTGGATCGGGCCGGCGGTGGAAGATGCGTACTGGAGTGTCGACGGCTCGCAGGTCTACTACTCGCTCAAACGCGACGGCAGCCCGGTGCGTGACCTCTGGCGCGTGGCGGCCGGGGGCGGTGCACCCCAGCGTCTCGACCCCGCGGCGGCCGCGCAGGCGGACGGTGCCGGTGCCGTCTTCGACCGCGACCATCGCCGTGCGGCCTTCATTCGCCACGGCGACGTGTTCCTGCGCGACCTCGGCAGCGGCGCCACGGTGCAGGTGACGCGCACCGCCGCGAAGGAGAGCGAACCGCGCTTCTCGGCGGACGGCCGCCTGCTCACCTTCCGCGCCGACAAGGACTGGTTCGCCTATGCCGTGAGCGGCGGCCCGGTCACGCAGGCCGCGGTGCTCGAAGAAAAGGACGACCCGAAAACGAAGAAGGCCGACGACCTGACCGACGAGCAGCAGTCGCTGTTCAAGACCCTGCGCGGCCTGCGCGCGGACGAGGACGCCCTGGCCGCCGATGCCGACGCGCTCGCCGCGGCCGACCCAGGTCGCGCGCCGAAGCCGTTCTGGCTCGGCAAGAACGTGTCCATCTCGGAGACTTCGCTGTCGCCCGACGGCCGCTGGATGCTGGTCGTCACGCAGGCGAAGGATGCCGATGCCGGCAAGATCGCCGACCTCACGCACTACGTCACCGATTCGGGTTACGCGGAACCGGAGGCGACACGCAGCTACGTCGGCCGCAACGATCCCGCGCCGCAGTCGCTGCGCCTGCTCGACCTGACGACGCACGCCAGCTACGACCTCGACACCGCGACGCTTCCGGGTATCGGCGACGACCCGCTCGCCGCCTTGCGTGCGAAGACGGTCGCCGCGCTGCGCAAGGAAGGAAAGACGGAGCGCGCCGACGCGCTCGCCGCGCCGAAGAAGCGCCCCGTCATCGTCAACGCGGAATACAGCCCCGGCATCGTCTGGAGCGACGACGGCCACGAGGTCGCCGTGCAGCTGCGCGCCATCGACAACAAGGATCGCTGGATCGCCACCGTGGACTTCGACCGCCACGCGCTCGTGACCCAGCATCGCCTGACCGACAAGGCCTGGATCAACTGGGACGGCAACGACTTCGGCTGGCTGCGCGACGGACGCACGCTCTGGTACCTCAGCGAAGAATCCGGCTACGCGCAGCTCTACGTGCGGCCGCGCGGCGGCAAGGCCACCGCGCTGACGAAGGGGGCGTTCGAAGTCGACCACCCGGTGCTCAGCCCCGATGGCACGCGCTTCTACGTGCGCACCAACAAAGTGGCGCCGTATAGCTACGACATCTACAGCGTGCCCGTGCAGGGCGGCGACCTCACGCGCGTCACGACGTACGAAGGCCTCGACGATTTCGCGTTGTCGCCGGACGGTCGCCGTCTCGCCGTGCTGCATTCGTCGTCGTACGTACCGTCGCAGCTCGCCACGATCGGCGTCGACGGTTCGGCCGCGCGCGATCTGACCGACACGCGCAAGCCAGGCTTCAAGGCGCACGAATGGATCGCGCCGAAGATCGTCCCCGTGCCGTCGCAGCATGGCGCGGGCACGATCTGGGCGAAGTTCTACGGCCCCGCCGATCCCGCCACCGCCGCCTCGCGTCCCGCCGTCATCTTCGTGCACGGTGCGGGCTACCTGCAGAACGTGCACCTGTCGTACCCCGCGTATTTCCGCGAGCAGATGTTCCATAACCTGCTGGTGCAGCGCGGCTACGTGGTGCTCGACATGGATTACCGCGCGTCGAAGGGCTACGGCCGCGACTGGCGCACGGCGATCTACCGGCAGATGGGCCACCCCGAACTCGACGACCTGCTCGACGGCAAGGCGTGGCTCGTGAAGGAGCACGGTGTCGACCCGAAGCGCGTTGGCATGTACGGGGGCAGCTACGGCGGCTTCATGACCCTGATGGCGCTGCTGCGCACGCCGGGCGAGTTCGCGGCGGGCGCCGCCCTGCGCCCGGTCACGGACTGGACGAGCTACAACCACGAGTACACGTCGAACATCCTCAACGATCCGCAGATCGATCCCGAGGCGTACAGGATCAGCTCGCCGATCCAGTACGCCGAGGCGCTGGCCGACCCGCTGCTGATCGAGCACGGCCTGATCGACGACAACGTGCTCGCCAGCGATTCCATCCGCCTGTACCAGCGTTTCATCGAGCTGCACAAGAAGAACTTCTGGATGTCGCTGTATCCGCTGGAGCGGCATGGTTTCGTGCATGCGGACTCTTGGTACGACGAATACCGTCGCATCGACGAGCTGTTCCGCGAAAGGCTGGAGCCTGCCGCCCCGAAGTAATACCGGGCGTGGTCGCCGTGGGTACCGGCGTACGCCGGTACGACGAGCAGGGCGCGGCGGAGCCGGGGGCATCGACCCTCTCGGTGTCACATGACAGTCGCCCGGGTGTACGCCGGTACGACGCGCAGGGCGCGGCGGAGCCGGGGGGCATCGACCCTCTCGGTGTCACATGACAGTCGCCCGGGTGTACGCCGGTACGACGAGCAGGGCGCGGCGGAGCCGGGGGGCATCGACCCTCTCGGTGTCACATGACCGTCGCCCCGGCGTACGCCGGGGCCCACGGCGATGCGATCGGTCTTCGCGAACCGCCCCCCAACGAAATTTACGCAAACGTTACGCCCCGCCCCACCCGCGATACGCCGTAAATATCGCCACGGGCGAACAATGCGCGCCGTCCCTTCCCGACGGAACGCTCCCGTGGAATTCCTGTACGTCCTCCTGCTCGTCGTCCTCACGGCATCGACGATCGGCTTCCTCATGATCTGCGACCGGCTCGGTCGTCGCTGAGGAATCGCCATGACCCTTTCCTATGTGATCGCCGCGATCGTCGCGGTCCTGCTCGCGGGTTATCTCTGCGTGGCCCTCCTCAAGCCGGAGTGGTTCGAATGACCGCGAACGATTTCCTCCAGATCGGCCTGTTCCTCGCCGTGCTGCTGGCGCTGGTGAAACCGGTCGGCCACTACATGGCGCTCGTCTTCGCCGACGAGCCCAACCGCGTCACGCGCGCCGGTGCGGGTGCGGAGCGCCTGCTCTATCGCCTCGCGGGCATTCGCGCCGACGAGGACATGGGCTGGAAGCGTTACGCCATCGCCATGCTGGTCTTCAACGTCGCCGGCCTCGTCGCCGTGTACCTGCTGCAGCGCACGCAGCAGTGGCTGCCGCTGAACCCGCAGCACTTCGGCGCCGTGTCGCCCGATTCGGCGATGAACACCGCCATCAGCTTCGCCAGCAACACCAACTGGCAGGGTTACGCGGGTGAGTCGACGATGAGTTACCTCACGCAGGCTCTCGGCCTCGCGGTGCAGAACTTCCTCTCGGCGGCCACGGGTATCGCGGTGCTGATCGCCGTCGTCCGTGGCTTCGCGCGTCGCGGCGCGTCGGCCGTCGGCAACTTCTGGGTCGACATGACCCGCGCCACGCTCTACGTGCTGCTGCCGCTGTCGTTCATCGTCGCGCTGGTGCTCGTGTCGCAGGGCGTGGTGCAGAACCTCGCGCCGTACCTCGACGCGACCACGCTCGAACACGGCCGGCAGACGCTCCCGATGGGTCCGGCCGCATCGCAGATCGCGATCAAGATGCTCGGCACCAACGGCGGCGGCTTCTTCAACGTCAACTCCGCGCATCCGTTCGAGAACCCGACGCCGTTCTCGAACTTCATCGAGATGCTGGCGATCTTCGTCATTCCGGCGGCACTTTGCTACACGTTCGGCAGCATGGTCGGCGACCGCCGCCAGGGCTGGGCGATCCTCGCCACCATGCTGCTCCTTTTCGTCCCGCTGACGATCGGGCTCGTGGCCGCCGAACAGGCCGGCAACCCGGCATTCCACGGTCTAGCCATCGATGCGCATGCAAGCGCCCTGCAGGCCGGCGGCAACATGGAAGGCAAGGAAACGCGCTTCGGCATCGCGGCGTCGGGCCTCTTCGCCGCGATCACCACGGCCGCGTCGTGCGGTGCGGTGAATGCGATGCACGACTCGCTGACGCCGCTGGGCGGGCTGGTGCCGATGTGGCTGATGCAGCTCGGTGAAGTGGTGTTCGGCGGCGTGGGTTCCGGCCTGTACGGCATGCTCGCCTTCGCGGTGGTGGCCGTGTTCATCGCGGGCCTGATGGTCGGCCGCACGCCCGAGTACCTCGGCAAGAAGATCGAGGCGCACGAGATGAAGATGGCCAGCCTCGCGGTGTTGATTCCGTGCGCACTCGTGGTGGTGTGCACCGCGGTCGCCGTGGTGGCGCCGGCCGGTTACGCGGGCGTCGCCAACCCCGGCGCGCACGGCTTCAGCGAGATGCTCTACGCCGTCACGTCGGCCGCGAACAACAACGGCAGCGCGTTCGGTGGCCTGTCGGCGAACACGCCCTTCTGGAACGTCCTGCTGGGCATCTGCATGTTCCTGGCGCGTTTCCCGCTGGCGATCGCGATGCTCGCCATGGCCGGTTCGCTCGCCGCGAAGCGCGCCGTTCCCGTCAGCGCCGGCACCCTGCCGACGCACACCCCGCTCTTCGTCACGCTGCTCACCTGCGTCGTGATCGTGGTCGGCGCGCTGACCTTCCTCCCGGCGCTGGCCCTCGGGCCGATCGTCGAACAACTGATGTCCGCTACGGGCCACTGATCCATGACTACCCATGCCTCCGTACCGCGCGGTTTCGACCGCGCGCTGGTGACACGCGCCCTGAAGGACGCGTTCCTCAAGCTCTCGCCGCGCCTGCAGTTCCGCAACCCGGTGATGTTCGTCGTCTTCGTCTGCAGCGTGCTGACCACCCTGCTCTGGGTGCAGGCGCTGGCCGGACACGGCGAAGCGCCGGCCGGCTTCATCTTCTGGGTGGCGCTGTGGCTGTGGTTCACGCTGCTCTTCGCCAACTTCGCCGAAGCCCTGGCCGAAGGCCGCGGCAAGGCCCAGGCCGACTCACTGCGTGGATCGCGCCGTGACGTGCTCGCCAAGCGCCTTACGCAGCCGGAACGCGGCTCGCCGGTCATCTTCACGCCGTCGAGCGAGCTGCGCTCGGGCCACTATGTGCTCGTCGAAGCCGGCGACATCGTGCCGGGCGACGGCGACGTGGTGGTCGGCGCGGCGAGCGTCGACGAGAGCGCCATCACCGGCGAGTCCGCGCCGGTGATCCGTGAATCGGGCGGCGACCGCAGCGCGGTGACCGGCGGCACGCGCGTGCTGTCCGACTGGCTCGTGGTGAAGATCGCGAGCAACCCGGGCGAGAGCTTCCTCGACCGCATGATCTCGATGGTCGAGGGCGCGTCGCGCCGGAAGACGCCGAACGAGATCGCGCTGACGATCCTGCTGGCGAAATTCACGCTGATCTTCCTGCTCGCCTGCGCCACGCTGCTGCCGTATTCCATCTACAGCGTGCAGGCGGCCGGTACCGGTCATCCCATCACGATCACGGTGCTCGTCGCGTTGCTCGTGTGCCTCATTCCCACCACGATCGGCGCCCTGCTTTCGGCGATCGGCATCGCGGGCATGGATCGCATGATCCGCGCCAACGTGATCGCCACGTCCGGCCGCGCCGTGGAGGCCGCCGGCGACGTCGACGTGCTGCTGCTCGACAAGACCGGCACGATCACCCTCGGCAACCGCCAGGCCGTCGCGTTCCATCCGGCACCCGGCATTGAAGAACGCGAACTCGCCGAGGCGGCGGATCTCGCCTCGCGTGCCGACGAAACGCCGGAAGGCCGCAGCATCGTCGCGCTCGCCGCGAAAACGTTCGGCTGGGCCGAGCGCCGCGCCGACGACAGCCGCGCCGTGTTCGTGCCGTTCACCGCGCAGACGCGCATGAGCGGTGTCGACGTCGGCACGCGCCATATCCGCAAGGGCGCGATGGATGCCGTCGAGCGCTACCTCGACACGCAGGACAGCCACCTGCCGCCGCTGGTTCGCCGCATGACGGAAGAGATCGCCCGTCGTGGCGCTACGCCGCTGGTCGTCGTGGATGGATCGCTCACCCTCGGCGTGGTCGAGCTGAAGGACATCGTCAAGGACGGCATCAAGGAACGCTTCGCGCAGCTGCGCCGGATGGGCATCCGCACCGTGATGATCACCGGCGACAACCCGCTGACCGCGGCCGCCATCGCGGCGGAAGCGGGTGTGGACGACTTCCTCGCCGAAGCCACGCCCGAGGCGAAGCTGAAACTGATCCGCGACATGCAGTCCGAGAACCGTCTCGTGGCGATGTGCGGCGATGGCACCAACGACGCGCCCGCGCTCGCGCAGGCCGACGTCGCCGTGGCGATGAACAGCGGCACGCAGGCGGCGAAGGAAGCCGGCAACATGGTGGATCTCGATTCGAATCCCACCAAGCTGATCGAGGTCGTCGGCATCGGCAAGCAGATGCTGATCACGCGTGGCGCGCTCACCACGTTCTCCATCGCCAACGACATCGCGAAGTACTTCGCGATCATTCCGGCCGCGTTCGCCACGACGTATCCGGCGCTGGACCGCCTCAACGTGATGCACCTGGCGACGCCGCAGAGCGCGATCCTGTCCGCGGTGATCTTCAACGCGCTGATCATCGTCTTTCTCATCCCGCTCGCCCTGAAGGGCGTGGCGTATCGCGCGCTCGGCGCCGCCGCGCTGCTGCGCCGGAACCTGCTCGTCTACGGGCTGGGCGGCGCGATCGTGCCCTTCATCGGCATCAAGGCGATCGACATGTTGCTGGTCCTCATCGGACTGGCGTGAACCGAGGTCACTCCATGCATTCCGTGAAGCTCACCCTGCTCATCGAAGACCCCGCCGACGTGGACATGGAAGTCCGGGTCGTCGTTCCCGCGGCGCAGGCCGCACCGAACGTGTCCGCCCTGCACCTGCGCCCCGCGGTCGTCCGCGATGGCGACACCGCGCAGGACGACTACGTGCTCGGCGGTTACGCCGGCATCTGAATCCACCCATCCCAAGAGTCGATCATGAAACTCGCTTCGCTGGCCCTTCCCCTGGCCTTCGCTTCGCTCTCCCTCGCTACCGCCGCGCAGGCGGACGATGCGCCGCCGGTCACCGGCAACGTGGCCGTCGTCAACGACTACGTATTCCGCGGCCTTACCCAGACCTGGGGCCATCCCGCCATCCAGGGCGGTGCGGATGTCACCCATCCGTCGGGCTTCGCGGCCGGCACGTGGGCTTCCAGCATCAGCGACAAGAGCTATCCCGGTGGCTCGATGGAATGGGATCTCTACGCCAGCTTCGGCCGCCCCATCGGCGACGACTGGTCCTGGCGCGTGGGTGTCTACGCCTATCTGTATCCCGGTGCCAACCTCGACGAGGCGGGTCTGCCGTCGCGGTCGTTCAATACGACCGAAGCGAACGCGGCGCTGACGTGGCGTCAGTTCACGCTCAAGTACAACCGTTCGCTGACGGACTACTTCGCCGCCGACACGGGGCAGGGTTACAAAGGCGATACACGCGGCACCGGCTACGTGCAGCTCGACGCCGCGTTTCCGCTGTCGGACGTCTGGTCGCTGGCACTCCACGCCGGCCACACGCACTACACCTCGCGGTATGCCACGCCGATTCCGAACGGCGCGCGCGATCCCGACTACAGCGATTACTCGGCGACGATCAAATACCAGTCCGCCCAGCACTGGTCGGTCAGCGCCGGCGTGACGCGCGCGACCAACGAAGCGATCTACGGTCGCGTGGCGAGCTTCGTCAACGGCAGCGACACACGCGACGTCGGTGGCACCCGCGGCGTCGTGATGTTCCAGGGCACGTTTTAAGGGATATCGTCATGAAGAAACTCATCAGGCAAGCGGTCGTGCTGTTCCTCCTGCTGACGGCGGTGACCGGCGTGATCTACCCGCTGGCGGCCACCGGCGTCGCGCAGGTTCTCTTCCCGGCGGCGGCGAACGGCAGCCTCGTCACGAAGGACGGGGTGCTGGCGGGATCCACGTTGATCGGCCAGTCGTTCACCCAGCCGGGCTACTTCTGGTCGCGTCCGTCCGCGACGTCGCCCGGCCCGAACAATGCCGCGGCGTCGTCGGGTTCCAACCTCGGGCCCACCAATCCCGCGCTGACGGACGTGGCGAAGCAGCGCATCGACGCCCTGCGTCATGCCGACCCGGGTAACGATGCGCCGGTGCCCGTCGAGCTGATCGCCGCCTCGGGCAGCGGACTGGATCCGGAGATCTCGCCGGCCGCGGCCCGTTATCAGGTGCGTCGCGTCGCGCGTGCGCGCGGCATGGATGTCGCGAAGGTCGAGGCGCTGGTCGATGCGAACACGAAGGGCCGCCAGCTGGGCGTGCTCGGCGAGCCGCGCGTGAACGTGCTGGCGCTGAACATGGCGCTGGATGCGGCGGGCCACCAGGCACCCTGATGCCGGCCCTTTGTGGGAAGCGCGCTGGCGCGCGAATGGGTGCTTGCCG
>Ga0102588_1002257_pt1 | contig 11542 bp, 8 predicted proteins | sample AraplaMF_Col_mMS_FD_76854 | JGI IMG/M metagenome (GOLD analysis project Ga0102588, IMG submission 76854) | Arabidopsis root microbial communities from the University of North Carolina, USA - plate scrape MF_Col_mMS (SPADES assembly) (version 2) | ecosystem: Host-associated > Plants > Roots >...
ACGCCTCGAAACCCAGGGTCTCGAGATAGGAACCCAGCCATTCAGCCGCCTTGCGGCACTCGGCCTTGTAGGCCGGGTCGGTGGAAATCGACTTGATCCGCAACAGCTCGAACAGCTTGTCGAGGCTCGATGTCAAATTCTGGTCCGCACGCGACAGCACCGGCATTACGTCAGTCATTTTCGACTCCTTTTGAAATTCGGCGGGACGATAGACCAAAGGCCGGTCGCTTTCGAGACGAAAAAGCAGGCAGGGAGCCAATGGCGAGAGATGGGCGCGTCAGACACACCCGGGGGACGAGAGCACGAATAGCTGGCGGCGGGCGAGAGTTCTTTTCAGCGCATGCGGAGGAGTTCGACCATAACGGCGGCGGAACAGTGTCGATTACAGCTTCTTGGCATTGTCGAGCAGGCGGCGGATGTACTCGAGCGTCAGTTCGCGCTCGAAGCTCTTGAAGCCCTGAAACAGGGCCAGGTCCGCTTCACGCGCCGCCTCGATAGCGTCGTCTTCCATGCCTTTGGCCTTGTCCGTGAGAAAGATCAGCTGCGCGCGCTTGTCGGACGGATGCGGACGACGATCGATCAACCCGTCGCGCGCCATGCGCGCAAGCGTGTTCGCCATCGTCGCCTGTTCGATGTCGACGCGGGCCAGCAACTGCTTCTGCGTCAGCCCGTCCTCGGCCCAGAGTTCGAGAAGAACGGGGAATTGCCCGGGCGAAAAGCCGAGCCGCGCCGCGCGCTGCTGGAGCGAACGAGCGAAGCCCTTGGCCAGCTGGCTGGCAAGGTAAGCTCCCGAGTCCATTCGATTAATTCCCATCTTCTCAATTAGTCGCAGAAAACTCGATGAAACAATGCAACAAATCGCATACGACGCATCACAAATGCTTCATCGCAGGCTATGCTCGAAAGATAGAGCAGCAAAACAAAGCCGCCATAGCCTGGAGGTCTGGCTATGGCGGCTTTAAAATGGGGACAAAGGCCCGGAGAGGGGATAAGGCCTTTGTCCAAGTCCGAAGCGGCGGGGGACAAGCCAGCTATCAGACCCTCGACGCGATCAAACACGATCAAACGCCGGTAGTAATCATTTGTGATCGGGAATGTGGCTTTTCAAGGGAAAGCCGAGGATTGACTATTACAAATTAGTAACACTTTGGTGAGCCAGAAACTTTTCACCCTCGGAACTTTATATGGACCTTCCAAGGTCGCCGCGCTATCCATGACGCCATGAAAAAAGGTGATCATCTCTTCCTAATCGACGGCTCCGGTTTTATCTTTCGAGCCTTTCACGCACTTCCCCCTTTGACCCGCAAATCCGACGGTTTGCCGGTGGGCGCCGTGTCGGGTTTCTGCAACATGCTGTGGAAACTCCTGACCGATGCGCGCGACACATCGGTTGGCGCGACCCCGACGCATCTGGCCGTCATCTTCGACTATTCGGCAAAGACGTTCCGCAAGGATCTCTACGACGCCTACAAGGCGAACCGCTCGACACCGCCCGACGAACTCATCCCTCAGTTCGGTCTCATCCGTCACGCCACACGGGCCTTCAACCTCCCGTGCATCGAAACGGAGGGCTTCGAGGCCGACGACATCATTGCAACCTATGCTCGCCAGGCCGAGGCGCTCGGCGCCGACGTGACGATCGTGTCTTCTGACAAGGATCTGATGCAGCTGGTGACGACCAACGTCCACATGTACGACAGCATGAAGGACAAGCAGATCGGCATTCCTGATGTCATCGAGAAGTGGGGAGTTCCACCCGAGAAGATGATCGATCTCCAGGCGATGACCGGCGACTCGGTCGACAACGTGCCTGGCATCCCCGGCATCGGGCCGAAGACGGCGGCGCAACTGCTTGCCGACTACGGCGATCTCGACACGCTTCTCAAACGCGCGACCGAGATCAAGCAGGAGAAGCGCCGGCAGACGATCATCGAGAATGCCGACAAGGCCCGCCTGTCGCGCGAGCTCGTGCGGCTGCGCACCGATGTTCCGCTTGAACTCAAGGTCGAAGACCTGATCCTTGAGCCGCAGAACGGACCGAAGCTGATCGGCTTCTTGAAGGCAATGCAGTTTACCTCGCTGACGCGGCGCGTGGCCGACGCTTGCGATTGCGATGCCAGCGCGATCGAAGCCGTGGATGTTCCGGTCCAGTGGGGTGCGGCAGCGCGCGGGCCGGATCTCGACGCCGCAGAGCCCGAGCCGGTTGCCGGCGGCATTCCCGACGTTGCCGGCGAGGCCGTGCCCGTTCCGGCAAAGGCGAACGGCGCGAATGGTCGCGAGGGTACCTTCCGGCCGGGCGATCTTGCCAAGGCGCGCGCCGAGGCCTTTGCCTCCCTGCCCTTCGACCACTCGCGCTATGTCACCATTCGCGACATCGCGACGCTCGACAAATGGATTGCCGATGCGCGCGACACCGGACTGGTTGGCTTCGACACCGAGACCACGTCGCTCGATGCGATGCAGGCGGAGCTCGTCGGCTTCTCGATGGCGATTGCCGACAACGACAGGAACGCCACCGGCACCAGCATTCGCGCCGCCTACGTCCCGATCGCCCACAAGACGGGCGTCGGCGATCTGCTCGGCGGCGGGCTGGCGGACAACCAGATCCCGATGCGAGATGCCCTGCCCCGGCTGAAGGCACTGCTGGAAGACGAGTCGATCCTGAAGGTCGCCCAGAACCTCAAATACGACTACCTGCTGATGAAGCGCTACGGGGTCGAAACCAAGAACTTCGACGATACGATGCTGATCTCCTACGTGCTCGACGCAGGCACCGGCGCGCACGGCATGGACCCGTTGTCGGAGAAGTTCCTCGGCCACACGCCGATCGCCTACAAGGACGTGGCCGGCAGCGGTAAGTCGAACGTTACATTCGACCTCGTCGATATCGATCGCGCGACGCACTACGCCGCCGAGGATGCGGAGATCACGCTCAGGCTCTGGCTGGTGCTGAAACCGCGCCTTGCCGCCGAGAAGCTGACCACGGTTTACGAACGCCTCGAGCGGCCCTTGCTTCCGGTCCTGGCACACATGGAAGAACGCGGCATCACCGTCGACAGGCAGATCCTCTCGCGCCTGTCCGGAGATCTCGCACAAGGCGCCGCGGCACTCGAGGACGAAATTTTCAAGCTTGCAGGCGGTCGCTTTACCATCGGCTCGCCGAAGCAGCTGGGCGACATCCTGTTCGGCAAGATGGGACTTGCCGGCGGTACGAAGACGAAGACCGGCCAATGGTCGACCTCGGCAAGCGTTCTCGAAGACCTCGCCGCCGCGGGCTTCGAACTGCCGCGCAAGATCGTCGACTGGCGCCAGCTGACCAAGCTCAAGTCCACCTACACGGATGCGCTGCCGGGATACGTGCACCCCCAGACGAAGCGGGTTCACACCTCGTATTCGCTGGCCTCGACGACGACAGGTCGCCTGTCCTCCTCGGAACCAAACCTGCAAAACATTCCGGTTCGGACGGCGGAAGGCCGCAAGATCCGTACGGCCTTCATCTCGTCGCCGGGCCATAAGCTGATTTCGGCCGACTACAGCCAGATCGAGCTGCGCGTGCTCGCCCACGTCGCCGAGATTCCGCAGCTGACGCAGGCCTTCGCCGACGGCGTCGACATTCATGCGATGACCGCATCGGAGATGTTCGGCGTGCCTGTCGAGGGCATGCCATCAGAAGTGCGACGTCGCGCCAAGGCCATCAACTTCGGCATCATCTACGGTATCTCAGCCTTCGGCCTTGCCAATCAGCTCTCGATCGAGCGCTCGGAAGCGGGCGACTACATCAAGAAGTATTTCGAGCGCTTCCCCGGCATCCGCGACTACATGGACAGCCGCAAGCAGATGGCGCGTGACAAGGGTTACGTCGAAACGATCTTCGGGCGGCGAATCAACTATCCGGAGATTCGCTCGTCCAACCCGTCGGTTCGCGCCTTCAACGAGCGCGCCGCGATCAACGCGCCGATCCAGGGATCAGCCGCCGATATCATTCGCCGGGCCATGATCAAGATGGAGCCGGCGCTGGCCGAAGCAGGGCTTGGCGACCGCGTGCGCATGCTCCTACAGGTGCACGACGAACTGATCTTCGAAGTCGAGGACGCAGACGTCGAAAAGGCGACGCCGATCATCGTTTCAGTGATGGAGAACGCCACCATGCCGGCGCTCGAAATGCGGGTGCCGCTGAGAGTCGACGCGCGCTCGGCCACCAACTGGGACGAAGCGCACTGAGCGCTTCGTCGAAAATTCATTAAAATTTTCATTGCCTTCCAAGCCATTGATATAAAATGATTTTCCTTTTATTTTTCGCCGAATGACCGCGCGGATGGAAGGAACTTATTAACCTTCATTTCCTAATTCGAAAGCCGATATTAGTTGCTAATCATGAGTGAGTAGCGGTCGTATGCGCTTTCCGAGAACCAATCTGACAGGGGCCGAGGAGATTTCCGCGGAAGTCGAAGGTGAACAGCTGCAGGAACACGCAGGCGAGAAGCCTACGGCACCAATTTGGCAGAGCAATTTTTCACTGGCTCCGAATGTGCGGTTCACCCGCACGCCCGAGAATCTGATCAATCCGAAGCGCGTACCGGCGCCGCCCTTTCGCACGCCGCCGCTTGCGCTGCAGGAACGCGTTGCGGCGGAAATCGGCGCGAGCGTGGAACAGCAGGCACCTGTTGTCGCGAACGCTCCGGTCGAGGTCTACGAAGCGGAGATCGCGCCGGCGATCGAGGTGCAGCCGACTGCCACCGCATTGCCGTTGATGTCGGTCGAGCCCGAGACTCACACCGTTGTCCGCGCATCCACGGAACTGGCTGCCATCTCGGACTTCGCATTCTGGGAGGTCATGGCCTTCGAGGAAGCGGCGGCCGAACCGATCCTGCTGCCGCCGGTCTCCCTGCCGAAGGCAGAGGTCAGCCCCGAATCGATCATCAGCCGGTTCCGCGTCATGGAGTGGCGGCCTGGTCGGCAACAGCCCGCAATGGCCGTAGCTTCGGTGCCTCAGCCGGTCGCCCCAGCCACTGTCGCGCCTTCTCCCGGTTTGACGCGTGGCCGCGCCGCGCAAAACCCGGTCGCGACCGAACACAGCCGCGTGGAAGAAGCGGCGCAAGTCGAGCCGAAAGTGCAGCCTATCGCTCCGCTGCCAGTTCGCGCTTTGGCGCCGCAGCCGCTCGCACCGGCACCGCGTTTTGCCGCACCTAAGGTCGTCGCCTCGAGGGTCGATGCCTCAGGCTACGAATTCCCGTCGCATTCGCTGCTGCAGGAGCCGCCTGAACGTGTCGGCGAGATCATGTCGCAGGAGACGCTGGAGCAGAATGCCGGCCTTCTGGAAAGTGTTCTCGAGGATTTCGGCATCAAGGGCGAGATCATCCATGTCCGCCCCGGCCCTGTTGTCACGCTTTACGAGTTCGAGCCGGCACCGGGCGTCAAGTCTTCCCGCGTCATCGGCCTCGCCGACGATATTGCCCGCTCGATGTCGGCCCTGTCGGCGCGTGTCGCCGTGGTTCCCGGCCGCAACGTCATCGGTATCGAATTGCCGAACGCGCTGCGCGAGACCGTCTACTTCCGTGAGATGATCGAAAGCCAGGATTTCGAGAAGAGCGGCTACAAGCTGGCGCTCGGCCTCGGCAAGACGATCGGCGGCGAACCCGTCATCGCCGAGCTCGCAAAGATGCCCCACCTGCTCGTTGCCGGCACCACCGGTTCGGGTAAGTCGGTCGCCATCAACACCATGATCCTGTCGCTGCTTTACCGGATGTCGCCCGAGCAGTGCCGCCTGATCATGGTCGATCCGAAGATGCTGGAACTCTCCGTCTATGACGGCATCCCGCACCTTTTGACGCCCGTCGTCACCGACCCCAAGAAGGCCGTCATGGCGCTGAAGTGGGCGGTGCGCGAGATGGAGGATCGGTATCGCAAGATGTCACGCCTCGGCGTGCGCAACATCGACGGCTACAACAGCCGCGTGGCGCAGGCGCGCGACAAGGGCGAGACCATCCATGTCATGGTCCAGACCGGCTTCGACAGAAGCACGGGCGCTCCGATCGAGGAGAGCCAGGAGATGGACCTGACGCCGATGCCCTATATCGTCGTCATCGTTGACGAAATGGCCGACCTGATGATGGTCGCCGGCAAGGAAATCGAAGGGGCGATCCAGCGCCTGGCGCAGATGGCGCGTGCTGCCGGTATCCACCTGATCATGGCGACGCAGCGCCCGTCGGTCGACGTCATCACCGGCACGATCAAGGCGAACTTCCCGACCCGTATCTCCTTCCAGGTGACGTCGAAGATCGACAGCCGCACTATTCTTGGCGAACAGGGCGCGGAACAACTGCTCGGCCAGGGCGATATGCTGCACATGCAGGGCGGCGGGCGGATTTCGCGCGTGCACGGACCGTTCGTTTCCGATGCCGAAGTCGAGAAGGTCGTCGCGCATCTGAAGACGCAGGGTCGGCCGGAATATCTCGACACCGTCACCGCTGACGAGGAAGAAGAGGACGGGGAAGAAGAGGACAGCGCAGTCTTCGACAAGAGCGCCATGGGCTCCGAAGACGGCGACGAGCTTTACCAGCAGGCGGTCAAGGTCGTGATGCGCGACAAGAAGTGCTCGACCTCCTACATCCAGCGCCGGCTAGGCATCGGCTACAACCGTGCGGCTTCGCTCGTCGAGCGCATGGAGAAGGAAGGTCTCGTCGGCCCGGCAAATCATGTCGGCAAGCGCGAGATCGTCGCTGGACGCGGCGAAGGCGAATAACGCAGTGGCAGCGGCATCCCACAAGGGGTGCCGCTGCCAGCAGTAATGTCCGCGCCGGAGAATGCTCCGGTACGGCTTGGCCCGGCTGGGAATGGGCAGGCAGCGGTTGTGGTCTATGTGGATTGTCAGGCGGTACCGCCTGCTCGATTGCATCGAGGTCCCCGCGCTTCCAGGCCGACAGGAGCGTCTCTCAGCCTTTCCGTTGCGGTTGATCGCCGGTCCTGACGCTTGCGATCCTCCTCCTGCAAACATCATCGAACGCTGGACTTTCAACCCGTTTTGTCAGATCCGGCTCGCGACCCGGCTCCCTGTCCAATGACGTCATCAGTGTGCGCCAGATCGTTGGCGCGGGGATCGACGGGGAAGATCAGTTCGTCCAAATCACTGAAAGTTCATTCGATTTTTTCCACGCACAACAAAATTGCGCCGTGACATCAGTCCACTTCGCCAGCCGCGAGACGTAAGGTCTCGCGTACGAAGTCGGTCTTGCCGCCTGTGTAATAGGCCCAATCGTCGTTCGCCTCGCTCATCAGGCGAAACTTCAGCGCCGCGTATGCTTGCGCCCGCTGGGGATGCGCCCGCAAGTAATCGCGGAAAACGATGCGATCGCGGAGCACACGGTTATCGTATGAACAGAGATAGAGCCGCGCGCCATAGGAGCCCTTGCCGCAGGTGAAGGTCCAGCTCTGGTCGTTGTATTTGTCACCGTGAAACGCGTAGACGGAGAGGCCTTTTACCCGCTCGATCGCGGTCAGCAACCCATCCTCGTTGCGGAAAGCAGCGTGCAGATCGATCTTGGGCTTCGCGGCAAGGCCCGGAACCGATGTGCTGCCGACATGATGAAACACCGGTGCCAAGTCAGATAGCACCGGCTGCAGCTCTGCTTTGACCTCGTTGAAAAGCCGTGGCCACTCGGGATCGTAAGGAACGACAACGATTGCCATCGTACCTCCCGATCCTAAGCCATTTCGGTGAGGAAGCGGTTCAGCGCATCCACGATCCTGCGCTCGCCGTCTTCAAGCGAGCCGCTGTTATCGACGTCGGTCACGTCGTAGTCGCCACGCACCGTCAGCGGGCCGCGGGCGAGCCGCGCCATGATGTCTTCATGCGTCTCGCGACCGCGCGCCTCGAGTCGGTTTGCCAGAACCTCGGCAGTCGCCGTCACATTGATGACCTTGAGTCGCGGGAAAACAGCCTTGAAATGGTGAAGCGCCGAGCGCGAGCCATTGGCGATGACCAGATTTCCCTGCGCGAGCGACACCGACACTTCAGCTGGAATGCCATATTTCAAGCCGTGCGCTTCCCACCAGACCGCGAAGCTCCCGGCCTGCTCCATCGACGCAAAGCCCTGGTCGGACACGGCGAGATGCTGCTCGCCGCCGGCATGGGTGTGGCGAGTAATGACGCGTCGGACGAAATGCACCTCAGGACGACCCCGAAAGTGCTTGGCGGCGAGCGCCATCAGCGTGTCCTTGCCGGCGCCACTCGGGCCGACGACGACGACCATGATGCCGTGCTCGGTACCTGGAACGATGTGAGGTTCGTGCGACGGGTTCATGCGACACGGCGCCCTTCACGCCAAACAGCACGGGTGACCGGCACGCCGTGATCACGGAAAACGCGGACGAGATCGGCGCGCAGGCCAGTGGCGATGCGGCCGCGGTCGTTGAGGCTAACCGTGAGAGCTGGCGTCGCGGTGACCATGGCGATCGCCTTCGGCAGCGAAATGCTCTCCACCTCGTCGGCAATCAGGAAGGGTGCGTAGAGCAGGCTGAGCGGGACGTAATCAGAGGACAGAACGTCGAGCACGCCGCGTTCGGCGAGATCGCGGGCGGCGATATTGCCGGAATGCGACTTGCCGCGCACGATGTTCGGGGCGCCCATCAGCACGCTCATGCCATGCTCGTGCGACGCCTTGGCGGCGTCGAAGCTGGTCGGGAATTCGGCGAGGCGTACGCCGTTCTCGATGGCTTCGTCGACATGGGCGAGCGTCGCGTCGTCGTGGCTGGCGACGGTGATGCCGCGCTCGGCGCAGACCTTGGAAATGGCCGTGCGGTGCGGCGTGGAATTGCGGTCAGATTCGGACACGCGACGATCAACGAACTTGGCGAACTCCGCATCGGAGAGACCACGCTTCTTCTGGTAGTAGAAGATGTACTGGTCCATCGTCTGGAACTGCCGCTGGCCGGGCGCGTGGTCCATCAGCGAGACAAGACGGACATAGGGATCGTTCTCGAAATCGGCGAAGTGCTGCAGCACGTTGTCGGCGGAGACCTCGCAGCGCAGGTGAAGCAGGTGCTCTGCACGCAGGCGGCCCTCCTGCTCGGCCTTCTGGATCGCATCGGCCATTTCGCGCATCTCGCCATGTTCGAAGCCGCCGTCCTCGTCGGCGCCCATGCGCAGGCAGTCGAAAACCGTGGTGATGCCTGAGGTGACGATCTGTGCGTCGTGCGCCTGGATTGCCGCCGTCTTGTGCCAACGCAGGCCGGGGCGCGGCGAATAGTGACCTTCCAGATGGTCGGTGTGCAGTTCGACGAGACCCGGGATCAGATAATCGCCTTCGAAATCCTCACCCACGCGGGAACTGCCCGTCGAGATATCGGCGATCTTGCCATCGCGGACGAGGACCGATCCCTCAACGATCTCATCCTCGAGCACGATGCGGGCATTTGAGAAGACTGTTTCTTTGGTCATCGAATATGGTCTTTCAATTTTTAGCGCCGGCGAGCGGCCACCAGGAATGGGCTTTGAACGGCGCGCCCCGCGCCTCCTCGACGAAAACGGCAAGGCCGCTAATGGGGAGCGGACGGCCGACAAAGGCGGCGAAACGCTCCGCCAGAATGGCCTTCATCACGCCTGCACGCTCCTGCGGCACCTGGCCGGTCAGCGTCATGTGGAACCCGAAATCATCCATCACATAGGGATAGCCCCAGCGCAACAGATTGGCCCTCTGGCTTTCGCTCAGTTTCTCCGGGTTGCGGCGCGCTATATCCGCATCCGACAACGCGGCGCGAAACGGTTCGAAGGATTTTACCACCGTGGCGGCGAAATCCTGAAGCGGCGGATGCAGAAAAGCGGGCACCAGCGCAAAGAATTTACCCAACTGCCCAAGCACCAGCTCGGGAATGTCGAAGGCGGACGTGCGGGCGGCGAAATCCTCGACCACCTGGATCAGGTCCTTTTCGGTGACGGAGGCGGCCAGATGGAACGGTGCCTTGATCGTCGCGTGGAAAGCGTAGCGGCGAGGATCGGCTGTCAGTTCGAACTGCTCGGCGGCTGGTAGGTCCGGACAATCGGGAGCCGGATAAATTTCACCAGTGAAAGCATCGCGGCCGAGCCAGAGCGCGGCCGTGCCGTTCAAGGGGTCATCCTTCGGCGGCGTGAAATAGAGTGCGTAGCGCAAGGCTCGTATCCTGGGAATCGTTCGGAGTGCGGTCGCAGTCTTCAGTGATTTGAACACGACCGCAAGCTGGCTTCCGGCTAAAAGATTTCCGTGACAGAATGATGATGGTCCTGAACGATCCCGCGCTTTTTTCAGTGGGCCTTGGTCCCCATCAGACGGTGACGCAGGGCGTTCGACGCCATGTCGAACAGGAACACGACGATCAGGATCAGCAGCACCATGTAGGCGACGTTTTCCCAGTTCGCGTTGGTGCGCATCGCTTCCCACAGCTTGAGACCGATGCCGCCAGCGCCAACCGCGCCGATGATCGTTGCGCCGCGTACGTTCGATTCCCACTGGTAGAGCGTCTGGCTGACGAAGACCGGGACGATCTGCGGAATGATGCCGTAGCGATGGGTGAGCACGGTGGAGGCACCGGTCGACTTGATGCCTTCGCGCGGCTTGTTGTCGACGTTTTCGAGACCCTCGGAATAGAGCTTGCCGAGCGTGCCCGTTTCCGTGAGGAAAATCGCGCCGGAGCCGGCCAAAGGACCGGGACCGAAGGCGCGGGTCAGAAAGAGCGCCCAGATCAACATGTCGACCGAGCGCAGGAAATCAAAGAACCGCTTCAGGACCTGGTTCAGGACCTTGTTCGGGGTGATATTGCGCGCAGCCAGAAAGGCCAGCGGGAAAGCAAGCAACGCGCCGAGCAGCGTTCCCAAAAAGGCCATCACGATGGTCTGGAACAGCTTGGTCCAGACGTCGCCGTGCTGCCAGGCGCTGTTGTGCCAGATATTATCGAAGGCAAGCGACAGGTTGGACTGGCCGGGCTTCAGGTCCGGACCCGAAACGATCAGGCTGATAACCTCGGTCGCCGGCTTGTCGAAGAACGGCGACTGCGTGTCGAAGACGAAATTCGCCCAACCGAGGAAGCGCTTGCGGACTTTCACGCGATCGACCGAGATGCTGACACCGCCGGCAAATCCGAGATCGGCAAGGACGTTGTCATCGTAGACCGTCATCCAGGCAGGGACCGGGCCGACGACCTTCGGGGCGCCGCTGGAGACGTCCACCGGCACGCTGATGCCATGAGCCGTGAGAACCGTTTCCTTGCTGGAGATCGTGACTGTGCGGCTTGTGCCCATGACGGAGGCTGTGATGCTGCCATCGGGATTGTTCACAACCCAGTCGGGATGCGGATCGTCGCCGAGCGGCGAGAAGCGCGGATACTTGACCGTGATGCCATCATCACCGATGCGGAACTCCGGCTGCACGTCATAGCTGACCCACTGGCTGAGATAGAGGCCGACGCGCTCCCAGTGAGCTTCGGCAAGCAGCTTCGGCAGGTCGAAGAACCAGGTCGCGTAAAGCGCATAGACGAGAGTCGCGATCACGATCATCAGGCCGCCGAAGCGCTG
>Ga0102588_1002262_pt1 | contig 11528 bp, 9 predicted proteins | sample AraplaMF_Col_mMS_FD_76854 | JGI IMG/M metagenome (GOLD analysis project Ga0102588, IMG submission 76854) | Arabidopsis root microbial communities from the University of North Carolina, USA - plate scrape MF_Col_mMS (SPADES assembly) (version 2) | ecosystem: Host-associated > Plants > Roots >...
CCCGATGCGGTTGGGCCCGCCGCCCAGCACCATGATTTTTTTCTTGTCGGTGGGCGCGGCTTCGCACTCGCTGCCTTCGGCCTCGTAGGTCGAGTACATATAGGCGGTATTGGTCGCGAACTCGGCGGCGCAGGTGTCCACGCGCTTGTAGACCGGACGCACCCCCAGCGCACGACGCTTTTCGCGGATGGCCGTGTCGGTGGTCTTGAGCTGCTTGGCCAGGCGGCGGTCGGAAAAGCCTTTTTGCTTGAGCGTGCGCAGCGTGACGGCGTCAATCTTGTCGAGCGAGGTGGTTTCGAGCTCCAGCTCGATCTTGACGATCTGCTCGATCTGGATCAGGAACCAGGGATCAATCTTGGTCAGCGCAAAAACCTCATCGACGCTCATGCCCTGGGCGAAGGCGTCGCCCACATACCAGATGCGGTCCGGGCCGGGCGCGCCGAGCTCTTTCTCGAGCACTTCGCGGTCCTGGGTTTTCTCGTTCATGCCGTCCACGCCGACTTCCAGGCCGCGCAGCGCTTTCTGGAAGGACTCCTGGAAGGTACGACCCATGGCCATGACTTCGCCCACGGATTTCATCTGCGTGGTCAGGCGCGAATCGGCGGCCGGGAATTTCTCGAAGGCGAAGCGGGGGATCTTGGTGACGACGTAATCGATGCTAGGCTCGAAGCTCGCGGGGGTGGCGCCGCCCGTGATCTCGTTGCGCAGCTCGTCCAGCGTGTAGCCCACGGCCAGCTTGGCCGCGACCTTGGCGATCGGAAAGCCCGTGGCCTTGGAAGCCAGCGCCGAGGAGCGCGAGACGCGCGGGTTCATTTCGATCACCACCATGCGGCCGTCGACCGGGTTGATGGAGAACTGCACGTTGGAGCCGCCGGTGTCCACGCCGATCTCGCGCAGCACGGCCAGCGAAGCGTTGCGCAGGATCTGGTATTCCTTGTCGGTCAGCGTCTGGGCCGGTGCGACCGTGATGGAGTCGCCGGTATGCACGCCCATGGGGTCCAGGTTTTCGATGGAGCAGACGATGATGCAGTTGTCGGCGGTGTCGCGCACGACTTCCATCTCGTACTCTTTCCAGCCGAGCAGCGACTCTTCAATCAGCAGCTCGTTGGTCGGCGAGGCTTCCAGGCCGCGCTTGCAGATGACTTCGAATTCTTCGGAGTTGTAGGCGATGCCGCCGCCGGTGCCGCCCAGCGTGAAGCTGGGGCGGATGACAGTTGGGAAGCCGACGCTCTTTTGCACGGCCCAGGCTTCGTCCATGCTGTGTGCGATGCCGGAGCGGGCCGAGCCCAAACCGATCTTGGTCATCGCGTCCTTGAACTTCAGGCGGTCTTCGGCCTTGTCGATGGCCTCGGGCTTGGCGCCTATCAGCTCGACCTTGTACTTGTCGAGCACGCCGTTGTGCCACAGGTCCAGCGCGCAGTTGAGCGCGGTCTGCCCGCCCATGGTCGGCAGGATGGCGTCGGGGCGCTCCTTGGCGATGATTTTTTCAACCGTCTGCCAGGTGATGGGCTCGATGTAGGTGACGTCGGCGGTGGCCGGGTCGGTCATGATCGTCGCGGGGTTGCTGTTGATCAGGATGACCTTGTAGCCCTCTTCGCGCAGCGCCTTGCAGGCCTGCACGCCGGAGTAGTCGAACTCGCAGGCCTGGCCGATGACGATCGGTCCGGCGCCGATGATGAGGACGCTTTTGATGTCTGTTCTTTTAGGCATTTGATTGAACAGCAAACTGCTGCAGCTGAATTTGAATGCGAATATTGCGAATGATGACGAACAACCCTGTAACTCCAGCTACAAGGCCGCTCAGGCCAATCGCTACAAAAATGGCAAGGTCGATTTCAGTCAGGCCAAAGATGACTCCACGGAGCCGCGTTTTTTCTGCGAAGTTGGTAAGCACAAAGCTCAGTCCAATAATTACCGACAGCAATGCCATCACGAAAAGATACCCTCCCGGCGCCAATCCAGAAATCTTTCCATTCGCTGTATCGACAAACGCAATAGCAGAATGAGGATCCTCTGGCCTCTTGAGCCAAACGACCAGATGCTGTCCTTTGTACACATGAGGTTGACCGGACATTGCTTTAACACGAACCACTTCATTGCCGGAACGAAATGAAAAATCCGTACTGTCGAGAGCGTTCCCGGCAGGGTGATAAACGTAGTCCAAAACCTCTTCAACAGTGAATTTAACGAGGTGAGGATCGCTTGAAATCACTTCTTGTGATTTCAAGGCATCGATGTCTCCCACATCAGCCACGCTGCTTCTCCATCAGCGCGGTGAAACCGTCAAACAAGTATGAAATATCGTGCGGGCCGGGCGAGGCTTCCGGGTGGCCCTGGAAGCAGAACGCCGGCTTGTCGGTGCGGGCCAGGCCTTGCAGCGTGCCGTCGAACAGGCTGATATGCGTGGGCCGCAGGTTGGCGGGCAGGCTTTTCTCGTCGACCGCGAAGCCGTGGTTCTGGCTGGTGATGCTGACGCGGCCGTTGTCCAGGTCCTTGACCGGATGGTTGGCGCCGTGGTGGCCGAACTTCATCTTGAAGGTCTTCGCGCCGCTGGCCAGCGCCATGATCTGGTGGCCCAGGCAGATGCCAAAAGTCGGGATGCCGGTCTCTATCAGCTCACGCACCGCCTTGATCGCATAATCGCATGGCTCAGGGTCTCCCGGGCCGTTGGCCAGGAAGATGCCGTCGGGTTTGAGCTTGAGCACGTCGGCAGCAGGCGTTTGCGCCGGCACCACAGTGATGCGCGCGCCGCGCTCGGCCATCATGCGCAGGATGTTTTTCTTCACGCCGAAGTCGAAGGCCACAACGTGGAACCTGGGCGTGATCTGCACGCCGTAGCCCGCACCGAGCTTCCACTCGGTCTGCGTCCATTCGTAGGTCTGCTTGACCGAGACGACCTTGGCCAGGTCCAGGCCGGCCATGCTGGGCGCACCGCGCGCAGCCGCGACGGCTTTTTCGATTGCGGGCTGGCTCACCGCCTCGCCTGCGGGCAAGGCCAGGATGCAGCCGTTTTGCGCGCCCTTGGTGCGCAGCAGGCGCGTGAGCTGGCGGGTGTCTATGCCGGCGATGGCGACGGTCTTCTCCTTGACCAGGTATTCGGACAGGGTCATGGATTTACGGAAATTCGAGGCCAGTAGCGGCAGGTCCTTGATGATCAGGCCGGCGGCGTGGACTTTTTCAGCCTCGACGTCTTCGGCATTGACGCCGTAGTTGCCGATATGCGGGTACGTGAGGGTGACGATCTGCTGGCAGTAGCTGGGATCCGTGAGGATTTCCTGGTAGCCGGTCATCGCGGTGTTGAACACCACTTCGCCTACCGTGGAGCCCGCGGCTCCAATCGAATTGCCGATAAAGACCGTGCCGTCTGCGAGCGCCAGGATGGCGTGAGGGGTATTTCCCTGTAGAGACAAAAGCACTGGGTTCTCCGGGTTGGTTACGGTTCGCCCAAGCGTGCACAAGATACGTCTCGGTCAAGACTCTTGCAGGCTGCTTTTGAGAGGGTGGTGGCTTTGTATGCGCTCGGGCGAAGCTGTGTTTTGAAAAGCCACTGATTATAGCCTAGGCCGTGGCCCCCAAGGTCGCTCACTGCGTGAGCCTGCGGCATCTCCCTGCCCCTTTCATCACGAGAGGGGCCGCTGCGCCTGCGGCCTGGCAAAGCCAGTTCCGCGGCCCCGGCTGGAATTAAGAGTTCTTCACCAACGAACTTGCGTACAAGCAGATCGCGGCGGCGGCGGCCACATTGAGGGATTCTTCCCCGCCCGGCTGGTCTATGCGGACTTTGAGCGCCGCCCTGGCCATCAGGTCGTCACTGACGCCCTGCCCTTCGTGGCCCATGGCCCAGGCGCAGGGCATGGGCAATTTTTGCTGATGCAAAAAGCTGCCGTGATGCGAGCTGGTGACGACGATGGGTACAGCCAGGGCCGCCAGCGCCTCGGGCTCCAGTCCTTCCACCAGTTGCAGGGCAAAGTGGGCGCCCATGCCGGCGCGCAGTACCTTGGGCGACCAGAGGGCAGCCGTGCCTTTGAGGGCGATGACCTGGCTGAAACCAAAGGCCGCCGCGCTGCGCAGGATGGAGCCAACATTGCCGGCGTCCTGCACGCGATCCAGGATGACCGAAGCCGCGCCCGGCTGCACGCCCGCGGCCTCGGGCAGGTCGAGCACAAAACCCATTCGCGCGGGCGACTCCAGGCCGCTGATCTCGGGAAACAAGGCGTCGGGGATGACGACACATTTAGTCGCGGGCCGCGCCCATTCGGTGGGGGCCGAGGCCCAGCAGGACTCGGCAAACACGGCCACAGCGGGTTTCAGGCCACGCGCCAGCGCCGCGCGGCACAGGTGGTCGCCTTCCAGCCAGACACGCCCCTGCTTGCGATAAGCCGTGCTGTCCTGGGACAGCTTGCGCAAGTCCTTGATCAGCGGGTTGTCGCGCGAGGTGAGGTGCGAGGCTTCGATGGACGGCCCGCCTGAGGAGGCCAAGCCTGAGCTCACCGCAGGACCTCGGCCACCGGCGCGAAGGACTTGCGGTGCTGCGGGCAGGCACCGTGCTCGCGCAGCGCGGCCAGGTGCTCTGCCGTGCCGTAGCCCTTGTGGTCGGCAAAGCCGTATTGCGGGTATTCCAGGTGAAACTCGGCGCACCAGCGATCACGGTGCACCTTGGCCAGGATGGAAGCCGCCGAGATAGCGGGCACCAGGGCATCACCGCCCACAATGGCTTCCGACAAAATCGCCAGCGTCGGCAGGCGATTGCCGTCGACCAGCACCTTGTTGGGTTTCAGGCGCAGGCCCTCCACCGCGCGCTTCATGGCCAGCATGGTGGCCTGCAGGATGTTGATACTGTCGATTTCTTCCACACTGGCCTGGGCAATCGAGCAGCACAGGGCCTTGGCGCGGATTTCGTCGTAGAGTTTTTCGCGGCGCAGGGCCGTGAGCTTTTTGGAGTCGGACAACCCCTTGATCGGGTTCAACTCATCCAGAATAACGGCAGCGGCCACCACCGGCCCCATCAGGGGGCCGCGCCCCGCTTCGTCAACACCGGCCACCAGCCCGGGAATGTCCCAGGACAGCGCGGTTTGCTCAGCTTTCAAGAATTTGCTGGATCGCATCGGTCGCTAAGGTTGAAGTATCTCGCCGCAGCTCGGTGTGCAGCGCGGCGAATCGTTGCTCGACAGCCGCTATTTTGTCAGGTGCCGATGATTTTGCCTCTACCCACTGCAGGACTGCCGCAGCCAGCGCTTTGGGCGTGGCCTGGTCCTGCAGGAGCTCGGGCACGACAAAGTCGCCGCACAGGATATTGGGTAGGCCCACCCAGGGCTGCAGCTTTTTGCGCCGCATGATCTGCCACGACAGCCAGTTCATGTTGTAGGCGATCACCATGGGCCGCTTGAAGAGCGCCGCTTCCAGGGTAGCGGTGCCGCTGGCGATCAGTGTGAAGTCGCAGGCGGCCAGCGCGGTATGTGACTGGCCTTCGAGGATTTGCAGGTGGGCCCGCATGCCGGTTTCGTCGGCGATGCGCTCGATACCGGCCTTCAGGGCGGGAATGGCGGGCACGACGAAGCGGACTGTCGGCTGCGCCTGGCGGATCAACGCGGCGGCCGCGAAAAACCGCTGGGCAAGGTATTGGATTTCCGACTTCCGGCTGCCCGGCAGGATGGCAATCACCGTGTCCTCATCCCGCAAGCCCAGCGCGCGCCGCGCGGCGGCACGGTCGGGCTGCTGGGGGATGACATTGGCGAGTGGATGCCCGACATAGGTCGCGCCAATGCCATGGGCGGCCAGCAAGGCCGGCTCGAATGGGAAAATGCACAGGACGTGGTCTACGCTGCGGCGTATTTTTTCAATGCGGTCGGCACGCCAGGCCCAGATTGAAGGGCAGACAAAATGCACGGTCTTGATGCCCTGGGCTTTCAGCGCGGCCTCGAGGTCCAGATTGAAGTCAGGTGCATCCACGCCCACAAAGGCGTCGGGACGCTGCGCCAGCAGGCGTTGCTTGAGCTGCTCGCGTATGCCTACGATCTCGCGGTAGTGGCGAAGCACCTCAACATAGCCGCGCACGGCCAGCTTCTCGCTGGGCCACCAGGCGTCGAAGCCTCGTTTACCCATTTGCGGGCCGCCTATGCCCATCGAAGTCATCGCCGGCCAGCGAGCCTTGAGGCCGTCAAGCAGCAAACCCGCCAGCAGGTCGCCGGAAGTTTCCCCCGCGACCATGACCACCTGGGGTGTACTTTCGGCCGAAAGCCCTGCCGTGGAGCCGTCAGCCTCTCCACGGGCTGGCAGAGGGCTGGTCTCGAGAGACATAGGCCTTACCGGACAATGCCGCGTTGCGGCGAGGTGTGCTCAAGGAAGGAGAGCATCATCTCCACATCTGGCGCCGACTCCGGGTGCTTCCCCGTCAGCTCTGCGATGCGCGCGCGCGCCTGGTCCAGCGTGAGGTCATCGCGGTACAAGGCCTTGTGCATGGCCTTGACGGCGGAAATGCGGTCAGGCGAAAAGCCGCGGCGGCGCAAGCCTTCGAAGTTCATGGACCGCGCCTCGGCAGGCTGGCCCTGCACCATGACAAAAGGAGGCAAATCGGCGAACAGCAGCGAGCACATCGCCGTCATGCTGTGCGCACCCAGCCTGACAAACTGGTGAACCACGGTAAAACCACCGAGGATCACCCAGTCGCCCACATGTACATGGCCGGCCAGCTGGGAATTGTTGGCAAAAATGGTGTTGTTGCCAACCGAGCAATCATGCGCCAGGTGCACATAGGCCATGAGCCAGTTGTCGTTACCCACGCGCGTCACGCCGGTGTCACCCGGTGAGCCGATATTGAAGGTGCAGAACTCGCGGATCGTGTTGCGATCGCCTATGACCAGCTCGCAGGGCTCGCCCGCGTATTTCTTGTCCTGAGGGATCGCGCCCAGCGAATTGAACTGGAAAATGCGGTTGTCGCGGCCTATGGTGGTGTGGCCCTCGATGACGCAGTGCGCGCCGACCGTGGTGCCAGCGCCTATCTTCACGTGCGGCCCGATGATGGTGTAGGGCCCGACGCTCACCGACTCATGGAGCTGGGCCTGCGGGTCCACGATGGCCGTGGCGTGTATGCCCGGCGCGGTAAGAGGTGCGGTCATGTCGCGCTCGCCTGGATGGTGGCTGCCCGGCTCACGCTATGGTGCGCATGGTGCACATCAGTTCGGCCTCGCAGGCGACAGTCTCGCCGACGCGGGTAACTCCCTTGAACTTGAAAATACCGGCCTTCATGCGATCCAGCGTGACATCCATGATCAGTTGGTCGCCCGGCTCGACCGGCCGCTTGAAACGCGCGCCATCTATGCCCGCGAAGTAATAAACCGTCTTGTCATCTGGTGTCACGCCCAGGGTTTCAAAGGCCAGCAAGGCGGCTGCCTGGGCCATGGCTTCGAGCATCAGCACGCCAGGCATGACCGGGTGATGCGGAAAATGGCCCATGAAAAACGGTTCGTTGATCGTGACGTTTTTGAGCGCCTTGATGCTTTTGCCTTTTTCAATTTCGAGTACGCGGTCCACCAGCAGGATGGGATAGCGGTGCGGAAGCTGCTTGAGAATTTGGTGGATATCCATCATGATTTTTCTTCAATGTGTCCTGAGTTCAGAATGGCCTTTTCAGCCTGGCGCATGCGCTCGCGCAAGGTATGGAGCTGCTTGAGGGTTGCGGCATTTTTTTCCCAGACAGCATTGTCGTCGATGGGAAAGAGCCCGGTGTAATTTCCGGGCTTGAGAATGGACCGCGTCACAACCGACGCCGCCGACACATGCACGTTGTCGGCCAGACGCAGATGACCCAGCACGATGGCGCCGCCACCTATGGTGCAGTGGGCGCCTATGGTGGCGCTGCCCGCGACGCCGGCGCAGCCTGCCATGGCGGTATGCTTGCCAACGCGCACGTTGTGGCCGATCTGGACCAGGTTGTCGAGTTTGACGCCGTCTTCAAGCACCGTGTCCTGCAAAGCGCCACGGTCTATGCAGGTGTTGGCACCAATTTCCACATCGTCGCCGATCACCACGCTGCCCAGCTGTTCGATCTTGACCCATTGCCCCCCGTGCAAGGCAAAACCAAAACCATCGGCGCCTATCACCGCACCGGGATGCACAATGCAGCGCGCCCCAATGCGGCAACCGTCCGCCAGGGTGACACGCGCCGACAGGCGGCTGCCAGCCCCGACCTGCGCACCTTTTCCAATGACGCAGTGTTCGGCAATGTAGGCGCCCCCACCTATGATGGCACCCTCCCCTATGCAGGCGAAGGCCCCCACCGAAACGCCGGGAGCCAGCGAGGCAGTGGGGTCGATGAAGGCACTGGGGTGAATGTGCGACGCGGGCTGTGGGGTATGCCGCTGCTTCCAGAACTGGGTGACCAGCGCGAAGGCGTGGTAGGGATCGTCCACCACGATGCAGGCGCCCCTGGCTACGGCGGCTTGCCGCGCGGCAGGCGCAACGATGACACAGGCCGCAGCGGACTGCGCGAGCTTGGCTTGGTACTTGGGGTTGCTGAGGAAGCTCAGATCCCTGGGGCCGGCGGCCTCCAAGGTAGAGAGACGCTCAATCTGCAGGTCCGGATCGCCGATTAACTCGGCATGAAGGCCGGCGAGGAACTGGGCGATATCGGCAAGACGGAGTGTCACACTGCGCCTGCCGTTTTGGCGATGGTGATCGTGATGAACACCCCCGCGATCAACGGGCGGCGTTCAGCGCCTTGATCACCTTGTCGGTGATGTCGTGTTTCGGATTGACGTACACCGACTCCTGAAGAATCAGGTCGTATTTTTCAGTTTCGGCCAGGGTTTTCACGACCTTGTTGGCTCGCTCAATCACTTGCTGCAGCTCTTCATTCTTGCGAGCATTCAGGTCTTCCTGGAACTCGCGGCGCTTGCGCTGGAAATCACGGTCCTGGTCCACGAGCTGCTTCTGGCGCGTATTGCGCTGGCTTTCGGCCAGCGTGGGTGCCTCGCGCTCAAATTTATCGGACAGCGTCTTGAGCTGATTCGCCAGGTCGTTCAGCTCTTTTTCACGCTTGCTGAATTCCTGCTCGAGCTTGGTCTGGGCAGCTTTGGCGGAATTGGCTTCGCGGAAGATGCGATCCAGATTGACCACACCGACCTTGAATTCCTGCGCGCTGGCGGAAAAGCCCGCCAATGCGACAACAAGACCCAGGATAAATTTGTTTGAAAGATGCTTCATTAGAAAGATGTACCAATTTGGAATTGCAACCGCTCTATTCTATCGCCTGGCTTTTTACGGATCGGCGTCGCAATGGCAAGCCGTAAAGGCCCCAGCGGGGAAATCCAGCTGATGCCGATACCTGTCGAGATACGCAGGTCGTTCAGCTTGTATTGTTCCGTTTCCCCGAACACATTGCCGGCATCGACAAAGCCGTACAAACGCAAGGTTCTGTCATTGCCCGCGCCCGGGAAAGGAGCGATCAACTCGGCGTTCAGGGTCAGTTTTTTCGGTCCCCCAACGGCCAGGTCGGACGCATCGCGCGGGCCCAGTGAGCCCTGTTCGAAGCCGCGCACAGACCCGAGGCCACCCGAATAGTAGTTCTTGAACAGCGGATAAGGCTGGCCGTTCAGGCCCTTGCCCCAGCCAAACTCACCGTTCAGGGCAACGGTGAACTGCTTGTTCAGCGGAATGTATTGCTGAATCTGGTAGTTGGCCCGCACGAACTTGATGTCGCCCGCCACACCCCAGTCGCCGTACACACGCTGGTAGCGGCCATTGGTGGGGACCAGCGAACTATCCCGGCTGTCGCGCGACCAACCGACCGTCAAGGGGATCGAATCGCTCTTGTATCCGAACTGGTTGGCATAGGTCTGGTAGCTGGCCGGCAGGTTGGTGCCGGGGACAATGGTCAGCTGCTCGTAACCGCTGCCGAAATAAACAGTGTCGTTCTCAGTGAACGGCACGCCGAAACGAATGCTGGCACCGCGGCTTTTCAGGCTGTAGTCGCCGCCCTGGCCGGAATAGGGCTTGGAAGTACGGTCGTAAACGTCGATGGTGCGTGAAATACCGTCGGCCGTGAAATATGGGTCTATGGTGCTCAGCACCAACTGACGGTTGGATTTGCTGGTATTGACTTCAACACCCAGGTAGTTACCCGATCCGAACACGTTTTCCTGCTTGATACCGAATAGCAGGGAGACGCTGTCAGAGCTGGAATAACCCGCGCCAAGCTGCAGGTTGCCGGTGGGCTTTTCAGTCACGCTCATCGTCACGTCAACCTGGTCCTGAGTCCCCGGGACTTCCTGCGTGTCGACGTTCACATCGGTGAAATATCCCAGGCGGTCCACACGGTCGCGCGAAAGGCGGATCTTGTCGCCGTCATACCAGGACGACTCGAACTGGCGGAACTCGCGGCGCACGACTTCGTCACGCGTACGGTTGTTGCCCGCGACGTTCACGCGGCGCACATAAGCGCGGCGGGAAGGATCGGCCTGGATCACAAAGGCCACGCGGTTGTTGCTGCGGTCGATCTCGGGCACGGCCTCGACGCGCGCAAAAGCAAATCCGAAAGTGCCGAAATAGTCGGTGAAGGCCTTGGTGGTTTCGGCCACCTGGTCGGCGTTGTAGGGCTCGCCCGGTTCGATCTTCACCAGGGTCTTGAACTCTTCTTCCTTGTTGAGGTAGTTGCCTTCGAGCTTGACGCCCGACACCACAAAACGCTCGCCTTCGCTCACGTTGACGGTGATGGCAATGCTTTGCTTGTCGGGAGAGATCGCGACCTGGGTGGAGTCGACCTTGAACTCCAGGTAGCCGCGCGACAGGTAGTAGGAACGCAGCGTCTCGATATCGGCATTGAGCTTGGTGCGCGAATAGCGGTCGGACTTGGTGTACCAGCTGAGCCAGCCGCCGGTGTCCAGATCAAAGAGGCCCAACAGCGTGGATTCGCTGAAGGCCTTGTTGCCGGTGATGTGGATTTCCTTGATCTTGGCCACCTCGCCTTCAACAACACTAAAGGTCAGGTTGACGCGGTTGCGCTCGATCGGCGTGACGGTGGTGATCACCTCGACGCCGTACAGGCTCTTGTTGATGTACTGGCGCTTGAGCTCCTGCTCGGCCTTGTCGGCAAGCGCCTTGTCGAACGGCTGGCCGTCGGCGACACCTGCTTCGCGCAGCGCCTTCTTCAGCGCTTCCTTATCGAATTCCTTGGTTCCGACGAAATCCACGTCGGCCACGGTGGGGCGTTCTTCAACAATCACCACCAGCACGTCGCCGCTGACTTCCAGCCTCACGTCTTTGAACAACCCCAGGCCGAACAGCGCGCGGATGGCGGTGGAGCCTTTATCGTCGTTGTAGGTTTCGCCTACACGAAAGGGCAGCGACGCAAAAATGGTCCCAGGCTCCACGCGCTGCAAACCTTCAACCCGAATGTCGCGCACCGTGAAAGGGTCAACGGCCCAGGCGGAACTGGCTGCAAAAAGACCGGCGGCTATGGCGCAAACTGCGCGAACTTTGAAGCGATTTATTTGTTTTTGCATGAAATGTATGGAATTAGCCCAAGAGCCGGGTGA
>Ga0102588_1002263_pt1 | contig 11518 bp, 8 predicted proteins | sample AraplaMF_Col_mMS_FD_76854 | JGI IMG/M metagenome (GOLD analysis project Ga0102588, IMG submission 76854) | Arabidopsis root microbial communities from the University of North Carolina, USA - plate scrape MF_Col_mMS (SPADES assembly) (version 2) | ecosystem: Host-associated > Plants > Roots >...
ATAGCAAACTTCCCCCGTCTTAGATCGACGGAGCTCGCCGGTTAGCTCTGACTGCAGCGGAAAGCTGACGAAGCGCGGTTCAATGAGAACTGCGCGCGGACCGTTGGGCTCGTCGGCATCCGCCAGCGCTGCATTGATCTGTTCGATCAGCTTCGGCGCCTCTGAGCGCCACCAGGAAGCGTGCTTCCTGAAGCCGCGGGGGATTGCCGTTGCCTTACGTTGAGACGCAGACGTACGAGCTGGTTTCTTGGTGTTCGGCATGGAGACCTCCTGTGGTTGCCGGTTGCCATCGTCTTCGATGACGATGGGAAGCGGAGGCAGCCACGCAGGAGGAGGTACGGCCAAAAAATGCGCTCAGCGAAATGCGAGCACGAAGGGGCGCGCCGGAAGAGAAGATCGTCGTCATGATGGTGCTGAATGCGGTCGTCATGCCTGTCTCCTTTCCTTGATGGCGCTGGGCCGTGTATCGAGCGAGAGACCTATAGCCTACCGCTTCGACCATTGCAAGTGTCTGTATTCAAATGTTTTTTTGGCAATAAATGTTTACATCTCGAATGTGCCGTTCTGAGACTCGATTTGTTTTTAAACACGTTTTGGGTGAGAGCGCCCGCTTTTGAGCCGCCAGCCTTCACAAACCGTTAAGCATGACGATGTGCCAGCCCGCGCGCGTCTTGAGGAGGGGCGCTACACGCCAGGGATCGTCTGCGTGCTTACAGGGCACGCTGGGTCGGTGATGGCGAGAGGCCTCGGCGTAACAAAGTTGAACCGTGAATGCTACCAAGAGTTGTTGTTGTAGTATAAAATTTATTTTCCGTCGTTTCCCCTGCTGCGATGTGCCAATTCTCACAGTATTGAAGGTAAAAAGCCAAGTAATAAACGAAGTTTTAGGATATTGAAAACTACGCAACCTATTGTAATTATTGAGCTATTCGTCAATATCCGCTATAATGTGATTATCAGTCGCATGGTGCGGCTGTGGCAAGTACTGTGAAAACAGGGATGTTTGACATGAAGAATAGGAAGAACGCGCTGGCGTCGTCAGCGCGCGTAGCCTTCGACTACGCGTCATTCGAGATCTCCCCGGAGATCTCGGCGGAACTCGAGGCGAAGGCGAAGTTGCTGACCGATCTTGGGCGCAAAGAGACGGATCACGTGTTCCAGCTCGGCGCCCTCCTCGAGGAGGCGAGCGCTCATATCCCGGACGGCACGTTCGGGAAGTGGGTCGAAGCACGTTGCAATATCACTGCGCGGACGGCGCGCAACTGGCGCGGCGTCTACCGCAACCTCGGTGGCTACCGGGACCGGGCGGTGGCACTGGCAATTGGGCCGACGGTGCTGATCCAGTTGATCTCGGCGCCGACGGAAAAGATCGAAGCGGCGTTCGCGTTCGCTGAAGATCAGGGCCGGATCCAGGTTGCTGACGTGAAGGCAATCCTGACCGGCGACGATGTGCCGGACGAGGGTGAATCCGAGGTCGACGTCATCGATCTCGGTGGTGTCCATGGTCTGAAAGTCATGGTCGAGGCGCGGACCCGAGATGGCCGGACGGCTCTCCTGCGCAATCTTCTCGGCCTGCTGAAGATCCTCTCCGCTGCTGTGGCTGAAGCGGAGAGGACCGGCAAGAGGCTCAAGAAGAGCCGCGTCGCCCCAAAAGCTGAGGTTCATGCTTACCATGCCTACGAGCTGCTGAGTAGCCTTGGAACCGGCGTCGGTCCCCAGGGTGACGGCAAATCGACAATGAAGGTTGGTCTGCCGTCGACGTCTCGCTGGAAGAAAGTCGAGGCGCTGCTGTGGAGGCTTCGAGACAGCTCGAACTGGGCGCGGGTCGATAGCCTCGAGGAATGGCTGGAGACAGTCGTGATCCCGATCCTCACCTGGGCGACGTCGAAGGAAAAGTCGCCAGCGTGGCCGTTGCCAGAAGACCCGTCTTCGGCGCGAGTAGCTATCGCAGCCTCATCGTCCAGCGTCGATGAGGTCGAAGACGACGATGACGTCGACCTCGATGACGAAACCGAGGACGCCGAGATGGTCGAAGCCGAAGCTTCGGATGTTCAGGCCGAAACGGAAGCAGACGTTAGCGACCCGGTTGCTGCCCTGCTTTCCGCGACCCGCGGAGAACGCAGGGGACCGGGCCGGCACAAGCTGGAACTGATCACGAACTGATCGATACGAGATGAGAAGGGGCTTTCGAGCCCCTTTTCCAATTCTGGCTATTGGATTCAGCTCGTGAGCCCGCTGTTAACCTTGTTCGGGATCTGTTCTCGTTCTACCCTGCCAGGGTCCTTGAGATCCGGTTGCGGTCCTGCGACATAAGAATGGCTTCACTGATGAAGCTAAGCGGCCCGAGGCAGCGCGCCAACGCTACCAAGGGCCTGACCCTCAAGCCTTTTACGACAAGGAATCGGGCTGTGACCAACCTACACTCTTCATCCCCTGCCGGGGAAGTTCTCCGCGCCGCTTCTGCGGCATCCTCCACCATGTCTTTTGCCGCCGGCTCGGCGTTGCGCCGCCAGTTCGGCGAGCGCCTTGGTCCTTATGCCGAGCCGCTAGTGCTGCGGCGCCACCCACATCTGGTGCGCTACGCGCATGTCGAGGTCGACTTCGACGTGCTGATCGATAAAGCCATCGCCGCGATCGCCGATGGCGAGCCGGTGGAGGACGAAATCCTCGGCCACTATGTCAACGTCGCCTCGCTGGTCAGGGCGGTTTCCTTCCGAGAGGGCAAGCTTCTGGAGCAGGCCGTCGAGCGGCTGGCCAAGGCCAACCCGGATCTGATCGTGCTGATGCAGTCGATCAAGCTGCCGCTGGTCAAGGCAGCGATCGAAGCGGTTGCCGGCAATGACTGGCGCCAGCTCGAGGGCGTGCGGCTTGACTGCGAGGCGTCGGCAAAGGGGAGCTACACGCCGGACCTCATCGTCGTGAACCGCGCCAGGCGCGCCGCCTTCGTGCTCGACCTCAAGAGGTCGCTGGCATCCTACGGGGACACCAGCCGGCTCGAGGACCTGAAGCTCAAGATGCTGGCATCGGCCATGGTGCTGCCGGACTGGCTCTACAAGACGCAGAAGCGGCTGATGGTCGAGACCGTCGGTGTTGCGATCATCGATGGCGCCAGCCGTCCGAGTGATCATGCGGCAGGCGTCTGGGCGCTCTCCGAAATCGACGATCTTCTCGAGATCGATGGTGCCGCTGCCTGCATGGCGGAACTGCGTGTCCGCTTCGGGCGCCGCGTGCAGCAGCTTCTTGAGGTCGAGGCCCGTCGGGCACTCGGTCTCCCGGAGACGCCGACGGTAACCCTACCGCTCGAGGCTGCCGGCTCCACGACGTCGCTCCATGCGCGCCGCTTTGGGACGCTGCGGGCGACCCCCCGCGTGAAGATCTGCGAGGACGTCACCGATGACGCTAAGGATCATGGAGCCGGATGCCGTTGCGGCTCCTGTGAAGATCCGAGCTTCGATGATGACGACGATGGCCGCGATGATCCGGAGGCGCTGGCGGATGACACCGTCTCATGGCCGCCCGAGCATGTCCGCATCGGCTTTGCCCGGCGTCTGCTCGACGCCTGACGCTACAGAGCCTTCGCTCGGATGAGGCTATGGCTGCGGCGCGTGACGCCGCGGCAGCCTCTTCCCGTTCCCATTATTCTCTGAAGACGCCGTCCATTAAAGCCGGACCGGCTAGGAGACCCTGTATGTCCGCAGACATCATGCCCGAACCATCATCATCGACATCTGCCCGCCTCAACCGAGGCAGCTTGCGAGCTTTCAAGACCAATCAGCCTCCTGTAGGGCCGTCTCCGCAGGACGACCCGGCTCTGATCATCGGCCTCGCTCTTGCGTTTGCCCGGCAGGGGTCATCGAACATGCGCGAGATTCCCTCCGTGGTACTGGAACCACTCCACCGCCTGGCAGAATCCGGTGATCCCGCCTGCCGGCTGGTTCTCGACTGCCTCAACAGGAGGGCAGGCGCCAATCATCGGATGTTCGCTCGTCAGGGCGTGCCGCCGGAAATTGTTTCCGCTCATCCGGCAATCCAGGAGGAATGCTAATGGATCGTCTGGCTTCCTTCCTCCTTCGACGTCTCGCCCATGTCGAACGCCGGGCCGTTCGGCGTCTCGCGGTCCGCAACGGTCTTCTGACGATGACGGCCGCCATTGTCGACGGTCATGTCATCGGCCGCTTCAGCCCCGTCTTCGATCAATCCCATCTCAGCGGCGATGTCGAGCGGGACCGTCAGTGGGTGCGGGCTCATCTCGCCGGCTTCCTGATCGAAGCACCGCAGGACGGACACGGTCGCCCCGTTCTCGTACCTGCCGTGCCGGTGTGGCCAGATCACCTCAGGCGGGATCCGGCAAACATTGAGGCTGCTGACACGGCTGCACATGCCTACGCGGTTCGAGTCGTTGCGGAAGCCGGGTATAATCCGAGCATCAAGCATATGGCGACCCTGCTGCTGCTTGCAGCGGCACTGGAGCAATCGGGCGTCACACTGCGCGATCTGGTCGCGATCCTGCGGCAGCCCGCACCCGTCTTCTCCGTAGCTGTCCTCGCCGATGGCTTTGAGCGGGCCCTGTCGCAGCTCATCGAAGACACCGGCATCGTGCCGTACGGACGTTACACCGGCGTGGCGGCGGATTTTGCTTTCACCGACGATCTATGGAAGTGGGTAGACAGCGAGACCCGGCGCGTCTTCTTGCAGGTCCCGGCTGGAGAGACGAACCGCCCGAGCCGGGCGGCCCTGCGCGGGCAATTGCTGCGGGCGCTTGCGGATGGGACACCGGTGCTTGCCGTGTCGGAGACACACACTGGCATTCCCGATCAGGTGGATCTGACCTGCGATATCAGGCTGACGGGCGCCGGGATCGATCGCCTGCTGATCGCCGATCTGCTGGAAGCTAGATACGGCGGTGAAGCGGTCATGCGCCGTGACAGCAGCATCGCGAGGATTGATGCCGGTGTGCTGACGCTCGACGATCTCGCAATTGCAATCAGGCCGGGCCGCCCAATCCTCTCAAGCCTCGATGCGCTCGCTGGTCTGGCGGCGCTGAATCGCGAGGACAAGGAAGATGACAAGAACGGCGACAAGGCTGATGCCTCGCGGCGGCTGATCACGCAGAGCCCAAGCGAGCGGAGAGAGCAGACGTCGCGGGATGGCGGCAACACCGGCGATCGCGCGGCATCGACGTCGACCGCCTCGTCCAAGGGCAAAGCGAAATCGAAAAGCAAGCCAACCGGCGCCGAGGTGATCCAGCCGGAGCCCTTCGATGAGGCATCAAGGCCGGCTGTGCCGCCCGTGCTGCGCGTTGAGACGCTGACGGGCTATGGTGCAGCAAAAGATTGGGCGCTTGGCCTGAAAGTCGATCTCGCGGATTATCTGACGGGAGGCCTCGCCTGGTCGCACATGAGCACGAAGCTGCTTCTCTCCGGACCGCCGGGGACTGGCAAGACAACTTTTGCACGGGCGCTTTGCAACACGCTGCAGGTTCCACTGGTCGTCACCTCTGTCTCGACCTGGCTACAGGGCGAGTATTTGCATGATGTGCTGAACCGCATGGCAGACACTTTTGCGGAAGCCCGGCGTCACGCGCCCTGCATCCTGTTCATCGACGAGATCGACGGCATCGGCCAACGGGCTCCGGCGTCTCGATCTTATTCCGACTACTGGAATACTTGCGTCAACAAACTCCTCGAATTGCTCGACGGCGCCCTGAAAACTGACGGCGTCATCGTCGTGGGTGCGACGAACCGGCCGGGCGAAATCGACGAGGCGATCCGCCGCTCGGGACGGCTGGAAACACATATCGAAATCCCGCGACCGGATATTCCGACGCTCGCTGGCATTCTCGCCCATCATCTGGGCAGCGACCTTGATGCCGTGACCGCGCCGGACGCTCAGGTTGGAGGTCAGCCATGACGGTAAACACCAAAGTTGGCGGCTCGATGGACGAGATCGAGGTCATCCTGGAGGATGAGGGCGAGCGCGACATCGACACGCCAGAGACGGCCGAGCATGATAACCCAGTGCTTCAGGCGTTGCGACGTCTGGCAACCCGAGCAATGGGCCTGACTGGCGCCGACATTGAACGGATCGTCCGCGAAGCGCGATTGAAAGCTCGCCGCGAAAAGCGCCGCCTCACCTATGCCGATGTCGAAGCCGGCATTCGCGGTAACCGCCCGCCGGTCCCGTATGATGTCCGATGGCGCTTTGCCATCCACGAGTCCGGTCATGCGGTTGTGCATCACGCTCTACGTCTCGGGTCGATCAAGGGGCTGACGATCGACGCCAAGGACGGCGGCCACAATGCAGTGACCTTTGCGACCAACGCACCTGATACCGAGGCTTGGTACGAACGGCTGCTGGCAATGCTGATGGCAGGCCGCGCCGCCGAGCTGATTGTGCTTAAGACCGTATCGGCAGGCTCCGGCGGCGCCGAAGAGAGCGACCTTGCACGCGCGACTCGCATTGCGCTCGATATGGAGCAGGCGCTCGGCTTTGGTGGCCGCCATCCGCTACTCTATCTCGGACACAAAGATCCGACCGCGACCCTCAGCCGCGACGCCGATCTGGCAGAGCGGGTGCATCGCCGGCTCGAGTTCGCTCAGGCACGGGCGACGGAGGTCATCACCGAGAACCGGCGGGCCTTCGACCGGCTGGTGCGCGCGCTCTTCGACGCCCAGGCGCTCGATGGTCAGGCGGTCATGGACATCCTGGTCGCTGACTCGTAAATCCTGAGCGAGGTCTGGAGGACAGGATGTCTGTAACGGTTATCGCACATTGCGACTGGAGCATCGAAGCCAAGAAGCGGTGGATGTGCGTGGCCGTCCGCCAGGGCGAGACATGGGTGCTGTCGGCGCCGGAGCCTGTCGGCGACACGCGGAACCTTACACGTCGGCTGCGGCGAGGTTCGGGAACAGACGCCGCGGTGCTGATGGGGTTCGACTTCCCGATCGGGCTTCCTGCCGCCTACGGCAGAAGTCTAGGGATACCTGATTTCCCTTCTTTTTTGCGGTCATTCGGGGACGCGCGCTTTGCGCGTTGGTTCGACGTCGCGGAGCATCACAGCGAAATCTCCATCGACCGACCCTTCTATCCGATGCGGCCTGGGGGCACGCAGCGTCAGCACCTTTTCGACGCTTTAGGTCTGAGCGGTAAAGATCTTCTGCGCCGCTGCGAACGGGCGACAACGGATCGCGGCGACGCCTGCATGTTGTTCTGGACGCTCGGCGGCAACCAAGTGGGGAAGGCCGCCCTGACCGGTTGGCGCGAAATCATCCTCCCGAACCTCGGGAAGTTATCGCTATGGCCTTTCGAGGGAACGCTCCCTGACCTGATGATGCCGGGCGCCACTGTTGTCGCCGAGACCTATCCCGGCGACGTTTATGGCCAGCTTGGAATTCCCCGACGCCCTGTTTGGAGTAAGCGACAGCAAGACGGACGTCGGTCCGTGGCAAGTCAATTGATGCGGTGGCTGGAGAAACTGCCACATGTCGACGGGAGCGCACTCCAAAGTCTGATCAGCGATGGTTTCGGAAACGGCAAGGATGGTGAGGACCGGTTCGACGCCACAGTCGGCCTCCTCGGCATGATCGACGTCGTCGATGGCCGACGGGGCGAAGGCGTACCGGAAGCTGATGACGTCAAAACGTGGGAAGGCTGGATCCTCGGTCAGCAGGCTTAAGTCTCCCGCACGTTGATCTACCTTAGAAAGAGCTGATGCAGGTCGCCGGCAACTCGAAACAAATTGCGCTCATTCGATTCGAACTTCCGGGCGAACGATTCGAACGTCTACGGGAACGTTTCCAAACTCTGGGCGAACGTTTCGTTTTTCCAGATTTCCGATTCACGTCCTATCGAAAGGGCCGGATGCCGTTCGTCCGGCGCCGCGAATATAGCCGTGGGACTGCCGGCAACTTGTCTCGACGTGCCCGCAACCTGAAACAAATTGCGGTCATTCGATTCCAAACTCGAAAATTCCGATTCAAAACACAATGATTTCGTTTCGGCGACAAACGCCTTGCGCCATGCCGCCGGTCCTCTGACCATAAGAGTGCCATCAACGAAAACAGGGGGAAGATGACATGGCGCGACAGACCTTGGAGGAGCGCAACGCCAAGCAGAGGGAGCGGCAGCAGCGGCTGAGGGACCGGCATCGGGCCGAGCGGCGTCCGGATCGTGACGACGTCGCGCGGGCCATGCTGTTCTGGACGATCAGCAGCTATCTCGACCAGGGTCGGCAGGACTGGATAGAAGAGCTGGCCGACGCCGTGGTTGGGGTTCTCGTCGACCAAGGCTTCGACGAGCGGGCAGCCGACGAAGTCTTCGATGATCTCGTCGATCGCTATGCCCGCGATGACCGTCCCTTCCGAAGCAAGCCTCACCTGCGGGGCTGACGGTTCCTGGCCATCTGCTCTGCCTGATCACCAACTATGTGCAAACGGCGTTATCATTGGGGACTTCGTCCCCCCGTTACTTCGTGAAACGCCGTTTGCAACTGAATCGTTTTTATGAAGCCATTTGCCCACGGCAACCCTTGGTTACCGGAGGTTAACCCCATTCGCATAGCTCGCGTTCCCCGCATCTGCGGGAACGATCAACAACAGCTACGTGAATGGAAATGAACCAATTTTCTGCCAAAGCCTTTCAACGCAAGATCGACGCCTTCTGCCAACTGCGGCTGGCGCCGCTTTTCAAGGACGACGAACTTCCCCGGCTGAAGTGGTATTTGCACACGCTGATCCAGACGAGGAGACCGGCGCCAAGAACCAGCGGCAGGACAGACTGGCAGGTTGTCGCGGCAGCCTGCGGCCTCGACACCGATCTGCTTGCGGGCAACGCGCGTCAGATCGATCCGGCCTTCGACGCTATTGGTCGGTGGATCCGGGACACGCGCCTCGTAGCCGCGGCAACAGACCCCGAAGTCCGTCGAACACTAAAGACGCCGAGGACGAAGGCGGTGCCCAGAAGGCCCCGACCAGCTCGCACGCCCCAGAGCCAGCCCAAACCAGCATCGGGGGCTACCGCAGCAAGTACAGGCACAAATCTCGAATTCCCAGAAGCGCTGTTCGACGTCAGGGAAGATCCGACGGAATTCTCCGAGGCGTTGCAGCTCCAGCTCCGACGTCATAGCGAAACGTACTGGACGCTACATCGTACCATCACCGGTCCGGATGACGTTACGGAAAAGACAACGCTTTTAAGCTGGATCGAAGGCCGGAAAGTGCCGCGGAGTATCGAGAGTTTCGAGATCTTGTCACGGATCGAGCGACGGTACCGGCTTCCTGCTGGCTACTTCAAAGCCAAGCTTCCACACCCTTCACGATCGGCTTCAGGGTTTGAGCTGTCCGGCATAGAGCCTGCCGAACGGCGTCGCATCGCCTGGCATCTCCCTGAGGATTTCAACACGCTGTCCTTCCAGAAGAGGGAGGAGATCGTCGACTGGGTGCGGCGGGTCATTATCAGCGGCACGACCGACTACCGGAAATACCAGGCAGCCGCCGCCAAGCAGCGCTACGCCATCCGTTTCCCTGGCGTCTCCTATGGTGGGCGGGCGCCACGGGACGGTAAGATTGTAGTCCCTGCGAACTATGAGCAGACCTGGGTCGAGGATCCTGACTTGCTGTCAGGCGTGATAGAAGCGCCACCAGCTCTTGCCATGGAAATGGCCGACCTGGTGCGCTTCAAGACGTCGGCTCTGACGTCCGTCGGCTTTCAGCGAAACGGTGTCTGGGGCGAAGAAACCGCCTCGCAGAAGATCGAGCATCTCGGGCTGATGTTCGGCGCCCTTGCAGCATCCAGAGATGGAGAGGTCAAGGGCTACGGGGTGCCGGTCCGGCAGTTGACGTTCGGGCTCCTGATTTTCCCCGGCGTCTGGGATTGGTATCTGCAGTGGCGGGAGACGCGCCGCGGCTTCTTCACCGCTTGGGAAGTCGACATGTTGCGGATCGCCTTGGCGATCACCAAGGAGGGAACCGGATGGCTTCGGCAGCATCCGGAGCTTCTGGCGCGCGTTCAACCGATTGCCGGCCTCGTTTCGCAAAACGAGATCGACTACGCCAATGCCGACTGGCACGGCGCCTGCGACGACTTCCACAAGCATGCTGCCCACCGCGTCAAGGAAATCCAGCGGATCGCTCGCGTTCATCGCGATCCGTTCGAGCCGATCATGCCGGTCCTTGAGGCGGCAAGCCCCGTTGGCGAGTATCGCAAGATCACCGAGGAGATCATCCGCCTGATGCCGGATGAACATCGTTATCCTCGGCCGGCCGCCGAAGCGGTGCGATCATTTCTCATGCTGAGGCTTGGTTTGCATCTTGGGCTTCGCCAGAAGAACCTCAGGCAACTGATGCTCAACCCGAAAGGCTCGATGCCGCGCTCGGAACGCGCGCTGGAAAAGATGAAGCGCGGCGAAATCCGGTGGAGTGATCGGGAAGGCGGCTGGGAGGTCTTCATTCCTGCAGTCGCCTTCAAGAATGCACACTCGTCCTTCTTTGGCGACAAGCCGTTTCGGCTCGTGCTTCCGGACCTTTTGGATCTCTACAAGTACATCGACGCCTATGTCCATCGGCACCGCGCGGTGCTCTTACGGTCGGCCGCGGATCCCGGCACGTTCTTCGTCAAGACTGTCAAGACGACTAGCACAAACGCGGCCTACGACACGACCAGTTTCTACGAGGCCTGGCGTCACGCCATTCAGCGCTACGGCATCTACAACCCCTATACCGGACGAGGCGCGATCAAGGGGCTGCTACCGCACGGGCCCCACAATGTCCGTGACGTGCTGGCGACCCACATTTTGAAGCAGACTGGCTCCTATGAGCAGGCGAGCTACGCCATCCAGGACACCGCCGAAATGGTCGCCAAGCACTACGGGCGCTTTCTCCCGCAGGACAAGGCAGCACTTGCGGCGCGTATCCTGAACCAGGTCTGGGAAGCTGCTTAACGAAGAAGGAGGCGTCGGAAATTATTTCCGGCGTCCCCCGCAACGACCTATTATTCAATTACAGTTGTTGCGAGAGTAGCGAACGACCACCGATTCGCGGAAAACGTGTTGTACCTATCGCAGGCGCAGCGGCATTCACGTGCCAGCAGGCTTATTTCGGATTGAGTAGCCTTATGATCAGAAAATTAGCAATCGAGCCTGCTTTGGGTTGGACCTTCCTCTCCCGTGAAGCGCTCAGCCGCGCCAAGGCGCAGATGGACGAAGAGTCCTTGGGCGTGCGCGATGAGATTGGCTTTCTAACGATACACCAGCGATACGCCGACCACTTCTTTCCAGGTACGTCCGTGTTGCACACCCGCGTGCGTTACGCTTTGTTCGTACCGTGGTTGTTCGAGGATCTCGCCGGCATGATTGGAACCGCCGCGCAACGCGCCTTGCGTGAACGCGAGAGACTACTCGCCGGGCGGCTGAAGAGCGCTGGGGAGGCCCAGGTAATCGGCGGTCGTGTTTTCCCAAGGGCCTCAAGCCAACCGCCGTCCACCGTCTATTGGAACGCACTTGCTGTTTGGGGGATATTGCGTC
>Ga0102588_1002264_pt1 | contig 11506 bp, 9 predicted proteins | sample AraplaMF_Col_mMS_FD_76854 | JGI IMG/M metagenome (GOLD analysis project Ga0102588, IMG submission 76854) | Arabidopsis root microbial communities from the University of North Carolina, USA - plate scrape MF_Col_mMS (SPADES assembly) (version 2) | ecosystem: Host-associated > Plants > Roots >...
GCTGAATGCCTGTTGAGGTCAACATAGCCAGCGTCATTTCGACGTAAGGCCGAGAGGTTAACTCTCCTTGTATATGCAGCTCCAAACCAAAAGGCAGCCGTGCAGCGATGAGCAACAAGGCAGTAATATACTGACTACTAATGTTACCTTTAATACTGATCTTACTAGTTAGCTGTGCGAAACTGCCTTTTAGTTTTATAGGGGGATAGCCCTCTTTTTCTTCGTAATCAATATGGGCACCTAACTCTCTCAGCGCATCGACCAATATACCTATCGGTCTTTCTTTCATCCTCTGGCTGCCGGTTAATATGACTTCATTATCCTGTATGGCAAAGTAGGCGGTTAAAAAACGCATGGCCGTACCGGCAGGGCCGATGTCGACGGTAGTGAGTTGTGAGTCGTGAGTGGTGAATGGTTCGCCGCCTGCAAGAATTTCTTGATTCTTGATTCTTGGCTCCTGATTCTTTCTCAATATACCCGCCAGCAACACCGCATCAGCGGCATCGGATACGTTCTCTACCTTAACCTTACCATTGCTTAAAGCCTCGATCACTAATGCACGATTGCACTCGCTTTTTGAGCCTGTGAGATTTACCGTGCCGTTTACTTGCTTATTATTCCTTGTCAGGATGACGTTTTGCATCAGGATATTCTATTATACGTGGGTAAGTTTTTCTGCAGCTTGTCCGGCTTCATTGGTGTTCATGATCTCGGTTTGTCTGCGGATCGACTCGCTGTGTAAAAGCTCCAATAATTTCTCTGTAAATTCAGAACCTAATTTTAAGGCTTTCGCATAGTTGGTACGTTTTTGAACAATCTCATCCCAACGGCCTACCTGCAAAATGGTAATGTTGTTGTCTTTTTTGTAGTTACCGATCTTCTCGGCAATTTGCATACGCTCGGCAATTTTCTGGATAACCAGGTCATCAATTTTATCAATCTGGCTGCGTAATTCAGCAAGCTTGTCATTCAACTCTGCATTGCGGATCTCGGGTTTACGTAAAGCCAGGTGGTCAATAATATCAGCTAAGGCAGCAGGGGTAACCTGTTGTTTGGCATCTGTCCAGGCTACGCTTGGATCGATATGCGATTCGATCATTAAGCCCTGCATGTCAAGGTCTAATGCTTTTTGTGAGATGTAACCGATCAGGTCGCGGTTACCCGAAATGTGGCTTGGATCGTTAATGATAGGCAATTCAGGGGCCAATGTTTTTAAGTTGATGGCAATATCCCACATTGGCTCATTACGAAAAGCTGATTTCTCGTAAGATGAAAAACCACGGTGTATAGCTGCCAGTTTAGTAATACCAGCATTGTTGATACGTTCCAAAGCACCTATCCATAAAGAAAGATCTGGATTTACCGGGTTTTTAACCATCACTGGTACATCAACACCTTGTAAAGCATCAGCAATTTCCTGTACGGTGAAAGGGTTAACGGTTGAACGTGCGCCAACCCATAAAATGTCAACACCTGCTTTTAATGCTTCTTCCACATGTTTTGCAGTTGCTACTTCAACAGCGGTCGGTAAGCCAGTTTCTTCTTTTGCGCGTTTAAGCCATTCTAAACCTATGCTGCCAATACCTTCAAACTCACCTGGACGGGTACGTGGTTTCCATATACCTGCACGTAATGCAGAAATGCGACCGGTTTGAGCTAATAAATGAGCCGTAGCTACTAATTGATCTTCGGTTTCTGCACTGCAGGGGCCTGCTATTACCAATGGTTCTTTTCCGGTTTTGATCCAGGTGTGAAGCGGCTGTATGTTCAAATTCAATTTCATCGTTTTTGTTGTTTGTCCGGTATTTTGTTTTGCCGGTGTGTTTTATATTTTGTTTAAATCTTCAGTTGTTAATTAAGAGGGTCAAATATTCCTGCGAATATTGATGTACTTCCTTATGCGGTCGTTTTTTTGGGGTTTGGGGGGTGTGGTTGTTAATTCATCATCATGTCTTTCATATTCACCAAGTATGTTAAAGTTATGCGTGTATTTAAGTATTTGCCTTATCGATATATCGTATTGTTTTGGCTCATCCCATTCAATGTCTACGTAAAAGTTATATTCGTTACGTTTACCCAGGATAGGCATAGATTGTATTTTGCTCATATTCACGCCCTCCTCGGCAAAAATATTAAGTACTTTGGCTAATGCTCCAACCTTATTGCTTACCTGGAAACAAAGCGAAGCCTTATTAGAGTTCTTTTTTTCCACATTATCATGATGGGTAAGGATCAGGAAACGGGTAAAGTTCTTTTTGTTTGATTCTATGCGGCGTTCCAACACATCCAATCCGTAAAGTTTAGCGGCAAGGGCATTAGCAATAGCAACGGTATCGGTTAATTGTTCCTCTCTGATACGTTTGGCACAGGCCGCGGTATCATTACTTTCTACAATTTTAAGGTGAGGGTATTCATCAAAAAAATCAACACACTGACGTAGGGCGATAGGGTGAGAGGTTACATATTTGATATCCTCGAACTTTACACCGGGCAATGCCATTAAATGCAGTTGAATAGGCAGGTAAATTTCGCCAACTACCGGGAAGCCATAATCAAGCAACAGGGTATAATTAGGCAATATACTTCCGGCGATGCTATTCTCAATAGCCATCACCACATAATCGGCCTCCCTGTTTTTTAGGGTCTCAAAAGTTTGTTTGAATGTGTTGCATTCAATGGTTTGCGTGTTTTCTCCAAAATACTTTAAGGCAGCTTCTTCGTGAAAAGAAGCACGTATTCCCTGGATTGCAACTCTTGGTCTTTCTATTTTCATAACCCCTGTTAAAGCAAAAAGTCCCGGCATTTTGTGCCGGGACTTTTTAAGTTCTTTATGTGTGTGTTAAGTACATATTAGTCCCGGCTCATACTGTTAAAGTAAAAGTAGTAACCGAAGTAATATGCGCTTGTAAATTTCATTTGTTTTTTATTACGCTGTAAATGTACGGTAAAAAATGTTTTTGTCAATAGAAAATTTTATTTTTTGTAAAATAAACAGGCTGAACAAAACTTTATTCTGTTTGAATTGATTTTACGGCTATTTGAACAAGTTTTTGGTTTTAAAATTAACAGGCACGGTATAATTATCTGCCGGGTCTTTGAATTTTGCTAGCAGATCGATAGCCGAAATGAGCATATTTGAAATTTTAATAGCGCTGCCATCTTTAAAATACACTTCTACATCGTCACTTAAATTACGGCTGCTGTTGCCCTTGCCAGCATAATATATGATTTGTTGAACGTCGCTTTTATTATAGGTTACAATTTGCTGGTCATTGTACCCAAAAGAAAACCGGTTGTTGCCTTTGGATATTTGCAGGTATTGTTGCCGGTTTTTAAAATATCGGGATGATGCATATAGCAGGAATGATCCAAATATGAATAGCGTTAAGCAGAGGAGGAATAATGAGCCACTATTATTTTTATTAATAGAGGATAGTAAAATTATGCACAGGTAAATAAAAAAGAGGGACATCAATGTAAGGAAATACCAGGTGCTTAGTCTGTAAATGAAATTTTTAGTTATAAAATGCGCCCGGTTACCTACATTAAAGAAATGTTTTTCAAATAATTTCAGATCCAATTTTTGAGTAAAGAAATCGCTGACCAAAGTACTCACTGAATCAAGATCAGGAGTGTGGTATTCATATAGGTGATTGCCTTTATCCAGGTAATACACACAGAATTTACCGCCAAAATATAAGCCTAGTTTTAAATAGTTCAGATCATTATCCTGAATGGTTACAGAGGGGCCTGTTAACTGTATATCGGTTAATGAACGTTCCTGATCCCAGGGGAAGTTTTTAATGAGGTCTATCGTATTATCAAAGTTTCTTGGCTGCTCATCAGAAAACTCACCTTTTTCGTAGGTATTATGCTGAAGTTTTGATACAAATTGTGGCATAGGGTATAAGTACAGGCATTAGTTTGCCTGCATTCAAATATACTACCCTAAATAGATAGTATACTCCTAATTAAGCAGAATGTTTCTGTTCTTCAGGTAAGGTAAGTTGCTGGTTTTCGTATTCCCGCTGCAGTACACGCGCGGTTTGCGAACTACCATCATGGCTCCATCCGGGTGGATTTAGCAAATACCCCAACTTGTTTTTGAAACCCGGAGCAAGTTTAACATCATGGATCAGAGCTTTCCACTCGTGAAAGATAATATTCACAGGGCCCATATCTTCGGGCTGCTTGGTGAGGCCATATTTAACTGGTTCGGGCAGATTTTCATCGCGGAAAGTACCGAACATCCTGTCCCAGATGATCAATACCATGCCCATATTTTTATCCAAATATGGAATATTGGAGGCGTGGTGTACCCGGTGATGTGCTGGTGTTACAAACAGCCATCCATACCATTTGGGCAGTGACACTTTATACTGCGTATGTACAATATTGCCGTAAAGTTGGGTAATGAGATAGGCATATAAAATATCAAGAGCATTAAAGCCCATCAATGCCAGTGGCAGATAAAAGAAAGTGCGATAAAAAGGCTCAAAAACTGTCGATCTAAATCCTGTGGTTAGATTAAAATGCTCAGACGAGTGGTGCGTTACATGCATGGCCCAAAAAAGCCTGCAGTAATGCCCTGTGTAGTGCAGCACCCAGTATAAAAAATCCTGCACCACAACCAATATAATCCAATACAGATAAACGTTGTGGATCTGAAAAAGCCTGAACTGATAGACAAAACTCAGCATAAAAAATGTGCTGGCCTTAACTATAAGGTTAGTAACTACGGCTAATGATGTAAGGTAAATATTATTAAAGGTATCGCGCTTTTCATAATATTTGCGGTTTTCCCAGTAGCTTAAACCCATCTCCACAATGGTTAATACCACCAGCAAACCCATCAGCACCAGGGCGGCCTTATTCCGGGGATCTAAAGCAGACATTTTACAAATTAATGTAATACATTAAACTTTCACGAAGTTCGGCTTCTGTACAGATATTATCAATATTGCATTCCCCGATTTTATTCAGCAGCGTGCAATTTATTTTATTATCCTGGTTCTTTTTATCCTTTTGCATAATGGCAAACAGGGTATCAAAACTATCCTCTTTGATCGTGTATCTTGGATAAAGATCGTTGAACACGCGGGTTATTTCGCTTAATTCTTCTGCGCTTAAACCTGTTTTTTTGTATGCAAGATATGATTCGCAGATCATGCCGATGGCTATGGCCTCGCCGTGTGATAGTGGGTCAGTATCATTGATCAACGAATTGGTTTCAATAGCGTGACCAATGGTGTGGCCAAAATTTAATGCTTTCCTGATACCCTTTTCTGTAGGATCTTCAATGGTGATCACGTTTTTTATCTCTACAGAACGATAAACCAACTGCACCGAAGGGTTTTTCAGATCGCTTGATTTTAGCTCTTCCCAATATGCGGCGTCGGCAATAAGGCCATGCTTAAGCATTTCTGCTAAACCCGAAAGTATTTGTCGAGGCGGCAGGGTCTTTAAAAAATCATACTCAATAAATACAGCTTTGGGCTGAGTAAAAGTACCCACAATGTTTTTGATACTATCAATATCGATACCTGTTTTACCGCCAACGGAGGCATCTACCTGTGATAACAGGGTAGTAGGTACATGTACAAAATCAATCCCTCTTTTGAATGTCGAAGCAGCAAAACCACCCAGATCGGTCACAACGCCACCTCCAAGGTTTATCATTAAACTTTTGCGGTCGGCACTAAAATCTATCAACATTTTCCATACGCCGATGCAAAAATCAATATCCTTGCTTTCCTCGCCAGCGTTTATTTCGATAAGATCGTAATCACCAAGTACGTCTAATTTACTTTTTACAAGAGGCAAACAGTGAACGCCGGTATTTTCGTCGGTTAAAATAAAAAATTTAGAATAGGCGCCTTTTTTTACAAAATCGGCTAACTCATCAATACTGTTATTGAAATATATAGGGTAATTGTCGCTTTGGATGGTATTCATTGTCATATTACCAGGATTTTATTTCCCCTAAATTCAACGGTATCACCACGCTTAACTTTAAGGCGTTTTCGATAATCAACCTCGCCATTATATTTCACTTCGCCCTCACTTACAACTATTTGAGCCTCTCCGCCGGTTGATACCAGATTGGTAGCTTTTAGCAGTTGTATCATCGGAATATAATTGCCTGTTAATTTAAATTCTGTCATGGAGCGGCAAAAATAAACTATTCATGGAATATTGAGATATCATTTTATAATTTTGCAGATGCTTTCTAACGAAACGAACAACAAATCCAAACAGGTTAAGCCCTCTTTTGAAAATACAGAAATCGCTTTCCGTCACTCATCCAATGCTGATCTTAACCGGGCTTACTGGTTATTCAGGATAATCAATGTTAACTTTTTAGTAAAGATAGGTCCCCCGGTAACTAATTTTGCTATCAAGATAGGTTTACCTATTAAAAGCCTGATCAAGGCTACCATATTTAAACACTTTTGCGGCGGTGAAACTATTAACGAGTGTAATAATACCATTAAAAATTTAAACAGCGGCGGAGTAGGTACCATACTGGATTACTCGATAGAAGGAGAGGATGACGAGGCTGTTTTTGACAGCACACGTGATGAGATCATCCGTACTATAGAACGGGCAACTTCAGATAAGGCTGTACCACTTACTGTTTTCAAGGTAACCGGTGTTGGCCGTTTTGCATTACTGGAAAAACTGGATGCTAAATTGGCTCTTAATGCCGAAGAAGAAAAAGAATGGCAAAGGGTACAAAATAGGGTATTGGCTATATGTGATAAAGCTCATGTTAACAATGTACCCGTGATGATTGATGCCGAAGAGAGCTGGATACAAGAAACCATTGATCTTTTGGCTTTAACCATGATGAGCCGTTTTAATACCAAAACTGCCATAGTTTATAATACTTACCAAATGTACAGGCATGATAAGCTGGCATCTATATTGAACGATCATGAAATAGCCGTTAGTGAAGGCTTTATTTTGGGAGCTAAGATTGTGCGTGGTGCTTACATGGAAAAAGAGCGTAAACGTGCCGAGGAAAATGGTTATCCATCACCTATTCAGCCTGATAAAAAATCTACCGACCTGGATTATGATTCCGCGTTGGATTACTGCACCACCCATATCGATAAAATTGCCTTTATTGCCGGTACCCACAATGAGGAGAGCTGCCGTTTACTGGCCGAGCTTTTAGACAGTAAAGGTATCGACCACAAACACCCGCATGTATACTTTTCGCAGCTGTTAGGGATGAGCGATAATTTGAGCTTTAACCTGGCCGATGCTCAATATAATGTAGCCAAATATGTTCCGTATGGCCCGATTAAAGCTGTATTGCCGTACTTATTCAGAAGGGCCCAGGAAAATACAGCTATAGCCGGTCAAATGAGCCGCGAGCTTAGCCTGATTGTGAAAGAACGGAAAAGACGGAAACAGTAACTACGTTTACGACAATATCAAAAAGGCCATTTCTTTAAAAGGGAATGGCTTTTTTATTGTCATTAAAAATAGCGTCATCAATACTCCATTAACAAAAAAGTGGGTTTACATGGTTTACACTTTTTATGGTCAACGTGATGTTAAATTTCTATCAATCAATTGTTTATGTTTTATTTCCTTGGAAAAGTGTAAACCGTGTTTTTGGGTATATAAGCGCCTGTTGAATCGGAGATAATTTTATTGAGATGTCATCTCGTTTTCTTAATAATTAAAGAACAATCATTTAATCAAGGGCTAATATTGCCGGGCTTAAATTTATTGCATTATAAACTAAATTTAATATTATGCAATTAAAACGGTCCTCATTTGTTCTCCTTATCTCATCATTGCTACTGATATCCTGCCAGAAATCATTAGTAAGCCCAATTCCAACGGATCCTGCAACGATCGGTACCAAAGCAAAAACTCAGGCTGTGGTACAAACTTTTGATGAAGATTTTGAGTCCGGATCAAAGACCGGGTATGCGGCGGCTGATGTTTCATTGAATAGCGGTTCCTGGAATCTTGACGATGCATTGATCGGAACCAGTACCTCTGATCGGAAAAACGGTAGCCGCTCTGTTCGCATCCGTAACACAGGTACTTTAAGTATGAGTTTTGATGTGAGTACTGGTGCCTCGACCGTTACCATGAATTACGGGGTTTATGGCACCGATGGCTCTTCTGCATTTCAATTGTGGGTTTCGGCTAACGGGGGAAGCAGTTATACACAGGTTGGCTCTATTGAGATAACCGCATCAAGCACCACTTTAAATACTGTCACTTTTACTGTTAACCAATCTGGTTCTTTACGTTTTCAATTGAGAAAGACCTCAGGCGGCGTTAACCGGATCAACATTGACGACTTTATTATTAACAGCTTTGATTCTGGTTCTGGCGGTGGAACAGGTGGCGGATCGGGAAGTTCAACCGCTGATAATACAAATTTATTGTTAGGTAACCCGACGGGTGCTACAAACAATACTGCTAACGCGGATAATTACCTGATCGATCAGACTTATTATACAGAAAGTTATAATCGGGATAAAGGTGTACCCAATTGGGTAAGCTGGTATGTAGGTAGTACCTCTCTGGGTGCTATAGATCGTTCGAATGATTTTCGTGCAGATACCAATTTACCAGCCGGTTGGTATGAAGTTTCCAATACCAGCTATTCCGGTTCGGGTTTTGACCGTGGGCATAATTGCCCGAGTGCCGACCGTACGTCTTCTACGGCGGCTAACCAATCTACCTTTTTAATGGATAATATGATTCCACAAGCCCCGAATAATAATGAGCACACCTGGGCTAATCTGGAAGCTTACGGCCGATCGCTGGTCAATGCAGGTAACGAGATCTATGTAGTGATGGGCAGTTATGGTTCGGGTGGTACGGGTTCCAGTGGTTCTGCTACCACCGTTGATGGCGGCCATGTGGTTGTGCCTTCCAATATCTGGAAAGTGATTGTGGTTATACCTAATGGCAATAACGACCTGAGCCGTATTACCACTGATACCCGCGTGATAGCCGTAAATACGCCAAACATCAATTCGATCAGTTCCGACTGGAGTCAGTATATTACTACGGTAAAAGATATTGAGAATGCTACTGGTTACACTTTGTTCTCTAATTTACCGGCCAGTATACGTACCGCGCTTGAAACAAAACGGGATGCCGGTACGGCTAACTAATAAGCTGCATTAATCAGAAATAATCCCCTGATTAATGCAGGTGCTGCCATATGATATCAAAAACATCAGCAGCATTGATGTTTTTGATATCATTTTCCTTGTCGGTAATAATAACGGGTTTATAAGCTTCTGGAATACCAATTCGGCCATGTGAGCCTTTTATTAAAGTGGCATCAAGCGGTATTACATCCATTACATATCTTAAGCCTGCTTTTTTTCTTAAAAGTTTATATCCGGCTCTTAGCTTTGAGGTCATAAACATCTCTACCGGATCATAGCCCGGTTTTTTGTGGATATCGACCACCCGTGCGTAATCGGGTGCTTTGGCATCATCGAACCAGAAATAGTAGGTGAACCAACTGTTCTCGGCAGCCATCAGTACCAGATCTCCTGAACGCTCGTGTTGAATATGATGATCAACCTGTGCAGATTTGTCTAGCACCAACTCTACACCGGATATGTTTTGCAATAATGTTTTTACCTGTTCGGTTACTGTTTTGTCATTGATATAAATATGTGCTACCTGGTGATCGGCCACGGCAAATGCTTTGGATGCGCCGGCGTCCAATAACTCTAAACCCCGTTCTGTTCTGATCTGTAAAAGGCCATGTTTCCGCAATATGCGGTTAAGGTGAATGGGATTATTTACCGGGGCAACGCCATACTCAGAAAGCAGGATAATACGGGCTCCTTTATTCTGATAAAAGGTTACCAGTTGCTCAACTACCGCGTCAATTTCTTGCAGCTCTTTACCGATCATAGAAAGATCAGGCCCAAATTTCTGGAGGCAATAATCAAGGTGGGGGAGATAGATCAATGTAAGTGTAGGGTTGTTCAACTCTTCATTCATCATGGCCGCATCCGCTATCCACTGGGTTGATTTAATGTTGGCACCGGGTCCCCAAAATTGGAATAAGGGGAATTGTCCCAGTTTATTTTGTAATTGGTCGCGTAGTTCAGCGGGATGGGAATAACAATCAGGTATTTTACGTCCATCTGCCAGGTAATTAGGGCGTGGGGTTACCGAATAATCGGCCGACGAATACATATTGTACCACCAAAACATATTGGCACAGGTAAAAGACGGATCTTCTTTTTTGGCTTTATCCCATATTTTTTCGCCATGAACAAGTTTGTTGGATTGTTTCCAGAATTTTACCTCACTATCGGCATGATCATACCAGCCATTACCCACAATACCCGTGTCTGAGGGGAATTTCCCTGTTAAATAGCTGGATTGAACCGCGGTGGTAACTGCAGGTAATAACGGCTCAATGGTAGTAAGATGCCTTTGACTAATATATTTTTGAAGAAAAGGAGTGTGTTGCCCTATTACTGAAGATGATAATCCTACAATATCAATCACTACTGTTTTATTCATGGTATTTGTTTTTATGATGATAGTTTTGTTTTAACCCACGCCAGCTCCCTGATGATCGATTCATTCAGAGGGACTTTTAACGACGAAGGCAAAACTTCCCAGGTATAAGTTTCTACTTCCAGATGGTTGGTGAAAGGGCTGCTTTTTTGAAGCGAAAGTACTTCTGTAATATCTGACTGGGTAGATTTAACCAGGCCCATGTCTTCGACAAAGATGGGCACGTGAAAATGAGCCCGCCACTCTGTAACTTCAGGATCAGGAGCATCAGCTAATGCTTCTGAAAGATCAGGATAGCGTATCAATGAGCTATCATTGCGTTTAGCGATAACCTGATGGAGGTAGGTTGGCTCGTCAAATTTTGAAAGCTCATTGGTTACTTTCGATCTTTCTTCTAACAGCTCCGGAAACTGTGCTTTTAATGCCGCGCTGATTTGAATTTTGCCGACCTTAATACCTTTTGTCCTGAGCTGTTCAATGATGGTTGTGTGCGGCTCATAACCAATAGCAAAGTGACAAACATCATAACATAAACAAACGTGCCTTTTCAGTAGCTCCACTGCTTCATCTTGGGTTATGCCCAACTTTTCCGAACAGTAGATTTTACCTTTCGCAAGCAGATCGTTTTCAAACCAGTTAATAAACTCCGGTCCCGATTCCAGGAAACCATCTGGTTCTGGTTCAATATCGAGGTGTAACAAAGTACCGGTAGATTCATAGATATAATGTAACGCTTCTACAACAGACAGAATATTTTGTGTGGCAATATTTTTAGCTTGTTCACTTTCTTCGGCGGTTGTAAACCAGGGCTTATAAGTAAGGGGAGAGGTTGAAATGCCGCCATCCATTCCCTCGGGTAATAGCACTGCCAGTATATTAAATAACCGGATGGTATAAGCCATGCGTTCCTTCGTAGTCCAATCGGGCGCATGTACCTGATCTTTAACCCGGGTATGATGAAAGCCACCATAGG
>Ga0102588_1002269_pt1 | contig 11467 bp, 9 predicted proteins | sample AraplaMF_Col_mMS_FD_76854 | JGI IMG/M metagenome (GOLD analysis project Ga0102588, IMG submission 76854) | Arabidopsis root microbial communities from the University of North Carolina, USA - plate scrape MF_Col_mMS (SPADES assembly) (version 2) | ecosystem: Host-associated > Plants > Roots >...
GATAACGCGACGGAGCGGATGAGCCGGCTGTCATGCGTCCAGCCGAGCAGGGCTGCGACGACCGCCAGCATCGACCATGTCATCTGGTCACGCAGGACAAAGACCAGAAGAAGCAGGATCGGGATGTTTGGCAATGCGCCCAGCGTATCGTTGATGCCCATGATGATCTGATCGGTGCGGCCGCCGATGTAACCGGAAACGAGGCCGACGACGAGCGCGATGAGGCGGCTGATAACGGCGACGATAATGCCGAAGAGCAGCGTGTTGCGCAGCGACGCGCCGATCTGCCAGAAAACATCCTGGCCGCGCGAAGTCGTGCCGAACCAGAATTCGGCGGATGGCGGCATGTCGGGGATCACGACATAAATGGCGTTCTCGTCATAAGGCGAGAAGAAGGAAGAGACGATCAACCCGACAATGATCAGGATCAGGATCGTCCCGAGCAGGAATTCGCGGTTGTAACGAAGCAGGTCTCTGAGGATCTTGAACATCGCTATTATCCCAGTTTCACGCGCGGATCGATCAGCGGATAGATGATATCGATCACGAAGACGGCCGCAGCGACGGCAATGATGGCGATGGTCGTGACACCCAGGACCAGGCTGTAATCGCCGGAATAGATGCCCGAGATCAGCAGCTTGCCGATGCCTGGATAGTTGAAGACGAACTCGACGATGACGGCACCGCCGAAGACATTGCCGAGGCTGAGCGCGAGACCCGTGACCTGCGGCAACATGGCGTTGCGGGCCACATAATACGAAAAGATGCTGCTCGAGCGCACGCCGCCGAGCTCGGCATAAACGACATGATCGTCGGTGACGATGTTGGAAACGAGCGAACGCATGGAGATGAACCAGCCACCGATGCCGACGAGCACGAGCGTCAGCGCCGGCAGAATGCCGTGTTCGATAACCGAGCTGATGAAGGCCCAGCTGAAAGCGGGCGTGAGATTGACCTGCGCGCCGCCACTGATCGGCAGGATCGGCCAGACGAAACCAAAGAGAATAACGAGGCTGAGGCCGATAATGTAGGTCGGGATCGGCTGCAGTGCCATGATGACGATGCCGGCAAGCTTGAGCAGCCGGCTGTTGCGGAAATAGCCTGCAAGCGCGCCGAGCAGGTTGCCGATGATCCATGCGATGATCGTGGCAAGTGTCAGAAGGCCGACGGTCCAGGGCAAGGCGCGTCCGATGACGGTCATGACCGGTGTCGGGAAGGACGACAGCGACGGACCAAAATCACCGGTCAGCACCCGTCCCCAGAAAGTGAAATACTGATCGATAAGCGGGCCGCCGGTTCCATAGAGCTCCCGCAGCGATTCGCGCAGAATTTCAACCGATTGTGGATCGGTCGAGCCGAAACTCGTCAAGAGCGACACGGTCTGCTCCACCGGATCAACAGGCGAGAAATGCGCGATCAGGAATGCGAGCGTGATGCCGGTGACGACCACGAAAAGGAACTGCAGGAAACGTTTACCCGCATAGATCAGAAAGCCATTCATGGCATCCATCCTCCAGTAGCAGAAGGGGAGCGGCCGGCAATCGGCCACTCCCGTGTCGACGCGATCAGTTCTTCGGAGCGTCCGGATTGGCCTTCAGGCCGGTCACCATATAACGAATGTTCGACCAGTTCGGACCCGAGGCGGAATAGGGGTTTTCAGCGCTCGGATAGTTCGTCCAGTAGGTCGTGTCGAACGGGGCGAACTTGTTATAGGCCATCAGCGGAATCATCGGCATCTCTTCGACCGCGAGCTTCAGGAAATCCTGACCGACCTTGGTGACGTCGGGCGAGTCAAAGGCGATGGACCGGTTCTTCGCGATGATCTGATCGAGACGCGGATCCTGCCAGCGTTGCAGGTTGCGCGGCGGCTGGATCTGGCCGAGCGGCTTGATGAATTCCGAATGGTAGCTGTCCAGGAAAAAGGACAGATCCGGATGACCGCCCCAGGTCTCAATGCTCCAGTAGATTGCGGCTTCGTAATCGCCGGCACTAAGGCGCTGACCGTTGGTCGGACCGGCAACATCCACCTTTGTAGCGATGCCGTTCTGGCTCCATTGCTGGGCGATAACGGTGCCGGCACGCGCGAGTGTCGGAATGGCGTCGCCCTCGACCTGCAGGCGGATCGTGAACGGCGTGCCGTCAGGCTTCATCCATTGATTGCCGCTCTTCTTGAAACCGGCCTTCTGCAGGAGCTCGGTTGCAGCTTGAACATCCTGCTTCCACCAGCCGAAGCCGAAGGTACGCTGCAGCTGTTTCGGATCGGTCGGGATCTGGTCACCCCACTGGCCACGCACCATGGTGGCGATCTGGGCGGAGATATTGGGATCATAGGGCTTGATCTTGCGGCTGCCGGTATCGAGCTCGAAATTGGTGAGCCAGTCCTGCATCGGTGCGTAATAATCGTCCGGAGCCGAGCCGGTCGGCGGCGTGGCGAGAGCAGCCAGATTGGCGGCACCGCGATAGGAGCCGAGGGCCACGGCGCGGATATCGATCATCAATGCCAGCGCCCAGCGCACATCCTTGTTATCGAAGGGCGGCTTCTTGGTGTTGAGCAGCACGGAAGGCAGGGTCGGATCGGGATGGGCGAAGGGGAAGCCCTTCAGCCAGGAGGCGACGCTCTTGCTGTCGCGCATCATCGCAAACATGCCCTCGGGTGCCATGTCGTTGATCACGTCGAGATTATGATTGCGCTGCTCGATGACCCGGGCTTCCGGGTTACCGGCGGCTCGATAGACGACATACTTCACCTGCGGCGGCTCCTTGGCAGCCATGCCTATCGAAGTGCGCTGCCAGTCGTCGCGCAGTTTCCAGATGGTCCAGTTGCCAGCCTTGTCATAGCTCTGCAGCACATAGGCGCTGAGCGAGACAGGCGGATTGTTCTTGAATGCCAGGGGATCGCCGGCCTTTTCGAAGACATGTTTCGGCATGATCCAGGCAGCGTTCCAGCGCACGGTGAACACTGTGTGGAAGCGCGAATTCGGCTTCTTGAGATGGAAGATCACCGTCTGCGGATCTGGGTTTTCCACGCTGGCAACGTTGACGGAAAAAGGCGCGCTCCAGGACATGCCGGGATGGTCGATCTGAGTCTTGACCGTATAGGCCACGTCGTCGCTGGTGAATTCGACACCGTCGCTCCAATAGATGCCCTTGCGCAGCTTCACGGTCATTTGCGTGAAATCGGCATTATAGGCCGGAGGCTCGGTAGCGAGCGCATTCTGCCAGGCATCCGGACCACCCTCCGGATTGATGAACCAGAACGTATCGGTCGTCAGCTGCTGCAGGCCGTTGACATTGGCAGACCCGCCACCGCCCGGAGCCCAGACATTAAACCAGTCGGCATTCTGCTGCGGCGTGCCCTGGATGATCAGAGTTTCATTGCGCGGAATACCGGCAATGAAGTCCTGCGCGTAAGCAGGCAGAGCGGCTAGAGACAATAAGGCAATGGCTGCAAATCTTGGGAACTTCATCGGACGCTCCTCCTCCTTGGCCCGCAGAGGCGGGCGCTTCCCGTAATCCGTTATCGATCGCGTTCCGGCGAAAGCGTCTTCATAGGGACCTGATAGTCCATATGGCTCCTCCAGACGACAAGTTTCGCCTCAACATTTATCGACAATTTTTCGCCAAACGGCAACAGGTAATTTTTTAAATGCCAAAAACTCTCGTAAATACCGGCATTTTTCATCACCCATTTAATCGTCATTTTTTATATTATTGACAAAATGGTCATTTCGCTTAGCTTTTGCGGCGAGCGCGGCGCCCTCCCAAGACAGCCGCAACTCATCACAATATTGGTCGGTTAGCCTTCGGGAGGAGGCAGAGGCTTGGCCGTTCAAGAGGAAAGACGATGACGAGTTCCTATGACGTGACCATCAACGTTCACGCCGGCAGGCCGACAGGGGCCTATAAACCGCTGTGGAACTGGTTCGGCTATGACGAGCCGAACTACACCTATTCCCCCCATGGCAAGAAGCTTCTGAAGGAGCTGACAGAACTCAGCCCCGTCGCTCCGCGCATTCGTACCCACAATCTGTTGACGAGCGGCGACGGCAAGCCGGCCCTGAAATGGGGCTCGACCAATGCCTATACGGAGGATGCGAACGGCAATCCCGTCTATGACTGGACGATCATCGACCAGATCTTCGACGCCTATGTCGAGGCCGGCAACATTCCGCTGATCCAGATCGGCTTCACGCCGGAGGCGCTTTCCGATTTCGACGGTCCCTACAAGCATCATTGGGAGCCGGCGGATAAATACGCAACAATCACCACCGGCTGGACCGCGCCGCCGAAGGACCTGAAAAAATGGGGAGACCTCATCGAGGCCTGGGCGCGGCATCTCGCCGATCGCTACGGCGAAGATGTCGTCTCCTCCTGGCCCTGGGAAGTCTGGAATGAACCCGACGGCCATTACTGGACGGGTACGATTCCGGAATTCTGCGCCATGTATGATGCGAGCGCACGTGCCGTAAAACGCGCCCTGCCGAAAGCACGCGTCGGCGGTCCGCACACGTGCGGCGGCTTCGCCAATGAAAAGGCGCAGACTTTCCTGCGCGCCTTTTTGCGCCATGTTGTCGAGAACAAGCCGCCGATCGATTTCATCGCCTTCCACGCCAAGGGCAACCCGGTCATCTTCGACGGCCATGTGCGAATGGGTCTGCACAAGCAGCTGCGCGACATCGAAACTAATCTCGCCATTATCAACGAATTTCCCGAGCTTCGGCATCTGCCCGTCGTCATCGGCGAATCCGACCCGGAAGGCTGTGCGGCCTGCTCGGCCCGCGTCCACCCGCAGAACGGCTACCGCAACGGACCGCTCTACGGCGTCTATGTCGTCGAGAGCATGATCCGCACTTATGAGCTGTCGCGCCGAGCCAATATCGAGATCGAAGGTGCGGTGACCTGGGCCTTCCTTTTCGACGACCAGCCCTATTTCGACGGTTTCCGGGATCTCGCGACCAATGGCGTCGACAAGGCGGTACTGAACGGCTTCCGGATGCTCGGCAAGCTTGGCGGCGAGTGGCTGGAATCCGAAAGCGACTATCGCCGCGATATCGAGGATATCATGAGCCACGGCGTTCGCGACAAGCCCGACGTCAACGTCGTTGCGACCCGCGACGACAAGGGCGTCTCCGTTCTCGTCTGGCACTATCATGATGACGATGAGGCAGGCCCCGCTGCCGATATCAGCCTGGCGATTGACGGCTGGGGCAATCGTCCGGCCGCGCTCAAGCATTTCCGCATGGACGAGCAGCATTCCAACTCCTTCCGCATCTGGAAGGAAATGGGCAAGCCACAGGATATCGCGGGCGCCGATTACGCCAGGCTCGAGGCCTCGGGAAGGCTCGCCGAGATCGACGACAAGGCGTCTGTTTCGGTCCGCGACGGCAAGATCAATCTCACCTTCTCCCTGCCGCGTCAGGGCGTTTCTCTCCTGCGCCTGGACTGGTGAGACGGCAGGAAAAGTGGGAGCGCAACCCTCCAAGTTGCGCTCCGTAACCACCTCAGAGCAATCCGGCGCGCGGTCATCGTCACGTCATTGACCGCGTGTCGCTTCACTGCGCCGCAATTGGCGCCGTCGAGACCATCCCGCGCAGCACCGCGGGCAACAACGAGCCGCCTGTCCCCGAGACCGCGACGCTCCAACATTCCACAGCCCTTCGCCATCAAGAGACTCATTTACCACAAACAGGTTTACAGCCAATAACTGACATGTTAGTCATACCATACTGACATGAAGGAGACGTATTGATGACGGGGTTTGGTTTGTCGGTCGCATTGGCGACACCTTTTGAGCGCAGCGGCGCCATCGCCGCGGAGGTCATGCTCGCCCAGGCAAAGCGAAGCCTTGATTCGGGCTGCGCCAGCGTCACTCTGTTCGGAACAACAGGCGAAGGCGCATCGATCGGCAGCCAGGAACGCGAACAGATCCTCGACGCATTTATTGCCGCCGGCGTTCAGCCCGGGCAGATCGTCGTCGGTGTGCTCGTCGATGCGGCGGAGGATGCGGCGCAGCAGATGTCACAGGCCCTGTCGAAGGGCGTGCGCAGTATCCTTCTCGCCCCGCCCTCCTATTTCAAAAACGTCAGCGATGATGGTATCTTTGCCTGGTTTGCCGATGTGTTTGCGCGTGTCGGCGAGGCAGCGCGTGATGTACTGGCCTACAATATTCCCTCGGTCACAATGGTCGCGTTGAGCATCGACCTGATCAGCCGGTTGCGAAAGGCTTTCCCCTCCATCGTCACCGGCGTCAAGGACTCCTCCGGCGACTGGCCCTACACCGAAACCCTACTGCGCCAGCATGGCGACCTGATCATCCTGATCGGCGACGAGCGGCACCTCGCCAAGGGTGTGCGCATGGGCGGTCAGGGTGCGATTTCGGGCATGGCCAATTTTGCGCCGCACGAAGTCCGCGCCATGGCCGTCGACGGCAATGACGATCCGCGCGTCGAACAGTTCGTTGGCGAACTTCTCAAGCATCCCGTGACGCCGGCTGTGAAAGTCATGGTGGCAAAAATGACTGGCGATGATAGATGGCTTGCGGTTCGCCCTCCTTTGACGTCAATCTCCGCCGATGGCAGACGCGAGCTTGCCCTTGCCTTTGACGGACTTTTTCGCACAAAGGCAGCATAGCGGTCATGTACGAGGAGAGCCCGATGGATGGAGCGGACGAGCAGCCGACGCTGAGAGAGAAAGCTTATGAAAGCTTTACCAGGCATCTGCTGGCGCGTGACGTCCGTCCCGGGCAATTCGTCTCGCAGCGCAGGCTTGTCGAACTGACCGGCCTGACGCTCGGAGCTATTCGCGAACTTATACCGCGGCTAGAAGCCGAGGGCCTGATCAAGACGGTGCCGCAGCGCGGGCTTCAGATTGCCCATATCGACCTGAACCTCATTCGCGAAGCCTTCCAGCTCCGGCTTTTTCTCGAAAAGGAAGCCGTCGGGATCTTCACAGAGACGGCAAGCGACGCGGCGATCGCGGCGCTCCTGAATCAGCATCGTGAGATCGTCGCGGCAATCGAGGCCGGCAATCATTCCCATGAACTGGAAATCCATGCCCAGGCTGTCGACTGGGGCATGCATGATGCCTTCATCGATGCGCTAGGCAACACGATCATTTCCAACGCCTACCGCGTCAACTCCATCAAGATGCGCCTGATCAGCCAGGAACGCTTCCGCATCGACGGGCGCGTCGGCCCCGTCATGGGTGAGCATCTTCGCGTGCTGGAGGCGATTGAGCAAAGGAACGTGCAAGGCGCCGTCGATGCGCTTGCCGCACATATCAATCACGCGCGAAGTCGTGCGCTGAGAATTTAGAAAGACGCCTGCGGTGAGGAGATCGCAGGCCACACAAGAGGAGGAGAGCAGCATGTCATCATCATTTATTCGTCCCACGCGCCGAAACTTCCTGGCGGGTTCGGCAGCGATCGGCGCCGCCGGCCTGCTCGGCATCAAGCCTGCTTCGGCAGCAGTCGACTGGAAGCGCTTTGCCGGAACGACGCTCGAGGTGAACCTCGTCAAGAGCCCGCGCAGCGAAACGATCCTCAAATATCTGAGCGAATTCGAAGCGCTAACCGGCATCAAGGTCAACGCAGAAGCCACGCCTGAACAGCAGCAGCGTCAGAAGACGACGATCGAGCTCAGCTCCGGCAAGCCGAGCTTCGACGTCGTGCACCTCAGCTACCACGTGCAAAAGCGCCAGTTTGAAAAGGGCGGCTGGCTTGCCGATATCAGCGGCTTCGTCAAGGATCCGTCACTGACCGACCCGTCGCTGGTCGAAAGCGACTTTGCGGAAGCCGGCATGCAGTTCGCCAAGGATTCACAAGGCGTGCTGCGCTCGCTTCCCTTCTCGGTGGACTACTGGATTGTCTACTGGAACAAGGAACTGTTCGAGAAGAAGGGCCTTTCCTATCCGTCGACATTCGATGAGATGGCTAGTGCCGCTGAAGCCCTGACCGATAAGTCCTCCAATACCTACGGCTTCGTGGCTCGTGGCCTCAAGAATGCCAACGTTCCGGTTTGGACCACCCTGCTGCTCGGCTATGGCTCGACGCCGCTCGGCCCGGATGGAAAGCTGCGCACGACCTCTGACGAAGCCGTCGAGGCGGCCAAGATGTATCAGCGCCTGATGACGAAGTCTGCGCCTGTTGGCGTATCCGGCTTCAACTGGGCGGAGGCACAGTCTGCCTTCCTGCAGGGCAAGGTCGGCATGTGGCTCGATGGCGTCGGCTTCGCGCCGCCGATCGAGAATCCGGAAAAGTCCCGCGTCGTCGGCAAGGTCGGCTACGGCATCATGCCGAAGGGACCAAAGGCACAGGCGGCCGCCACGACCGGTGACGGCATCGGCGTCACCGCCGCCAGCAAGAACAAGGAAGCGGCCTATCTCTTCTGCCAGTGGGTCATTTCCCACGACATGGGCGCGCGCCTTCTGCAGGCGGGTGCCGGCGTGCCCTTCCGCAATTCGATTCTCGAAGACGCCAAGGTTCGCGAGGGCGTCACCATGCCGAGCACCTGGGTCGATGCCGTTGCGGGCTCGGCAAAGGTCTCGCAGCTCGCGCTGCCGGTCATCATTCCGGTCACCGAGTTCCGCGACATCTATGGCGTCGGCTTGACCAACATGATCGGCGGCGCCGATCCGGCAGCGGAACTGAAAAGCGCCACGGCGCAGTTCGAACCGGTACTGGCCCGAAGCGAGGGATAATGGCATCCGTGAGCATGGACACCGCGCGATCGAATAGCATCGCAAACGGGAGGAGCAAGCCAGGTCGGCTTGCTCCAAACTACTGGCCCTTCGTTGTCCCGGCGCTGCTCGTCATCGCCGCGGTCATCGTGTTTCCTTGGGTGTTTACGCTCTGGATGAGCGTGAACAGCTGGACCCTGGGCCAGCCGGTGGTTTTTGCCGGTCTGGACAATTACACCCGGCTGCTGGTGGACATGCGCTTCTGGGAATCGCTTTGGCACACGGCGCTCTACACGCTGCTTGCCGTCGTCGCCCCGCTCATCCTGGGCACGCTCGCCGCCCTGATTTTCGACGCACAGTTTCCGTTCCGCGGATTGCTGCGGGGCGTTTTCGTCATGCCGATGATGGCGACACCGGTCGCCATAGCGCTCGTCTGGACGATGATGTTCCATCCGCAGCTCGGCGTGCTCAATTACCTGCTGTCGCTCGTGGGCATCGGGCCGCAGGAATGGATCTACAACCAGAACAGCGTCATTCCCTCGCTCGTGCTGGTCGAGACCTGGCAATGGACACCGCTGATCATGCTGATCGTTCTCGGGGGCCTGGCGGCCGTTCCGCGCGAACCCTATGAGAGTGCCGAAATCGACGGCGCCAACGCCTGGCAGAAGTTCCGCTACCTGACCCTGCCGATGATCGCACCCTTCCTGATGATCGGCGTGATGATCAGAAGCATCGATGCGGTCAAGAGCTTCGATATCATCTATGCGATGACACAGGGCGGGCCAGGCACCGCATCGGAGACGATCAACATCTATCTCTATAATACGGCCTTCTCCTACTATGACATCGGCTACGGGTCGGCGATGGCGGTCGTCTTCTTCATCATGATTGTCGCGCTTTCCTTCGTCCTGATGATGATCCGGCAGCGCGCCAACTGGTCCGACACGGAGACACGCTGATGAAACGCAAGACGATCGATCGCATCGGGCTGCTGTTAGTCGCCCTCGTCATGGTCTCCCCTGTCATCCTGTTCTTTCTCTGGATGATCTCGCTGTCGCTGAAATATGAAATCGACAATGGCGCCTATCCGCCAATCTTCATCCCCGAGCGTTTCGCCTGGTCGAATTACATGAAGGTCTTCGAGGAGAATAATTTCTTCCTCTATTTCTGGAATTCAATCCTCGTAACCGGCGGCGCAACCTTGCTCGCGCTGCTGATCGGCGTACCCGCCGGCTACGGCATCGCGCGGCTCAAGGCGGAGCGTTCCGCCATGGTCATCATGATCGCCCGCATGACGCCAGGCCTGTCCTTCCTCATTCCGCTGTTCCTGCTGTTCCAGTGGCTGAACCTTCTCGGCACGCTCTGGCCGCAGATCATCATCCATCTGGTGGTAACGGTGCCGATCGTCGTCTGGATCATGATCGGCTATTTCGAAACGACGCCGATGGAGCTTGAAGAGGCGGCCAGCATCGACGGTGCGACCTCCTGGCAGGTCTTCCGTCTGGTGGCGCTGCCGATCGCCAAGCCCGGCATCGTCGTAGCTTTCATCCTCTCGGTCATCTTCTCCTGGAACAACTTCGTCTTCGGCATCGTGCTTGCCAGCCGCGAGACCAGAACCCTGCCTGTGGCCGTCTATAACATGCTCTCGTTCGAGCAGGTCAGTTGGGGGCCGCTTGCTGCAGCCGCACTCATCGTAACCCTGCCCGTGCTGGTACTCACCATGTTTGCGCAAAAGCAGATCGTTGCGGGCCTGACGGCTGGTGCCGTCAAGGGCGGCTGACCCAGGCATTCAAAGGACCATCAACATGGCAAATGTGAATATTCGAAACGTCCAGAAACGCTTTGGCGCCGTCAATGTCATCAGGGACATCAGCGTTGATATCGCCGACGGAGAATTCGTTGTGCTCGTCGGTCCGTCCGGCTGCGGCAAATCCACCCTGCTGCGCATGATTGCCGGCCTGGAGGAAATGAGCGACGGCGAAATCCGGATCGGTGCTCGTGACGTCAGCAACCTGAGGGCCCGCGACCGCGATATCGCAATGGTCTTCCAGAACTATGCGCTCTATCCGCATATGAGCGTCGCCGACAATATGGGCTTTGCTCTGAAGCTGAAAAAGGCTGATACGTCGGAGATTTCCGAACGGGTCACTAAGGCGGCTAACATCCTTGGCCTTGAAAAGCTGCTCGACCGTTATCCAAAACAGCTCTCAGGGGGCCAGCGTCAGCGTGTCGCCATGGGCCGAGCATTAGTGCGCGATCCGCAAGTCTTCCTGTTCGACGAGCCACTTTCCAATCTCGATGCGAAGCTGCGCGTGCAGATGCGCGCCGAAATCAAATCGCTGCATCAGCGTATCAAGACGACGACGATCTATGTCACCCACGACCAGATCGAGGCGATGACGATGGCTGACAAGATCGTTGTTCTGCATGATGGCGTCATCGAGCAGGTCGGCGCTCCCCTGGAACTCTATGACCGCCCCGCCAATCTCTTCGTCGCCGGCTTTATCGGCTCGCCCTCGATGAATTTCATCGACGGCAGGATTGAAGAAGGTGTCTTCCGCACCGAAATGGGCCTCATCTTGCCACTGCCGGAAAACATCAAGAGCGCACCACCCGCTGGTCAGCTCGTCTACGGTATCCGTCCCGAACATATTCGCGCCAGCCAAGGCGGCATTGGCGGCCGTGCCGAAATCGTCGAGGGAACGGGATCGGAAATCTTCGCCAAGCTGGATTGCAATGGCGAACAGATTTCCTGCCTCTTCCGTGAACGGCTGGCAATCGCGTACGGCGA
>Ga0102588_1002271_pt1 | contig 11461 bp, 14 predicted proteins | sample AraplaMF_Col_mMS_FD_76854 | JGI IMG/M metagenome (GOLD analysis project Ga0102588, IMG submission 76854) | Arabidopsis root microbial communities from the University of North Carolina, USA - plate scrape MF_Col_mMS (SPADES assembly) (version 2) | ecosystem: Host-associated > Plants > Roots >...
CGCACCCGGCGATCGCCGGCGTCCAGCACGTGGCCGTCCGCGAGACGGCTGCGGAACATGGCGAGGCCGGGCACCTCGTCGTCGGGAGCGCGCGGCGCGGCGCCGCCGAACATCGCATCCGCGATCGCGTCGCGTGCCGCGCGTTCGTCGAAACGGTTTTCGCGCATCGTGGCCAGCAGCTCGGCGGGGCCGTGGCCCGCGGCCAGCGACTCACCGATCCACCGATGCCAATCCGGGGTAATCTTGGTGTGCAGGCGAGCGTCCAGGGCAGGCCTCCTTTGTCTGTGCAGCATCCGTGTCCCATGTTTTCCCGACGGGAGTCATGCATGCGTATCCCGCGCCGGAGCGTGCTTGTCGCGCTCATCCTATGTCAGTCCATCGCTTACGGGTACCCCATGTCACAGCACGCACGCGGTACGTTCGACGTCGCCATCAAGCCCTCCGGCGAGCCCGATGTCGACGACGGCTCGGCGCTCGGCACCATGACCCTCGACAAGACGTTCCACGGCGCCGTCGACGGCACGTCGAAAGGTACGATGCTCACGGCGGGCAGCACCGGCACGCCCGGCTCGGCCGCCTACGCCGCGGGCGAACGATTCCAGGGTACGGTCGACGGGCGCAGGGGCGGCTTCGCGCTCGTCCATCGCGGCGTGATGTCGGCCAGGGGGCAGGATCTTTCGGTCACCATCGTGCCGGACTCGGGCAGCGGCGAGCTGAAAGGTATCGCAGGCACGCTCGGGATCGAGATCAGGGAAGGCAAGCACTTCTACGATCTCGAATACACGCTGCCCTAAGGGTCGATTGACGCGAGCCACGCGAGCTTCCGGCTCTTCGGCAGGCGCTTGATCGCGTGCTCGGCCTTCGAGGCGGCCGAGCGGTCGGGGAAAGGACGCGAGCCGAGCAGGCGCACGGGGGGATTGGCCCGCGTATAACGCGCGCCTTTCCCGGCGACATGGGCGGCGTAGCGCGCGTCCAGGTCGTTGGTGATGCCGGCGTACCAGGCACCGTTACGGCATTCGATGAGATACACGCACCACATGTGGCGCGAAGCCTAGGGCCTGGTCCCACGGTTTGCATAGTGTGAACAGGCCCTGGCAGCCGACGCGCCTACAATGGACGCCATGGAACCCACGTTCGATCTCGCCGTGAACCTCCCGCCGCGCCTGGACGCCGCGGCGCTGCTCGATGCGCATCTGTCGACCACGCGGTTCCGCCCCGACGACCTCGCGTATCCCGACGCGTCGGGGCCGCTCGCCGCGCGTGGAGCGGTCGCGCGCTGGCTGTCGCGCGTCGCCGGCCTGCCGTCGGCCGATGCCCGCCTGATGACGACGACGCTCGGCGCGCGACATGCGCTCGGCCTCGCACTCGCCGCCGCGACCCGGAGTGGCGATGCCTCCGTGCTCGTCGAGGACCACACGTTCCAGGGGTTCCGCGCGATCGCGCGTGGTGCCGGGATCCGTTGCGTCGACGTCGCGATGGATCGCCACGGCATGCGTCCGGATGCGATGGCCGATGCGGCGGCGCGAGGCACCCGCGCCGTCTACCTGCAGCCGACCCTGCACAACCCCACCACGATCACCATGCCGCTGTCGCGTCGCCAGGCAATCGTCGATACGGCGCGCACGCTCGACCTCGTGCTCATCGAGGGCGACGTGTATTCGCCGCTCGCCTCGCAGACCCACGCGCCGCTACCGTCGCTCGCCTCGCTCGCACCGGAGCGCACGTTCCACGCTGGCGGCATCGGCAAGGTGCTCGGCCCCGGCCTGCGTGTCGGCTGGCTGCTTCACCCCGACGCGTCGGCGCATGCGGCGACCAACGCCACGATCCAGCGCGAACACGACGGACTGCCGGCGCTATGGCCGTGCGTCGTCGCGCGCTGCATGGACGATGGCAGCCTCGATGCCCACCTCGCGGCGCTCGCGCGGGCGACGACGGCGCGTGGCGAACTCGCCCGGCGGATCGTCGGCGACGATCTCGTCGTATCCGGCGCAAGCCTGCACGCATGGTTGCCCACGGCGGACGCGCCGCGGCTGGAGCGGCGCCTGCTGGAACGGGGCGTGCGCGTCGCGGCGACCGCGCATTTCGTCGCCGAAGGCGCCGCGTCGGCGGGCATCCGCCTGGCGCTCGGCGCGGAGGACGACATCGGCCGGCTGACGAACGCGCTGCGGCTCGTCGCCGCGGCGCGCTGATCAGGCCTTCGGCTTCGCCGTCAGCTTCTCGAGCGCCTTGCCCACCGCTGCGAACGCGAACGCGCCCGTGACGTGCGTGGCCGCACCCAGGCCACCGCCGCAATCGAGTTTCAGGGCGTCGCTGCCCGGCGGCCGCACGCCGCACACGCTGCCGTCGGCCTGCGGGTACTGCACGTTCTGCATCGAATAGACGGCCGACACACCGAAGAAGCGATCCGGGTTGCGCGGAAAGCCGTGCTCCTGGCGGAGCTTCTTGCGGATCATGCTGAGCATCGCGTCGTGCTCGGTGCGCGAAAGATCGCGCACGCGGATCTGCGTCGGGTCGGTACGGCCGCCCGCCGCGCCCACGGTCACAAGCGGCACCTTGCGACGGCGGCACCAGACGATCGTCTCGAGCTTCACCTTCAGCGCGTCGCAGGCGTCGATCACCACGTCGTAGTGGCGGTCGAGCAGCTCGTCGAGCGTGGAGGGCGTGAGGAAGCGCTCCATGGCCTCGAGGCGGATCGTCGGACTGATGGCATGGGCCCGCTCGGCGATGACGCCGACCTTGGGCTTGCCGTACTGGCCGTCCAGCGCGTGCAGCTGGCGATTGGTGTTGGAAAGGCAGACGTCGTCGCCGTCGATCAGCGTCAGGCGGCCGATACCGCTCCGGGCCAGCGCCTCGGCCGCCCACGATCCGACACCACCTACGCCGATCACGCAGACGTGCGCATGGGCGAGGCGATCCAGGCTGCCGCGACCGTACAGTCGCTCGATGCCGGCGAAACGTTCTGCCTGGGCCGTGCTCACGGGGGACTCGCTCGAAGAATGTGTGCTCATCGTCTCATATTGAAAGAAGGCGGCCCTGGGCTATGCTGGCCGCCTCATATGTCATGGACCACCCATGCGCTCGCTGCTATTCGTCGTCCTCGGCCTCGTGACAGGTGCGATGGGGGCAACCTTCGCCTGGTCCGCCCTGCACCAGGGCACACCGTTCCATCGGGGCGTGATGACGGTCATGCAGCACCACATGGGCGTGCTGCGGGCCAATGTGCGGGCGGGACAGTGCGATGCCAAGGCGTCGGCCGACCGGTTCGTCCGCATGCGGGCCACCGCTGGCGATGTCCGCGAGGCCTTCCCCGAGATGGACGCCGCCTTCTACACCGAGGCGCAGCGCCTGGATATGGCGCTCGACCGCGCCGTGGCGGACGCCCCCGGCACGTGCGCCGCCCTGACCGCCGCGCTGGCTCCGGTGGGCGACGCCTGCCAGTCGTGTCACCGGCAGTATCGATGAGCGTGGTGGCCTGCCGTGTCTGACGAGCGCCCGACCGACGCCATGGGAGACACCGTGCCCCCGCGCGCCGACGTGGGCCGGCCGCGTCAGTTCTTCCGCCTCCAGTTGTGGCTGCTGATGCGGGCACTGGAGCGCTTCGAGACCACGATGTTCCTGCGCACGCGCTATTCGCAGCCGAAGATGGTGGCGATCGGCGTGGTGGGCAGCTTCTGTCTGGCGGTGTACTACCCGATCTGGGCGTACCTGTTCCCGCAGCCGTACGAAAACCTGCCGATGCGCCTGATCTGCAGCGCGACGTTCATCCCGCTCGCCCTGCTCCCCTGGTGGCCGCGGCGCCTGCGCACGCACCTGCCCACCTATTGGTATTTCGCGATGACCATCGCGATGCCTTTCTTCGTCGGCTACATGACCCTGCGCAACGCCACGCCGGCGTGGCTGATGACCCACCTCGCGTGCGTCATGCTGCTGATGATGCTGTTCGACATCGCCAGCTTCCTGGTGGTGTTCACCATCGGCAGCGCGCTGGCCGCGCTCGTGTTCGCGCTGTCGCCCGAGGCGCACCTGCACACGCGCACCATGCTGGAATACGTGCCGCTGCTGATGTTCGGCATGGTCGGCGGCGCGACCTGTACCGTTTCGGCCAACATGGCCGATCAGTCGCGCATCGACGCCCTCACGGCCGCTTCGAACAACATCGCCCACGAGCTGCGCACGCCCCTGGGCTCGCTGCGCATCGCCGCGCGGGCGGTCGCCCGCTTCATGCCCGACCTGATCCGCAGCCACCGCCTGGCCGAGACCGAAGGCCTGCCCGTGCCCGAAGTGCGCGCCCAGAGCCTGCACGCGCTGGAGCGCAGCATCGGCGTGATGGAGCGTGAGGTGACCTATGCCAACACGATCATCGACATGCTCCTGCTCTCGGCCCGGCCCATCGGCGAGGTGCCGCTGAGCCCGCTGGGCGCCCGCGAGCTCGTGGACCAGGCCCTGCGCCGGTTTCCCTACGGCTCGCGCGCCGAACGCGAGCGGATCACGCTCGCGGCGGCCGGCGATTTCCGGCTGCTGGGCGAAGAGGCCCTGGTGGTCCATGTGATCTTCAATTTATTGAGGAATGCACTTTTTCATACCGATCGGGCCGGCAAGGGCGACATCCGGGTATACGTCGAACCGGGCGAAATGCTCAACCGGATCCGTGTCCACGACACGGGCCCGGGCATCCCTCCGGACGTCCTGCCCCGCATTTTCAACCGTTTTTATTCCCATGGCAGCGACAGCGCGGGTACCGGCAACGTCACTGGCCTGGGGATAGGACTCGCTTTTTGTCGCGCGGCGATGGAGCATATGGGCGGAGGCATCACATGCCGTACCAATCTGGGGGAATTCACCGAGTTCACCCTCTCCTTTCCGCATCCGGAGGCCGGGGACCGGCAGTGATGACGCTGAGCTCTCAGGGCGATATCCAGCCCTTCCATTTTCCGACCACCACGGTGCTCGTCGACGACCACGAGGAATACCTCGACGTCGTGCCGTTGCTGCTCGATCCGATGATGCGCGTGCGAACGTTCAGCTCGCCGCGTAACGCCCTGGCCACGCTGGGCAACAACGGCAGCCGTCCGGTGCCCGGTGGCGGCTGGCTGTATCGCTGGAAGGACCGCCCCTCCGAGACGCAGGAACTCGTCGCGCTCGACATCGACTCCATCCATCGCGTGGTCTACGACCCCGAGCGTTTCGCCGAGATCTCCGTGGTCGTGGTCGACCAGGCCATGCCCGAGATGGACGGCATCAGCTTCTGCAAGCGGCTGCCGAATCCGCACATCGGCAAGATCCTCCTGACCGGCCGCGCCGACGACGCGACGGCCATCGACGCGTTCAACTCGGGCGTGATCGACCGCTTCATCCGCAAGAACGATCCGAAGGCGATCGAGAAACTCCAGGCCGCCATCACCGAACTGCAGCACCGCTATTTCGAACGCGCCAGCGCGTTCGTGGCCGAGACGCTCGCGCTCGGCAACTTCCGCTTCCTGCGCGACCCCGCGTTCCGCGAGGTCCTGCAGTCGGTCACCGCCACTTTCCAGCCCGTGGAGTGCTACGTGCACTGCAATCCCACGGGCCTGCTGCTGGTGGATGCCTGGGGCATCGGCCGTTTCCTGCTCGTCCAGACGGACGAGGATCTCCGCACGCACTATGAAATTGCGGCAGATCTCGGCGCCCCTCCCGCCGTTCTCGAGGCCCTCCGCCAGGGGGCCGCGCTGCCCTGGTTCAAGTCGCGCGACGGCTTCTACCACAAGGGCGTCCGCGATCCGGAGTCGCAGCTCCACGCCGCGACTGCCGTATCCGGCGAACAGTGGTACTACTACGCGCTCATCGACGATGTGGAGCGATTCCGCCTGCAGCACGTGAAGTCGTATCGCACGTGGTTGCGCGAGCAGGATCTCAGCCTGTCCGCCGACAGCCGGTCGCGCCCCATCTAAGCTGACCGCCCAGCCCGTGGCATGAGGCACGCCCGCGCCGGTTCATACCGGCCGCGCATAACTCGTGCTGCCTGCGAAAAACCTAACGGCGTGGTTCCGTCGCGCCGCTTTCTCTCTGTCTTTCCAGAGGTGCGGCAGGCCCTCGCGGGCTCGTCTCTCGCGTGCCTCTCTCACGATTTCGCGTCTGCCTGGGCGAGGCCGGCGCGCGTGCGTCGTCCGGCCGGACGGCGGCGAGGTTCGCCCGACCTGACAGAGAGAGAAAAAAAATGGAAAACGTTTCCATCCTTCACCCGATCGTCAAGGCACCGGAACTTCCGGCATTCGTTACGCGCAGGGTCGAGCGATTTCACAACGAACGCGTCGCCATCGACTGGGGTGGCCGTCACATTTTGCGTGGCCGGGCACCGCACGCGAACGACCTGATGCTCCAGAGCAACGATTACCTCGCCATCGCCGGGCATACCGACATCGTCGAAGCCCAGCGCGCGGCCCTCGCGGAGGGCGGCCTGGGCATGATGATGTCCGCGCTGTTCCAGCAGGACGCCGATCAGCCCCTGCATCGCGTCGAAGCCGAACTCGCGCGCGCCGTCGGCAGCGAGGACGGCATCCTCGCGCAATCCGGATTCGCCGCGAATGTCGGGCTGATCCAGTCGCTGGCGGGCGAACGCGTACCGGTCTACATCGATATGCTGGCGCACGCGTCGCTGTGGGAAGGCATTCGCAGCGCGGGGGCGAAAGCCGTTCCCGTGCTGCACAACGATGTCGCGCACCTCGAACGCCAGGTGTTGCGCCACGGGGCGGGCGTGATCGTGGTGGACGCCGTCTACAGCACCAACGGCAGCCTCGCGCCGCTCGCCGACATCGCGGCCGTCGCGCAAACGCATGAATGCGTGCTGGTCGTCGACGAATCGCATTCGCTCGGCACGCACGGCGCGCGCGGCGAAGGCCTCGTGGCGAGCCTCGGCCTCAACGATCGCGTGCACTTCATCACCGCCAGCCTGGCGAAGGCGTATTGCTCGCGCGCGGGATTCATCGCGTGCACGACGCGATTCAAGGATTATTTCGGCTGCGAAGCGCTCCCTGCTATCTTCAGCTCGTCGCTGCTGCCGCACGAGCTCGCCGGCCTCTCCGCCTCGCACCGCGTGATCCAGACCGAGACATGGCGCCGCCAGCGCCTGCGCAGCGTGACGCGGCAGGTACGCCGCGAACTGACGGCGATGGGCTTTCCGATCGGCGATGGCACCGAGCAGATCGTCGCGTTCGAGGCGGGTCAGGAAATTCTCACGGGCCACGTACGCGACGTGATGGAACGCCACGGCATCTTCGGCTCGGTCTTCAGCGCACCGGCGACCACGGTGAACCGCTCGCTGCTGCGCCTCACGCTCAACGCCGGCATGACCGATGCCGATGTCGAGCGACTGCTGCGCGCGTGCCGCACCGCGCGCGACGAGCTCGCGTTGCCGGACTGGAGCGCGACGCGACGGGCACAGCGGGAAACCGGTCGCGCCGTGGCGACGGAAGCGACCATCGAGGTCGCATGACGGCGGGCGTGGACGCGTCAGCGCAGCGAGACGCGTCCACGCAGGATGTCGACGAACATCGCCCAGTCGCCCATCAGGCTGTAGAGCGGATGCCGGAACGTCGCGGGCCGGTTCTTCTCGAACACGAAGTGACCGATCCAGGCGAACCCGTAACCCCCGATCAGCGCCGCGAGAATCCACCACGCGTCGCCCGTGGCCACCAGCATGGCGAGCGCGACGAGCACGAGCCAGCTACCGGCGAAATGGAGCCGCCGGCAGCGCACGTCGGCGTGCTCGCCGAGGTAATACGGATAGAACTCGCGGAAGCTGGCGAACGCGGTCATGGGCGCCTCGGCTCAGTAGCTGGGCAGCGGAATCCGTTCGTATTCGTCGCCCGGCACGATCGGAAAACGACCTTCCGACCAGTCGGCCTTCGCGGCGTCGATGAGCTCCTGCGAACTGGCGACGAAGTTCCACCAGAGGTGCCGCTCGCCATCGAGCGGCGCGCCGCCGAAGAGCATCACCAGCGACGGCTCCGTCGCCACCAGCACGGGCGGTTCGCCGTCATGCGCCACCGCCATGTCGAGTTTGCCGAGCGCCAGTTCGTCGAAGCGCACCGCGCCGTCCACGACGTACGCGCCCCACTCCGCATGCTGTGGCGGCATCGCGATGCGCGCCCCGGCTTCGAGCCGCGCCTCGACGAAGAACATCGGCGCGAACACGCGCACCGGCGATGTCTGCCCAAAGGCGTCGCCGGCGATGATCACCAGTCGCGCACCGCCCTGTTCCACGACCGGCAGGTCGCGCGCCGGGTGGTGATGGAATTCCGGATCGATACGCTCGTGCGCCTTCGGCAGCGCCACCCATACCTGGATCCCGTGCAGGTTGCCGTTATGCGCTTCGCCCGCCGGACGCACTTCCGGCGGCGTGCGCTCGGAATGCACGATGCCGCGGCCCGCGGTCATCCAGTTGACGTCGCCGGGATGGATGTCGACGGCGCTGCCGAGGCTGTCGCGGTGGCGGATCACGCCATCGAAGAGCCAGGTGACCGTCGCGAGGCCGATGTGCGGATGCGGCCGGACATCAAGGCCCACATCGTCCTTGAACGACGCCGGGCCCATCTGGTCGAAGAAGACGAACGGGCCGACGTGGCGTGCCTTCAGGTGGGGCAGCATGCGGCGGACGACGAAGCCGTCGCCGAGGTCGCGCTGCTTGCCGTCGATGGGGGTCGTGGTCATGGTGCTCTCCGTTGATGCGAAGAAGCCTAACAAACGCGCGCGCGCGGCGATGGTACCGGTCTATCGCGCGAGGATGGCGGCCGCCAGCCGCTGCGCGACGACCGCCGGCTGCTTCATCCAGGCGAAGTGATCCGCCTGCACACCGCCGAGGTCGGCGGCGCTGACGACACCGCTGTCGCAGGGAGCGTCGGGCATCTTGTCGACGAGGTACGCGAGCGACGACGCCGGAGCCAGCCAGTCGTCGCACAGGCGTAGCGCGTGCACGGGTGCATGCTGCCGGCGTAGCGCCGCCTCGAGATCCACGGCGAGGCCCGCCGCGGCGTAGGTGCCGGTGCGCCCGCTGCGCGCCCAGTCCGAGATCACACCGCGCGCCTCGTTGCCACCGAAGCCGATGCGACGACCGGGTAACCGACCGGCCACGCGCGCCAGCAGCGGCGCGAACGCGTAGGCGAACCACACCCACGGTTTGAACCGGCGCCAGTACGGCGCCCCGCTCGCCACCAGCGCGATGCCTCCGAGCGGCAGCGGCGTGAGCGCCGCCAGCAGGCAGGCGAGCTGCCCACCCAGGCTGTGGCCACCCACGAGGAGGGGAACGTCGGGCACGCACGCGGCCAGCGACTCGAGGCTGCGTGGAAGATCGAAGACGAGGAGCTCGCGATAGCCCCAGTCGCATCGGCGGCTTGCGCGCCGATCGCTGGAACCGTGTCCGCGCCATTCATGGACGCCGACCGCGATGCCGTGCGCCGCGAGGGCGACGGCGAAGGATTCGTAGTGGCGCGCCGCGATCCCGAGTGCCGGGATCCAGAGCAATGCGGCTCTTACCGGGCCAGGCGGACGATAGACGACGAGGTCGGCCGTAGCGCCATCGTCCATGCGAAGGACCCGTGTCTCACGTTCGGGCCCGGCTGTGGCCTCGGTCATGCCTGATCACCATGCGCGCAAAAGCTCCTCCGGCGAAGGACGCCGGAGGAGCGGAAGTCATGCAATAGCGGGCGGCGGAAGCCAGCCCGGATAACTCACTTCGGAATGACGTTGTCCGCCTGCGGGCCCTTCTGGCCCTGGGTCACTTGATACTCGACCTTCTGTCCTTCCTGCAGCGACTTGAAGCCGTTGCCCTGGATCGAACGGAAATGCACGAACACGTCCGGGCCACCCTCGTCCTGGGTGATGAAGCCAAAACCCTTGGCGTCGTTGAACCACTTAACAGTACCAGTTGCCATCACACACACCTCTATCCAACACACGAATAACCCGGCTCGCGCGAGCCGGCGACTTACTGGGCATGCAGGACCGGGTGAGGCGATGGAGCGCTGGAAATGCTCGCTTACATCGGGTCACTCGCGTGACCGCGCAGACACAGTAAGGGCGATGATAACCACATTTCGCCAAAGTTCTGTAGGGGAATGCCTACATGGGACGAATTTTTGACGCCGATCACGAAGATCGACACCTGAAAAACCCCGGTCCGTGCTCGATTTACATCCGTATCAGGCGAAAAAAAACCGGGCGTTGCCGCCCGGCTCTTTCGAGAAGCTTGTCACAAAAGCCTGGATCAGGCCTTGTTGACTTCTTCAGCCTGCAGGCCCTTCTGGCCATTGACGACCTTGAAGGAGACCTTCTCGCCTTCGGCGAGGGACTTGAAACCATTGCCCTGGATAGCGCGGAAGTGCACGAACACGTCCGGGCCGTTCTCACGGGAAATGAAGCCGAAGCCCTTGGCGTCGTTGAACCACTTAACGGTGCCGATCTCACGATCCGACATAGAAACACTCCAAAATTTACAAATGAAACCAGCGACTTAACTCAAGTCGCTGCGTTACTGGTGTGCAAGGAAACGCGAGGAGCGAAGCGATGTTGCGGATCGGTGGATCAGCTGCATCGGGTCAACGTAACTCTATGACCCCGGCAAACTCAGTCCGCCGACTATACTCGCCACCGAAACAAATAGCGATGGGCGTCGTCGCGAGGCCCGCGCTGACGCCGTTTTCACCCCGGGTGGGCACATGCTTGCGCCGCGTCGCACCCGGGGTGCGACTTCATCACCACCCGTCACCGCCATGCCAAGGGGGACTTCACCCATGAACCGACACGCCATCCGCCTGATTCCCTTGCTCGCCGGCGCCCTCGCCATCGTCGCGTGCTCCGATCACAACACGAAGCCTGCGACGACCACGTCTCGCACCGTCACGACGACGGCCACGCCCGCGACGGGCGCGAAAACGTCGACCACGACCACCTCGTCCGCGGGTCCGGCGCGCACGTCGACCCGCACCGCGACCAAGGACGCCCCGCTCCCGGAGAGCACCGGCATAGCTTCGTGCGACGAATACCTGGCCAGCTACAAGACCTGCCATCTCGCAGCCGGCATCTATGCTCGCGATCAGATCGATGGCCGTTACGAGATGATGCGCACGAGCCTGCTGAAGCAGTCGCAGGACCCGGACATGCGCGATCAATTGGGCAATCGCTGCACGTCGCTCGCCACGCAGCTGAAGGAAGCGTTGCACGGCAAGTCGTGCGCCGACGTGCCCGCGCCCGCCTCCACGCGCTGAGGGCGTCCGGCGTCCACCCGGCGCACGAGCACGCCGACCGTCTTCGACGTGTCGTATGCGCGTGATGCCGCGGTGGAGGCCTTCCGGCAGTTGGGGCGCCATTAAATCGCGCCTTGCTAGCGTCGGTATCCGGTGCCGTGCACCCGCCTGCACCGGCACATCCACGCTGACGTAAGGAGGCCTATCCATGAAGATTCCTGCACGCGCCATCGGCTTTGGCGCAT
>Ga0102588_1002280_pt1 | contig 11428 bp, 9 predicted proteins | sample AraplaMF_Col_mMS_FD_76854 | JGI IMG/M metagenome (GOLD analysis project Ga0102588, IMG submission 76854) | Arabidopsis root microbial communities from the University of North Carolina, USA - plate scrape MF_Col_mMS (SPADES assembly) (version 2) | ecosystem: Host-associated > Plants > Roots >...
TCGCAGCAGCCGGTGGCAGCACAGTCGCAGACCCAATCGTCGAAAACCAAAGCCAAGAAGAAGTAATTTGGCAAGATTGCCGGGCGCCGCACGCGCCCGGCAAATTGCCAGCCATGCCTTCCATTGTTATAGTTCCCCGTTGCAGTCCTGCGCGGAGCTATACCTTGAACACCGATACCATTCCAGACACCGCCGCGCCAATCCGGGTGCTGCTGGTGGACGACCATCCCATGCTGCGCGCCGGCCTTGCCGATGCCATTGCCAGCCAGCCCGACATGCAGGTGGTGGCCGAAGCCAGCGACGGCTATGAGGCGGTGGCCGCCTGGGCCGCCGTGCGCCCGGACCTGGCCATCATGGACCTTGCCATGCCCGGCATGTGCGGCCTCGAGGCGCTGCAGTCCATCCGTGCCCAGTTCCCGGCGGCGCGCATCGCGAGCCCGAAGCCGGTGGCGTTGAAGAGCCAGCCCAGGTCGCGCAGCACGGCCGCGCGCAGCGCCTGCTTGGTCAGCGTGCGCTTCTCGTCGCTCTCGCGCTTCTCGGTGGGCGCGTGGTCGACCAGGCGGTCGAGCAGCGAAGGCTGCAAGCGCTCCTGGGCGGTGAGTTCGGCCACTTCATCCGCCTCCGCTCTCGGCGCCTTCCTGCGGCGCTTCTGCAGCAGCGGCCGATACCGCCGGCGTGAACAGGATCTCGCGCACATCCATCAGCGCGTACTCGCCGGCATCGCTGCCCAGCACACGCTGGCCGTAGCCGGCCCAGACTTCGGGGCGCAGCTCGCGCCACTCGGTCTTGCGCGCGAGCCGCAGCTCGCCGTCTTCGCTTTGCTCGGTGCCTTCGTAGCGGGTGGGAATGAGCGCGAGCGTTTCGCCGCCGTTCTCGAACTGCAGGTGCGCGGGCATCCAGACGCAGTCGCGCAGGTCCTCGGGCGGGTCGATCTTGATGTGCGCAAGCCGGGCGTACGGTATCCAGTAGTACTTCCCGTTGACAAAAGCCTCGAGCACCGGGCCCAGGCGCATGTCGGCATCGGCCAGCCATTCGAAGGGCACGCCGTCGATGGTGCCGCCGATGGCGGGCGCGCCGTCGAAGGCGCGCTGGCGAAGGTCTTCGGCCAGCTCGGACTCGCCGCGCCCCTGCCGCAGCAGCGACTCGATGAGCAGCGCCAGCCATTCGTCGGGCTGGCCGAAGATCATGGGCGTGCGGGTGCCTGCGAACACTTCGGCGCGCAGGCCTTCGCAGCGCACGGCCTCGCCGTACACCTGCTTCATGGGCACGGCGAGCGCATCGAGCTCGGCCGCGACAGTGAGTTGGTTGAGCGCGCGCTCCCACTGGCCCAGCACGCACAGCAGCTGCGCCATGAAAACGCGATTCTTGCTGTCGGCGGGCTTGGCGCGCACCTCGTCGCTGAGCGCCTTGAGGGCGGCCACCGGGTCGGCGGACTTGAGGAGGTCGGCGGAGGTGCTCATTGGATGCTCCAGTCGGTGTCCACTTCAGTTCCCCGAGAACGTGCAAGTGCGAACAGCACCCCGCGCCCCGGTCTGCTGCTGCGGCGCCGAACGAATCTCCAGCTTCGTGTAGTCGAAGAAGATGATGTCGCAGGGCCGCTTGGGCGTGCCGCCGGTGACGATGGCGTGGCAGTTCACGCGCGCGCCTTCGAGCACGAACTCCAGGTGCGATTGCAGGTCCTTGGAGCTGTCGCCGCCGGCCTTGAAGACCGACACGGTCACCTTCAGGTCGCTGTCCTGGTTCTTCAGCAGGCTCGCGATGGACGCCGTGGCCGCGTCGCAGTCGCGGATCACGATGAAGGCGTGGTTGCGCAGCTTGCCCTTGCTGGAGCCGGGCGGGACGACCACGTCGGACTTGTACGAATAGCCGCCGATGTCCATGCGCTGCTTGCCGTCTTCGTAGGTGCGCTTGGACTCGCCTTCGATCGGCGATCCCTTGCTCTCGATCATCATCGAGAAGTCGTTGCCCGATTCGCCCGACAGGTAGTCGAGCAGGCGCAGGGCCTCGTCGGGGTCCAGTTTTCCATCGTAGGTCCAGCTCATGTCGATCTCCTGAGAAAAATTCGGTTGTCGTTACTTCGAGGACAGGCCTTCGCCCGCCCAATGAACCATCGCGGCGAAGGTCTGCCGCTCGCTGTCGGGCTGCAGGGCCCCGCGCACCCGGACCTCGGGCGACGCATCGCCGGCGCCCGTGCCGAAGAAGCGCGGCGCGCTGTAGGGCGCAGCGGGCGTCGCCAGCACCAGCAGCCGGCTGCCTTCGGCGTTGAACCAGGGCAGTTCGAAGCGCTTGACCGCGGGCGCCTCGCGCGTGCCGCGCTTGAAGCGGTTGGTTTCGCCCGGGTCTTCGGGATAGACCTGGCGCGCGCCGCCCTGCGGATCGATGCCGACCACGACGAGGTCCACCGACCGCCCGCTGGTGTTGCGCACGTTGAGCACGGCGCGCTCGCCGGTGCGCAGCGGCAGGAGGCGGGCGTCGACCTGCTGCGCGGGTCCGCTGCGCAGCAGGCGCTCGCCGCTCCAGACTTCGAACACCGCATCGAACCCGTCGAACTGCGAATCCCTGGCGATGGTGCCGAGCTGGTTGAGCCACTTGAGGCGGGCCAGCGTCTCGAGACGGCGGCGCGCCGCCGCCGGGTCGGCCGGCACGCTCTTCGTGCCCGAGGCGCCTGTGCCGCCATGGCCGCCGAGCTGCGGCGAGAGCACGTCCAGTCTGGCGCCGGTCCAGCGCACATCGGCCGCGGCGTCCGACTCGCCCACGGCGACGACGGAGGCCGGATATTCGAGGCTCAGCCCAGGCGGCAGGCCCTGGTCCGCGCGCACGCGCAGCGCCAGCGCCGCCGGCTCGCCGAGCGGCGTGATGTTCCAGAGCGCCGCGCCGGAGAGTTCGCGCAGCGCGGGCGGCACCGCCATGCGGGCCTTGTCGATGTATGCCTGCGCCAGCGTGCCCTGCGCGCTGCGCAGCGTGCCGTCGTCCATGGTGGCCAGCACGCGCAGCGGCTGCTGGGCCACCAGGCCGTCGAGCAGGCCGGCCTGCAGCGTCAGGGTGTCGCCGGAGCGCTGCGCGCGCCAGACCGGCCGCGTCGATGCGGCCTGCGCGCGGTTGGCGAAGAGCGGCGCGTCGAGGTTGCCCTCGGCCACCGGCGAGGGCAGCTCCCGGGTGGGAAAACGTTGCGCCAGTTCGTCGATCACCGGCGGGTAGACCGACAGCACGCCGTCGAACAGCTCGCGCCAGGTGGCGGGCCTGCGCCCCAGCGCTTCGACCACGGCCCAGGTCAGGAGGCCCTGCGGCCGCGCATTGCGGCTCTTGCGCGGCAGGCGCAGCTCGGGCGTGATCTGGTGGCTCTCGGAGGCGAAGAGCGCGACATAGCGCGCACGCGGCACGGGGTCGGCCGCGGCGGGCCGCGCCACGGCGGTGCGCGCCGCAGGTCCGGGCGCGCCGAGCAGCTGCGTGGTGCGCAGGCCGCGCCAGCGCACCTCGTCGTCGCCTGCGCCTTCGGCGGTGGCCGGCGCATCGGCCGCGCTGCGGGTCATGGAGTTCGCGGAGCAGGTGTCGAAGATGGAGGCGACGAACACGTTGCGGACCAGGAAGGCCTGGATCCAGGCATCGAAATCGGCATCGCGCAGGTCGCCCGTCAGCACGTTGTCGCTGCCGGGCGTGCCGCGCACATCGCGCGCGAGAAAGTTCTCGGACAGGCCATCGGGCTCCTGGTAGCGCTTGGCCACGTCGCGCAACCGCGTGCCGTGGCCCGAGAAGTAGAGCAGCACGAAGTCGCCGCTTCTGGATTGCGCGAGCAGGCGGCCCAGCGCCTCGTGGATGGCCTGCGACTCGGGCAGTGCCGCGCCGCTCACGCCGTCGGCGAGCACGGTGATGTCGGCCGCCGCGAAGCCCTGCTTCTGCAGCGCATCGCGCATCAGCATCACGTCGTTGCGCGGCGCCTGCAGCCACAGGGCCTGCGGCTGGTTCACGAGTTCGGAAACGCCGACGAGCAGGGCGCGTTGGGTGGCGAAGGCAGCGTTGCCGAACACCAGCAACACCAGCGCCAGCGCGACACGCAAACAGCGCGAACGCATGGCATGCGTCATGGCCGCTCCGGCGCCGGCCCGGCCGACTCGACCAGCGGCGATGCCGCCAGCACCGACAGTCCCCCGACAGGATCGGGCACGCGCAGGCGCCAGGCGCCGTTGGCGCCCGGGCCGCCGACCACCTCGGCCGACATCGTGCGCAGCAGGCGGTCGGCCTCGTCGACGCGCACGCCGTCCTTCCAGCGCACGACCAGGTTGGCCGGCGCCGCGGCCGGCACGGTGGGCACGGTGCGAAAGCGCACATCGTCTTCTTCCGCGCTGCGCCCGCCGAGCAGGCCGACGTTCTGTACCACCACGAACAGCGCCAGCACCGCGAACGCAGGGCGCATCCACCCGTCGGCGCCGAGCCAGCGCCGGATGCTGCCCCACCAGCCGCCCTCGGGCCGCTCCTGGGGCCGCGCACGCGGAGAGGAAGCCGGCGCGGCCGGCGTCGCATCCGCGGCCCGCATCAGCGCCGGGCCCAGCTGCAGGCCTGCGTTGCGGTACAGCGCCTGGTAGTCGGCACGCGGGTCCTGCGCGCCCAGCGGCGTGCCCGACAGCACCGAGAACACACCGCCCACCGTGCGCAGCGCGATGCGCCCCGGCGCCGGCGCGATGGGCAGCACCTTCTGCGCGGCCCATTCGTCGTGCACCGCGCGGATCGCGGCGAGCCGGGTGGCCGAGATCTCGCCGAGCACGCGCGCGCACAGCTGCGGGCTGGGCTCGAGCGTGAGCACGTTCCAGGCCTGGACCAGGCCGAACGCCGGCTCGAAGGGTTCGTCCTCGGGTTCGAGCAGCACGTCGAAGGCCGAGGCCCAGTCGGCCTCGCCCGCGGCCATCCAGCCCTGCCAGAGATCGCCATGGATGCAGCGGTCGAGCAGCACGCCGAGCAGCCGCCCTTCGTGCACCACGCTGATGAGGCGGCCCGGCGCCCAGCGTGCGGTGAAAGCGCGCTGGGCGACAGCCTCGCGGCGCCGGGCCAATTCGGTCAAGGGAAGCAGCAGGTCGAGCACGGCGGACGGCGGTGCCGCCGTGGCGCCCGGCTCGGCGTGCAGCGCGGTGCCCGGCATGGCCACCGTGGCGGTCGCGCCGGCCGCGGCGTCGGGCACGGCCGCGCCGGTTTCGAACGCAGTGCGGATCACGCTGAGCGGGGGCCAGAGTTCGGTGTTCATGGCGGTCTGTTCCTGAATGACTATGTCTTCAGGCATAAGACGCTTCAGCACCGAGGATTTTGAAAACCTGCAGGATCGCTGCCATGTTTTCCGCCTCGATGCCGATGCCCAGGGTCTGCTGGATCCAGCCGCCCAGCCGGGTCTTGGCGTAGTCGGCGGTCAGCCCCTCGCGCTTGTGCACGAGGCCGAGCCGGCCCGCGCGGTAGTGGTAGGAAGCGATGGCATGGCGCGAGGCGATGCCCGACAGGCCGCCCTCGGCCTCCTTGCCGAAGCCCTCGCACAGCAGGATGCGCTCGGGCTCGGGCAGCTCGGCGATGAAGGCGCGCGCGGCCAGCTGCACGGCCTGGGCGCTCAGGCCGTGTTCGGCCAGGCAGCCGTCGAGGTCTTCGCCGGCGCCGATCTCGTCCTCGAGCTGGGCCTCGGTGATCTGATCGCCGATGGACAGCTTGCGGCGGAAAGCGCTGGCCCGCGTGCAGTCGATGAGGTAGCGCCGGAAGTACGCGCACAGCGCGAAGGCGCTCGACGGCGCGCTGTGGCTCGCGCGCTCCTCGGCCTCGTCGGGATCGGCATCGAGCCGCAGCACCTTCACGTAGATGAACTGCGCCACCAGTTCCTGCCGCCCCTCGCCCAGCACCTGGAGTTCGGGCGGATTGCAGGCCACCAGCGCATCGCCCACGATGCGGTACATGGTGCCCATGTCGTTCGAGGACAGCGTCTGCCGCCGCCGCCAGAGGCGGACGAGCTCGGTACTTTCCTCGGATGAAAGCGTTTCCTGCATGAAGTCAGCGGCCGCCGCCGGGCCGCCCCAAGGCGGGCCGCGCCTCCCCCTCGGGGGGTGGAGTTACACGAGCGCAGCGAGTGAAAAGCCGGGAGGCAGACATGACTAGTCGTCGACGCAGACGCCCTCGGTCGGCACCAGGCACTGCGGCAGGTCGGCGCCGACCGGGCCGCCGCGCGTGCGGATCGCCGACGACGCCGCGGCCTGCGCCACGGCCAGCCCTCGGGGCAGGAGGATCCACAGCTGGCCGCGCTCCTTCATGCGGCGCGCGTTGGTCGCGGCCTGCAGGCCGTTGCCGAAGAAATAGTCGGCCCGCACCGCGCCACGGATGGCGCCGCCGGTGTCCTGCGCGATCGTCAGCCGCTGCATCGGCGCGCCGCTGCCGGGCGTGCGCGTCGACACGAACACCGGGTAGCCGAGCGGCGTGCTGCGCGGATCGACCGCGATCGAGCGCCCTGCCGACAGTGGCACGCCGAAGGCGCCCACCGGTCCGCCGACGGGCGAGGAGGATTCCTTGAAGAACACATAGCTCGGGTCCTTGATGCCCGAGCCGATGACCGGCCCCGCCGCGCGCCGCCCCGGCACCACGACCGCGCCGCTGGCGGTGGGCCGTGCCAGCGTGAAGCCGCGCGTGCGGATGGTGTTGCTCGCGACATTGCCGGCGTCGTCGTCATCGCCGTCGTCGAGTTGCAGCTCGATCGACGAGCCGCGCACCTTGACGGGGCTGCTCGGCTTGCCGTTGGCGGCTTGCGCGAGCGTGGGGCGGAAGGGCTGGCCGTTCTGCTCGGCGTAGGCGACGCGGATGATCTCGCCGTTGGCCAGCTTGATGCGGCCCGAACCCTGGATCTGCATTTCGTACAGCGCGGTGGCGCTGCTCACGAAGGCCAGCACCTTGGCGTTGGGTGCGCCCTTGGTCTCGATTTCTTCCCGCGTGTAGTAGGGCAGCAATTGCTTGCCCTCGGCCCGCAGGCGCACCTTGCGGTCGAGCGTGTCGCGCGAGATGCCCGAGAGGTCGAGCGCGTAGAGGCCCGGCGCGCCCATGTCGCGCGTGCTGAGGCCGGTCTGCACCACCACGTTGCGGCCCTCGATCCGCGCCGCCACCGTGCCGTTGCCGGCCGGCAGCTTGCGCGCATCGGCGAACAGCATGTCCTCGGGCTGGCCGTAGACCGGATAGATGAACGGCGCCGCGTACTGCCGGCTGCCGGCGATCTCGGGCTCGAAGTAGCCGGTGACCACGCCGTCGGGCTTGCGGTCGTCGTCGCGGATCTGGTAGGCCGAGAACTCGCTCTCGAAGAAGCCGCGGATGGCATTGTTGTTCTTGCCGTCGACCCCGGCGGAGCGGTTGCACACCTCCTTCCACTCGGCGCCGCGGCCGGTCAGCACCTTGCAGCTACCGAGGAAGGCTGGCCAGGTCTCGGAGAAATCGTCGCGCGCCCAGCCGGGCACCGCGTCGAAGCTGACCGAGGTGTAGGTGGCAAGCTGGGTCGAGAAGGTGCGAGCCTGCCCGGCCACGCTCGCGCCGGTGGCGGCGGGGCGCGATCCGGCGGCCGTTGCCGGCGCGGTGGTGGTGTCGGCCGTGCCGGTGGTGGCGGCCGGCGGTGTGCCGGCGCAGCCCGCCAGCGAGGCGACAGCCGCGGCGGCGGCCCAGCGCAGGGCGGAAGCGAAGAGCGGCGACTGCGAGGTGTTCATGAAAGTCTCCTTGTCCAGGAAAAAGGCGGCCCATCGGGCCAACGCTCTACAGACGATTACTTCTCGACGATTTTGAAATTCGCGACGCCATAGACGTCGTTGCACGGGGCGTTGGGCGCGCAGGCCGGCTTGCCCAGCAGCGGGGACGGCCCGGCGCCGCGCGTGGCTTCGAGCGCCGCGAGCACCGGCAGCGGGAACTGCGGAAACACGCCGTCGTTCCGCACGCCGGACGCGCTGAAGTCGCGCTCGTGTTCGCTGACGAGCACGGCGAACTGGTTGGTGCCGGCGGGCCCGCCGGCGTCCATCGGCCATGAAGCGCGCGGCAAGGAGAGCGCGCTGTTGGCGTTGATCTTGTTGTACTTGTCGAGCAGGTTCGGGAACAGCAGGAACATCTCGCCGCCGCTCGACAGCAGGAACACGTAGACGAAACCTTCGCGCTTGCTGCGGACCTCGAAGGCGAGCTTGTCCTTGCCGATGGCGACCTCGGGCTTCTTCGCCGTGGCCGTGACGTCGAAGCCGGGCGCGGCGCCGGCCGCGAGCGACTGCAGCGATTCGAGCGGCGTGCGCGGCGCCGGTGGGGGAGGCGGAGGTGGCGGCGGCGGCGGCGGGGTCTGCACGACCTTGGTGTCCGGCTGCTGCGGCGGCGCGGTGGCGATGCCGGTGTCGCTGCCCTTGCCGCCGGCCACGTCGCCGCCCGCGCGGCCCTGGTACCACCACCAGCCGCCGCCGGCGAGGGCCGCGGCGACGGCCACCGAGGCCAATGCCGCCACCGTCTTGCCTTGGCCGCCCCCGGGCGAGGGCGCCGGTGCCGGCGCTTTCTTGCCGCTGCCGATGACCGTGGCGGCGTTCGCGTTGGAATTGTTGTTGCTGCGCGCCCCCGAAGGCGGCACGGTGCGCGGCGTCGGCGCCATGCTGTGGCCGACTTCCAGGTCGAGCGCCGCACGCAGTTCAGCCATCGACTGCGGCCGCTGCTCGGGCCGCACGCCCAGGCCCGCATCGATCGCCTGCAGCAGCCGCAGGCTGTAGCGCTGGCGCAGGATCTCGTTGCCCGCGAGCGGCACGTAGCTGTCGGACAGGAGCCGCGCCACCGAAGGCGGCGGCGCGCGCCCGCACACGGCCACGTGCATCACGGCCGCGAGCGCGTAGACATCGGTCCACGCGCCCTGCGACATGTCGGGCATCTCGGCGTACTGCTCGATGGGCGCATAGCCGGGCTTGAGGATGACGGTGATCGCCTGCGTCTTGTCGGTGATCACGCGGCGCGCGGCGCCGAAGTCGAGCACCACCGGGCGGCCGGAGCCTTCGAGCAGGATGATGTTGTCGGGGGCGATGTCGCGGTGGTAGCAGTTGGCGTTGTGCATCACGGCCAGCGCCTGCGTGACGCCGTCCATGATGCGGATGAGCCAGGCTTCGTCCACGCCCGCGGGGATGGACACCAAGGCCTCCCTCAGGGTGTCGCCGCGGTAGAAGGGCATCACCATGTAGGTGGTGCCCCGCTCCTGCCAGAACCTGTAGACCTTGAGCAGGGACGGGTGGTCGAACTGGGCAAGGAGGCGGGCTTCGTTGATGAAGCTGCGCATGCCGAGGTCGAAGGTTTCCCTGTGCCGTTCCGACAGCGGGGCGACGGTGCCGTCCTGCTGCCGTGTGGACAGCGACGTCGGGAGGTACTCCTTGATGGCGACGACGCGTTCCAGCGCGTGGTCCCAGGCTTCGTAGACGACGCCGAAGCCGCCCTGGCCGATGACTCGCGTGATTTCGAATTCCGCGAGGCGGCTGCCGACGGGCAGGAGGCCCGCTTCGTGCGTGCCCGTGGCGGGGCTCGTCACCGGGACAGAGACGCCGGACACGCTCGTCGTGCCGGCGGGGATGACGGTTGCGCCCGGATCGCCACCGCCCGTGGGCGGCACGGGGCGCGAGACCACGCGGGTGCGGTCGTCTTCCGGCGGCGACGGCGCGTTGTCGGTCATCGACCTTCTCCTGCTTTTTGAACGCCTTCTTGGGTTTGTTTCCCGAGGCCGGGTCTCGGCCCGAGGGGCAGACACGCGAAGCGTGTCTGCCTTGTATTGGCTGTTGGTATTCCAGAGCCGAGCGCAGCGATGGCGCGTTCGAAATCCCTTCTGGCTGCGCCGAGGAGCGGAGCGTTTCGCGGATCAGGGCTCGCAGCTGTTTGAGCGAAGCGAGTTCTGCGAGACCCCGCGAAACGCGAGCACCGCAGGTTGCCCGTAGCGAAGCGAAGGGACGCGGACAGCAGGGTCGCCTTTTCTTTGGCTACTTTCTTTTGGCGAAGCAAAAGAAAGTAGCTCGCCCGCCGGGGCGAGACCCGGCCTCGGGAAGCAAAAGGAAGCAAGGACCTCATTCCCCACCCCCAAGAAACAAGGCCTCGAACTGCGCATCCCGGGGCAACCCGGTCGCCAGCATCCGGACCCCGCCTTCCACCGCAGGATCTCCCAGCCACAGCGAGGCCCCCGCTCCCGGCAGCGCCAGCGACTCGACGCCCACGACAGCCTCGCCGGCGGCGGAGACGAACAACCGTCCCAGCACCGCATCGAAGCGCAGCGCATCCAGATCGCCATCCAGTCCCTCCAGCGCAGCCTGCGTCCCCAGCGCCCACCAGTGCAGCGCGGCAACCAGCGCCTCCCCCTGGAGCGCATCGGAAACCTCGTCCCCCAGTTCGACGGCCAGCGTGAACGGAAAGTAGCGCCCCACGCCATCGACGGAAGGCATCAGCACCCCGATCCACGCCCGCTCCCCCACCACCTGCGGCCCGAGCGCAAAGCACCAGATCGGCGCTTCGAGGTAATGCGCGGTCCAGTCCGCATGCCGGTCCCGCAGCCGCGCCATGCCGCGCTGCAGCCACGGGTCCCACACGGCGCGAAACGACTCCGGCAGGCGCCGGTGCGCAAAGTCCCCCATGCCCGGCAGCTTGCCGAACCACCCGGGCAATTCGGCAGAGGCAAACAGGGAAGGAGCAGAAGAGGCCAGGCTCACAACCCCTCCGGACACGAAAACTCCCGCAGCTCGCGCAGGCGGATCGGATGCTGCACGCTGTTCGTCGTCACCTCGAAGCGCGTCTTGCGGGCGCCGATCTGGAAGGTGATGAAGAACTTCTCGGGCGCATCGCCGGCCTCGAGCTGGCCGTCGTCGAGCGCGCGGAACAAGGCCCACGGCCCATCGACCGCCGAGCCCGAGCTGCCGGTGGCCGAAGGCGGGCTCACCTGGATGCGCACCTGGTTGCTGCCCTTCGGCCCGGGCCACTGCACGGCCATTGGCACCACGGGGCCGTGCGCGTACTTCACGAGCTGGCCGTCGACATCGAGGATGAACTGGGTGATGCCCGCGTCCATTTCCACCGGCTTGAAGTCCAGCCGCATCGACGGGCCCCGGCCACCGGCGCGGAAGAAGATGTCCCTGATGCGCGCGGCACGCTCGAACTGCGCCAGCGCCTGCGTGGTGATCGCGCCGCGTTCGGCCACCGGCTTGTAGCGCCACGGCCGCGTGCTGGTGTCGACCAGCGCAGCGAGGCGCTTCTGGAAGAAGTCGTCCATCAGGCCGCCGGCGCCGAACATCTGGCCGAAGTCCTCGGGCAGCACGTCGCGCTTGCTGCTGGGCACGAAGGGATAGCGGCCCGCGATGGCGCGCGTGCAGAACTCGGTCACTGGCCGCAGGTCCTGGCTCAGGTTGCCGCGTTCGGCCACCTGGGCCTGGGCGGCACCCGACTGGCTGAGGTT
>Ga0102588_1002283_pt1 | contig 11409 bp, 8 predicted proteins | sample AraplaMF_Col_mMS_FD_76854 | JGI IMG/M metagenome (GOLD analysis project Ga0102588, IMG submission 76854) | Arabidopsis root microbial communities from the University of North Carolina, USA - plate scrape MF_Col_mMS (SPADES assembly) (version 2) | ecosystem: Host-associated > Plants > Roots >...
TGGTGAAGGCGCCGGGCACGATGATCGAGGTCTCGATGCCCCAGCGGGTAAGCTCGCTGGCATAGGAGACGGCAAGTGAATCCATCGCCGCTTTGGCGGCGAAATAGGGCGAGAGGTAGGGAGGCGTGCCGCCGCGGCTGCTCGACGACGATACCCAGACCACCAGACCCTTGCCCTGCTTGCGCAGATAGGGGAGTGCCGCGCGGTTGACGCGCTGGGTGGAGAGCACGTTGATGTCGAAGAGCTCGGCGAACTGTTCCGGCGTGAAGGCTTCGGCCGGGCCGAAGGACATATGGCCGGCATTGTGGATGATGACATCGAGGCGGCCCTCATCGGCGATAATCCGGGCGACACCGGATACAACCGAGGCGTCGGAGGCGACATCGAGTTCGACCGAGCGCAGATCGACGTTATTGTCCCTGGCGAATTCAGCCGCATCGGCGACGGCCGGAGCGTTGCGGCCTTCCGTGGCGCGCATGCCGGCATAGACGGTATGGCCGGCCTTGGCGAGGGCGCGGGCGGTAAGAGCGCCGAAACCGCTGGAAGCACCGGTGATGATAATGACTTGCTTGCTCATGATCCTATTCCTTCTGGGATTGGGGTTGGTTGAAGTGGAAGCTTGAGATTGGCGGCGGCATCGAGACAGCCGCCAGCCCTTCATCAGATCACGCCGCCATTGGCGCGCAGCGTCTGGCCGTTGATCCAGCCGCCATCCGGACCGGCAAGAAAGGCAACCGCAGCGGCGATGTCTTCAGGTGTGCCGAGGCGTTCCAGCGGGTTCATCTTCGCCATGCGGGCGATCAGTTCGTCCGACTTGCCGTTGAGGAAAAGGTCGGTGGCCACAGGGCCAGGTGCGATGGCGTTGACCGTGATGTTGCGGCCCCGCATCTCCTTGGCCATGATCGCCGTCAATGTTTCCACGGCAGCCTTGGTGGCAGCGTAAACGCCATAGGTTTCGAGCTTCAGGCCGACGACCGACGTCGAGAAGTTGACGACCCGGCCGCCGTCACGCAGCCGCTTGGCGGCTTCCCGCAGCGTATTGAAGGTGCCCTTCAGATTGACGCCGATCTGCCGATCGAAATTGGCGTCATCGGCCTCGGCAAGCGAAGAGAGCATCATGATGCCGGCATTGTTGATAAGCACGTCGACGCCGCCGAAAGCGGCTTCCGCGGCATCGAACATGCGGCGGACGGCTTCGGCATCGCTGACATCGGCCTTCGCCGTCAGCGCCTTGCCGCCGGCCTGCTCGATCTCCTGGGCCAATTCCTCGGCCGGAGCGGCATTGCCGGAATAGTTGATGACGACGGTGAAACCGTCCGTGGCGAGGCGTCGGGCGACTGCCGCTCCAATGCCGCGGGAAGCACCGGTGACCAGTGCCACCTTGCCGTTTTCTTTGGAAGCCATTGTCCTTCTCCTTCATCCTGCGCCGCAGCGCGTTTTCGATGAGGAGAAGATGTACCTGTTCATTATGCGGATAATCATGCGTTCTTCGGCATCACTATCCGGGAATAACGAACAAAAAGATGGACAGATTTGATGCCATGCGCGTGTTTTGCCGTATCGTGGAACGCCGCAGCTTCACGCTTGCCGCCGAAGACACTGGCCTGCCGCGCTCGACCGTCACCGATGCGGTAAAGCAGCTGGAAGCCCGCCTCGGCGTGCGCCTGCTTCAGCGCACGACACGCCATGTCAGCCCGACGCTCGACGGCGAAGCCTATTATCAGCGCTGCCTGTCGATCCTTGCCGATATCGAAGATGCCGAAGGCGCTTTCGCCGGCGCCAAGCCGAAGGGCCTGCTGCGCGTCGATGTGCACGGCACGCTCGCCCGGCATTTCGTGCTGCCGAGCCTACCGTCTTTTCTAGAGACCTATCCCGAGATCGAATTCTACATGAGCGAGGGCGACCGGCTGGTCGATCTGGTGCGCGAAGGCATCGATTGCGTGCTGCGCGTCGGCACGCCGCAAGACAGCGACATGGTCGCCCGGCGCGTTGCCATGCTCGATGAGGTGACACTCGCCTCTCCTGAATATATCGCCACCCATGGCCTGCCGCAGCATCCCGACGAGCTTGACGGCCATCGCATGGTTGGCTTCCGCTCCAGCAGCACCGGCAGCTTGTTGCCGCTCGAATTCATCGTCGACGGCACGGTGCGTGACATCTCCATTCCCGCCACCGTCGCTGTCAACGCCGCTGAAAGCTACATTTCAGCGGCGAGGATGGGCCTCGGCATGATCCAGATTCCGCGCTATCACGCCGAAAAGGACCTTGCCGCGGGCACGCTGGTCCGCGTGCTGCAGGATTTTCCGCTGACCCCGACACCGGTTTCCCTGCTCTACCCCCGTAACCGACAGCTTTCGCCGCGCGTGCGCGTCTTCATCGACTGGCTGGTGAAGGTCTTCGCTCGACAAAATTCCGAAAACGCGCTTCACTAAAATGCGCCTTGCTAATATGAGCGCCCTCGGAGAACGGCCATGGCACTCAACGATATCACCGTCTACCAGACGGAAGACGGCTTCGTCGTCGAATTCGGCGGCGAAGGCGAAGACAGCATTGCCGTGACGCTGCGCAGCACGCCTGAGCTGACGTCGGAAAATGCCGTCTTGCGTGCCAAGGCCCTGCTTGCCGCAGCGATCGAACCTGTCCATGGCGACGGCGCGCGCGGCAAGGACCCCGCTTTGCTCGAGGAAGAGCTGGAGGAGGGTCTGGAAGACTCCTTCCCGGCGAGCGACCCGGTCTCGGTCACATCATCCTCGATCCCGATGCGCGATCCGAATGCCGGCCGCTGATCCCTGTCGGGCAAACGCATGAAACGGTTTTGGGATGACGATAAGCGCGCTGAATGTTATCTGCGTCTGATATGACCGATGGTGGAACGATATCAGGCGCAATCGGCGCCGGCACGCTCACCGGCGAAAGCCTCAGGAAATTTTTCGAGCGCGATGCGATCACCGTCTCTCGTGACCTGCTCGGCTGCCATCTGACCGTGGATGGCGTCGGCGGACGCATCACCGAGACCGAAGCTTATTTCCCCGATGACGAGGCTTCGCACAGCTTCCGCGGCCCGACCAAGCGCAACGGCGCCATGTACGGCAAGCCGGGCAACGTCTATATCTACCGCATCTACGGCATGTACTGGTGCCTGAATTTCGTCTGCCATCCGGGCTCGGCTGCACTCATCCGCGCCCTGGAGCCGGAAACGGGAATTCCTGTGATGATCGAGCGGCGCGGCACCGATATGCTGACGTCGCTCTGCAGTGGTCCCGGCAAGCTCTGCCAGGCACTCGGCATCGATATCGAGATCAATGACAGGCCGCTCGATCGCCCGCCCTATGCGATCACGCCGTCCGCACCGGTGCCGATCGTCTCGGGAAAACGCATCGGCATCACCAAAAATGCCGAAGCACCATGGCGCTTCGGCATTCAGGGATCGCGTTATCTCAGCAAGCCGTTCCGCTAGAGCATGATGCCGAAAAGCGTGACGCAGTTTTCCGTCCGGAATTGCGGCAACGCCTGGAGTTCATTCCATCACGGCGCTGTGGTCGACGGCAGGTGCTGCCTTCGGTTTGCGTAGCAATAGCACCAGCGGGATGACTGCAAGCGACATCAGCATCAGCAGTTTGAAATCGTCCATATAGGCAATGATCGTCGCTTGCAGCGTGATGACCTCGTTGAGCGACGCGCGGCCGGCCGCTGTCACCGGGCTGAGCCCCTGCGCAGCCACCGCATTGAAAGCGTGATTGAACGGCGTCACATAAGCCGCGATCGATTCATGATTGCTCTGCGTGTTCTCGACGATCAGCGCCGAGACGATCGAGATGCCGACCGCCGAGCCGATGTTTCGCGACAAGTTGTAGAGACCGGTGCCGTCGCCGCGCATATGGGCGGGCAGCGTGGAAAAAGCGATCGTTGTCAGCGGCACGAACAGAAAGCCGAGACCGGCGCCCTGGATGAAGCCGACCGAGACGATCGTCCATTGCGAGACGTCGGGTGTCCAGCCGGTCATGTCATACATCGCCCATGCGGTGAGCCCCAAGCCGAGCGCCAGCAACGCGCGCGTATCGACCTTGCCGACCAGCCGCCCGACGATGAACATGCAGAGCATGGTGCCGAGCCCGCGCGGCCCCATGACGATGCCGGCGGTGATGACGGGATAGCCCATCAGCGTCTGCAGATAGGGCGTCATCAGCGCCAGTGAGGCGAGATAGGTAATGCCGATCACAAAGATGAAGATCATGCTGATCGAGAAGTTCTGGTCGAGGAACAGCTTCGGGTTCACGAAGGATTTCTCCGCCGTCAGCGTATGCACGACCAGCAGATAGAAGGCGGCAGCGCAAATCAGCGCCTCGACGACGATCTCGCCCGAGGAGAACCAGTCGAGCTGCTCGCCGCGGTCGAGAAAGAGCTGCAGCGCGGCAATACCGAGGCTCATCATCCCGAAGCCGAACCAGTCCAGTTTGGCGAGCAGATCCCTCTTGGTCTCGGTGACGAAGACGACGATGCCCATGAAGGCGAGCGCGCCGATCGGCACGTTGATATAAAATACCCAGCGCCAGCTGATATTGTCGGTCAGCCAGCCGCCGATGACGGGCCCAAGCACCGGCCCGACCATGACCGAGACGCCAAAAAGGGCCATGGCCGAGCCGCGCTCCTCGACCGTATAGATGTCGAGGAGGATGCCCTGGGAAAGCGGCACCAGCGATGCCCCGAACAGGCCTTGCAGCAGGCGGAAGGCGACGATCTGGTTCAGCGATTGCGCCAGGCCGCAGAGAACGGAGGCCGCCACAAAGCCGGCGATGGCGACGAGCAGCACGCGTTTGCGGCCGAACTTGGCGGCGAGGAAGCCCGACGGCGGCGTCATGATTGCCGCCGCGACGATATAGGAAGTCAGCACCCAGTTGATCTGGTCGGCAGAGGCCGACACACTGCCCTGGATATAGGGCAGCGCGACGTTGGCGATCGTCGTGTCCAGCGCCTGCATGATGACGGCGAGAATGACGCAAGCCGTGATCGCACCGCGATTGGCAATCGGCGTCGCCGGAGAAGTAGAAGCGTTACTCATGATCCTTGCCCTGAGGCCAACCCAGAAGCTTGTTGACGAAATCAGGCAGGCCGCGGGCATGGCCGGTCTCGACATCGACCACCGTGCTCATGCCGACGCGCAGCGGCGGCTTGCCCTCAGTGTCCTCGATGCTGACGCGCATCGGAATGCGCTGGACGACCTTCACCCAGTTGCCCGTAGTGTTTTGCGCCGGCAGCAGCGAGAAGCTGGAGCCGGAGGCCGGGCTGATGCTCTCAACCTTGCCCTTCCATGTCACGCCGGGATAGGTGTCGATATAGATCTCGGCCGTCTGGCCGGGCTTGACGTAGGTGAGTTCAGTTTCCTTCGGGCTGGCGGCGATCCACAAATGGTCGGTGGCAACAAGTGAGAAGGCCTGCTGCGAAGCCTGCAGGTAGGAACCGACCTGCAGCGCGTTGACATTGGTGACGATGCCGTCGAATGGCGCCTTGACGACGCTGTGGTCGAGTTCGCGCTGGGCATTGTCGACCTGCGACTTGGCCTGCAGGTAGAGCGGGTTTTCCTCGACCGGCTGGTCGGCATTGCCGCCGAGCTGGGCGAGTGTCGTTGCGGCTTCCGCCTTGGCGACGGCAACCTTCTGCTGCGCGGCTTCCAGATTGTGCTTGGCTTCGTCATAGGCCGACTGCGTCGCGCTGCCGTTGTTGACGAGGTTTTGCTGCCGGTCAAACTGATCCTGATAATAGGGCAGGTCGGCTTGCGCCTGGGTGATCTCGGCAAGCGACTGCTGATAGCTGGCCTTGAGATTCATGATCTGGTTGCGCTGCGCACCGAGCTGCGCCTTGGCGCCATCGAGCGCAATCTTGAAAGAATCCGACCGCAGGCTGAAGAGCACCTGCCCCGCCTTGACCGCCTCGTTCTCATGCACGTTGATCTGGTCGACGATACCCGAGACATCGGTGGTAAGCCCGACCATGTCGGCCTGGATATAGGCGTTGTCCGTCGACATCACCTGGCCGCCATTGACGTAATAATAACCGCCGACGACGAGCGCCACCGGCAGCAAGGCAAACAGGATCGGCCGCGTGAGACTGCGCCGGCGGCGGACCTTGTTGCCGCCAGGCGCAGCCACGGCGGCAGCCGGCGCTGAATTGGATGAAGGCGCTTCGGCTACCGGTTCCTGCTCTTTCTCTTGGTTTTCTTCGACAGGGTTCTTGGCACTGGCGTCGGCAACGACGCGGAGGGGGGATTGATCAGCCATCGTTCGTCTCATTCTCGTCAACCGGGCTCCGGCATGCCTGAACCAGGTTCGTCTTCATTACGGATAGGATGTGGAAAAGCTGCTCGCGCTGCTCGGCCGAGACGCCTTGCAACGCTTCCGCACGGGTGGTGTCGCCGAGCTCGCGCATTTCGGCGAGCAGCGGGTGCGCCTCGTCGCGCATGTAGAGAAGCCAGATGCGTCGGTCGGTCGGGTGCTGGCGGCGCTCGATCAGCCCGCGTTCGGCGAGCTTGTCGAGAATGCGCACCAGCGTGATCGGCTCGACTTCGAGGATTTCGGCAAGGCCACCTTGATGGATGCCTTCGTTATTCGAGAGATAGGCAAGCGTCTGCCATTGCGACCGGGTCAGCCCAAGGCACTTCGCGCGCTGCTCGAACCGCTTGCGCAGCAGCCGTGCGACGTCGTGGAGAAGGAAACCGAGGGTGGGAGTGGCGTTCATGAAAACCTGTGCCGTTATTTATAAGCATACTTATAATATCGGTAGATATATTGAGCATGCGCGTCGCACAAGGGCATGGACGGCAGATTCAACGGCAGCGGCTAAAATGCCGCAGACCGGTCAAGCATATCCTGTGGCTCCTCCCTTTCGCCGTCCGATGCGCCGCGCCGACGAGATCGATATCTTTCAGTTTCTCAGGAGCTCGACTGGGCCGAACTCGCCGCTCTCCCACCCGGCAGAGACGAGATCGTCGAGAGCTGATGCCCCCTCTAACGTTTTGATGGATTGCGGAATCGTTACCAATTGGCATTTGCAATTTTTCGCCGCTGCCGTTTATAGTCCAATTCCATAGGGTTACGATTTTTCTGATGTGCATTGCGTGCCGGCCTTCCTTTTCCAAGGGATTGAACGCCGGGGGAATCATGGGGGCAGAGGCCCTCGTTCAAAGCAGCAAGACCTGAACAGCATCACTTCATCTTGAGGTTGGCGGCAGTGAATCGGCCGTCGAGATTGGAGGACCGGTATGACTTACGCGCTTCGACAGATGGTGGTGCTTGGCTATATTGCCGCATTCATGCCTCTCCCCGCGCTGGCCCAGAGCGCCCCACCGCCCCCGCCCGTCACCGTCGCCAAGCCGGTCGTTCGCGATGTCGTCGACAGCGACGAGTTCATCGGCCGTTTCGAGCCGGTCGACGAAGTCTCCGTTCGCTCGCGCGTCGGTGGTTACCTGCAGGAAATCCATTTCCAGGACGGCGCATTGGTCAAGCAGGGCGACCTGCTCTTCGTTATCGATCAGCGACCGTTCGTAACCGCGCTCAATCAGGCAAAAGCGACACTCGAATCGTCGCAATCCGCCCTGGTCTTTGCCGATGCGCAATATAAACGCGCGCAATCGCTTGCTGCGAGCGGCAGCCAGTCGGCGCAGACGCTGGATGATCGCCGCCGGGAATTCGATTCGGCCGAGGCCAATGTCCGCGGCGCGCAGGCCGCAGCCGATCGCGCCTCTCTCGACATGGAATATACCGAGATCAAGGCGCCGCTCAGCGGCCGCATCGACCGCCGGCTGATCTCGGCCGGCAACCTCGTGCAGACCGACCAGACTGTGTTGACGACGATCGTTTCGCTCGACCCGATCGATTTCTATTTCGACGTCGATGAGCGCCGCCTGCTGAATTTCGCCGACACGGCGCGCAAACTGGGCAAGGATCTCCAGCAGGGCGGCGGCGGACTGGATGTGTCCGTCATCATCTCGGATCCCAGTGCCAAACCATTCAAGGGAAAGCTCGATTTCGCCGAGAACCGGGTCGACAATGAGAGTGGCACCATTCGTCTCCGTGCCCGCTTCCCCAACCCAGATCTCGTCCTCCAGCCCGGCCTTTTCGGTCGCATACAGGTCGAAGCCTCCAACACCTACCAGGCCATCCTCGTCCCCGACGAGGCCATCGGCTCTGACCAGAATGAGCGCGTCGTTTATGTCGTCGGGACAGACGGCACGGTTTCGACCAAGCCGGTGAGACCCGGACCGCGGCTCTACGGCTACCGTGTCATACGCGAGGGCCTTGACGGCACCGAGACGATCATCGTCAACGGCCTTATGCGCGCCCGGCCGGGTGCAAAGATCACGCCTCAGATGACCGAACTGCCGCAGGAGCGGCAGGACACTGCGCCCGAAACCGCCGGCGCGGAGAGCGGACAATGAGATTTGCTCATTTTTTCGTGGACCGGCCGATCTTTGCGGCCGTGATCTCGATCCTTCTTCTCGTCGTCGGCGGCATTGCCTATACGCAATTGCCGGTATCGCAGTATCCGGAGATAGCGCCGCCGACCATCGTCGTGCGCACCTCTTATCCGGGTGCCGACCCGCAGACGATCGCCGATACCGTTTCGACGCCGCTCGAACAACAGATCAACGGCGTCGAAGACATGCTTTATATGTCTTCCTACTCCAGCGCCGATGGCGCCATGTCGCTGACGATCACCTTCAAGCTCGGCACCGATCTCGACAAGGTCCAGGTGCTCGTCCAGAACCGCGTTTCCATCGCCCTTCCCCGTCTTCCCGAGGAAGTCCAGCGGCTTGGCGTGACCACCGACAAAAGCTCGCCGGATCTGATGATGGTGGTGCACCTGCTTTCGCCATCGCACCGCTATGACCAGCTTTACGTCTCGAACTACGCCCGCAACCGCATCCGCGACGTTCTCGTGCGCCTTGACGGCGTCGGCGACGTGCAGATCTTTGGCGAGCGCCAGTATTCGATGCGAATCTGGCTGGATCCGGAAAAGCTCTCCGCTTACGGGATGACATCCGATGACGTCGTCTCCGCGTTGAGAGATCAGAACGTCCAGGTATCAGGCGGCAAGATCGGTGCCCCACCCGTCACCGGCAAGAATGCATTCGAATATACGGTGCGAACGGATGGCCGCTTCTCCGACGTGCGCGAGTTCCGATATGTCATTGTGAAATCGACGACATCGGGGCGGCTCGTGCAGTTGCAGGATGTCGCCCGGATCGAACTCGGCGCACAGGATTACGTCACCAACAGTTATCTCAACAACGATCCCGCAGTTGCTCTCGGCATCTTCGCCCGGCCGGGAACCAACGCCCTGGACACGGCCCATCAAGTCCAGACGCTCATGAAGGACATATCCCAGAATTTCCCGCCGGGTCTGGAATATCGTATCGTCTACGACACGACCGAATTCATCTCGGATTCGATCACCGAGGTCTATAGAACCATTGCAGAAGCGGCCATCCTGGTGGCAATCGTCGTTCTTGTCTTCCTGCAATCCTGGCGAACCGCGATCATTCCGATCATTGCCATCCCGGTATCGCTGATCGGCACCTTCGCCGTCCTGCTCGCCTTTGGCTTCTCGCTCAACATGCTCACCCTGTTCGGTCTCGTACTGGCGATCGGTATCGTAGTCGATGACGCGATCGTGGTGGTGGAAAACGTCGAGCGCAATCTGGCACGCGGCATGACGCCGAAGCAGGCGTCTCACGTCACGATGGACGAAGTCGGAACCGCCGTCGTCGCCATCTCGCTGGTGCTGATCGCCGTGTTCGTGCCGACAGCCTTCATTCCAGGCATCTCTGGCCAGTTCTACAGGCAGTTCGCGGTCACCATCTCCGTCACCACTGCAATTTCCGCATTGAATTCGCTCACACTGTCGCCCGCGCTCGCAGGCATATTGCTGAAAACCCATGACCATGAAACCAAACGCATGAATGTCGCATCCCGTGTGGGAAGGGGGCTTGCAAACGGCTTCAACCATGGATTCGATCGGCTGAGTTCCGGCTATTCATGGACCGTTCGGCATCTGGTCAGCAGCTGGATTGGGTTGACAGCCGCGATGGTCACCTTCGCCTGCCTGCTCGGAGCGACCTGGTACATGGGCACGAAAGTTCCCGCGGGCTTTATCCCGACCATGGACCAGGGTTACGCCATCATCGTCATACAGCTACCGGACGGCGCCTCGCTCGCGCGTACCGATGCCGTCGTCAAACAGGTGGGCGATATCGCCCGCACCGTGCCCGGCGTCGGCAATGCCGTGCAATTTGCCGGCTTCAGCGGGGCGACGTTCACCAATGCCTCGAATGCCGGCGTCGTCTTCGTCCCGTTCAAATCCTTTGCCGAACGTGAAGAAGGCGGGGAGAATGCCAACAAGATCATCGGCGAGCTTTACGGAAAGCTGCAAAGCATCCAGGAAGCCTTCATCATTGCCATCCCGCCGCCATCCGTGCGTGGCGTCGGCAATTCCGGCGGCTTCAAGATGCAGATTTCCGATCTCGAGAACGCCGACATGACGCGCGTGCTCGGCCTCGCCCGGCAGATGATGGGTGCGGCGGCAACGACCGAGGGGCTGACCGGCGTCTTTACGACATTCTCCGATGCAAGCCCGCAATATTTCCTGGCGATCGACCGCGACAAGGCGCGTTTCCTGAATGTGCCGATCCCCAATATCTTCAACGCCCTTTCCATCAATCTCGGCGTCGCCTATGTGAACGATTTCAATGCGTTCGGCCGCGTCTACCAGGTTCGCGCCCAGGCCGATCGGCAATACCGCATGGACCGGGAAGACATCCTCGCCCTGAAGGTCCGGTCGGCGACCGGCGCGCTGGTTCCGCTTGGAACCTTGATGGACATCCAGGATGCCAGCGGCCCGGCGCTTGTCCAGCGCTACAACATGTATGTCTCGGTGCCGCTTCAGGGCAATCCGACGCCGGGCACGTCGACAGGCGATGCCATCGCCAAGATGGAAGCGCTGGCGGCGAAGATCCTGCCGCGGGGAACGACCTTCGAATGGACGGAACTCGCCTATCAGGAAACCCACACCGGCAACACTGCCATCTACATCTTCGCCCTGTCCGTCGTCTTCGTCTTCCTGGCGCTGGCGGCACAATATGAAAGCTGGGTTCTGCCCCTGGCGATCATTCTCATCGTCCCGCTTGCGGTGCTCGCGGCATTGATCGGGGTCTCTCTGAGGGGAATGGACAACAATGTCCTGACGCAGATCGGCCTGATCGTTCTGATCGGCCTTGCGGCCAAGAACGCCATTCTGATCGTCGAGTTCGCCAGGCAAGCGGAAGACGAGGGCAAGTCGCCGGTGGAGGCGGCCATCGAGGCCAGCCATCTTCGCCTGCGCCCGATCCTGATGACGGCATTCGCCTTCATCTTCGGT
>Ga0102588_1002295_pt1 | contig 11376 bp, 14 predicted proteins | sample AraplaMF_Col_mMS_FD_76854 | JGI IMG/M metagenome (GOLD analysis project Ga0102588, IMG submission 76854) | Arabidopsis root microbial communities from the University of North Carolina, USA - plate scrape MF_Col_mMS (SPADES assembly) (version 2) | ecosystem: Host-associated > Plants > Roots >...
TCGGGCAACAGTGGTTCCGGCAGCAGCGGCAACAGCGGCTCGGGCAACAGTGGTTCCGGCAGCAGCGGCAACAGCGGCTCGGGCAACAGTGGTTCCGGCAGCAGCGGCAACAGCGGCTCGGGCAACAGTGGTTCCGGCAGCAGCGGCAACAGCGGCTCGGGCAATAGTGGTTCCGGCAACAGCGGCAACGGTGGCTCAGGCAACAATGGCGGCAACGGCGGCTCGGGCAACAATGGCAACAACGGCGGCTCGGGCAACAACGGCAACAATGGCAACAACGGTGGCTCTGGCAGCAGCGGCACCGGTGGCCCCGGCAAGAGCGGCGGCCATAACTGATCCGGCATAGCGAACCGGAGGAGGGGCTTCAGGCTACGAAGCCCTTCCTCAATGGAAATATCCGAGATGCGGCCCGGCGACGGTGTCTTCACTATTTGCCTGGCGCATTCCCTTTCCTCTCTCATTCCTGTGCCCGCGTGCTGGCGCAAAGGATGTCACAGGAATCGCAGCGTCTCTTCTGTGCAGTGATGGTTCAGATGTAGTGCGTAGGAGTTGCTGCACCCGAAAGGGGAGAGTGCTGGATCTCTGTGAGATAACCCGGGCTGGGCCGGGAACACAGAGATGAGGGGGGAGAGGGGTATTTGTGAGGGGCCGGGATCCTGCATCTGGGAGGGGGATTCCGGTTTGGGGACGAAAGAGGGGTGCCGCAAGGTACCCCTTTTTTGTGACATTAAGGGGCAGGTGGTGCGGATAGAGGCTCAGGCAAGGCGCTCTTCGTTCGCCGGTCCGCGCAATGGTTGACAGTCCCGGACGATCTATATTTTATGGATTTCTAATATGGCGATAAAAGGCGAACCGGATTTCAATCGGCGCCGCGGCATATGGCAGACCAGGCTGAGCCAGAAGTTACATTTCCATCAAGCAGTTGTTGTGAACTCGGACCGGACAGGCAGATGAGCAACGCTTCAGATTCCGAACACATCACGTCGTCCGGCCATAAGCTCAGCGCCGCAGGACATCTCAATCTTCATTACCTGGCGCTGAAGGACGAATATGATGCCACCCTTCGTGCCGCCGGCATCCGGTCCGGCTGGTCAGTGCTCGACGCTGGTGCAGGCAACGGGGTCTTCCTGCCTTTGATGGCGGAGTTGCTGGGTCCCGAAGGGCATATCGAGGCTTGTGATCTGGCGCGGGAAAATCTCGAGGCAATCGAAGGCTTGATTGCAAGCGAGCGGTTTGCCTGTCCAGTAAGAGCGCGGATCGGCAACATCCTCGCGCTGCCCTATGAGACGGGCATATTCGATGCGGTCTGGAGCGCGAACGTCGTCCAGTATCTGAGCGATGTGGAGCTGACACAAGCAATCGCCGAATTCTGCCGCGTCGTAAAGCCGGGCGGACTTGTGGCGGTGAAGGAGGTCGATATCTCGGTTTGGCAGTATCAGCCGCAGGATCCCAAACTGATGTGGCGTCTGCTCGACGCGCTGTCTGATGACGTGCAGATGTCCGGCGCAATGAGGGGAACGCGCGTATCGGCGTGGTTTCGAGCGGCGGGCCTTGAGAAGGTCTCTGCAATCACGACGCTCGCGGAACGCCGTCAGCCGCTCAAGTCCGTGGAGCGCGAATACATTCGCAACAATCTGGAATTCTTGTCCGGGCTGGCCAGAACGCGCGACTTGACAGAAGCGGATCATCGCCAATGGAAAGCGATCGGTGAAGAGCCGGAACGCCTGATTGGTGACCCCGATTTCTGCTATCGCGAAATGTGGGTACTCAGCCTGGGTATCGTGCCGAGGCGTTAAGTACCTTCCGTCGCCACCATCTGACCCGCGATGTATTGCGGTAATACCGGAGTGGCGAGGGGCGCAGGATGCGCAGTGCGGTCCCGCCAACTTATGCTTCCGCTCCCAAGCGATCGCGATCGCAAAGCTCCGGAGGCAAGACATCAGAGGTCTTGTGGCGCCCAAAGCCGTCGGCGACGCCGATCAGCCGCCGCAGGCATCGCAGCACGGAACCGATTCTACGTGATGTTACGGGCCAAGAATTGGTTCGAATGTTATGATGTTGCCGCTTGTGGGAGGCCGGCCATGACCGGTCCTGACGTTCCGCATTATCAAAGCGTTTGTACGCACCGTGGCCTGTTCAATGGCATTGATCAGGCCACAGGTGGGAGTGGGAGCAACCGCAGTGCTTCTCGGGAAGTATCGAAGACATAGGAGGAGAATATGAAACGAATTGCTGCTGCGTCACTTGCCTTTCTAACGATTGGATTTACGGCGCCGCCCATGGATACCGCAAATGCTGTCGTCTACTGTCAATATATCAGTTATCCGGCGGGCTGCGTCGTAAGACCCGGGGTGGTGCTGAGGCCGCGCCCGGTTGCTCGTGCAGCGCGTGGTACGGTGACGCAGGGAACTGCTGTAAACAAGGGTGGTCCGGTTAACCGCGTCGGTCGTCGCTAGTTGTCGGTTTCGACGCGCCAACCTCGACCGCTACCAGATCGCCCAAGCTCCGTAGGCAAGACATCAAAGGTCACGGGAATCTTGTGGCACTCGCTCCATGATGCCGCCCTTGTGGCCGGCAACGACCGCTCGTTGCGAAGCGGTCGTTGGCGGGTCAATACTGCCGCCGTGCAGGCGGCCGGGGGACGGCTGCCCGACTGTCGTTCCCCGCCATCACACCATACCGTCGTCAGGTTTCAGAGGCTGCAGGACGATATCGGAGATCGCCGATACTCCGACCTTGAAGGCAACCTGGTATTCCGGATCCGCAACCATGTCCTTGAATGCGGAGCGGCGCGGATACTGGACCAGCACGACAGCATCCCAACCCTTTTCCTGCCCGGTCGTCAGCACAGGCAGGCCATTTCCGCCAAGCAGGATTTTCGCGCCGAAGCGAGCCAGGATCGGCTTCGCCATCCGCAGGTATTCCAGATATCTTTGCTTGCCGCCATCGGGCTCGAACCGGATGAGGTTCAGCATGACGACGGCTGAATCGTCGTCTTCGGCCAGGAAGGCGTCGAACACGGCAGGTGAGAATGAAACCATCTAACTTTCCTTTGACACGGCACCGGGAGTGGGTGTGGGTGCGCCGGTCAATTGTTAGCCTGTCGCCGTGCCAGAAACTGGCAGGAACGAGCGCCAGTCGCGATCCTGTTGCTGCCACTGTTTCATGATCGACTGGCGTGGACCGGGGTAACGCTCTTCCGAAATCGCCTTCACCTGCAGACGATCGACGCGGAAGTGGCGGAAGGCCGATCTCTGTTCGCACCAGGCCGCCAGGACACGCACGTCGTCGAAATAGACGATGGCGATCGGCCAGATGATGCGATCCGAGAGCGAGCCGTGAGCGTCTTCATAGCTGATCGCCACTTTGCGCTGCCGATGGATGGCATCGCGCAATGACGCGGCCTGCGGAGGGTCCACACGCTGGGAAACCGAGGCCGCCGCAAGGGCAGGCGGCCCATCCTTCGTCGCCGGGCCGTTCTTTTGGGCGGAAATTATTTTTGCCAGAGCGCTTTCGCTGCCCTGTGCCAGCGCAGGATCGGCGCGCTGCTGCACCCAGGCCAGGCCAAGGATCAACGCGTCCAGCTCATCCGGCGAAAATGCGAATTCCGGCAGAAAGAAGCCTGGTCCCAAAGAGTAGCCAATACCCGCCTGTCCTTCGACAGGCGCTCCCAACGACCGCAGCGTTTCAATGTCCCGGTATATGCTTCGCAGCGAAATACCCAGCTCACGTGCCAGATCGAGGGCCGTGACGGGCCTCCTGCGTGCTCGCAGCACGCTTATAAGCTCAAACAGACGGTTCGTTCTCGACATATCCAGTTTCTTCCGAGGCCAGTCCCATGCTCTCATTCACGCGTCCGACGCCCGGTCTCCAGCAAACCGGAACCTTCTTGCGACCGGAAGCAGCCGACCCGAAGATAGTCGACCTTGAGAATTTACAAGAGACGGGATTTCAACGTTCCCAGGCGGCAATGAGGCATGTGGTGGCCTGAGTTTGGCCAGCCTAAAAGAGGCGTACCGGAGCTGCCCAATCGGTGCGGTGATTGAATCAAGCGCCCTAGCTAGGAGCAATATCAGGCAATGAGCTTCTTCACTTCACGTGCCCGATGACCCGAATTGCCTCTCCGGAGACCTCAAGGGGAAAGCGCTTACCTGTGCTTTCAATAACGGCCAGGATCGCATCTATATCTTGTGGCACCAGTTTCGCAGGAACATTGTTCGGCCGCTTCCACTCGACAATTCGTCGAAACTCGACCCACTCGATCTCCACTAAGGGATAGACGTTAAGGGGCCAGAGATCGATGTAGGCACGAGGAGGATACAATCCGGGATATACGGGCGACCACTCCTTATCGTCATCAATGAACTTGACCGTCATCCCCTCAACTTTAACCGCAGACTCTTCGATAGCCTCGAACAGCGTCCGCCATTTGCTGTTCGACATCAACGAGGCCGCATAGGTCTCCGACGCAAACTTCTTCGACTCCAAACGACGCGCCATCATATCGACAGGTTGGTTCTTCCACATGCTGCATCTCCGAGAGGCGTCCGATCAAATCGCTCCTACTCATTCCGTAGCACAGCTAACCAAAGACATGAACACGGTGAGGGCGCGTCCCAATGCAGCGTTGCAACGAGTTTCAACGGTATCGACGCAAAGCTGCCCACGCCGCATGCCTGTCGGTCGATGGCATTGCAAATTCGGCTTCCTGTTGTCGGGAACTCTGACAACCGAGGCCTTGGGCGGTTCAAAGACAGTTCTGGCCCGAACGGACCATGCAGCGGGTGGGATGACGAGCCCGGCAAGCGGCGACGCCTTGTTCGCCGCTTCGGTCATGGTTCCCGTCATCCCCGGCTCAGATCAGCCTGCCTTGCCGGGCACCGGCGTGTTGAGCAGCTGCTGCTCCCAGAGATAGGCAATGCCGCTGCCGGCGGCATGCTGCTTGAAGATGTCGGTCAGCTCGTCGGCGTGTTCGGTACGCGCCCAGTCGCGCTGCCATTCTGCGGCCAGCGCCACCCAGGTCATCATGTTGGCGCCCGCCGCGATCATGCGCTGGATGGCCACCTCGTGAGCCTCGAGCGACGTGCCGCCCGAGGCGTCGGTGATGACAGTGACATCCCAGCCTTCGCCGAGAGCCTGGATGACGGGCATGGCGACGCAGATCTCGGTCCAGAGGCCCGCGATGATCAGCTGCTTGCGGCCCGTCGCCTTGACCGCATCAACCACCTTCCTGTCCTCCCAGGTGTTGATGAAGGTCCGGTCGATCACCTCCTGGCCCGGGAACACATCGGTGATCTGCGGGAAGATGAGGCCGCCGCGCGCGGCGACCACGCTGGTCAGGATGGTCGGCACGCCGAAAGCCCTGGCGGCCTTTGCCAGCGCCGTCGAATTGTTGACCACCATCTGCGGATCATGGCTGTTCAGGTTCGCGAGCTGGTAGGGCTGGTGGTCGATCAGGACGAGTACGGAATCTTCCGGGCGGAGAAGCGACGCAAGGCCATTACGAAAGGTCATGAAGGGATCCTCTGCTGCCGTCTTGTATGAGTTCGGTCTGGATGTTTCTCGACATTGAGACAGACATGCGCTGACAGCGGCGCCGCCTGCGAGACGGACACTGTCATTCCGGATTTCGATACGGTAGCCTCCCATCCTGCCAAGCTGTGTCGCAAGATGGGGAACGCCAACCGTGGATATCGAAGATCTCAGGACATTCGTGGAAGTTGCCGATGCCGGCGGCGTTTCGCCCGCCGCGCGGCGGCTCGGCATCTCCAAGTCCATGGTCAGCCGCCGGCTCATCCGGCTCGAAGCCGAACTCGGCGTCCAGCTTCTGGCGCGAACGACCCGCGGTGCGGCGCTCACCGAAGCGGGGATCACCTTTCGGGACCATGCCGCCAGGGTCGGTTCCGAGATCGACACTGCCATGGAAACGATCCTGCCTTCCGGCGATCTTCGCGGCCGGCTGCGCATTGCCGTGCCGGTTTCCTTCGGCCCCAGCCACTTCGCCCACGTGCTGGCGCAGATGGCGCAACGCCACCCGCAGCTCCACATCCATGCGTATTACAGCGACCGCTTCGTCGATCTCATCGCCGAGGGTTTCGATTGCGCGATCCGGGTCGGCTATCTGCCGGACTCGAACCTGGTCGCAAGACGCATCGGTCCGCTCTACGGAAAGCTGGTCGCAAGCCCGGATTACATCAGAAGGCACGGCTCGCCCGAGACTCCGGAGGAACTCGCCGGCCACGAGGCCCTGATGCAGGCAACGGAGGTCTGGCAGTTCATGGACGGAGAGGAGATCATCACGGTTCATCCGCGCGGACGCTTCAAGGCCGATAACGCGCTCGCTCTCGCCGCCGCCGCCCTGGCCGGCGTCGGCATAGCGTGGATACCCGATGGCGTGACCCACGACCATCTGGCTTCCGGCGCGCTGGTTCCGGTCATGACACGCTACCCGCCACCGCCCGCCGGCATCTACGTCATCCGCCCGTCGGGGCAGCATGCGACGCGGAAGGTGCGGGTGCTGACGGATATGCTGATCGAATGTTTCGAAGAGGCTCCGGCGCCGATGGGAGCCGCCGGCACGGCGTGAACAGCGCGTTGAAGCGCCTTCGACCTGCGCCAGCGCAGTGGATGGCGCGCGTTCTTTCAGTTATTCTTTCCAGCGAATATCGGCTTCCTGTCCCCATTCAAGCGAGGAGATTGCAAGGATGACAGAAGGGGAGATCGGCTGGGTCACTGCCATCATCGTAGGCCTGGTTGCAGGGTGGATGGCGGATAAATTCATGCATACTCACCTGCCGTTCGGATGGGCAGCTGTCGGGATGTCAGGCGCCTTTATCCTGAATGCGATAGCCGAAAAGGCCGGCTATCACTGGGGCGGCTGGCTGACCTACCTGCTGCTCGGCTTCTTCGGGGCATGTATGCTTCTGATCCCCCTTCGTCTCTACATAGTCCGCACGCGGCTTCCCAAAACTCCGGATGAGTGGTGAGACACGGCTTCGGTTAGCGCAAATGCCGCCGTCGCCGGGCCCGTTGCGGACATCAAAAGGGCTTGTCTGCCGCATTCTACCCCAAGGCTTCGTCGAACGCCTTTCTGCCGATCCCGGCGAGCCAGGTGCGGAAAGTGAGGATTTCCGGATTGATCTCGCGCATGAGATCCAGATCCACACGTTCTGCCAGTGGACCATCTTCCAGGCTTCTGGCCATGTGCGCGAGGTCGGCATTGGCTGCAAGAACATCGTCGGGAAAGCGCGCATAGGCGATCGTGCGGCCGGCGATTTCGCTCAGGGCGGCCTCGAGTTCGTAGCCGGTCAGCCTGTCGCTTGCGATTTTCAAGGTGACGCTGCCGAACCGGGCCTTGTCGGCAAACATGGCCGCAACGAATTTGCCGATATCGTCCACCGCGGTCAGCTGGATCGAATGCTCCGGCCTGATGAGAGAGAGCAACTGCCCCTTGTCCAGGCCGAATCCGGGCCGCACCAGCATTTCCATGAAGATCATCGGCCTGACGATGGTGGCCGTGACAGGCTGTTTGCGGATATGCGCCTCTATGCGAGGCTTGGCGTCGTGCCACACCCGTCGGCTTGTCGCCGACGCTGGCGCCCGAGGAATAAAGGAGATGCGCGACGCCGCTTTCGACGGCCAGGTCGGCGATCGAAATCCCCAGACGTTCTTCCTCTTCTGCCGACAGGTTGGCCGGCAGCACGCTGAAAACGCCATATGCGTCCTTCATCGCCGCCCGGACGGTATCCTCGTCCTCGAACGATCCGGGCACGATTTCGACGCCGGCGTCCTGCAGGGCGATCGCGGCCGGCGACCCGGTATTCAATACAAGTGCGCGGACAGGTCGCTTCGCTTTCTGCAAGGCTCTGGCGACCGATCCGCCCTGACGACCGGTGGCGCCGAAAACGAGAATTGGATGTTTGTCATTGGTCATTGGGAACCCTCGCGTTGAACAACGACCGTCCATATATACGAGTAGAAAATCGCCGGAAGACAGCACATTTTTCAGCGTCAGGCACAAGGATGATACGCTTGGACCATGGTATCGGGCCCGGTTCCCTTCAGGGACCAGAGGACAAGCCACAATTCAGGCCGATCCCGTCAAACGGGATTTGCACACGGCTTGGCGACAAGTGGACTGTGCATGTTCTATGGCGGCTGTCTCTGGCCGATGAGCAACGGCTGCGCTTTTCAGCGCTCAGGAAAGAGATCGACGGGATCACCCAGAGAATGCTGACGCTGACGCTGCGCAACCTGGAGCGCGATGGCATGGTCATGCGTCATTACTTTCCCGAAGTACCGCCGCGCGTCGAATATGAACTAACGGATATGGGCGCCGGCGTGCTGCACGCTCTCGAGAGCTTCAACCTGTGGGTTCGGGATAATCTGCCCGTCATCGAAGAGCATCGTCGCTCCTATGACGAAGCCCTGAAGTAATTTCTTGAGGATGTCGCGCAAAATGCGCAACCACTGCGCCACCTCGCGCTACCCATAGACATCATAATCCACCGCCGCCTTCACCCCGGTCTCCGACCGGTGACGCAGGCGTTTGACGACTGGCTGCGTGAATGTCAGTGCCAGCGCGTCGGCCTCGTTGGGCGAGGGCAATCCGCGATCCTTCATATCTTCCTTGCTTTCGAGCTGGATCTTGCCGTCCAGCCGGGCCACGGTCTCCGGTCCCACGAGGTCCTGGTAGAGAACCTCATTGCCGGGATCGATGGCGCCGCCGGCCTTCAGCCAGCGTTTCATCTGGCCCCAGATATAGGCGCGCATATTGTAATAGCCGGGGTCGAGCACCTTCGTCGAGCCGAACCAGACGAGCTGCCACGAGCGGCCCATGACGGTACCGGCGCTGGCGATGCCGGTGCCGTAGCCGGCATCCACGAAGACGGCGTCGGCCTCGTATTCATCCTCCAGTCGGGCGATGAGATTGGCGACCTCGATATCGTTGTCATTGCGGGCAATGGTCGCCAGCCGCTTCGAATAGAGGCCCTGGCGCAGCATGATCACCGTCGGGTCGTCGCCCGTCCAGGCGGGGTCGACGCCCAAAATGACGGGCGCGAAGGCATATTGCTCGGGGCGCAGGTGCGTTGATCTGGCCCGGTCGGCATCGTCGGCGGAGATGAACTGCATGGCGGACTGGCTCGGAAACTGGCCGCGCACGCGCACCTTGACGATATCGCTATCCTCGCCGTGATCGTCCACGAGACGTTGCAGGAACTCTTTGTTGGTGCCGGGCACCGTGCGGCTGTCGATCTGCCGGGCGGTCCACCGGTGGCGGAAGCGGCGGAAGCATTCGCGGAAGCGGCCGCTGTTTCTGGTCGGGTTGCCGAAGACGATCCAGATGATGACCGTATCCTCGTCCGTCAGCGCGCCTTCGGCCACTTCCCAGACCTTGTCGTGGATCTTGGAGGCCTCGTCGAAGAGCAGCAGGATGATGCGGCCTTTGTTATGCAGGCCGGCGAAGGCTTCCGTATTGTGCTCGCTCCAGGAGACGAAATCCTGCCGCCAGCTTTCGCTGCGCTCGGGATCGCGCGACTTGATGGACATGGCCTGCACATCGAACCAGTGGGCGGTGATCGAAAGCCGGAACCATTTGCCGATCTCTGGCGCCGTCTTGGTGCGCAACTGGCCCTCGGTATTGGCTGTCGTGACGATCTTGCAATCGGCAAAGCAGGACATGGCCCAGTTGGAGAGCATGCCCATTTCCGCCGATTTGCCGATGCCGTGGCCGGAGGCGACAGATATCTGCAGCGGCTGGTAGCGGGTGGCAGGGTCGGCAAGATGGGCGCCGATCAGCTCGTTGATCTCATCCTGCCAGGGGCGCGGGCCGTCATAGCCCTTGAGCTCGCCCATGCCCCAGTCCCAGGCGAGCCGGGTCCAGCGCTTCGGGCTGAAGCGGCAGGCGGCGGCAAGCTCGATGATCGCGTCATTGGGATCGCTGATTTCGCCTGATGCGGCGGGCAGAGGCTTTCGGCGCGTCATGAGCCTATTCCGCCTCGCCATCGTTTTGCGTCTCAGTGCGCCTTTGCGCCCGCTCCAGCCGCTCGGCGAGCGCGGAGAGGCCCTTGTGCTCGATGATCTCCTTGAAGGCGTTGATGCGGATATGCTTGCCGATCAGCTCCAGCCGGCGCAGCCGCTCGGCAAACTTCACCTTCTTCACATGACCGATTTCGCGGCGCTCCTTGCCCGTGCCCTCGTAGAGCGCGGAGATTTCAAGATCCGTCACCAGCCCCTGCCGCCAGATCTCGGGCCATTCCCGGATCGGCAGGAGATCGCCTTTGTCGTCATAGAGATCGCCGAGATCGGCTTCGGCCTCGGCGGCAAGCCGCGTGAGCAGCCAGTCCGCATCGATCCGCGTGCGCTCGGAGCGATCGGCCTTCGCCTTGCCGATGGCTGCGGCAATTTGAGGTATCTTCAGCAGCCTGCAGGCAGTCTCCTTCGCGCCGCGAGGCGAATAGCCCGCCCTTATCGCCGCCTGCGCGCCCACAGTATCGACGAGATATTCCTCCACAAAGCGCTGCTGCCGCGCCGTCAGTTCGCTCATGCCATCACATCCCGCTTTGCCGGGGAGATAACAGAGCAACGGTTGGCGCAATGAATGGGCGGAGGAAAAAGAAAAATTGTGAACGGCCGGCGGGAACCTTTTCGGGGAACTGCGCGTTTGGGGCCTCAGCCGCTTTCCGTGCCTGACCTAGCGGGAGGAAAATCGCCCCGGGTGATGGCGGCGCAAGAATATCAGTAGGGAATGCAGCCTTTACGCGTAAATACGGACGTTAACCACCCTATTTAACTGAATTAAACGATAATCGTTGCCGCATGCAATGAATTAATCAAGGATTTATTAGAATAGAGGAGTTCGCTTATGCTTGAAAAACTTAAGAATGCTATCGGTATATCTGACAGGATGCACCGGGACAGGGAAATCAGCAGGATTGGCTATAGCGAAGAACCTTCCAAGCTGGTCGTCGAATTTTCTGACGGCAGCATGCATACCCATCTCGATGTCATCGAAGGACATATCGTCGGCCTGCGCATCGCCGAGGACAAGCTGGATTTCTACGAATCCCAGATCGAGCCTTCGAATCGCCCGCTGGAATCCGGAAGCGCGGGGCGGGGATGAGCCCAGTCTACAACGGGCAGGGGGACCATAACGGAGAGGGGGAACGGGACGAGCATACAGCAAACCCTGCTGCCGCAACCGGCGAGCAAGGAACACTGTCGTATGATCCCGCCCGGTCCTCCGATGAGCCGCCGGTTGCGGTGACGGTCAAACTCGCATCGCATCTGATCAGCGAGATCACCTATGATCCCGTCACGCGGATCCTCGAGATCGAGCACCGGCTAAAAGGCCACCGCCGATATTTCGACGATCCG
>Ga0102588_1002319_pt1 | contig 11248 bp, 3 predicted proteins | sample AraplaMF_Col_mMS_FD_76854 | JGI IMG/M metagenome (GOLD analysis project Ga0102588, IMG submission 76854) | Arabidopsis root microbial communities from the University of North Carolina, USA - plate scrape MF_Col_mMS (SPADES assembly) (version 2) | ecosystem: Host-associated > Plants > Roots >...
GAAATAAAAATGCTGAAAAGACATCTATAACCTTCAGCTCAAAAAATACTTTATCTTCTATCCTTAAATTACCTGATTTTCAAAATCAATACGGACAGGGTTACTATACAGAGGCTGGTACTAACGACGCGAATACAACTTACTTTAATGACCCAAGAGAAAATGGTAGCTGGGGTGCTCCTTTTACAGGAAAAGTTCAGCCATGGGGGCAGAAAATTGACGGCGTTCAACAAACAAAAGCCTACTCTAATCTTCCGAATAATATCCGCGACTTTTTTACCACTGGTTATGCTGCTGATAACAACTTAACCTTTTCTGGCGGTACAGAGAAATCAACCTTTTATTTAGGATTGAATGCCTTAAACAGTAATGGTATACTGCCGGGCAATAGTGACACCTATAATAAATATGGTGTGAGATTTAACGGTCATACAGATTTTAGCAATAAATTCTCTGCTGGTATATCTGTAAACTATAACAAAATTAATGCTAACGAAGTGGCAGGTGGTCAAAATAACTCTTCTGTTTACAATAACCTTTTACAAACACCAAGAGATATACCTGTTACAGCATTAAAAGATTTAAACAATAAATACAATAGCTTTGGCAGTTATGTTGATGCCAATGGTGTATCACATCCAAACACCTACGGTTATTACGGTGCGTATACCGTTAACCCTTATTGGATATTGCAAAACTATAAAAACCTGGATGATGTAAGCCGTATTACAGGCAATATCAACTTAGGGTACAAACCATTAACCTGGCTTAACATTCAGGAGCGGTTTGGTATAGATTCATATTCCGAAAGACGCCAATTTATAGCGCCTAAATATACTAATGCACCTGCAGATACCCAAAGCGGCAATTATAGCCCAACCGGTAACTTGCAATCAAGCAATGGCAGCTATGAGATCGATCAGTTTAACGTAACGGAATTTGTTCATGATTTAATGGCAACTGCTACCCATAAATTTAATGATGATTTTACCGGATCATTTATGTTGGGTAACAATATCCGTCAGCGTCAGGAAAATACCACTCAAATTTCAACAAATACTTCTGGCGGTTTAGTTGTACCCGGTTTTTACAATTTAACTAACAGTAACGGGCCGCTTACTGTACTTAATGATAATATCAATAAAAGAAGATTAGTAGGTTTATATGCCGATTTAAACCTTTCCTACAAATCATTGTTATTTTTGGAAGCAACTGCAAGGAATGACTGGTCATCTACCTTACCAACACAAAACAATTCATTCTTTTATCCAAGCGTAGCTGGTTCATTTGTTTTCTCGGAATTATTAAAAGGCTCTTCAATAGGTAATGTTTTGAGCTATGGTAAATTAAGGTCGAGCTGGGCTCAGGTTGGTAATGATACAAACCCTTACCAGTTGTTAAATTACTATGCTACAACAGTTATTTTGAATAGTTTTGGTAACACCACTTTCCCTTTCCCTAATGTGGGTGGTTTAGCGGCTACCAATACAATTGGAAATGCCAATCTTAAGCCCGAAAAAACCTCTTCTTTTGAGGTTGGTACTGAGCTTGGATTCCTGGATGGAAGAATATCAGCCGACTTTAGCTATTACAAAAACAATTCTAAAAATCAGATCCTGGCCATTCCAATTCCTAATTCAACCGGCTATAGTTTTTCAGTTATAAATGCCGGCGAAATTCAAAATAAAGGTATTGAGATAAGTTTAAAAGGAACTGTAGTTAAAACAGATGATATAACTTGGGATCTGTACGGAACATATACCAAAAATAACAACAAAGTAGTTTCTTTACTGCCAGGAATTGATCAGGTTACACTGGGTGGTGTTGGCGGCATGGCCATTGTAGCGGCTGTTGGTAAGCCTTACGGCGAATTTTATGGTGTTACCAACCAAACAGATGCTCAAGGCAGAACCGTTGTAAGTGCATCGAGCGGCCTTCCGTTACCTTCGGCAAAAGCACAGTACCTGGGTAGCTATAACCCTAACTACCAAGCATCATGGGGTACCAACTTCCGTTATAAGCAATTGTCTTTAAACGTATTGTTTGATACCAAACAAGGTGGTAAATTGTTCTCCAGAACAAAAGATATTACCGGCTTTAACGGTACATCTGCAGAAACTGGTGGTATAAGGATGGGTGCTATATTCCCGAATTCTTCTTACCTGCAAAATGGTGCATATGTTCCAAATACCAATGTAACTTATAATAAGCAGGATTTATATACCAGCGGTACAAATCCTGGTGTTAATATCATCGATGCTTCATACGTTAAATTACGCTCAGCAAGTCTTTCTTATACATTTAACAAAAGTCAGTTAAGAGGGACTCCTTTTGGCGCGCTCTCTTTAGGTTTATATGGTAACAACTTGTTCCTGTGGACAGCAAAAGAAAATAAATTTGTTGACCCCGAGGTGAATTCGGCAGGTGCTGGAAACGCACAAGGTTTTGATTTTTCTGCTCAGCCGTCTGTACGCAATTACGGTTTTGAAGTAAAAGTTTCATTTTAAAAAATAACTCTATTAATAATGAGAACAAATAATATTTTTAGCACTAAGAAATGGTTATATCTGTTTCTTATTGGAGCGGTTGGATTTACGGGTTGTAAAAAGTTTCTGGATGTAAATCAAAATCCCAACAACCCTTCGAGCGCGGATCCAACTTTGTTATTACCTACAGTTGAAGCAGCTTTGGGACAGGCCATAGGTAACAGTTTGCAAATAACAGGTAGTTTTTACGCCCAATATTGGACACAAAGCACCTTTTCCAGCCAATACAAAACAACAGACCGATACGCATTAAGGAATTCTGATTTTGATACACCATGGAGAATTCTTTATCAAAGTGCATTGATAAATACGCAGTTGATCATTGATAATAAATCTGCTGGTTCTGATGTTAAGGGTATTGCATACCTGTTAAAGGCATACGGTTTCCAGATTACTACCGACGCTTTTGGTGATATTCCGCTTACCCAGGCTTTAAAAGGGGTAACCAACGGCAGCCCTAAATATGATACGCAACAAGCGGTTTATGATAGCGTTTTTAACTATATCGACAAAGGTGTAGCGCTATTGAAGATACCCAACACGCTTACACCTATTGGTACCCAGGATATGGTTTTCCAAGGTGATGTTGCTAAATGGATCGCATTTGCCAATACACTAAAGTTAAAAGCCTATTTACGTATATCAGGTAAAGATGCAGCAAAAGCTACCGCTGGTATTGCGGCACTGTATCAATCAAAACCTGTATTTTTAACTAACGATGCCCAAATGAGCTATAACAGTATAGGTGGTAATGAAAACCCGCTTTATAACGAAATGGCGTCGCCTATACTTGGAAAAACTCAGAATCTGGTAGCGAGTGCTACGGCTGTTAATGCCATGGTGCGTAACAATGACCCACGGTTATTTAAATTTTACGATCCGCTTGCTGGAGAGGATACTATCGCAACTATTCCACAGGGCGGTTATCTTTCTAATCCTAACAAAGAAGTATCCCTTCCTACGGCATTGGTTGCGGGTAATCCTCAACTAAATGCATCAGCATTAGCGCCGGTTAAGTTTATTTCGATATCAGAAAGCTACTTTTTACAAGCTGAGGCAGTGGCTCGTGGTTTCGCTGCTGGCGACGTAAATTCTTTATTTACAAATGGTATTAACGCCAGTTTTATTGCAACAGGGCTTACCTCAGGCGATGCTGCTACCTATATTACAGGAGCTCCGGATGCAAAATTAACTGGACCTCAGGATACTATAGTTAAACGGATCATTACCCAAAAGTATTATGCCATGAATGGTACGCAGGGTTTTGAAGCCTGGACTGAATTTCGCAGAACAGGTTACCCAACATTCTTTACTGTTTCAAAAGTATCAATTTTAGGTCCTGGTTTACGACCTGTAAGGTTCTTATATCCAAATACAGAGTTAGTTTCTAACCTTAACTTTCCAGGTACGGTTCCATCAACCACACCGGTTTGGTGGGCTACCAAATAATTATATGCTATTAAATAAAATCCCGGGGCGCTTTTACAGTTCCCGGGATTTTATTTTAACTTATTAATTGTTAATATTTCTATTTTTTTTATATTTATTTTTTATAGAAAAATAGATTATCGGATGCGTATTTTGCTCCGGTTATAATTTTTTAATCGACCTCTAATAATTAAAGGTCTTAATACAAAAACCTTATCGATTATTTAAACTTTATCATTAATTCAAACTTCTGCAAAATTCATACTTATGAAAACAAAGCAAACCCTACAGTATACATAACCATATGCTGTTTGTTAACCTTAATTAGATTTTAATTGGAGGTTATAATATTATAAAAAAACTAATCCTTATTTAAACCTTATTATCTGCTCAAATTTCTGCAAAACTCATACTTATGAAAATAAAGCAAACCCTACAGTATACATAACCAGATGCTGTTTGTTAACCTTAATTAGATTTTAATTGGAGATTATAATATTATAAAAAAACTAATCCTTATTTAAACCTTATTATCTGCTCAAATTTCTGCAAAACTCATACTTATGAAAATAAAGCAAACTCCACAGTATACATAATTGAATGCTGTTTGTTAACCCTAATTAGATTCTAATTAAAGGTTACGTTATAAAGACTGATTCTAACCCTTATTCAAACCTTATCATTTGCTCAATTTCTACAAATCAAACTTACATTTATGAAAACAAGACAAATCCCACCGGATACATGACCGGACTTTATTTGTTAACCTTAATTAAATATTAATTGAAGGTCATGTTATGAAAAAACAATCCTTATTCAAAACCTGTCATTCATTCAAGCTCCTGTAAATCAAATATATACTTATCAAAGTACGGCGAACCTCACCGGAGGACATGACTTGTGCCGGTTTATCAGCTTTTTGTTGAAGTTGAAACGTAGGGAAATTTTAAAAAGTATAATCTAATAATTTAAAAAAGTATGAAACACAAATTACTTAAAATGTTTATGGTTTGTTTTTTCTGCACAGCCTCAATGGCATTTGCACAAAATAGAACTGTAACAGGCACAGTCACATCTAAAGATGACGGTTTGCCAATTCCTGGGGTTACCGTAAAAGTAAAAGGCAGCACAAAGGGTGCTATAACCAATACCAATGGTAAGTATACGATAAGTGCATCGACGGGTTCAATACTCGTGTTTTCGTTTATTGGTTACAACTCCGTAGAGGTGCCCGTGGCAGATGTGGTGGATATCGCGTTGACAAGTTCTAGTAAAGCATTGTCAGAGGTGGTAGTAGTTGGTTATGGTACCACCACTAAACAGGCCTATACAGGTACTGCAAAACAGGTATCGGGTGATGATCTTAACAAGAAAAAGGTTGATAATATTACCCAGGCACTGGCTGGTGAGGTTGCCGGGGTACGGGTAATCAATACAAGTGGGCAGCCAGGTACCGTTGCCACTGTTCGTGTAAGGGGGTTTGGATCGGTAAATGGCAATCGTGACCCGCTATACGTTATTGACGGTGTGCCTCTTAATTCAAGAACAGATCCAAGTTTAACCTCCAATCCCAGCTCGTCTTCGGATAATGAGAGTGTAAATTCTATAAATATGGCAGATGTTGAAAGCATTACCGTATTAAAGGATGCAACGGCAACAGCTATTTATGGTTCAAGAGGAGCCAATGGAGTTGTATTGATTACTACCAAGAATAGTAAAAACAAACCAAAATATATTGAAGTTGACGTTAATTTTGGTTCAAATAGTAATCTTATACCACGTTACAAGGTAATTACTTCCCCCGAAGAGTATGTTGCTTTATCATGGCAGGCTCTTTATAACCAAGGACTTGGCTTAGCCACGCCAACTGCCGATCCTGTTGCCTATGCTAATGCCAGGCTTTTCAGCTCGGCTGGATTACCTCCGGCGTACAATATGTGGAATTCAAAAGGACCGGACTTGATAGATCCAAATACACGGCAAATAAAAGCTGGCGTTACCCGCAAATATGACCCTGAACGCTGGGAAGATTATGCGTTTCAACATGCGGCCCGTACCGAAACTAACCTTAGATTAGGTGGCAGTTCGGATAAATCCAGCTATTTTATGTCTTTAGGCTACTTGAATGATAAGGGCTACTCTTTGGCATCTGATTACAAACGTTATACTGGCCGTGTAAACTTAACCAGCCAGATTAAACCTTGGCTGAATGCAAGTATGAACTTAAATTATGCCGTTTCAAAACAAAATACCGGTGGTCAAACAAGTGATTCCGGGTCTATTTTCTGGTTTGTAGATAATATTCCATCTATCTATCCATTGTTTTTAAGGGATGCCTCGGGTAAAATGGTTCCTGACCCAATATTTGGTGGCAATCAATATGATTACGGTGGCAATTATAATGGTACAGTTTATGGAAGAAAATTTGGTTCTTTAACAAATTCTATCGCCGATACTAAATATAATACCAACAGAAACGATCGTAATGAGGTAAATGGCAATGTATCCCTAAATGCTAAGATCATAGACGGGTTAACCTTCGAAAATACCTTTGGTGTGCAATATTACAATAACGCGAATGTACAACGGAATAATAAATATTATGGTTCAGCGGCATCGCAAAATGGTTCTATTTTCTTAGACCGGACAGACCTGACTTCATACAATCTTTTAGATTTATTACGGTATAAAAAAGCGTTTGGCGATCATAATTTTGAAGCCCTTGCCGCACATGAAATCACCAGCTTAAAACAAGGCGAGTTTAGCGCGTTTAAATTCAACCTCGTACAGAATGATTCAGAAACGTTGGATAATGCTGTTGGTGGTACACCTGCTTCTTCAAGCAAAGAGAATTATAATTTGGATAGCTACTTTGCACAGGTAAATTATGATTATAAAGAAAAATATTTTATATCCGGAACTGTAAGAAGAGACGGTAGCTCGAAATTTGCGAATGAGAAGTGGGGTACATTTGGTTCGGTAGGCGCAGGCTGGTTAATATCGTCCGAAAAGTTTATGCAGTCGCAAACTATTTTTAGTTCATTAAAATTAAAAGCAAGTTATGGCTTAACTGGTGACCAGGCTGGTGTGCCTTTTTACTCTGGCCGTAATCTTTCTACCATAAGCAATAATGGAAGTGATGGCATTTCTTTGGCTCCGCCGGTAATTGCGGATCCTAATTTAACCTGGGAAACATCAAAAATGTTTCAAACAGGTATTGAGTTTAGTTTGGGTAACTACATAACAGCTTCTGTTGATTATTATGTCAAGAATACAAAAAACTTGTTCTTTGACAGAAGAGTAGGGATCTCAAATGGTTATGCTCTGATAAGAGTTAATGACGGTAAAATGAGAAACAAGGGCATTGAATTTGATGTTACCGGACATATTCTTAAAGGAAAAGACTATCATTTAGATTTAGGAGTTAATGGCGAGATACTTAAAAACAAGCTTACAGCAATGCCTGTAGATCCTTCAACAGGTAAGCAGCAAGTGCTTAGTCAAGTAGGTAATTTTGGCTACTCTGTTGATCATTCCATCTATGATTTTTACACCAAACAATATCAAGGTGTTAATCCTGCTAATGGTAATTCCGTTTGGAATACTTACTATGTAGATTTGAATGGTGATGGTAAACCACAATCAGGAACTATTGAAGCCGGAACCGGCGAATATATTGCATCACTGGCCGCTTTTCCTGCCTATGTTGCTGCTCACCAAAATATACCCGGTATAAATAAAGCGAAAATTGCAACAACTACAGAAAAATACACAGATGCTTCTTTACAATATACAGGCCAATCTGCAATTCCTTCAGTAAGGGGGGCAATTAATTTAAATGGTGGTTATAAAGGCTTTGATTTGAGTGTGCAGGTATTGTACAGCCTTGGTGGTTATGCTTATGATAGTGCATACGCAAATTTGATGGCTGATGGCCTGGTTGGTGGTAACAACTGGAGTACAGATATTTTGAATGCCTGGAAAAAGCCTGGCGATATAACTAATGTGCCCAGGTTATCAAATAATCAAAACGCAAACGTAGTATCGGCCTCCACCCGTTTTGTTACAAAGGCAGATTATTTAGCTTTAAATAACGTGCGCCTTAGCTATACTTTCAACTCAGGTATTTATAAAAAACTTGGGCTTTCAGGGCTTAGTTTATGGGTGTCGGGCGATAATTTATATTTATCCAGCAAACGAAGAGGCTTTAATCCCTCCAGTGCCGAAAGTGGAAGTAGCAGCATATACCAATATGCTACATTATCTACTATATCAGCAGGGCTTAAAGCTAAATTTTAATTTTATAAATTTAATAACATGAAAAATTTTAAATATATAGTTTTATATACAATTGCACTATCAGTTATGATGAGCAGTTGTAAAAAATCTTTTCTGGATCAACAACCGAAGAGCGGCCAAATTTCGGCAGAAGAAGAGGCTGCAGAAGCTAAAAAAGACCCATCATTGCTCAAGGCCCGAATATCTGGCTTATATACTACCATGATTACTGTAAACAGCGGTGGAACAAGCGGCGATGATGACTTTGGACAAAAGGGGTATGATATATATTCTGATATGCTTTCGACAGATATGGCATTAGGAGCATTAAATTATGGCTGGTATGGTGGTTTGGCAAGATTTACATGGACGAAAGATAATACCTCGAATGCTGATTATGGGCCATTCAGGTATTACTATCGTATTATTTTTGGTGCTAATACGGTAATAGATGTGATGGGCGGCAACGATGCTGTACTGCCAAATGCTGATTTTAAACACTATATGGGCCAGGCTAAAGCAATGAGAGCTTATGCCTATTTTTACCTGGCAAATTTGTACTCACAAAAGGGCTACGGAACAGGCAGTGAAAAAATGTTGCCCATATATACCAGTTCAAAAGATCTGAATATGCCGTTAAGTACTTCAGCTCAGGTTTATGCGCAGATGGAAAAAGATCTGAATGATGCGATTACCTTACTGGGAGATTACACCAGAGACAATAAAAATCAAATAGACCTACAGGTAGCCAAAGGCTTGCTGGCTTATGTTTACGCCGCCAGAGGGACAAATGACGACTTAGCTAAAGTAATAACATTAACAGATGATGTTCTCGCTAAGTATCCATTAACTACCCAAAGCCAGGCCGTGGCCCAATTGGTTGGCGGAAAAGTAACAAACCCTGAATCAGGATTTAATAATGTAGCTACCCCGAGCTGGATATGGGGAGCAGATTTAACATTGGCAAATAACCTGGATCTGGTATCATGGTGGGGACAGGTGGATATATACACTTATAGCTATGCCTGGGCAGGCGACCCTAAATTTATTGATGATGAATTATATGGCGCTATTCATGCTGATGATATAAGAAAACAACAGTTTGTTGATAATCCTGACTACGGAGGATTAATTCCGACAGGTAAATTCTTTGATCCGGCAAGGGTTGAGGGAGGACAAAGAAATGTTGTTACAGATTATATATATATGAGAGCAGATGAAATGCTTTTATTAAATGCAGAAGCAAAATCAAGGTTATCGAAAGATGATGATGCTAGAAAAGAACTCATCAAGCTTTTGGCTATAAGATTAACAGATTATAGCTATGCAAACACCTTGAGTGGATCAGCGCTTAGGGAAGAAATATATCTTCAATCGCGAATTGAATTATGGGGTGAAGGAAAAACCTATTTAGCCATGAAACGGAACAAACATTCTGTTACATTAGGCAATAATCACCTGTTTTTTAATGGGCAAACATATACTTATGATGCACCTGATTTAACTTTCCCACTACCATCTGCAGAAATTTTATATAATCCAAATCTTAATAAGTAGAATGATGCTTGGTATAATAGACTAGTGTGTATCTAAAAAACGGGATAACATGATAAGCGTTATTACTTATCGGTGATTTTCACATATTCTTATTTTGATTTACACATTATGTTTGTAGAAGCCAAGTAGTTTTCGTTAAGATATTTGGTCAGTTAATAGTTAATTAAAAAAGTCAGTAACGCGAGGTCACTGACTTTTTTTTATATATGGCTATGCGATGCGTTATGTTATAGTATATTACATGGCTATGGATGCGCTAAAATCACTTTTTTTAAGTGAAGTTGTAACGTTTTGGTGTTTTCAACCGTCATATAGATAACCAAAGTGATAAACATGAAAACTTTAATCTTATTGGCGATCACCGGTGGGCTGTTTTTTAGTGAACCCGGTTTGAGTACTAAGCATGCTAAAAATAACAAAGTGTATACAAAGAAATATGTTAAACACTGCGTTAAAAAATGTAATAATTCTGCAAAGAAAGCTAATGGTTAGTTTAAGACGGGTAAGTCCCCACAGCCGATAATTAGCTTCATTTTTATTGGAGGATGTTATCAGTTATTTTAGCTATATCGTAACTGATCTTATTAATAAATCCTAATTGTTCTCTCAATAAAGTGTCTTCTGCTGATAATTCAACTTTTTCTGTATCACTTGCGGTGGCTGTTTTTCCTATATTAAATTCAATAGCTTGCCCCTGAAGTTTTTTGTTGCTCTCATTTAATACCGATATACTTTTTTTAACCAGTTTAAGTGCTTCGGTGTGCGGCAACTGCGACTCCTTTTTAACCAATCCTGAAGCTATATTGGCTATGTACGATGATAAAATATGGTTCAATACCACAAATTTATGTACCTCCTTTACTTTACGTTGCTTGCTTTTAGGTTCGGAGGTCATCCGTTCAAAAGCCGCCGATAAGTTGGCCGATTTTACATACACATCTTTGCGCGCCAATTTATACATGGTGGTCCCGGTTATTTTACCCGATAAGCTTTCGGCTATTGTGATCAGGTAATTGATATTGGCTACTACTACATCGCGCAGGGTTTCCTGTATTTGGTCAAACTCCCAGGTAGGGAATATCAGGTAACTGGCTATAAAGGCTATAGACGAGCCTATAAGGGTATCCAGGATACGTTCCTGCGCCACATTCAATAATCCTACGCCTAAAAACTTAAACAGGATAAGTACAAATGGCGTCATGAAAATTACCGATACCACATAATTCAATCTCGAAAAGCTATAGGTGCCTATCATAAACACAATAAGAAAGATAAATTGCGCGGTGTTATCGGGTATAAAAGTTAAAATGAGTATACCAATAATCCCACCGCAGATAGTACCTATAAGCCGCTGGTAATTACGTTGTTTAGATAGGCTAAAACCGGGTTTCAGGATCACGATGATGGTAAGCAGCACCCAGTAGCTATGATGCCCCTGG
>Ga0102588_1002341_pt1 | contig 11103 bp, 10 predicted proteins | sample AraplaMF_Col_mMS_FD_76854 | JGI IMG/M metagenome (GOLD analysis project Ga0102588, IMG submission 76854) | Arabidopsis root microbial communities from the University of North Carolina, USA - plate scrape MF_Col_mMS (SPADES assembly) (version 2) | ecosystem: Host-associated > Plants > Roots >...
AATCTGCTGCAGGATTTGCAGGTCGAACGAAAGCTCTCCTATCTCTTCATCGCCCATGACCTGGCGGTCGTACGCCACATCGCCGATCGCGTGGCGGTCATGTATCTCGGCAGGATCGTGGAGATCGGACCGAAGAAGTCGATCTATTCCATGCCGCAGCATCCCTATACGCAGGCACTGCTGTCGGCCGCGCCCGAGCCCGATCCGGACCGCAAGGCAAACCGTATCGTGCTGCAGGGCGACGTGCCGAGCCCGTCCCGCGTCCCGTCGGGATGCAGCTTCCACACGCGCTGTCCAATTGCGAGGGACATCTGCAAGGTCGAGCGTCCGGGCTTGCGCGAAGTATCGCCGAACCAGTTCTCAGCCTGCCATTTCGCCGTGCCCAATCCACTGACGCAGGCAGGGTGAAGTTATCGGCCTTCAGTGCACCAGGCCCGCCGGTGCATCTTCGATTGTTGCTTCGACTGGCAGGTTTATGCCGCTCTCGGAGAGATCCTGAAGCAACGCGCCAAGCGCGAGATCGAGGCAATAGACGGAGAACTCGGCATTGAGTTCCCGGGCGCTCTGCCGGGCGTAGGAAACGAGCCGTGCAAGCGATGCGATATCCCGAAGCCTTTGATCCTTCTCGGCACTCCCGATTTCGATGATGTCTTCCATTGCCGCTAATCTCCCCAGCCGTGTTGGAGGGAGTTCTAGCGGATGTGGTCAAGGAAAGCGCGTGACACGGGCGTGACACCATTCTGGATGGCGTATCGGGAGGCGGCAACTCGGTCGAGTCGGACCGGCGGAGCTAGAAGCCTGCCTTCAGCAAAGCCTCACGATACTGTTCCTTCTGCCACGCCTCCTTGAAGGGCACGAGGCTCAGCCACCTATCGACGTCGAAATCGGGATTGGTCTCGCGTGCCTTGCGCATGTAGAGGCGCGCATTTTTCATGTCGCCCAGCATTGCCCAGCAGGCTGCTGCGAGCCGGTCGGCCGGTGTGCGATCATCCATTCTGCCGATCGCATCCAGCGCTTCCTTATAGCGGAAGAGGGCAAAATTCGCGCCGGCCTCAGTCCAGAGATAATCTGTGGGGCTTAGCGGATTGAGCGAGATCGCCCGCTCGATCTTGGCGAGCCCATCGGCAGGGCGCGAGGCATGCACCAGCGTATCGGCATAACTCGCGATGCCGTCGGCATAATGGGGGCTCAGCTCTTCGGCGACTTTCAGCGCCACCACGCTTTCATCGAGATCGTTCAGATAAAGTTTGGCGATGCCGAGCTGGCGGAAGCCGGACGCGAGCGACGGGTCGGCGACGATCGCCCTGTTCGCATAATCTTCCGCAAGCCGGATCAACTCGCCATCGCCGCGCGCCGTCAGCAGCCATTCCATCAGGAAGGTATGCGCAAGGCCTGCGAGCGCCGGCGAGAAATGCGCGCTGTGCTGGACGGCGTCGCGGAACGCTTTGCGGGCGCGCCGGACATCCGGCAGGGAAAACCGCTTCATGTCCCGGAAACCCAGGAGATAGCTGTGATAGGCGGCCGGATTGTCTTCGAAAGCGCCGCGCACGGTCTCGTTCTGGCGGATCTGTCGGGAGAGCTCCTTGGCGATGCGCCGTGCGATCTCCCGCCGGTCAGCCATAAGGTCGTATTTCTCGAGGCTGAAGCGCTCGGCCCAGATGACCTCGTCGTTGGCGGCATAGACGAGCTGGACGAACAGAGACGGCGTGCCGCCGCCCGCTGTCAACCGGGTGTCGAGAACATAGGAGATCGAATGGCGCAGGATCATGCCCGCCCGGTCGGCATGGCGGGCGATTTGTGCGGCGGTATGGGGCGCGACGACCGAGACGTTGCTGAGGGCGCAAAGGCCGATGGTCACGTCCTCGATCAGCGCTTCAGAAAGCATCGGCCCAGGCCCGGTTTCAGCGGCCTCGACCGGCGGCAACAGGGCGAGCCGGGGCAGGGGCGCGGGTTTCAGGATGATGCCGCTCTCCACCGACGGCGCAGCCGCCAGCGTCGCCGGCCTGCTGGCGTCGAAAATCTTGCGCACTTCCTTCAGGGCCTGCAGATCAAGGCCGATGTCGAGCGAATGTTGTAGATCGTGGCTGCGGCTCTCAAATAGCTGCCTGGCGTTTTCCAGATGTCCCTCGGCCTCGTAGGCTTGCAGGAGGATATGGCGGATGTTTTCGTCATCAGGCGCATCGCGGAAGATCCTGAGCGCAGCCTCCTTGATGAGGCCGATATCGGCTCGCGAGCGCGCTTCCGGCAAGGCTCGCTTCACTGCGTCGACGAGGATTGCCATATGCCGGTTGCGCTCGCTTGATACCCATTCTCTTATGCTGGCGCTTTGATCTGCGAGTTCGGCGAGGAAATCCGTTTGCAACAGGGATACGAGCCTTCGCAGCACATCGAGCGGGCCGGCCGAGGATTGGGTATCAAGTTCGGAGCGATCTGCGACAAAGACCTCCCGTCTGATCCGGACACCGGTCGCGGTAAAGATCAGCAGCTCCGCGCCGATTTCTGCCTGCCTCGCCTGGACGCGCGAGATCATCTTGCGCAAATTCGCCATGATATCGGGATTGTCGGTGCTATCCCACAGGAAGCGGGCGAGTGTGCCGCGCGGACATTCTCTGTCAGGTCTGTCGAGCAGGTAACAAAGCGTCAACAGGCCTTTTTCGGGGAAGAATACAGGCTCTCCCGCCGCGTCCAGCAGTCGCAATGTACCGAATGACTCAAGCCGGAAGGACATGGGACGGTATCGTCTGCTTTCACTCTCTGCGGGTATCCGGCTCGTCAATTCGCGGCGCGTTCAGCGAAATGTCGCTGTTTTCGGACTGCGCCATCGCTTTGACCAGCGAGATGATCGTCTCGCGGATACGCCGGTCCTCGATCTTCATGAACGCCCTGTTGAGGACGAGACCTTCCTTCGACCGCAGAAATTCTGTGACCGGATCGACAGGAGCAGACAAATCGAGGCCGGCAAGGCTCGGCGCTTCCAAATCATCTTGCTCGAAAAAGAAAGCGGGCGAGGTGCGCAGCACTTCGGCGATCCTCTGCAGGCGGCTGGCGCCGATGCGATTGATGCCTTTCTCGTATTTCTGCACCTGTTGGAAGGTAACGCCGATCTGTTCGGCAAGCCGTTCCTGGCTCATGCCGAGAAGCTGCCTGCGCCTGCGCATGCGCATGCCGACATAGGTATCAATCGCGTTCGGTGTCTTGACGTTCATGGCCTACCTTCTGTCTCTTTCGTATTTTAATCCATTGACTTGTAGACGGCATCGCTGCGCTTTTCCACGGTTTGTTTTTGACAGCATATGATGGCCGATCTTAGTCGGCTCTGCTTTCTCCGACCCTTCGATGATCAAGAGTCCTCCGGGGAGATCAATTTTCATCTAAATCGCTAGAAAATTGGTATTCCATTCCGCGCTTGCCTTATCGGAAACCTTTATCACCTCTCCTGAACAACTCGAATTTCAAATGAGGGAACGCAATGCTTTCGAAATCTTTCGCCGGCCTCTTCGCCGGTGCGATCCTGGCAGCCTTCATCGGAGCACCGGCACAGGCCGATGCTGTAAAGATCGGCAGCAAGAATTTCACCGAACAGTTCGTGGTCGCCGAGATCTATGCCCAGGCGCTTGAAAAGGCCGGCGTCGAGGTCGAGCGCCACCTCAACCTCGGTGCCACGCTTGTCGCCCACACGGCATTGACGAACGGCGACATCGATCTCTACCCGGAATATACCGGCACGGCGCTTGCCGCGGTCGTGAAGGGTGACCTGTCGGGCTCCGCCGACAAGATCTATTCGGACGTCAAGGATTACTACGAAAAGAACCTCAAGCTCACGCTCCTTCAGCCGACGCAGATCAACAACGGCTATGCGATCATCACGCTTCCGGAAACGGCCGAGAAGTACAAGCTGAAGACTCTGACCGACCTCGGTCCAGCCTCCAAGAACTTGACCTTTGGTGCAGAGGGCGGCTTTGGCGAGCGCAAGGACGGCTTGCCGGGGCTGAAGCAGACCTACGGCATCGAGTTCAAGGAATTCAAGATCTTTGCCAAGCTCGGCATCCGCTACAGCGCGCTGACGAGCAAGGATCTCGACGTCTCCTACGGCTTTGCGACGGATTGGCAGATTTCCGACAACAAGCTGGTGGTGCTTGATGACGACAAGCATCTCTTCCCGCCCTATTACCTCGTCCCGGTCGTGCGACAGGATGCTCTCGCCAAGAACCCGAAGATCGCCGAGGTTCTGAACAAGGTCAGCCCGCTCCTCAACAACGAGACCATGCGCGAACTCAACGCCAAGGTCGATCGCGACAAGGAAGAGCCGGCCGATGTCGCCGCTGAATTCCTGAAGGCCAAGGGCATCTGATCGAGAGCGGCTCCAAGGTTTCGCTTTCCCTGAAGAAAAAATGCGGCGAAGCTTGCAGCTTCGCCGCCTTGTCGTGACCGTGCGGACAGGATTTCTCGCCTTTGAACTGGGCACCCAAACATATTCCGGAAATCGCGCTTGCCGTCTGGCAGCACCTGGTGCTGTCGATTTCATCCGTGCTGATCGGCCTTGCGATCGCGCTCGTACTCGGCATCGTCTGCGCCCGCCGGCCGAGACTCTATGCCTTTGCGCTGACGGTGACGAATATCATCTTCGTCATTCCGAGCCTGGCGCTCTTTGCGCTTTTGATCCCTTTCGTCGGTCTCGGCATGGAACCAGCGCTGATCGGGCTTTCCTCCTATTGCCTGCTGATCCTCTTGCGCAATGTCGTCACCGGCATCCGCGGCGTCCCGGCTGACATACTCGATGCCGCCGACGGGATGGGCTATGGGCCTTGGCAGCGCCTCTTTCGCATCGAACTGCCGCTTGCCCTGCCGCTTATCGTTTCCGGGGCCCGGATCGCGCTCGTCACTGTCATCGGCATCGCGACGGTCGCTGCCTTCATCGACGGCGGAGGTCTCGGCACCATCATCCTGATAGGCATCGATCAGGAATACGCGGAAAAGATCCTCGTCGGCGGCATTCTGACTGCACTGCTGGCCATCATCTTCGATTTCATTCTCACCCGGGCCGAGCAGGCCCTGGTGCGCTGGCAGTGAGGGCCTGCCGATGCTGAGCACCGCCTTTTTCTGGATCGTCGATCATCAGGACGAATTCTTCCGCGCGCTCGGCCAGCATCTCCTGATGTCCGGCGTGTCGCTTGCGCTTGCGCTTGCCATTGGGCTGCCGCTTTCGATCCTCATCGTCAATTACGGTCGCTTTGCCTTTGGCGTCATCAACATCGTCAATGGCCTCAGAACCATCCCTAGCCTTGCGATCCTGGCGATCATGCTGCCACTTCTCGGTATCGGCATCCTGCCATCGATCGTGGCGCTGACCGTGCTTGCCCTGCCGCCGATCCTGCTCAATGCCTATGTCGGGTTGCGCGATGTCGATGCCGATGCGGTAGAGGCGGCGATCGGCATGGGCATGAACAGAGGCCAGGTCCTGCGCAAGATCCGCATTCCACTCGCAGCCCCTGCGATGTTTGCCGGCGCGCGCACCGCAGCTGTCCAGGTGCTGGCCGGAGCGACACTCGCCCCTTTCATCGGTGGCGGCGGGCTCGGCGATTTTATCGCCACCGGCATCGGTATGATGGACATGTCGCGGCTCATCGTCGGCGCCGTGCCGATCGCGATCCTGGCACTCGCCACCGAATTCATCCTCGGCCGCGCCGAGAAGCACCTGTTTGCAGAAAGAACCGCCGCATGATCCGCATGGAAAATGTCACAAAGCGTTACGGTGAAAGTGCAGCGCCTTCAGTGGATCACCTGACGCTCGATGTGCCCGAGGGCTCGACGGTCGCGCTGATCGGCCCGTCGGGCTGCGGCAAGACAACGACGATGCGCATGATCAACCGGCTGATCGAGCCAACGGAAGGGCGCATCTTCGTCAATGGCGAAAACGTGACAAAAGCCGATCCCGTCAAGCTTCGCCGCCATATCGGTTACGTCATCCAGAATGTCGGCCTCTTTCCGCACATGACGATCGCCGAAAATATCGCTGCGGTGCCGAACCTGCTCGGCTGGGACCGGCCGCGGATCGCCAGGCGGACGGATGAACTTCTCGATCTCGTCGGTCTCGATCCGAAGGAAATGCTGAAGCGCTATCCGCGCCAGCTTTCCGGCGGCCAGCGCCAGCGCATCGGCGTGGCGCGCGCCCTTGCCGCCGATCCCTCGGTCCTGTTGATGGACGAGCCCTTCGGCGCCATCGACCCGATCGCCAGAACACGCCTGCAGGACGAATTCAGGCAAATTTTGAAACGCGTGCGCAAGACGGTGGTGCTGGTCACTCACGATCTCGATGAGGCAATTCGCCTCGGCGACCGGATCGCCATCATGCGTGCCGGCAAGATCGTGCAATATGATGCGCCGGATGCGATCCTTTCCCATCCTGCCGACGATTTTGTTGCGAATTTCGTGGGTATCGATCGCGCCATCAAGCGGCTCAGCCTGTTTTCTGTTGCCGACGCGATGCGCCCTGGTGTTCCCTCTTCACCCGCGGCCAGTGTTGCCGCGAGTGCCAATCTGCGCGATGCGCTGTCGCTGATGGTCGCCGCCAACAGTGACGTGCTGTCGGTGGTCGATGGCGGTGGCATCGTTACCGGGCAACTGACGCGCGACGCGATCTTCTCGATCTGAGTGCAGGAGTTTCTGATGCATCTCGGTTTTTCCCTCACACCCTTCGGCCATCATCCCGCAGCCTGGCGCGATGCCGGAACGCTCGAACATCTCGGTTTTGATGCGCTGCTTTCCCAGGCTGTCAAAGCGGAGGAGGCTGGTTTCGATTTCGTCCTGCTTTCGGACCGGCTCGGCACCAGGCCGATCGAGGACCTCTCGCCGGTCGCCACGCCCTTCGAGCCGACGACACTGGTCGCAGCCCTTGCGACCCGGGCGCGCCGGATCGGTTTCCTGGCAGCTGCCGCAACCAGTCAGCATGAGCCCTATAATCTCGCCCGGCGCTTCGCCTCGCTGGACCAGATCAGCGGCGGACGGACAGGCTGGGCAGCCCTTCCCGTATCCGGCGAATTCGCGCGCGACCAGGAATATCTCGGCCTTGTGAGCGCGCTTTGGGACAGCTGGGAAGACGATGCCTTCATCTACGACAAGGCTGAGGGCCGTTTCTTCGAGCCAGCCAAGATGCATGTGCTCAACCACAGAGGCGAGCATTTTGCGGTGCGCGGTCCGCTGAATGTCAATCGCTCACCGCAGGGCAAACCGATCATCGCCCAGCTTCTGCGTGGAGATAACAAAGCATTGGCCGCGCAAAGTGCCGAAGTCGTCCTGCTTCAAGATCGTACGCCGGAAAGTACAAACGAGACGGTGGTCGACTTCGTGCGCCTGCTTGAAAAGGCGGGCCGTCGACGGCAGGACGTGCGGATACTGGCCAATGTCGTGCCAGTCGTTGCCGAAACTTCCGAAGCGGCGCAGGCGGCAAGCGATGCGCTCCGGTTTGATGAGGCCGACCGGATGAGCCAACCGCTTTCCGCGTCGCGTCTGGTGGGGACGCCGGCGGAGATCGCCGAATCCCTACGGGGATGGCTCGACCTCGGGCAGATCGACGGTTTCACGATACTGCCCCCGACCGTCGCGATCGGGGATCTGTTCCTGACCAAAGTGGTTCCGGAGTTGCGCCACCTCGGATTGATCAAGGCGAATGCAGGTAAGACCTTGCGCGATCGTCTTGGTCTTGCCCGTCCGGCTCATCCGGTGGCAGCATTGGAGCAAGCACAATGAGCAGCGATCGCAAGATGAGACTTGGCGCCTTCCTGATGGCGGGCGGGCATCACATCGCGGCATGGCGACATCCGCAAGCCCATGCTCAAGCCGGTGTCGATATCGATCATTTCATCGCGCTGGCCCGCATCGCAGAGCGGGGCAAATTCGACATGCTATTTGTCGAGGATGCCGCCGCCATCCGAGAGCGCAATCCGGAAATGGCAAGCCAGGCAGCGCGCTCGACGGCATTCGAGCCGCTGAGCCTGCTTGCAGCTCTTGCCGTCAACACCAGTCATATCGGCCTCGTGGCAACGGCGTCGACAAGCTATAACGAGCCCTACGGTCTTGCTCGCACCTTCGCCTCGCTCGATCAGCTAAGCGGCGGCAGGGCAGGCTGGAACCTCGTCACCTCGGCAAGCGAACTCGAGGCGGAGAATTTTGCGAGCAGTGGCCTTCGCCCGCATTCCGAGCGCTACGAGCGGGCCGAGGAGTTTGCCGATACAGCACTCGCGCTTTGGGATGGCGTCGATGACGGAGCCTATTTTCCTGAGGGCGGGGCTCGGTTTGCCGATCGTGCGAGGCTTCATCCCGTGCATCGCCGCGGCAAGCATTTCACCGTCGAAGGCCTGCTCGAAAGCCCACGCTCGGCCCAGGGCAGGCCGATCATGGTGCAGGCGGGCGCATCCGATGTCGGCAAGGAACTTGCGGCCCGAACCGCAGATGTCGTGTTTGCCGCCTCGCAGACGCTTGCCGAAGCACAGACCTATTATGCCGATGTGAAGTCGCGGCTCGCCAAATACGGGCGCAAGCCCGACGATATCAAGATCATGCCCGGCATATCGCCGATCGTCGGCACAACCGAAGACGAGGCCAAGGCGAAATACCAGGCCCTGCAGGAACTCATCCCCGACGCCGTTGGTGTCGCCCTTCTTGCAAGCTACCTCAGCATCCAGGATCTATCGGCCTATCCGCTTGATGGTCCGCTGCCCGACATGCCGCAGACCAACCTCATCCAGAGCCGCCAGCAGTTGATCATTGATCTCGGCAGGCGCGAAAACCTGTCGATCCGCGAACTTGCTCGCCATTTCGCCGGCGCGCGCGGCCATTGGCAGGTTGCAGGAACACCGGCGCAGATCGCCGATGCGATGGAAGAACGCTTCAGCGAAGGCGCCGCCGACGGCTTCAATGTCATGGCCCCGCTCTTCCCCTCGGGGCTTGAGGAATTCGTAGCCCATGTCGTGCCGGAACTGCGTCGCCGCGGCCTTTTCCGCGAAGACTATGAGGGCCGTACGCTTCGCCAGAACCTCGGCCTCGGCGCGCTGATCAAACGATAAACGAGATGACAATGGATCCGATCTATATCGACTATCTGAATGCCTTCGACATCGAGGCGCTCGACCTGACCAATGATGAAATCCTGGCGGCGATCGAAACTTCGCTCGCCGCCCAGGGCAAGGGCCAGACGGTGATCGAGCCGCGCGTCCATCTCGAGCCGGATGCAAGCTTTCACGGCCATTTCAACGTCTTGCGTGGCTATGTGGCGCCGCTCGGCCTTGCCGGAGTGAAAGTGGTAGGTGACTATGTCGACAACTACAAGCTCGGTTATCCCTCCGAATTCGGCGTGCTCAACCTCTTCGACCCGAGCACTGGCGTGCCGAAGGCGATCCTTGATGCAACCGTCATCACCGACATGCGCACCGGCGCCGTCACCGCGCTCGGCGCCCGGCATCTCGCCCGGAAGGGTTCGAAGGTCCTCGGCCATATCGGCGCGCGCGGCACGGCTTACTGGAATGTCCGCCTGCTCGATCATCTCTTTGATTTCGACGAGATCCGCGTACATTCGCGTCGGCCCGAAAGCCGCGATGCCTTCGGCGCCAAGCTGGAGGCCGATCTCGGCAAGAAGATCACCGTGGTCGACAATTGGCGCGACTGCGTCGAGGGGGCAGATATCGTCGTCGAGGCATCACGCCTATCGCAGCCCGAGCCCCTCCTGAAGACGGAGTGGATCAAGAAGGGTGCCTTCGTCGTGCCCTATGGCACGATGAGCGCCGTGGAACTGTCGCTGACCGACATCATGGCCAAGCTCGTCGTCGACGACTGGGGCCAGTGCAAGACCGGCAAATTCGGCTCGCTGCGCGCCCATGTCGAGACCGGCCGGCTTTCCGAGCAGACGTTGCATGCCGAACTGGGGCAGGTCGTCGCCGGCCTGAAGCCGGGCCGCGAGAGTGAGGACGAGACTATCCTGCTGTGGCATCGCGGCCTGTCGCTCAGCGACATTGCTCTTGGCCACGCGCTGCTTTCCAAGGCGCGCTCGGCCGGTATCGGTCAGAGGCTGCGTTTCGCATGACCGGGATCCTGCTGGCCGGCTCTGGCATCACAATTGCCGACATAGAGGCGATCGCCCGCTGTGATGCCACCGTCGAGGTTTCCGGCGCGGTCCGTGAGCGGCTGATTGCGGCGCGGCGCATCCTGGAAGGCGCTGCAGCTTCCGGCCAGCAGATCTACGGCATGAACACCGGGCTCGGTGCCAATCTGAAGACAGCAGTGACCGGCGATTTCGAGGCCTTTCAACTGCAGCTGATCCGCGGCCGCGGCATGGCGGTCGGTGAAGCTCTGCCGCGCGATGCGACCCGTGCTGTCATCGCCGCCAGGCTCTCGATGCTGGCAGTCGGAGGATCCGGCATTTCACTGCCCGTGTTCGAGGCGCTGCTTGCCATGCTGAACGCCGGTGTTCATCCGGTCATGCCCTCGATTGGTTCGATCGGTGCGGGTGATCTCGTGTTGCTCTCTGCCATGGCCCGCGCCCTGATCGGCGAAGGGAAAGCCGAGTATCGCGGCATCGTCTACCCGGCGATTGAAGCGCTTGAGCTTGCGGGCCTTGCCCCAGCAAGCCTGCAACCGAAGGACGGGATTTCGCTTCTCAATGCTTCAGCCGTGTCTGCTGGCCGTGGCGCGCTCGTCCTGTATGATGCCAAAGAACTACTCGATGCCCAGCGCCGGGCGGCTGCCTTGAGTTTTGAGGGCCTTGCCGGCAATCCGCTCATCCTGTCACCGGCGATCCAACGCGCCCGGCCGGCAGCGGGCCAGGCAGACGAGGCCAACCGGCTGCTGCAGATGCTTGAGGGCTCGACGCTTTTCGAGGCGAACGCCGCCATCCAGGATCCGCTGAGCCTGCGTTGCGTTGCACCCATCCACGGCGCACTTGTCGATGCGCTCTTGAGGGCGGTCGAAGCCGTCGAGATCGAGCTCAATGCCGCGGCCGATAATCCCGTCGTTCTCTTGGAAGAGCAACAGGTGCTGTCATCAGGCAATTTCCAGACGCCCGCACTTTCGCTCGCCTTCGAGACACTGGGCCTTGCGATCGCTCAGGCGGCT
>Ga0102588_1002347_pt1 | contig 11039 bp, 10 predicted proteins | sample AraplaMF_Col_mMS_FD_76854 | JGI IMG/M metagenome (GOLD analysis project Ga0102588, IMG submission 76854) | Arabidopsis root microbial communities from the University of North Carolina, USA - plate scrape MF_Col_mMS (SPADES assembly) (version 2) | ecosystem: Host-associated > Plants > Roots >...
GCCTGGCCAAGGACCTGCCCGTGCCCGAGATGGAAAAGCTGCTGCTGGCCGACATCAAGGTCAATGATGACGCCATGCGCGAGTTGGCCGTGCAACGCGGCGTGGCGGTGAAAGATTACCTGGCTTCCCGCGATTTGCCGCCCGAAAGGCTGTTCCTGGGCGCGGCCAAGGCCGTGCCGCCGGAAGCGAAATGGACACCCCGCGCGGAACTGAATTTGGCGATGCCTTAAAAAAGGCGAAAATAGCACCAGCGCTTTATTGATAAAGCTTTTATGGGGTCAGGGCCAATGCGCGCAACACGGGTTGCGCGGCGCGGTCTCCCATCCATTCCAATACCTGCTGCCGCTGCGCAAAGCTCCCCTCACGGGGAGGTCTTGCGGGCGGCGGCAACTATTTTTTTGAGTTTGCGTTCCCATGTTCAAATCTTCCAAACCCGACACTCCCGCAGTGAAAACGCCATCCAACAAGCAGCCCGAAGCCCATCCGCTGGACGGCCTGACCGGCGGCGCGTTTTCCGCACCCACCTCCGGCGAGCGCGCCTCGCGCATCCGCACCTGGCTGGCGACCGAGCCCACGGCTGAGCAGATGGCCGAGGTCTACAAAGATCTGTCCAACCGCGACAAGGGCGCGGCCAAACCGCTGAAGGAAAAACTGGACGAGATCAAGCGCAGCAAGGGCCAGGAAGCCGTGGCCGCCGAGTGGGCCGAAAAAGCCCAGGCGCTGCTGGCCGTGCCCAAGCTCAACCTGGCCGACGCCCTGGCCTGGCAGCGCGACGCCGCCAAAGCCGGCGCGCCCTTGTCCAAGGAACCGCTGGCCGGCTTCAAGGCGCAGCTGGCTGAGCGCGTCAAGACAATTGAAGACCTGCAGCACCGCACCCAGGTGCAGCGCGAAGCCGCGGTGCTGATCGCGCAGCGTATCGAGGTGCTGTCCATCAAGCCTTGGCGCGAAGCTGAAGGCGCATTGGACACCCTGAAGGCCGACGTCGCGCACTGGCAGGGCCAGGCTGATGAACTCACGCAGGACGCCAATTGGGCCAGCGTGGACGCCAAGTTTCCGCCGCTGCTCGATGCCTCGCGCGGCCAGTTGCTGGCCGTGTGGGAGGCCTTTCAGGGCGCGCTCACCCAAGCCGTCAAGGCCGCCGAAGACACGGCCGCGCCATTGCCGGCCGTGCCCGTGTGGGCCGATGAATTGCGTGCTGCTCGTGGCCAGGCTCCGGCTGAAGGCGAGGCTGCCGCGCGCGCGCCCAAGGCCAGGATCGATCCGGCCGTGCTCAAAGAGATGCGCGAGAAAGCCGCGGCCGCGGTGCAGGCTGCGCTCGCCAAGCTTGAGCATGAAGTCACCGAAGGACACGGAAAGTCCACACCCAAGGTCGCGGCCGAGCTGCGTCAGGCGCTCAAGGAACACATCCGCAACATCGACAGCAAGCTCGAAGCGGCCGCGCATGCCGCGCTCACCGCGGCCGGCGAACTCGAAGGCTGGCAGCGCTGGCGCGCCGACCAGATCCGCGAAGAACTGGTGGTCAAGGCCGAAGCACTGGTGGCCAAGCCGCTGGGCGGGCGCAAGCAGCAGGAAACCCTGCGCGCGTTGCGCGAGCAGTGGAAGACCAGCGACCAGGGCGGCACTCCCAATCACGCGCTCTGGAAGCGTTTTGACGATGCCTGCAACGAGGCGCACAAGGTCGTCGAGGCCTGGCTCGAGAAGCTCAAGGAACAGAATGAAACCGTCAAGGCCGAGCGCAAGCTGCTGATTGACGAAGTGCTGGCCTGGGCGGAAGCCAACAAGGGCAACACCGACTGGAAGCACCACATCCGCAGTCTCAATGGCTTTGTCGAGAAATGGCGCGAAGCCGGCCACCTGGGTGAAAAAGCCTTTGCCGAAATCCAGCCCGTGTGGAAGGCGGCCATGGAAACGGCTGATGCCCCGCTGACCGCGGCGCGCACCGAGAGCATCGCGCGTCGCAAGGCCATGATTGAAGAGGCTAACGTGCTGGGCGCCGAGCCGCAGCTGCGCATAGACGCCGTCAAGTCGCTGCAACAGCGCTGGCAGCATGAGGCGCAGGCCGTGCCCATAGAGCGCAAGCAAGAGCAGAAGATGTGGGACGCCTTCCGCAAGCCGATAGACGATGCTTTCCAGCGCAAGACTGCCGAGCGCGAGAAAGCCGCCGCGGCCCTGGGTGAATACGACCGCATGGTGCTGGAAGCATCCAAAGCCGTGGAAGCCGCCACTGCCAGCGGGGACGCCCAGAAGATCCATGCCGCTGCCAAGGCATTGGAAGCCATTGTGCGAGGCCAGGTGCCTGTGGCCGCCGCGGCGGCGCCTGCACCCGCGCCAGCCGCTGATACGCCTTCCGTCGAAGCCGCGCTTGCGGCTGCGCCGGAGGCTGGGGCTGAACCTGTTGCCAACGCGCAGGCCGCAGCGGCCGCCGAATTTGCGGAAGCGGGCGAGCCTGCCGGCGCCCCAGCTGAAGCACCACCCGCACCCAAGCCGGCGCCCAAGCCCATCGTGGCGAGGCGCGGCGACGACCGTCCCGGCATGAAAAAACCCGAACCCGCCCCGGCAGGCCGCGGCGGCAAGTTCGGCGACCGCAAGGACGCGCGCCCGGGCGCCAAACCGGGCGGCCCGCGCCAGAGCACCGACAACAAGTTCGAGCCCTACCGTCCCGACCGTGATGCCCGCCCGGGCCGTGACGAGCGTGGCCCGCGCGGCAGCGAGCGCCCGGCCTTTGAAGAGCGCGGCCCGCGCCTGGGCGACGCCGCCTTCCGCGCCCAGCGCGAAGCCTTTGAAGCGGCCAACCAGGCCCTGAAAAAGCTCGCCGTGCAGGCGCACGGCGAGGTGCTGACGCATTTGCTCACCGCCTGGGAAAAACGCGACCCGGCGCAACTGCCCAGCGCGCAGGATCTCGGCAAGGCCGTGCCGCCCGCCGTGCGCAACCGCTGGGTGCAGGCCGTCAGCACGCCTTCGGGCAAGGATGCCGCCGAAGCGCTGCTGCGCCTGGAAATTGCCGCCGACCTGCCCACGCCTGCCGAGCACATCAGCGCGCGCCGCATGCTGCAGCTGCAACTGCTGACCAAACGCAACGCGCCCGCGCCGGCCGAAACCTGGGGCGAAGACACGGCCCAGGTGCTGGCCGCCGACTTTGATGCCGGCAATGCCCGGCGCGTTCAGAACGTGCTCAAGGCGCTTCTCAAACGATGAGGGCTTCTGCCGCCGCTGTGGCCTTGCCCCAGGATCGGCCGCAAACCTTGGGCGAGGAAATCGCCAACAGCGTCAGCCACGGCATGGCGCTGCTCGCTGCGATAGTGGCTGCCCCTTTCGTGGTGGCGGCCAGCGCGCGGCAAGGTGATGCCATTGACATTGCAGGCGCCTCGGTGTTCGCTGCCAGCATGGTGCTGCTGTATTTCACCTCCATGCTGTACCACGCGCTGCCGGCGGTGCGCGCCGCGCGTGCCAAGAGCGTGTTCCAGGTGCTGGACCATGGTGCGATCTATCTGCTGATTGCTGGAACCTATACGCCTTTCACCTTAGGTGTGCTGCGCGGTCCCTGGGGCTGGACGCTGTTCGGCCTGGTCTGGGCCATGGCGCTGGCCGGGGTGGCGGTGAAGGCCGTCGCCGGCATACGCTACCCGCGCGTGTCCACGGCGCTGTACCTCGCGATGGGATGGATTGCCGTAATTGCCGTCAAGCCCATGCTGGAACTGATTCCGGGCTGGGGCTTGTTCTGGCTGGTGGCCGGCGGCCTTTTTTACACCTTGGGCGTGGGCTTTTTCGCCACCGATTCCAGGCTGCGCTACGGGCACTTCATCTGGCACTTGTTTGTGGCAGCGGGTACCGCCTGCCACTGCGTGGCCGTGCTGTATTACGCGAGCTGAGCCCTTGGTGGCGCCTTGCCCAGGCTTGAACGCCGTCCGGAGCCACTAGGACAGCAGCCGGATCAACATGTCCGGATGAATACCCCAGCCCGCCAGGCCGGCCAGACCCATCATCACGCCAAAACCCGTGGGCACCAGCGCCAGAAAGTAAAGCCACCAGAAATGGGTCAACGCCGTGACGGCCAGCAGTGAAATGGCAATGGCCAGCAGGGCGTCAGCGAGGTCGAATTGATCGTCGCGAAAATTGGCGGCGTCATAGTCTTTCTGGTCTTGCTCGGCTTGTGCTTTCAGCTCGTCTTTTTTTCTGGCCTGCTCGGCCGCCAGCTGCTCGTACTGCGCAATCGCCTTCTGGTAGTTGGCTTGCTCCGAAGCGGGCTGTGACGGGGCGGCCAGCCGCAGTTGTAGCAGCGTGCCTTTGGCGACTTCCTCGCGGATGTTGCGCGCCTGGTAGAAGTTCCAGTGGTCCAGCTTGTTGGCCTGCGCCTGCTGCATTGCCTGGACGATGTTGTCGTCCTTGACCTTGCAAATGCCCATGAAAGTGGCCAGCAGGGCAATCGTGATGGCCACAAACTGGTTGAGCTTGCGGAACTGCGCAAAGGATGCGTCGTCGGTGTCGTCGCCCTTGGCAACTTCAAGGGGATCTATATCCATGGGAAGGACCTGTTCGTGGAAAAAGGGTTCAGGGGCAAGCGGGCTGCAATGGTACCTCGCGCCATCAGCCTGGCTTGGCCCCTGTCGATGGGTGTACCGTCGATAGGTTCCGTCCGCGCGCCCGGCACCGCCACAAGCTCAGCGGGCCGCTTCGATCAGGTGGGCAATTCCGTCATAGCCCAGCCGGCGCGCATGTTGCAGTGCGTTCAGGCCGTCGTGGTCTATCAATGCCGTGTTTGCGCCCGCCGCCAGAAGGCGCTGGACCACGGCCGTATGTCCCTGCATGGCGGCCAGCATCAGAGGCGTTCGGCCTGCCGCGTCGGCGGCATTGAGGGCGGCGCCCTGCTGGAGCAGGCGTTCCACTTGCGCCAGATCACCCGCGCGCGCCGCGTTCTGCAATGCGCCTGCCAGTAGGGGTGTGCCGGACGCTTCCGCGCGCAGGGCGGAGCTTGGCGCGACCGATTTTTCACGTTTTTGTTCCGGCGCTGCGGCAACAGGCGCAGCAGTGGCGGCGCGTGCGGCAGGCGCCGGGGCAGCCACGGGAGCCGGGGGCTGGGGTGCGGGTGCGGGCGCGGGCGGCGCGGCCCGTGCCTCAGCCTGCGGCACGGGCGCCGGTGGCGCTGCCAGTCCGCCCGTTGCGGCGTCGGCCTGGCGCGCGGCCCGTGCCGGCTGTGGGCTTTCCCTGGCTGCGGCAAGCTCCGGTGCGGGCGGCGGTGGGGCTGGTGAAGGGGCTGCGCTTGCCGAAGGCGGTGGCGCGGCCTGGTCTTCCGTCTTGGGCGCGGCCGAGCCGGTGATAGAGGGTGGAGCAACGGGTTTGGCCGCCGCCTGCGTCGTGGGCGCGGGTACAAGGTTTTCAGCGGGCGCGGCTTTGGCGCTGCGCTTATCGGCCTGGGGTGCTTGCGGTGCCGCCGCCGCTGGAGCCGTTGCAGGTGCAGGTGCAGGTGCAGGTGCAGGTGCAGGTGCAGGCGGCGTGCTCGCGCTGGGTTGGCCGAACACCAGGTCTTTTTCCTCGTCCGTGCCACGGTCGTATTGCAATACCAGCAGGCCCGTCAAGCCGGCCAGCGCCAGGCCAGCAAGGGCGGAAATTTTCCAGCGTGACTGGTTGGCGGCGGGGGAAGTGGGGGCGTTGTCCGTTGCTGGGGGAGCCTTGCCTGCGGCGATCACCATCTGCGCGTGGGCGCGCACCGCGTCCCGCACATGCGCGCCGGGGCGGCGCGTGTCCTGCGCGCTGGCCTCGCGGTAGTGCTGCACCAGCTCATCGCCGGGCGGGCTGCGGTCAGGCTCTGTCATGCAAACTCCTGTAGCTGTTGGCGCAGGCTGTTTCGCGCATAGCGCAAACGGCTTTTGGCGGTCTCGAAATTCACGCCGGTGGCGGCTGCGATCTCGTCCACGCTGAGGCCGGCTTCGGCCTGCAACAAAAAAGCTTCGCGCTGTTCGCGCGGCAGGCGCTCGACCGCCGCGATCAGCGCGGCCGCCTGCTCGCTGGATTCCAGCCGCCGCAAGGGACCGAAGCCCGAATCCGCGGCCAGCGTGCCGGCTATGCCGCCACCTTCTCCGTCCTCATCGCCGTCAATGCTCACATGGTTGCGCGCTGTGCGAAAGTAATCAACGAGCCGGTTGTGCGCCATGGTGAAAAGCCAGGTCTTGAAACGCGCCGAGACCGTGTAAGTGGGCGCGCTGCGCGCCACGGCAAACCACACGTCCTGCAGCAGGTCGTCGGCCAACGCCTGCACCCGCACGCTGCGAAACACATAGCGCCATACGCCGAGCTCGTGGCGCGCATAAAGCGCATCGAAAGCCGCGATGTCGCCGGCCGCATAGCGCAGCATCAGCGATTCGTCGCTGTCTTCGGCTGCGTTGTCTGGCGTCGGGGCGCTGGGCATGCGCCAGATTATCACGGCGCAGATGCATGCTTTCAGTATCGGCGCAGAGGAGGGTCGGGGACATAGGACGTGCTGCCCGATTGCGGGAAGGGATCGGGAATGGGGTTGTGCACCACGGGTTCGCGGATCACGCCGGCGGCAACCAGGTTCTCGCGGCTGTCGTAGCGGATGCGGATCACTTCGTTGGGCTGGGCTTGCAGGCGCGCGAAGCTGGTGTGCGAAACCACCGAGCTTTCGCGGGCCCCGTGGCCCGTGCCGAGTTTGGGGGCCGGCAACGGGGAAGGCTGCGCTTTCCTGAGCATCCCTTCGGCGGAGGCGGAGGCTTGTGCGCCGCCGGTCGCCCGGTCGGCCAGCGATTCAGCTGCGGGCGCCGGCGAAGCAGGCGCCGGGGGCGCGCCGCGCAGGCTGGCGGGGGCGTCGGCCTCGCGCTCGCTGCGGTAGGGGCTGGAATACACTGGCGCCTGCGCCACCGGCTCGGGCGGCTGTTCGCGAAACAGCGCCACGCCGATCACGCCCACGTTGGCAGGCCTTCCGGTGCGGCTGGCATAAGAATCCCCCAGCGCGGAAAACTCGAACGCGGCGACTTCGCTGCTGCTTTTGCGCCAGCCCGTTACCTGGTACTGCTGCCAGGGCGAGAACACATAGCCGGTCTGGTCCCAGGCGGCGGTTTCGCCGCTGAGTACATTCACGCCGTCGACGGCGGTCACGGCCAGCACGCGCTCGCTGAGCTTGTTGCGCACGGAGATCGCGTATTTGGCGCCGTATTGGCCCGCCACCCAGTACTCGCCACGGTGGTAGTACAGCGGCAGCGTGGCGCCGCTGGCGCGGTCTATCACGGTGATGTCGGCCAGGCGGCCAACGGCCTGCGCCGGCAGGGTCCAGGCGGACAGGGCCAGCAGGATGGAAGCGGGGAGGAGACGGGTTTTCATGGGGGGCTCCGGAAGGTGGTGGAGCTCCATGAAACGAAGCAGGCGAAGAAAAGGGGTTAAAGGATTAAGGGGATTAGGAGGATTAGGGGGGTACGGCGGGGTGTAAGGGAAGGTTGAAGGCCTATCCACCCCGGGCCCCGGTGGCACAAAGCCGCCCCGGCCTTTGCTGCTTTGCCTATTTGGCCGGGATGAAGAATTTGTCGAACAGCACCGTCAGCTGCGGAAAATCCTGGGTGAAGCGTTCGCGGTTGACAAAGTAGGCCTCGCAGGCCACGGCGAAAAATTCCGCCGGTGAGCCTGCTCCATAGTCGTCCAGCCAGGGAGGCTCGGCCCCGAAGCGCTTGGCCATGGCGACTTTTTCGCAAAACTCATCGAACGCCGGTTGCATCACCGAATGCCATCCGCTCAGGGCGCTGCGGGTGGGCAGTGGCGGGCAACCGTCGGCCGCGCCGTCGCGCATATCAATCTTGTGGATGAATTCATGGATCACGATGTTGTGTCCATGTTCGGCTGTGCTGCCGGCGGCAGCGACATCCTGCCAGCTCAGGGTGACGGGGCCTCCCTCCATGGCCTCGCCCAGCAGTTCTTCGCTGTAGCGGTGCACTACGCCGGCATGGTCGGTGACCTCGCGGCGCGCCAGCATGGCGCCCGGGTGCACCACGATCCCCTTGAAGTCGTCATACCAGCGCAGGCCCAGGTGCAACACCGGCAGGCAGGCCTGTGCGGCGATCGAGACAGCCATCTCGTCGGTGACCTTCAGGCCGTGCGCGCCGGTGAACTCCTTTTGCGTGAGGAACTTCCCGGCCAGCTCGTGCAACCGCTGCAACTCGCCCACCGGGCGGCGGGCCAGGAAGGGGAAGTGCAGCAAGGTGTCCATCCATAGGGTGTCGGGGATGGTCTTGGTGGATGCGCTCTGGCGTCCCAGCGTTCGTAACCAGTTCAGCATGGCGTTGAGTCTAGATCAGGTGCAGCGGAATTGGGGCCTTAAGGATAAAAGCAAAAGAGGGTAAGGCCTCCAGGTGAAAAAAACAAAATAGAAAAAAGGTGAAACGGTGGCAGGGGTGGGAAGCTTTGCAGCTTCATGTCAGCCCGACACGCTGCAGGCCGCCACTGGCCGTCAGGCGCAGAACATCGGCGCGCGGCTTGGGAGCGGCCAGGTCCCAGTCGCTGAGCACGACGCGAGACAGGCCTTCGCCCAGGTCATGTAAGGCTGGCTTGTGGGTATGGCCGTGAATCAGCGTGGAGGCGTTTGCGGCGTTCAGCCATTGGCGGGCAGCCGCGCAATCCACGTCCGCATAGGACACGCCCGACTGCTTGCGAGCCTCGCTTTGCCGGCGCAGCGCGCGCGCGATCTCCTGGCGCTCGGCCAGGGGCTTGGCCAGGAAGGTGCGCTGCCAGCCGGCGCCGCGAACCTCGCGGCGGAATTCCATGTAGTCGGTGTCGTCCAGGCAGAGCGAGTCACCGTGCGAAAGCAGCCAGCGCCGACCCGAGCCGGCGGGAAATTCCAGCACGGTCGGGTCATCGAGCAAAGTGGTGCTGCACAGGTCCATCAGGTCCTGGCCCACGAGGAAGTCGCGGTTGCCGTGCATGAAGAAGAGGGCCAGCCGTCCGGCGGCTTCGCCCATGGCGCGCGCGCAGAGCGCGTCAAAGCCGGCAGAGGGGCCGTTCAGTTCTTCTTCGCTGACGGCATCGTCGCCCACCCAGGCTTCAAACAGGTCGCCCAGGATGAAGACCGCGTCGGCGGGCGTGCTTTCGAGGTAATGCCGCCAGGCGTCGAAGGTGGCGGGTTCTGCGGCCTGCAGGTGCAGGTCGGAAATGAAGTCGACCGTGCGCCATGACAGCGGCGCCAAAAGCTCCGCGATCCGGGGCACGGTCGTGGGGGTACTCACACCGGTTGAGTGGGCGGACTGCGCTCGGCCGGCCGGTCAGTTTAGCGAGATAGCCCGCTGGATGATCACGTCTTCCAGGGGGACGTCGTCGTGAAAGCCCTTGCGGCCGGTCTTGACGGCCTTGATCCTGTCGATCACGTCGGTGCCGGCAATCACCTTGCCGAACACGGCATAGCCCCAGCCCGAAGCACTGGGTGCGGTGTGGTTGAGAAAGCCGTTGTCGGCCACGTTGATGAAAAATTGCGAGCTGGCCGAGTGCGGTGCGTTGGTGCGCGCCATGGCGATGGTGTAGTTGTCGTTCTTCAGGCCGTTGTTGGCTTCGTTCTCGATTTCGCCGTCGGTGGGCTTTTGTTTCATGCCGGGCTCGAAGCCGCCGCCTTGCACCATGAAGCCGGGGATCACGCGGTGAAACACGGTGTTGGCGTAATGGCCCTTGTTGACGTAGTTCAGGAAGTTGGCAACGGTCTTGGGCGCCTTGGCGTCGTCCAGTTCCAGCGTGATGACGCCGTATTCAGCGACGTGGAGTTCGACTTTGGGTTTGCTCATGGTGGTGTCCTGTATGGGAGTAGGGGGAAGTCAATTAATTGACGAGGGTTGCTGATTTGATGAGGACGGGCGTTTTGGGAACGTCGCTCGGGAAGGGGCCGCCCGCACCGGTCGGCACCGACTTGATCTTGTTGACCACCTCCATGCCGCTGACGACCTTGCCGAAGACGGTGTAGCCGTAGAGCTGCGGCGCATTGACGAGTTGCGCGCGCGGGGTGTTTTCGTAGACGCGGCCCTGGTATTCGAATTTGGGCACCGGGTCGCCGGGCGGGATGACGGTGGGGTTCAGGAAGTCGTTGTCCTTCACGTTGATGAAGAACTGCGCCGACGCGGAATTGGGGTCATTGGTGCGCGCCATGGCCAGGGTGCCGACCACGTTTTTCGGGCCGCCTTTGGCAAGCGCCTCGCGTCCTTCATGCGGCACCGGCGGGCGGGTTTTCTTCTCGGCATAGGTGGCGTCGTAGCCGCCGCCCTGCACCATGAAGTTGCTGATCACGCGGTGGAAAATCGTGCCGTCGTAATGCTTGTCCTTGACGTACTGCAGGAAGTTCTCGACGGTCTTGGGTGCCTTGTCGGGATAGACCTCGACCACGAAGTCGCCTTCACTGGTGACGAATTTGACTTTGGGCGCATTCTGCGCGAGGGCCGGGCCGGCCAGCAGGGACAGGCCCGCGGCGGCGGCCAGTGCGAATGCCGCGCGGCGCAAGGGGGAAGAAACAGAAGAGGCTGGGGACACGGCCGGCCTTGTGTGAACTGCCATCAAATGGCTCCTTCGAAAAATATTTTCCACTGGCTACCCTGGCGGATCCAGTACTGGCGCTTGGTGCGGCCCGTCCTGGCGCCTTTGATCAGCTCGCCAAAGGTTACCACCATCGTGTCGGCACTGTCCGTCCAGCGCAGGTAAGACACATCCTTGAGCTGGATATCGCGGCCGCCCAGTTGCTTGAGCTCGCTTTGCAAAGACGGAGTCCATTCGGCCAGGGTCTTGCCGTAGCTGGTGAAATCAGGGGTGTACCACGCGGTCAGCCTGGCGATGTCGCCGCTGGACTTGGCGGTGTGCCAGCCTTGTAACGCAGCCTCAAATGACTTGCTGTCGGCCGCGAGTGATTGCGGCGCTACCCATTTGAGGCTGTGCGCGATGACGACAGGCGTGCTGCGCACTTCGACCGTGCGGATGATGCGCTCCAGGTCGGGGTTGGCCAGGACCACGCAGCCGTCGGTGGACAGCGGCGCCCGTGAAAACTGCGCCGGCGGTGTGCCATGCAGCCAGAT
>Ga0102588_1002348_pt1 | contig 11038 bp, 9 predicted proteins | sample AraplaMF_Col_mMS_FD_76854 | JGI IMG/M metagenome (GOLD analysis project Ga0102588, IMG submission 76854) | Arabidopsis root microbial communities from the University of North Carolina, USA - plate scrape MF_Col_mMS (SPADES assembly) (version 2) | ecosystem: Host-associated > Plants > Roots >...
GACGTCGCCACTGCTGCTGCCGATCAACTCTTCGAGCGACTGCAGGGTCTGCTGGAAAATCTTTGACTGGGCCAGTAGCTCTTCGCGGTTGGCGATCAGGATGTCGCGCCACATTTTCGGGTCGCTGGCCGCGATGCGGGTGAAGTCGCGGAAGCCGGGGCCGGCCAGCGACATGTATTCTTTGCCGTGCTCCTGTCCGGTGATGCCGTTGATCAGGGCGAAGGCGATCAGGTGCGGCAGGTGGCTGACGGCAGCATAGGCGGCGTCATGGGCCTGGGGCGACATTTTGAGCACATGGCAGCCCAGGGCTGTCCAGAGATCGGTGGCTTTTTGCAGCTGTACCGTGAAGGTGCGCTCAATGGGGGTCAATATGACCTGCTTGCCCGCGTAGAGGTCCACATCGGCATGTTCGACACCCGAGACCTCTTTGCCGGTGATCGGATGGCAGGGCACGAAGGAGCCGACGTTGGCGCCCAGGACGCGCCGGGCGGCATCCACCACGTCGCGTTTGGTCGAGCCGACGTCCATGATCAGTGTGTTCGGGCCGACCAGGTGGCGTATGGCCTTGAAGGTGGCTTCGGTCGCGGAAACCGGCACGGCCAGCAGCACGATGTCGGCCCCCGAGACTGCCAGCAGAGCCGAGGGTGCTTCCACGTCGATCACGCCCATCTGGCGCGCGCGCTCTGTGGTGGAGGGAGACTTGCTGTAACCGACAACGCGCTTGACCAGGCCGGCGCGTTTGAGCGCCAGCGCGAAAGAGCCACCCATCAGGCCGCATCCAATGAGACCTAATTGTTCAAACATGTTGTGGCACCAGAAGGTTTGTGAGTCGTTGCATTAGTCGCCGATGGGATAAGTTCCGAGGACCTTGTAATAGGCGCACAGCTGTTGCAGATCGGCCAGCGCGGCTTTGACATGGTCCTGGGAGGGGTGACCTTGCAGGTCAATATAAAAATAATATTCCCACTGGCCGGAACGTGCCGGGCGCGACTCAAAGCGGGTCATGGAGACACCGTGGGCTTTGAGCGGCATCAGGATGTCGTGGACGGCGCCCGGGCGATTGGGCACGGACACCACCAGGCTGACGCAATCCTTGCCGGATGCGGGCGGGGAGGGCAGTGTTTGCGGCAGGCAGACCACGGCAAAACGCGTGCGGTTGAAGGCGTCGTCCTGGATGGCGTGGGCTGCTGTGTAGAGGCCGAACTGGGAGGCCGCGCGCTCGCTGGCGATGCCGGCCCAGGCGGGGTTGGTGGAGGCCAGGCGCGCGCCTTCGGCATTGCTGGAGGCGGTGCGGCGGTCCGCATTGGGCAGGTGAGTGGTCAGCCAGCCTTGGCACTGGGCCAGCGCCTGGGGGTGGGCGTAGACCGCTTCTATGCCTTCGAGCGACTCCGAGAGCCGCAGCAGGTTGTGGCGCACCATCAGGCTGATTTCGCCGACGATGTGCAGGGGGGAGTTGAGGAACAGGTCGAGCGAGCGTGACACCACGCCTTCGGTGGAGTTCTCTACCGGCACGACGCCGTAGCTGGCGCTGCCGGCTGCCGTGGCGCGAAACACTTCGTCGATGCTGACGCAGGGAACGTGCTCTATGCTCGCGCCGAAAAACTGCAGCGCGGCCTGTTCGCTGAAGGTGCCGGCCGGGCCCAGGTAGGCCACGCGAACCGGCGATTCCAGGGCCAGGCAGGCCGACATGATTTCGCGCCAGACGGCCGCCACATGTTCGTTCTTGAGCGGGCCCTGGTTGGCCTGCTGGATTTGCTCGATCACCTGGGCCACACGGTCAGGCCGGAAAAAGGGCGTGCCTTCGCGTTTCTTGACTTCCCCGACCTGTTCAGCGACCTGGGCACGGCGGTTCAGCAGGGTGAGCAATTCCCTGTCCAGGGCGTCGATCTGGACGCGTAAATCAGCGAGGTTGGCAGTCATATCGGGGGCTGTCCAGCCACGCCGGGCACACTTGGCGCCCTCTCAGGGGCAGTGAATGTGGCGGGCATGGGGTATTTCGTCCTAGGCGTGTTTTTGTTCGAATTCTCGCATGTACGCCACCAACGCCTGCACGCCGGCCAGCGGCATGGCGTTATAGATGCTGGCGCGCATGCCGCCTACCGACTTGTGGCCCTTGAGCTGCAACAGTCCAGCCGCCTTGGCGCCGGTGAGGAAGGTCTCATTGCGCGACTCATCGCGCAGGAAAAACGGCACATTCATGCGCGAGCGGCAGTCTTTATTGACCTTGTTCAGGTAAAACTGCGAGCCATCGATGGCATCGTAAAGCAGCTGCGCCTTGGCCAGGTTGCGCTTTTCCATGGCCGCAACGCCGGCTGCCTCGCCTTCACGCTGGCGTTTGAGCCATTGAAAGGTCAGGCCCGCGATGTAGATGGCGTAAGTGGGCGGCGTGTTGTACATCGACTGGTTGTCCGCCACGGTCTTGTAATCGAAGGCGCTGGGGCACGCCGGCATGGCGTGGCCGAGCAGGTCTTCGCGAATGACCACCAGCGTCACCCCGGCGGGACCGAGGTTTTTCTGCGCTCCGCCGAAGGCCAGGCCGACGCGGGCCCAGTCGACGGACCGGGAAGCCACGTGGGACGAGAAGTCGATCACGAGGGGCGCGTCGCTTCCCAGGGCCTTGAGGTCAGGCAGGCTCTGGAACTCCACGCCGTTGATGGTTTCGTTGGTGCACAGGTGCACATAGGCTGCGTCCGACCGCAGATTCCATCCCGAAGGCGAGGGCAATTGCGTGTGCCCGTTGTCCGCATTGCTGGCGGCGACCTGCGCGTCGCAGTATTTGCGTGCCTCTTTTTGGGACTTGTCGCTCCAGCTGCCGGTGACCACAAAATCAGCGGAGCGCCCGCGCGACAGGTTAAGCGGAACGATGGCGTTTTCGGCCAGCCCGCCGCCTTGCATGAAGAGAATCTTGAAGTGGGCCGGGATGCCCATGAGTTCACGGAAATCAGCTTCGGCAGCCTCATAGATGGAGCCGAATTCCTTGCCGCGGTGGCTCATTTCCATCACGCTCATGCCGCTGCCGTGCCAGTCCAGCATTTCGCTCGCCGCCTGCTGCAAAACCTCCTCGGGGAGGTTCGCAGGACCGGCGGAAAAATTGAAGGGACGGGTCATTTCTTCGCAGGCGGCTTGGCAGCTCCCGGTGCCGGGGCCGAGCCGACGATCTTCGTCGCCGTGTCGTCGAACTGCTTGATACGGGCAACCACCTCGGGGCGCGAGGCCTCGACCAGTTTCTGCACGAAGACATTGCCAAGCTCGGGCGCTGCGGTCTGGTATTTCTTGATGGCGGGGGACTCGAAGAAGGCTGCGATCTGTTGCAGCTCTTCGAGCGTGAAGCGCTCCGCATAGGCGGGCACCAGCGATTCGGCGCTGACCTTGCCAACCTGCTTGCCGATCAGCTGGGCAGTGTCATCGGCGTACTTCTTGAGTTCGGCGTTCAGTTCTTCAGAGGCTTTAGCTTGCTTGGCCTTTGGGACTTTGGCTTCCAGCTGGGGCCCCCATTTGTTGATCAGGTCCTGGGCCGTGCTGCCGGCCAGTTGGCCCACCAGGCGGTCAAGCTCGGGACCCTGCTGCAGGGCGACCACTTTTTTTGCCAGCTCGATTTTGGGGTCGGTCTGGGCGTGGACAGCCGCGCTGCAGGCCAGGCCGGCGATCGCGAGGGCGGTGATCAGTTTTTTCATCAATTGCTTTCGGTGTTGGAGGCGTCTGTGCCAGTGTCGTTTTCGGTGTCGAGGTCGTCCAGCGTGGCATCGTTTTCGACGATGCGCTGCAGGCCGCTCAATTGTGAGCCCTCGTCCAGGCCGATCAGCGTAACACCCTGTGTAGCCCTGCCCATCTCGCGGATTTCACTGACACGCGTGCGTACCAGCACGCCCTTGTCGGTGATGAGCATGATCTCGTCGTCGACGTGGACCAGCGTCGCCGCCACGACCTTGCCGTTGCGCTCGCTTTGCTGGATGGCGATCATGCCCTTGGTGCCGCGGCCGTGGCGCGTGTATTCGGTGATGGAGGTGCGTTTGCCGAAGCCGTTCTGGGTGGCCGTCAGCACGCTCTGCTGTTCGTCTTCGGCCACCAGCATGGCGATCACGCCCTGGCCGTCTTCCAGCGTCATGCCGCGCACGCCGCGCGCGTTGCGGCCCATGGGGCGGACGTCGTTTTCATCAAAGCGCACAGCCTTGCCGCCGTCGCTGAACAGCATCACGTCGTGTTTGCCGTCGGTCAGGGACGCGCCTATCAGGTAGTCGCCCGGGTCCAGGTCCACGGCGATGATGCCGGCCTTGCGCGGATTACTGAATTCGTCGAGGGCCGTCTTCTTCACGGTGCCCATGGAGGTGGCCATGAAGACGTACTGGTCTGCAGGGAAGCTGCGCTTTTCGCCCGTCAGCGGCAGGACAACGGTGATCTTCTCGCCTTCTTGCAGCGGGAACATGTTGACGATGGGGCGCCCACGCGAGCCGCGCGACCCTGCGGGCACTTCCCAGACCTTGAGCCAGTAGAGCCGGCCCCGGTTTGAGAAGCACAGGATGTAGTCGTGCGTGTTGGCGATAAAGAGCTGGTCGACCCAGTCGTCGTCCTTGGTGGCGGTGGCCTGCTTGCCGCGGCCGCCGCGTTTTTGCGCCCGGTATTCAGACAGCGGCTGGCTCTTGATGTAGCCGGTATGCGAGAGCGTCACCACCATGTCGGTCGGCGTGATGAGGTCTTCGGTGCTGAGGTCGAAAGAGCTGTGCTCGATGTGGCTGCGCCGTGCGCCCAGCTTGGTCTGGCCGAACTCCAGCTTGATCGCGGAAAGTTCCTCGCCGATGATGGTGGAGACGCGCTCGGGCTTGGCCAGGATGTCTAGCAGGTCGTCGATCTCGGCCATGACTTCCTTGTACTCGGCCACGATCTTGTCCTGCTCCAGGCCGGTCAGGCGTTGCAGGCGCATCTGCAGGATTTCCTGGGCCTGGGTTTCCGACAAGCGGTAAAGGCCGTCATTGCCCATGCCGAACATTTTTTCAAGGCCGTCGGGGCGATAGTCGTCGGCGTTGACGATGCCGCCATCGGCGCGCGTGCGGGTAAGCATTTCGCGCACCAGGCTGCTGTCCCAGGGGCGCAGCATCAGCTCGGCCTTGGCCACCGGCGGCGTGGGCGCGTTGCGGATGATGGCGATGAAGTCATCGATGTTCGCCAGGGCGACGGCAAGGCCTTCCAGCACGTGGCCGCGCTCGCGCGCTTTGCGCAGCGTGAACACGGTGCGGCGCGTCACCACTTCGCGGCGGTGCGAGAGGAATACCTGGATCAGGTCCTTCAGGTTGCACAGCTTGGGCTGTCCATTGACCAGCGCCACCATGTTGATGCCGAAGGTGTCCTGCAACTGGGTTTGCTTGTACAGGTTATTCAGCACCACTTCCGGCACTTCGCCGCGCTTGAGCTCGATGACCAGGCGCATGCCGGACTTGTCGCTCTCGTCCTGGATGTGGCTGATGCCCTCGATCTTTTTCTCATGCACCAGCTCGGCCATGCGCTCCTGCAGCGTCTTCTTGTTGACCTGGTAGGGCAGCTCGTCGACGATGATGGATTGGCGCTGGCCCTTGTCGATGTCCTCGAAGTGGCATTTGGCGCGCATCACCACCTTGCCGCGGCCGGTGCGGTAACCGTCCTTGACGCCGTTGATGCCGTAAATAATGCCGCCCGTGGGGAAGTCGGGCGCCGGCACGATTTCCATCAATTCGTCGATGGAGGCCTCCGGGTTTTTCAGCATGTGCAGGCAGGCGTCGACCACTTCGTTGAGGTTGTGGGGAGGGATGTTGGTCGCCATACCCACGGCGATACCGCCCGATCCATTGACCAGCAGGTTGGGCAACCGGGTTGGAACGACCAGGGGCTCCTGCTCGCTACCGTCGTAGTTGGGGCCGAAATCGACGGTTTCCTTGTCCAGGTCGGCAAGCAGTTCGTGGGCGATTTTCGACAGGCGGATTTCCGTATACCGCATAGCGGCCGCGTTGTCACCATCCACGGAGCCGAAATTTCCCTGTCCGTCGACCAGCAAATGGCGCATGGAGAAGTCCTGGGCCATGCGAACAATGGTGTCGTAAACCGACTGGTCGCCGTGCGGGTGATATTTACCAATCACGTCGCCGACGATACGCGCTGACTTCTTGTACGGGCGGTTCCAGTCATTATTAAGCTCGTGCATCGCGTAAAGAACGCGTCTGTGCACAGGCTTGAGGCCGTCCCTCGCGTCGGGGAGGGCCCGACCGACGATCACGCTCATGGCGTAGTCGAGATAGCTGCGCCGCATTTCCTCTTCAAGACTGATGGGCAGGGTTTCTTTAGCGAACTGGGTCATGAGCGGCCTGGTTGGGATTTCGGGATTCTTGAGGAAAGCCAGCGATTTTAAGGCTTGAGTTTATAGCGGCCACTTGTGGCGGGGTAGCAACAAATGCTTAAGAATCTTAAGTCTGTGTCAGACGAAGCCGATAGCGTGCTTGAAGGTTGGGGCAGGTGTGGCACAATCGATGTAACGCTTTGAGTGATGGTCACTTACGGCGTGTAAATTACTAATCGCAGCAAGTCTGCGGCTTTTCTCTAGAGGAGAACCATGAAGAAACTCAACAAAGTGGCAATGTTGTTTGCTTCCGCAGCGCTTGTTACCGCCGCTGGTGCACAAACTATCGACAACTGGAAAAATGGCAACGGCGAACTGGTCTGGAAAAACGGTACCAACGAACTGTGCTGGCGTGATGCCAACTGGACGCCTGCTACCGCAGCGCCTGGTTGCGATGGCGCGATTGCTCCTGCAATGGCTCCCGCTGCTCCTGCTGCTGCCGCTCCCGCCGCTGCTCCGGCTGCTGCCGCTCCCGCTGCTCCTCCTGCCGCAACGAAGGTTACCTACGCCGCTGACGCTTTCTTTGACTTCAACAAGTCTGTGATCAAGCCAGAAGGCAAGGCCAAGCTGGATGACCTGGTCGGCAAGATCAAGGACATCAACCTGGAAGTCATCATCGCCGTGGGTCACACCGACTCCGTGGGTAGCGATGCTTACAACCAGAAGCTGTCGGTTCGCCGCTCTGAAGCCGTCAAGGCATACCTCGTGTCCAAGGGCATCGAGAAAAACCGTGTCTACACTGAAGGCAAGGGCGAGAAACAGCCAGTTGCTGACAACAAGACCGCTGAAGGCCGCGCCAAGAACCGCCGCGTCGAAATCGAAGTGGTTGGTACTCGCGCCAATAAGTAATCCTCCGGGATCGCTTCAAGAACCGCGCCTAGGCGCGGTTTTTTTATGTCTCAACGATAATGACTCATGCCCACAAGCGATAACTTTGACCCTGCCGAGCTGGCCAAATTCTCTGACCTGGCCCACCGCTGGTGGGACACGGAAAGCGAGTTCCGTCCCCTGCACCAGATTAACCCCTTGCGCCTGGGCTGGATCGACAGCCAGGTTCCAATCAAAGGGAAACGTGTGCTGGACGTGGGGTGCGGTGGCGGTATCCTGGCCGATGCCATGGCCCGCAAAGGCGCCGAGGTCCTGGGTATAGACCTGGCGACGAAGGCGCTCAAAGTAGCTCAGCTCCATGCGCTGGAAGCCCAGACGGAAGGAGTGCAGTATCGCGAAATCAGCGCCGAGGCGCTGGCGGCCGAGCAGCCCGGCAGCTTTGATGTCGTCACCTGCATGGAAATGTTGGAGCATGTGCCCGATCCTTCGTCCATCGTCAAAGCCTGCGCGACGCTGGTCAAGCCAGGTGGGCACGTCTTTTTCTCCACCATCAATCGCAATGCCAAGGCCTTTTTGTTCGCCATCGTGGGCGCGGAATATGTGCTGAACATGCTTCCCCGCGGCACCCATGAGTACGCCAAGCTCGTTAAACCGAGCGAACTGGCCAGCTACTGCAGAGTTTCAGGACTGTCGCTGCAGCAAACCCGTGGCATGGAATACAACCCGCTCACGCGCCATTACTGGCTCAGCGCCGACACCAGCGTCAACTACCTGTTTGCCACTCAAAAGAGCTGAGATTCCAGCGCTTCGCATCAATTACTTACCCGACATGTTCAAAGACATCACTGCAGTCCTGTTTGACCTGGACGGCACCCTGATAGACAGCGCGCCCGACCTGGGCGCCGCAGCCGACAAAATGCGCACCGACCGGGGAATGGAATCGCTCCCACTGGCGCTGTACCGCCCCATGGCCGGCGCAGGTGCGCGTGGCATGATCGCCGTGGCCTTTGGCCTGACACCCGACGATGCGCGCTTTCTAGAGCTGAAAGAAGAGTTCTTCCGCAATTACGAAGCCCGCATGACGGAGCGCACTACGGTCTTTGACGGTGTGGCTGAACTGATTGTCCAGATCAACCAGGCCGGCTTCAAATGGGGTGTGGTCACCAACAAATCCGCGCGTTTTACCGTCCCGCTGACCAAGGCCATGCCGCTGTTCAGCACAGCCCAGACCATCGTCAGTGGCGACACCACGCCGCATTCCAAGCCGCACCCCGCGCCGCTGCTCGAAGCCGCGCGCCAGCTTGATCTGGCTCCCAGCCGCTGCATTTATGTGGGTGACGACGAGCGTGACATCGTCGCGGGCCGCGCCGCCGGCATGCCCACTGTGGCCGCCGCTTACGGCTACCTCGGCAAAACGGCCGGCACCGACGCCTGGAAAGCTGACGCCACCATCGCCGCGCCCGGCGCGCTCTTGAATTTGCTGCGAATGGCGTAAACTAGGCCTCCTGGGGCTGCATTGGTTTCGACGTGGGTTCGGACGCGGTGTGGTGCATGTCGAGCTGAGTGTGCTCGTAAAACAGATTCAAACAAACTAACTGCAAACGACGAACGTTTCGCACTCGCTGGTTAATTGCCAGTGAGCTTTACAACAGCAGGCCGATGGGCTGGGCAAGGGGTGTTTAGCGCAAGTTAAACGCTCCCGGCTGTAAAGATAATTTCATCGGCTGGCTCCGGGCTGGGTACCTTAACCCGGGGCGAGAAAATAGGGTGCTGGCGTCCTGTGTAGCGTGCGACTGCGCGACACAGGTGGCGAGACCTAAAACAGACCGCTAAACATGTAGATCTGCCCGAACAAGGCTTGCGGACGGGGGTTCAAATCCCCCCAGCTCCACCACCATCACCATCAAGGCCGTTGACTGGATCCAGTCGCGGCCTTTTCTTTTGCCTCGTTGTTATTTGCCTGCCCTGGCGGTTCTTCGATTTCACGTCAGCCGCCACGACTCGAGTGTGCGGAGCGTGAATATTCACACCTCCTCCAAATAGAGGAGAAACGTGAAGTGCGCGGCGATATTTTGTAAGCGTTGGAATCGACATGGTTATTTGAATTAACATTTCGTCGCATTCGCAATGTAAAAAAAGGCGACAAGAATCAAAGCCTTTGGAGTGCGACAGGGGACTCGGGAAACGATGTCGAATGGGAGTGCGAAAGCACACAACAACAAATGCACGCTGATCTGGCTTTGAAGATGATGTCCGACCTTTTCTGGATGGGCTTTCTGGTGTGCCTGCCCGTGCTTGGGTTCACGATGCTCACGGGCTTGCTGATCAGCATTGTTCAAGTGGTGACCCAGGTGCAGGAGATGTCCCTGACGTTCGTGCCCAAGCTGATGACGGCGGGTATTGCGCTTGTTGTTTTTGGTCCCTGGATGCTGCGCAAGCTCAGCGCTTACTTTACTCAGCTGTGGGCAGGTATTCCTGCCATGTTCTAGCTCAGGCTACCAGGCGTGATTGCTGAACTTGGAGCCGGTTGGTCCTGGGCTTCCCAGAAATGGGCGTTGCCGCCCTTGCCGGCAGTGATCCTGCTCTCCATACGGGTTGCTGGCGTTTTTATCCTGACGCCTGTCTTTTACGCCATGCCAATTCCGACGACTGTGCGGGTTTTATTGCTGCTCTCGTTGTCGTTCATTGTGGCGCTGGGGTTTTTACCGGCGGCAAGCGGCCAGACTGTTGACCCTGCTTTGATGTTTACCTCCGCGCTGGCTGAGCTGGCGCTGGGCGCGACGCTTGGTCTCGGCGTGCTATTGGCGTTTGCGGCCTTTGACATCGCCGGGCGGCTTCTCGACATCCAGATCGGATTCGGCATTGCGCAGGTGTTCGATCCCGTCACACGGCGGCAGGTGCCTGTCCTGACCTCCGCATTCAACACCTTTGCCGTCCTGCTGTTTTTTTTGCTGGCGGGGCACCATGCCTTGCTACGCGGCATCGCGTTCAGTGTTGAGCGTTTCCCGGTAGCGGCCCAATGGTCCGTAGCTTACGGCTTGCCGGCCATGGCCAAGCAGGTGAGCGCTTTGTTCGCCTTGGGATTCGCCTTGGTGGCGCCTGTCGTTTTTTGCCTTTTTATGGTTGAGATGGCGCTGGGTGTCGTTGCTCGCAACCTGCCGCAAATGAATATGTTCGCCATCGGCATTCCGGTAAAGATCATTGTCGGGCTGGTCACGCTGTCCCTGTGGTTTGCCGGCATAGGCGGCGTCATGACGCGGGTCTACCGCGGGATTTATACGACCTGGGATTCCATATTGACCGTGGATGCGCCGCAGGGTACCGTGCCGGAGGTTATCCATGGCCGATGAGCAGGACCTTGATCGCAATGAGGCCGCGACCCCCTACAAACTGCTCAAAGCACAAGAAAAGGGGCAGGTCGCCAAAAGCGCGGAAACCATTTCAGCGTTGGTGTGGACAGTCGCCGCTGTCTACCTGACCTGGAAGGGGTGGGACAGCGTCAGGGAGCAGTTCATCTTCGACCAGAGCCTGTTGCTTCGCATGGCGGGGCTGGATGCCGATGGCGGAGCGCTTTGGCCGCTGGCATCCCGCATGGCCGTAGCTGCAATGGCTCAGCTGCTGCCTTTTTTCGCCACCATCATGCTGGCTGCCGTACTTGCCAACCTCGTACAGACGGGTCCGATGTTCACGACAGATCCCATCAAGGCGGACTTCGACAGGCTCAACCCGGTCAATGGCTTCAAGAAGGTGTTCTCGATGCGTACCCTGTTTGATGCAGCCAGGGCCTGTGTCAAGTTGGTGCTTCTCGCTGGTGTTTCCTACTACGCATTGAAGAGCCTGGCTCCTCAT
>Ga0102588_1002350_pt1 | contig 11016 bp, 7 predicted proteins | sample AraplaMF_Col_mMS_FD_76854 | JGI IMG/M metagenome (GOLD analysis project Ga0102588, IMG submission 76854) | Arabidopsis root microbial communities from the University of North Carolina, USA - plate scrape MF_Col_mMS (SPADES assembly) (version 2) | ecosystem: Host-associated > Plants > Roots >...
GCGCACACCCAAGCTTTGAAGTCGCACTGGAGCGCAGCCTGACTGAATTGCTTCAGGGCCGCAGTTTTGAAGGCCTGAACGATCTGCCGCGTCCGACCTTTGTCAGCAACGCCGTCACCGAGCCGTATAACTTTGTCGAACACTTTATCGATTCAAGCGGCATCGTGTCCTGGCGCTTCTTCAGCGCCAAATCCGACTACGACTTTGTGGAATGGGATTTCTCGGGCCACGGCGAAAATTCCAACGTCCAGGAAGCCGAGACCTTGTTCGGCATCCTCAAAGAGCTTGGCAAGGAAGTTTATACGGCCGAATACAAAGAACTGGGCGCAACCGCTTGCCGGATCCTGGTCCCTGGATACTCGGAAATCTACCCGGTAGAAGACCTGGTTTGGGACAACACCAACAAGGCGCTCCTGTTCCGCGAAGACATCCTGAACCTGCACCGCCTGGACGACGACGCACTGGAATCGCTGCTGGAACGCCTGGAAAACAGCGAACTGGATGAATACGGCGACATCGCCACCTTGATCGGCATCGAGTTCGACGAGAACACCGTCTGGGGCCAGCTGACCGTTCTGGAACTCAGGCTGCTGATTAATCTGGCACTGAACGAGTACGAGGCTGCGAAAGAACTGGTCGAAGCCTTCTTGCAGTACAACGACAATACACTGGAACGCGGCTTGTTCTACCAGGCGCTGAACGCGGTGCTGGAAGTGGAAATGGACGATGAAATGGAGCTTGACGATTACACGTTCAATTTCCGCCGCATGTTCGGCAACGATCGGATGGACGCAGTTTTCGGCTCGGTTGACGGCAGCGTACGGTTCTACGGCCTGACGCCAACCAGCATGAAGCTGGAAGGCCTCGACAGGCACCAGCGCAAGATCGACAGCTACCGGAAACTGCACGCAGCGCGCGCCAAGGCAGCTGTAAACGGCGCTTAACGGTGCTTGCCTGGCCCGTGGCCTTCATCCTTGTCGGCGCGGTCGGATTTGTCGGGTCTGTCGGCCTTGTCCGGCCGTCCGCCGTGTTCCGGCCTTGGGTTACGGGGGAATTCCCGTTCTTCAGCTCGGGGAGCCTCGGCCCGCATTGGCGGACGCTCAAACTGGGCAACAGGAGCTTCCCGTTGCTGTGAATGCCGGTTGGGCGGCGCGTTATCGTGCTCGATCTGCCGCGTTTCGTGGTGCCTGGATTCGGCTTGGCGGGGAGCTGGTTGAACCTGCGCCTGGCGCTCTGGACTTGGGCGTTCATGTGGCCGGTTCACCACATCCGTGGAGTGCGCCTGCGATCGCTGGCGAACCTGCGAATCACGCGGAGCGTAACGGTAGTGCTGCTGTGACAGCTCGCGCCGCTGCGCTTCATTTGGATAGTTGGCCCGCGTAAAACGTTGCTGGTAGCTTGGCAGCGGCGCCGGAGCCGGAACTGAAGCGCGATTCCAGTGCTGCCAATTGTGGTGCCGGCGTGCCCAGTCCGGGCCCCAGACGGAATCCCAGCGCGGAGGCGCATTCATAGCCCAGCCGCTGAACATCACCGGCGGATAGACGTAATAGCGCACCGGCACGCGCAACACAAAGAGCGGGACGCTGTCGATGGCCACGAAATCCCAAGGGCCGTCGTACCAAGGGCTGGCATACCATCCGTCGTCCAGATAGACCCAATAGAGCCCATCGTAGAAGAAGTAATTGGCGTGCAAGCGCGGTGCGTAGTAGACCGGATATCCGGGAATCCGTTGCAAGACAGGATACTGGACCACGTTGAGGGAAATGCTGACGCTGGCTTTCCCGAGGGCTGGTGCGAGTGCGAATGCCGCCATCGCGAGTGTGATGAGCAATTTGCGCATGAGATTCCCCTTAAAACAGGGTTGTGGCGAGCCGCTTTGACTTAGCCTCAGCCACAATAATGCCAGCATAGTTGTTATGAATCGATGTGTCCGTACGCTGACACACTGATAAGCTGGGTTATGGTCATATGAGTGATTTTTGGTAGTTGCGGATCCTGTTGCGGGAAAGCGCACCGGTGACCATAACGCCATATTCCTGCGCATTGACCTAGTCTTGTTGCGTAAGCGGAGAGACTGCAGGCGTTGCACTTCGTTTGCCAAAATGCGCAACACCCGGCTTTTGGCACTCCACGGAACTCAAGATGAATGCTGCATTACCGATCGACTAGTGCAATCTCCAGCTGGGCCCCGCGGAACAATTTCGTGAGGCCGGATTCTGCGAATCCCATCGCATGCAGCCATCATCAGAATCACAAAGCTTGATGCCTAAACATATTGGTAGGGGCTGGTTTTGCAATCAATCGACGGCTCCAAACGACTTCGCTACCTCGCCCCAACACAGCTTCTCGCGCTTAGGCGTATTTAAGTCAGCTCAATAGTGCTTTATCGTCGCGCGTGTGAAGATCCTTCACAATCGTTACGGTGATCGCTGGAGTAAAATGTGATAACCATTTCCGATCGCCCCTTGACATTACGTTAGTGATAGGGAATGATTATCACAATTACTTCTGGAGGTGCTATGAACGATATGCTGCTTGGGCTTCATGAGATTGCAACTCTAGCCGATGTCGGAACTCCTGCCGTCGCAAACTGGCGAAAGCGTTTCGCAGATTTCCCGGCGCCTGTCGCGGAGCTTCGGTCGGGGCCTGTTTTTCTTGATAGTCAGGTCAAAGCATGGTTGGCCAAGCGAAATGGAACGGATCTGTCGAACCTTTCGGGTTTCTATGAGCGCCTTGCATTGAAATGTGGTCACGACGCGGACCTAACCGCAAAGGTTGAAGAAACCATTGCAAAACTAACGGACGAAAAGACCAGTGTCGGTAGCCCTGGCGTACTGCTTGGGAAGATTCAAAGCGGTAAGACGCGAGCCTTTCTCGGAATTATTGCATTAGGCTTTGATCGAGGATATGACGTCGCAGTAGTTCTGACGAAGGGGACCAAGTCTCTAGCACGTCAAACCTTGGCCCGGGTGCGCCAGGATTTTCGCGATTTCATTACTGCAGACGAGATTCAGGTGCACGACATCATGCGGCTCCCCAATTTGACACCTTATGAGCTGAACCAAAAATTGATCTTGATTGTAAAGAAGGAGGACGACAATCTAATACGACTTCTTGATGTTTTCCGTGATGATCATCCAACCCTGAGCTCGAAGCGCGTATTGATTATCGACGATGAAGCTGACCTTGGCTCGGTGAGTTTTAGAAAGAAGAATGGAGTTGCAGGTCCAGGCACAATCTCAACGTTGATCGACAGTTTACGTTCTCTTGTGCCCGATTCTGTCTTTTTGCAAGTAACTGCAACACCATACTCGTTGTACCTTCAACCAGAAGAAGATGCAATGTCATCGAACGGCTCACTTTTTACGCCACGCCGTCCAAAATTTACCGTCGTTCTTCCAACACACACGCAATACGTCGGTGGGGACTACTATTTTGAGCACAGTGCCGACTCCACCTCACCGGCATATTACTTCTATCGCGAGGTTCCCCTTGAGGAGCGCGAAGCATTAAAGGCGGAGGATCGGCGACGCCTCAAAATTGAAAGTGTTATTTCGGAGAAGCGGGCAGCAGTTTTGCGAGAAGCAATCTTGACGTTCATCGTTGGAGGCGTAATTAGACGAATGCAGGCAAAGAGCGAAGGCGCACCGGTACAAAAGTACAGTTTCCTGTTCCATACAGAGCAGACCAAAACATCGCACGCATGGCAAGAAGAGGTTGTCGCGGCAATTCGAGATGCATTGGTCATTGAGGCTAAAGGAAATTCAGCGAGGTTCGATGAATTATTAGGAAGTGCGTATTCGGATCTTGCTCGATCTGTACCGCTCAGCGGCATGACGCTCCCGACGCTGGCGAAGGTTCGCAAAGAGGTATTGGCTGCCTTAAATGATGGGCAATTGATGATCACAAAGGTGAACTCAGAAGGTGATATCGAAAACTTGCTGGACGACGACGGTCAACTTCGATTACGTACGCCATTCAATATCTTCATCGGAGGCCAAATTCTTGATCGTGGGATTACGATAAACAATTTGATTGCTTTCTACTACGGTAGGAATCCGAAAAGGTTCCAACAGGATACGGTTCTCCAACATTCACGTATGTATGGTGCACGGTCAATGGCGGACTTGGCGGTTACTCGTTTTTACGCTCCACAAGTCGTATACCAAGTCATGCGAAACATTCACCAATTCGATGCAGCGCTGCGCGAGGCATTTGAGTCTGGTTCGAATAACAAGGGGGTTTACTTCATACAGAAGGATGCTTCGAATCGCGTTATTCCTTGTTCACCTAATAAGCTAATGTTCTCAAGTGTTTACAGCATTCGCCCAGGTCGGCGGATGCTTCCTATCGGATTTCAGACTGTTGCTCGAACAAATGGCAAGAAGAATTTGGCGACACTAGACAAACGTATTGAAACCCTATTGGAGCACGAACAGGCTGGCCCATTGCTTATCGATGTGAAGGAAGCGACTGCTCTCCTTGAGCTCGCTTATGCAAATCTAGAGTTCGATGATCCCAGTGAGGACGATCGCAAGGCGCATATTGCTGCATTGGAGCATTTGTCAAAGACGTCTAAAGACTCGAAGTTGCGCGGGAAGGTCTGGTTAATTACCGCCACTGACCGTAATGTCGCCAGATTCCGAGATGAAGGTCGTTTCTCGAACGCGCCTGATACGAAACAACAATCAGATCAGGCACAGGCTCAGGCAGTCAATATTCCAGTGCTTATGCTCTTGCGTCAAAATGGCGATCAGACAAAAGGCTGGCGGGATCTCGCTTTTTGGTGGCCTGTAATAGTTACCCCGCGATCAGCAGTTACATCAATTTTTGCTTCTGATATGCCTGGAGCACCATAGGTTAGCTGATATTGTCGATCACATTAGGAGGTCACAACATTGGAGACATTTTCGAAAGTGGTGATGTTTGTGCTCTTGACCACGATTCTTGTCGTCTGCTGCATTGCGTTTTCCCTGATCGCGACCAACGTTGCCGGAGGCACAGAGATTGCTGCTTGGGTGCAAGCAATTGGCGGCATTGCGGCAATAGTTGCTGCGGTTTTGATTGGACAAGCGCAGACGACAGCCTCTTTGGTAGCCGTTAGAGAGACACACAAACTCAGTTCTGAGCGAGAAGTGCTCGCACTTTTGGCTGTTTCCTCCGAATTGGTTCGGATGAGTAGACGTGCGGTTGAAGTCTATGGCACTAGAAACGAATTGGCGATTCTGATGTCTCAGGATGAATTTGAGCTACCCTTGGATACTTTGATTGCTGAACTGCGCGAATTGAAAGGGCGCGAATTTCAAGATCGGGACGCTCTATCGGAAATTATTGCGCTGAAAGTGCACGCTGCGTACCTTAAGACAATGCTTAGGAAGGCCCCACTTGCAGCAAAATTAATGTTTAGCGAAAACAACTCGAACAAGTTTGAGGACGTCTTGGCTGTAATTGAACTAAATTGGCAAGAAATTGAAAGCATCGATGCAAAACTAGGTAGACGCTTTCAAAAAGGAGCCCAACTTAGTTGAATTAGGTTTTCAGTCCTCAAACGCCGGCTCCCGTAAAAATCTGATGACCTGATTTAATACTTATGTGACATTCCGTGATTCTTTCGGGCCATACGTTTGCTAATCTTATCTCTCTTCAAGAAAATGTGGCACTAACACATGTTCATTGGCGAAATTGAAGAACTTATGAAGGTTGATTGACGAAACGATGACACATCACGCTAAGCAGGACACTCATGATGCAGCCCACGAAAATAGGGCTGAACTGCGAATTGCCCTTGCGCTTTCGGGCGGTGGGGTGCGCGCATCCGCATTTCACATGGGGGTACTTCGATTCCTTGCGTTTAAGGGACTCATAAACAACGTCAAGTTTCTGTCAACTGTATCCGGTGGCAGCTTGGTCGTTGGCCTGTTAATGCAAAAGAATCAGAGAGGTTGGCCACAAGACCTCACCTCTTTTACTAAGGCGAGTCATAAAGTAGAGGGGGTATTGACCGGCAAGAGCCTCCAGCTGAGCGCAATTCTCAGGATGCTGAATCCAATCAATTGGCGACACATATTTTCTCGTGCAAATGTGGTGGCCGATTCCCTCGAAAGCCTTTGGGGCATCGAAGGAACATTGGGTACATTGCCTACACTCCCGGTCTGGGAAATTAACGGCACAACCATGGAAACTGGGCGTAGATGGCGATTTATCTCTGGCCCGGGCGCGTTGATGGGCGACGGCGTCACTGGGAACTGGCGGGCAAGAAACTTCAGGCTCGCGGAAGCTATGGCTGCGTCCGCTGCGTTCCCTGGTGGCGTGACTCCTCTAAGAGTTTTCGCGGATCCGAAAGATGCAACACTCCGCTATCCGGATTCAATGAATGAAGTATTGCGTGCCAGTGGAAGGAACTCTTGGCATGTGGCGGATGGCGGCGTCTATGACAATTTAGGGCTCGAGCCGTTGTTCGACGCATCCACGCGAAAGCTTCGGCATACTTGCGGTTGCAATTTCATCATGGTTTGCGACGCAGGTTCGCCGCTGAAATACCAGAATTGGGGGTTGTGGGCACAAGGTTTCGGCTTTGGAACCCGTACGATCAACGTGATGCACGCCCAGGGCCGTAACATGCGAACACGTTCGTTTGTCGGTGCGATTGTCGCCAATACCATAAACGGCCTATTTCTAAATATTGCGCGATCTCGCGAGGAAACTCTTCGTGAATTTCGTAGGCAGGGCAACAATTCCGGAACGTTAATTGCTTTGCAACGAGGGTGCACGCAAGCGGAAGTGAACAGCGCCGCGCTATTTCCAACCACTTTAAAGCAACTGACAAAATCCGAATACAAGCTTCTTGAACAACATGGTTTTGAAACGGCGGAGACGCAGTGGGTTCTGTACGGACAACGTCAAATATTGCCTAACTGTTCCGAACCGAGCGAGCCTTGTACAGACGTTCCGTCGGGAAAAGATGAGGGATCGGCAACTTCCACTCTAGTTGCGGGGGCATGTTCTACATAACGAAAAGGACTCGGTGCGTGTCAAGAGTTCCATTAAAGGGAGCAGCGAAAATGTTTCAAAATGATCGGCAAAAATTCGGAAATCCGTTCTTTCTCCCTCCCGCCATCCGGGCGCTCGAAGGTGAAGGAGAAGAGGGCAGGGTCTATGGAGCGTTTGAGGTTCCTTCGCTTTCTGAGGAAGGGATGCAGGTCGATCCTGATGACATTGCAGAGTCCGCGACGTTCGAATGTGTCGACATGAGCTGGTTTCATCGAAATCAGCGTCCAGAGGTTGAATGGTTGGATGTCTTCAGAGACGCACCGCTTTCGATTCTCCAGTTGGATTCATTCCCCATGCCTCCATTACCTCCACAGAGCGTCCCAGGAGACATAGTATGGTTCGAATTTGGTTATTCGCCTGCTGGCGTAGGAGAATCAAATGGCCGGATCTATAAGAACCTCTTTTCGGAGGGAACGTCGGTGCGAATTAACTACTATGAGCCCCGTGAGCCAGCTCAGTTTCCAGGTAACGGCCCATTTGGATTGAAAGGATGGCTCGATACTTCGTACGTAAGCCACTGGGGTTCTGTTCCTCGGGGCCCAGGCCCGCGCCTACAAAAGTTCCTAGCGGAGGCACATGAGAGCGCCGGTGTTGCCGTTTATGATGTAGGTCAGGGAAGTTGTCAGGCGCTGATCGACAAAAAGCTACACATTCCACTCATATACGTAGACTTTGGCGGTGGAGTTAAAGGAAATTCGAAGACATTTCCCGAAGCGCTGCGAGGCTTTTGCTTGACGTACGAACCGCCCGTCGTCCTAACACATTGGGATTACGATCACTGGTCATCAGCATTACGTTTTCCGCGTGCGCTAAACACCGAGTGGTTCGCTCCGATGCCCCCTGGTATGCCGATTCAAAGGGCCTTTGCTGCCGAGCTTCATATTCGACATAACCTTTATCTATGGCCGGAGGGTTCTGTTCCACTAATCCGGGGAAAGAACGTTTTGCTCGAGCGTTGTACAGGGACGGGTACGAATGATTCTGGTATCGCCGCAACCTTTTATGCAACTAAGCTGCGTCGTCGAAATTGCCTTATTCCCGGCGATGCGGACTATCGGTACATTCCATCAGTTATAGCCAAAGAGCGCTTCAATTCGCTATGTTTGACACATCATGGTGGACGTCTACATTCCAAGTACTACCCGATTCCCAAGCGGGGCGCCACTTCCGCAAATTCTTCTGGCCCAAGAAATTCATACAAACACCCGCTATTCAATTCCCTGACGAAACATTTTGATTCTGGTTGGGGGGCCCCCGCACAAACAGGGTTCTCGGGGCAACGTCCTTGCCATGTATTGCTCCCATGGGGGAAACAGTCTCTTCTGTTCCAAGGAGGGTGTCATGGAGGCGAGTGTTCCGTCGCGCCGACCAAAATGGCTCCGACTTCAACGAACGCGATAAAATGGGCGATACCCCTGGATGAGAAGTCTCCTAAGATAATAGAGACTGACATGATGTGGCTCACACATGCCATCCCGTAGTCAATTTTGCAAGTCTAGCTCAAGACGAATGCGCGGATCAGGAAATGTAAATGTCATGATCTGCCTTTAAAGTCATTTCAATAACAGGCTAAATTGAACGGTACGGCGCACCAAGACGCTTTGCCCGAATATTGTCAGAGTGCTGACTGAGCTTGTCGTATTTTTTGGGTATGAAAGCCTCCGCTTTATGTACCGCCGTAGTCCCAGTCATGGTATCGATCCAGGTTACATGCGAGGTTCCGTTGTCAGACCAGACAATTACGTCGCCACGCACGGTCGTCGCGACATCAATGCTCTTACGATCAAGGAGCGAGCGAATGGTCGGAGCCGGATGGCCATGCTGGTTGCTATTGTTCGCAGCGCAGACCGCCAATTTTGGCGAGATCTCGTCAAGGAAGTCGCTGGTCATGAAGCCGTTATCTGCGCCATGATGCGGCAAGATCAATACATCCACTTCGCTACATGCGAGGCCACACGCCTTGATTCTCGCCGCAATTTCAGTCGACTCGACATCTCCCAAGCTTAGAACATTAAAGCAACCGGTGCGATAGAGCTTAACAGTCGAATTGTCATTTGGCTTGTCGACGATCGTTTTGGGATGATAAACGATGTCCTTGTAACCATAACCAGAAGCGCGGTCCAGTGAATTGATGTATTCCGGAGTCACGGCGATTCCCTTCCGCTCTCGGGCTGCCTGACAGTATTCCACAATGCGCGCCCTGCAAGCCCTTCCAGTATCTGTGCTGGGCAAGTAGCCAGGATATTCGATTCGACCGGGCTGCCAAGTGTCTAGAATAAAGTTCAGCTCAGATCGATTGCAATGGTCCCGGTCCCAACTGGTGATGTGAAGCACATCAACGCGCCGCCGATTACACTTTGCCAGTTCGGCTTGAACATTGGGACGGCTGACATCAGTGACCCTGGATTCAAGTAGAGTAAAGGTTGTTCCGTCAAAGTAGGAAAACGAAGCGCCGGCATTCCCGAGCTGATAAGCCCGAAAACGAGTTGGAATTCGCTGTAAACCCGGGAGCAATGCTTTTACGGATTTAGTGATGCCACCAATTGTAAGTTCACTCAGCTTCATTGCTATTTCCTTGGTTTAGTGTTTCAGGAAACGGGATTATCTGTCACAGCGAGGACCGCCTTGGGGCAGCCAAGTGCTCGAAATATCGGCGTTTGTCGTGAGCATCTTGTTGCAATATATGCCATGCTATTGTGCGCTCAGCAATACTGAAAGTCAAAATATATATCTGAACTAATCTTTACATCGGGAAAGTACTGAATTCAACAAGTCAGATACTGTTTTCTGAAAATGAATGCTGCGCAAGGCCAGCGTGATCTAAAGAAGCTAGAGCATCGTTTAGGGCGCTGCAGCCACGCAGCTCATTGGCGTGACGGTAGAGGTCGTCCAAATAGGGCAGCTTTTTGAGAAGCGTCGGGTGTTCTAATGCGCCAGCTGTCATTGCCGACCAAACTGCAACCCGATATCCGGGAATGCCATAAGCGGTTACAAGCACTGCGCCGGTCAATCCAGGAGGAACTTGGGAATTGTCCAGCTGAATAAACATGGGCGTCTTTCACTGAACGCAACAACCAACCATGCCATTTACTGAGAAGAAAAGGTCGTAAAATGCCAATCAACGCAACGCTCCGCAAACTGCCGTTAATTCGCATAATCTATATTATGTCAAATCAAGGATTGGTCATAATGCCCTGTTCAGCCCGCAGCGCGCGTAAAAAGTACAGTCGATTTCATATTACAATGATTGACGAAATCAGCTGGACGCCAATATGCGCAAGGCCGACCTTTTGTCCTGTCTCGCAATGCTGCTGGCAATTGACTATGCCAATTGCGCCTGCATGCCAGTGCGATTGGGCTATGTGAACCAGCACCGGCCGCCCTATTTTCTCGGCGTCGGCAGCGTTGAAGCATCGGCTCCCGGGGCCGCGGTGGAACTGATACGGGATGTCGCTGCCGTTGCGGGTTGCCAGGTCGTTTCGGTAAGGTTTCCTCCATTACGGCTGCGTCAGGCGCTCGATAAAGACGAAATCGACGCGATGCTGATGGATGCAAGCGACACTGACCTCGGCACTTATGCGCTGCCCCAATCCCGCAACGGAAAATTGGATGTCGAACGCGCCGTACGCATGTACACCGTTGTTTTCGTCAGGGCTGGCGACAGGATTCCTCTGGATACGGACCCGCGCACGTACTTTTTGACTCGCCGGCTTGGCATGAACAATGGCGCTACGCTCGCCGCGCAATTGAGGTCGCGCGGCTTTGTCATCGATGACGGCGCACAGGATGGCGCGAGGAACCTGGAAAAGCTGGTGCGCGGCAGGATCGACGGCTACGCAGCGACACTGGTCTCGCCGACCCACATGGACGCCCTCATCGCTGCCACCTATGGAATGCAGCTGGTGCGGCTTGAGACTCCGCTACACATCCACAATTTCTGGCTCGGCTTCAGCAAGCGCTATTACG
>Ga0102588_1002355_pt1 | contig 10991 bp, 12 predicted proteins | sample AraplaMF_Col_mMS_FD_76854 | JGI IMG/M metagenome (GOLD analysis project Ga0102588, IMG submission 76854) | Arabidopsis root microbial communities from the University of North Carolina, USA - plate scrape MF_Col_mMS (SPADES assembly) (version 2) | ecosystem: Host-associated > Plants > Roots >...
AGGTCAGCACGCGGGCGCGCGACAGAAGGGCGGCGTTGAGCTCGAATGACGGGTTTTCCGTCGTCGCGCCGACGAGGATGACAGTGCCATCCTCCATGACCGGCAGGAAACTGTCCTGCTGGGCGCGGTTAAAGCGATGGATCTCATCGACGAAGAGCAGCGTCTGGCGACCGTCCATGCGGCGCATGCGGGCGGCCTCGAAGACTTTCTTCAGGTCGGCAACGCCGGAGAAGATCGCCGAGATCTGTTCGAAGGCCAGCCCCGCCTCGCCCGATAGCAGCCGCGCGACCGTCGTCTTGCCGGTGCCCGGTGGCCCCCAGAAGATCATGGAGCCGAGCGAGCCACTCTCGATCATGCGGCGCAGAACGCCATCCTCACCGGTCAGATGTTCCTGACCGGTGACTTCGCCAAGTGTCTTCGGCCGCAGGCGATCGGCAAGCGGCCGCCGGCTGGCGACCTCTTCCGGAACTCGCGGCGCGAAGAGATCATCACTCATCGGAAGAACTGCCTGATACGCTGACCATCGCGCTCGATCTCGACCCGCCAGAGGCTGGGATCGGAATCGGCGATCTCCTGCAGGTCACGGCTGGTTTTCACTTCAGCCCCATTAATGGAAACGATGATGTCCTTCGGCTCGAAGCCGAGCCGGGAAGCAGGAGACCCGCCCTCGACGTCGGAGATAACCACACCCGTCGAATCGAGCGGCATCCTCAGCTCATCGGCGACACGCGGCGAAAGGTTTTCCACGACCGCACCGGTAAAGGGCGTGCGTCCGCCGATCGTGCGCTGATCGCGAGGCTGGGTTTCCGGCGCGCGGGCAAGGGCAAGCGTTACCTGCTGCTCGCGCCCGTTCTCCATGACCGTCAGGTTGACCGACTTGCCGAGGCCAGCCGTCGTCAATCGATAAAGAAGCGCATCGGGATGTTCGACGGAGACGCCATCGACGGCGGTGATGACCTCACCCGTTTTGAGGCCGGCCTTGGCTGCCGGGCTATCCGCCGTGACCTTGGCGATCAGCGCACCGCGCGCCTTGTCGAGGCCGAGTGCATCGGCGACCTCAGAGGTCACCGGATCGAAACTCGCACCGATATAGGGCCGCTCGAAGGATTTGACGCCGGAATCGGCCGAGGCGAGGAAGACCTTGACGAGATTGGCGGGAATGGCAAAGCCGATACCGTTCGACCCGCCGCCGCGCGAGAAGATCGCCGTATTGATACCGATCAGCTCGCCCTTCATGTTCATCAGCGCGCCGCCGGAATTGCCGGGATTGATCGACGCGTCCGTCTGGATGAAGAAGCCGAATTCGTTCTTGACCACCTGGTTACGGGCAAGTGCCGAAACGATGCCGCTGGTGACGGTCTGGCCGACGCCGAAGGGATTGCCGATCGCCAGCACAAGGTCACCGACTTCCACTCCATCGGAATTGCCGATCGGCAGTGTCGGGAAATCAGCCTTGCTGTCGATCTTAAGCACGGCGAGATCGACGCGGTCGTCACGCAGAACCACCTTGCAGGGGAACTCGCGACCGTCCGACAGCGCCACCTTGATATCATCTGCACCCTCGACGACATGATTATTGGTCACGACGGTGCCGTTCGCCTCGACGATGACACCGGAGCCGAGCGAAGACTGCTTTTCGGAGCGGTTTGGCATCTGCTGGCCGAAGAACTGCTCGAAAAAGGGATCGCCGGCAAAGGGCGACTGCCGCTGAATGGTCTTTTCAGCATAGACGTTCACGACGGCGCCCGAGGTCTGCTTGACCAGAGGTGCGAAAGAAAGCTGCATCTGCATCTGACTTTCCGGCACGATCTTGGTCTGCGCCTGAGCGTAGGCGGGCAGCAGGAGCGTCAGTGCCAGAAGCGAAACGGAGGCGTGCTTGAACAGGCCTTGCATGGGAATCCTTTTGAAATGCTCTCACGAAAAATGTTGTAGCGCCCGACGCTAGAAAGGAAAGAGGGCGGAAGCATGGAAGACAAAGGCACCGCGGATTTGGCAATTTGAATCAGCAAAATCAAGCAGGTTACCGATATCTAAGCTCAAAAGCAGGACACGGTCACCGAGCAGAGACATCATCTTGAAAGCGGCCCGGCGGGTTTGATCCTTGCCATAAAACGGAGCTGCGTCATCTTTGCCGAGAGGCCGAAACAGAGTGCCCCTGCTGGAGAGATCATGAAGACCACCATCCTATCCGCCGCCATCTGCGCCACATTATTCGCTCTTGCACCGAATGGCGCACAGGCGGCGAGCTTCAATTGCGATGCAAAGGAGCTGCAGCCGGATGAAAAGGTGATCTGTGAGAACCGACCGCTCAACGATGCCGATGTGAAGATGGTGACGACCTTCGAGCTGCTGTCCGGCCTGCTCGCCATGGGTGCGCGCGGCACGCTGCAGGACGAGCAGGCCGCGTGGCTGAAGAAGCGGCAGGCCTGTGGCACGGATGCCGCCTGCATTGGTGCTGCCTATCAGGAACGGTTGAAGCAGCTCGGTGAGACCTACAAGAACATCAATCGTCCGCTCTGAGGACGTTCAGTCCTGATCTCCCCGGCCCTGGAAATCGGCAATCATCTCGTTGATGAGGCTGGCGGCCTGGCGCAGCCGTTCTTCGCCATAGATGGCACCGTGTTCGTTTGCCCAGACCGCCTGGCGGGCGGAGATGTCGGCAAGCGCTTTCTTCCCCGCCTCGGTCAGTTCCATCAGCTTGGCACGCTGGTGGACCGGGTTGGCGCGGTAGGCAATCAGCCCCTCGCCTTCAAGAAGATCGGCGATGCGCTGTACGCCTTGGCGCGTAAGACCGAGCGCACGCGCTGCATCGGCAACCGACATCGGCGCGTGGTCGGCCGCAGCAAGCACCTGCCAGCGCGCGCTGGTCTGCCCGGCAGGTCTGGCAAGCGCATCGCCTTCAGCCTGCAAGTGGGAGGAAAGGCGGATCACCGCAATGGAGAGGGCGGCAAAGGCATCGCCGTCAGGCATACGTTTTCTTGTCATCTTGACAACATATTGTCATGCGTTGATAATGACAATATGTTGTCATATGATGCAGTAACACGCAAGGAGGAGCACATGAAGAAGACCTATCACGGAAGCTGCCATTGCGGCCGGATCCGCTACGAGGCCGATATCGACCTTCAGGCAGGGACGGGAAAGTGCAATTGCTCGATCTGCTGGAAGCTCCGCTACTGGGGCACCAACATCAAGCCACAGGATTTCCGCCTGTTGTGCGAAGAGACAGGCATCAGCGACTATCAGTTCGGAACCTTCTCGGGCCATCATCGCTTCTGCGCCAATTGCGGAGTGCCAGCGTATGGCGACGGTTACATCGAGGCAATGGGCGGCGCCTATGTCTCGATCAATCTCGCCTGCCTTGACGATCTCGATCCCGCCGAGCTTGCGGAGGCACCGGTGCAGTATTTCGATGGCAGGAATAACAGCTGGTGGACCGTGCCGGCGGAGACGAGACATCTCTGAAAATGAAAGAGCAGCTGACTCTTAATCAGCTGCTCCAACTAATCTGCAACAAAGTCGGCTTATCGCGCGTTGAGATCGCGCACCGCGCCGCGGTCGGCGCTGGTTGCGAAGGCAGCATAGGCCTTGAGCGCAGTCGAGACGTTGCGCTTGCGCGGCTCGGCCGGATGCCAGCCCTTCTGATCCTGCTCGGCGCGGCGGGTGGCAAGCTCCGCATCGCTGACACGCAGGCTGATCGTACGGTTCGGGATATCGATGTCGATCATGTCGCCCTGGCGCACGAGACCGATCGTGCCGCCATTGGCAGCTTCCGGCGAGGCATGGCCAATCGAGAGACCGGAGGTGCCGCCCGAGAAGCGGCCGTCGGTGATGAGCGCACAAGCCTTGCCGAGGCCTTTCGACTTCAGATAGCTCGTCGGATAGAGCATTTCCTGCATGCCAGGGCCGCCCTTCGGGCCTTCGTAGCGGATGACGACGACATCGCCGGCAACGACTTCATTGCCGAGGATGCCCTTGACGGCCGCGTCCTGGCTTTCAAAGACCTTGGCCGGGCCAGAGAACTTCAGGATCGATTCATCGACGCCAGCCGTCTTCACGATGCAGCCGTCGACCGCCAGATTGCCCTTGAGAACGGCAAGGCCGCCATCCCTGGAGAATGGATGCTCGACGGAGCGGATAACGCCGCCGACACGGTCGGTATCGAGCTCATCCCAGCGGGCTTCCTGGCTGAAGGCGACCTGGGTCGGGATGCCACCGGGAGCCGCGCGATAGAACTTGCGGACCGTCTCGCTGTTGGTGCGGGTGATGTCCCAACGGTCGATCGCGTCACCCAGCGTTTCGGCATGAACCGTCGGACAGTCGCGGTTGAGCAGGCCGCCCTTATCGAGTTCGCCGAGGATCGACATGATGCCGCCGGCGCGATGGACGTCTTCCATGTGCACGTCGGACTTGGCCGGCGCGACCTTGGAGAGGCAGGGAACGCGGCGCGACAGCGCGTCGATGTCGGCCATGGTGAAATCCACCTCGCCCTCATGCGCAGCCGCCAGAATGTGCAGAACGGTGTTGGTAGAGCCGCCCATGGCGATATCGAGCGCCATGGCGTTCTCGAAAGCCTGTTTCGAGGCGATCGTGCGCGGCAGGACCTTCTCATCCTCCTGGTCGTAATAACGGCGAGCGAGATCGACGATCAGGTGGCCGGCTTCGACGAAGAGACGCTTGCGATCGGCGTGCGTTGCAAGCGTCGAGCCGTTGCCTGGCAGCGACAAGCCGAGGGCTTCCGTCAGGCAGTTCATGGAGTTTGCGGTAAACATGCCTGAGCATGAGCCGCAGGTCGGACAGGCAGAGCGCTCGATGACCTTGACGTCCTCGTCGGAGATCTTGTCATCGGCAGCGGCGACCATGGCGTCGACGAGGTCGAGCGCATGCGTCTTGCCATGCAGGACGACCTTGCCGGCTTCCATCGGGCCGCCGGAGACGAAAATAGTGGGTATGTTGAGGCGCAGCGAGGCCATCAGCATGCCGGGAGTGATCTTGTCGCAGTTGGAGATGCAGACCATGGCGTCGGCACAGTGGGCATTGACCATATATTCGACGCTGTCGGCGATCAGCTCGCGCGAGGGCAGCGAATAGAGCATGCCGTCATGGCCCATGGCGATGCCGTCATCGACGGCGATCGTGTTGAACTCCTTGGCAACGCCGCCGGCCGCTTCGATTTCACGGGCGACGAGCTGGCCGAGATCCTTGAGGTGGACGTGGCCGGGCACGAACTGGGTGAAGGAGTTGACCACGGCGATGATCGGCTTGCCGAAATCCGAATCCTTCATACCCGTGGCGCGCCAAAGGCCGCGCGCGCCCGCCATGTTGCGGCCGTGGGTCGTGGTTCTGGAACGGTAAGCTGGCATCGGTGTCTTCCTCAATATCCAGGAAATGTCTGGCGATGCGGGGCGGCAAAAGGATTTGCGGAGGCCGGGCAGTCGCTGCTTTTTGGAATTGTCCTAATCCAATCGGCCCTAGCTGTCACTACCGGGAACGCCCAAAGCGGTACGGGTAGCACCATCGGGCATATACGGACGCAAGCTCTCTTTTGTTACGGCCTATTCCATCACGGACGAACACAAAAAATTGGCTTTTCGTCGCTAGGATTCAAGGCATACACACTGATCCAAAGCGCGCAATTTGCGTTTAAAGATTCACGCGGGCTGCCCCGCCCAAGAGGAATTCGATATGCCAACCTATCGTCCGCCCAAGGTCCCTTCTTCCGAGATCACGCCGCGCGAGGTTTATATGAAGCGCCGGGAGTTTCTTGGCGCCGCGACGCTCAGCGCCATGGCGCTCTACGGCGCTGGCAAGGCGAGCGCTGCGGCGCTTACGACCGTCAAGAGCAAGTATACTGTCGATGAGAAGCTGACACCGATCAAGGATGTCACCACCTACAACAACTTCTATGAATTCGGCCTCGACAAGGGCGATCCGGCAGCCCTTTCCGACAAGTTCAAGCCGTTGCCCTGGACGATCAAGGTCGACGGCCTCGTCAATAAGCCGGGCACCTTCGATATCGAAGCGCTGATGAAGGAATTCCCGATCGAGGAACGCGTCTACCGCATGCGCTGCGTAGAGGCCTGGTCGATGGTCATTCCGTGGAACGGCTTCCCGCTTGCTTCGCTTCTCGACAAGGTGGAACCGCAGGGCAGCGCCAAATATGTCGCCTTCGAGACCGTTGTGCGGCCGGAGGAGATGCCCGGTCAGGCCGGCTTCTTCCAGTCGCTCGACTGGCCCTATGTGGAGGGTCTGCGCATGGACGAAGCCCGACACCCGCTGACGCTGCTTGCCGTCGGGCTCTATGGCGAAACGCTGCCGAACCAGAATGGCGCGCCGGTGCGCCTCATCGTTCCCTGGAAATACGGTTTCAAGGGCATCAAGTCGATCGTGCGCATCACGCTCACCGACCAGCAGCCGAAGAATACCTGGCAAATTACCAACCCGCAGGAATACGGCTTCTATGCCAACGTCAATCCGGCCGTCGATCATCCGCGCTGGAGCCAGGCGACGGAGCGGCGCATCGGCGAAAGCGGCTTCTTCGGCGCCAGCCGCCATCCCACCCTGCCCTTCAACGGCTATGCCGACGAAGTCGCCAGTCTCTACGACGGCATGGACCTCCGGGTGAATTTCTGATGGCAGCGTTTTCGCTCGCCATTCCGAAGCGCTTGCAGCCGGCATCCGTCTGGCTGCTCTACGTTGTGGGGCTCCTGCCCGCGGCCTGGAACTTCTATCTCGGCGCAACGGACCAGCTCGGCGCCGATCCGGTGAAGACCTTCGAACTCTTCCTCGGCATCTGGACCATCCGCTTCCTGATCCTGACGCTTGCGGTTACCCCTGCCCGCGATCTTCTCGGCTGGAATTACCTGCGCTACCGCCGGGCACTCGGCCTTCTGACGTTTTACTACGCTTTGATGCATTTCACCGTCTACATGGTGCTCGATCAGGCGCTGGACGTCGCTGCCGTCATCGATGACGTCGTGAAGCGACCCTTCATCATGTTCGGCATGGGTGCACTGGCGATGCTCGTTCCACTCGCGGTCACATCCAATAATTTCTCGATCCGCAGGCTGGGCAAGAACTGGATCTGGCTCCATCGCCTCATCTACATCATTGCCGCATCGGCAGCACTGCACTTTGCTCTGTCGACGAAGATCCTGGACCTCGAGCAATATATCTATGTCGGGCTGATCATCGCGCTGATCCTCTACCGCTCCTACAAGCCCATCGGGCGGAGCCGAAAGAAGGGTCAAGGACGAGCACGTGGACGAACCGTGGCATCATCAGCGTCATAGAGGTCCCCGTTACGGCTCGGAAGACAACCGCCTGCGTGCGGGATCAAGCGCATAGGCCGCAGCTATCCCGATAGCATAGGCCACGATATTCCAGAGCGAGAAGACTCTCCCAAGCAGCAAGGCGCCGGCGGTCGTCAATCGAAACGCATCGAGCCAGGGCGTGTGATGGAGCCGGAACAACTCGACGCTTATCGCAACGCATAGCGCCATAAGAGCAATTCCTGCGGGGCGAATGCTCCCAAAGAGGCCTGCGATGATAAATGCAAGCAGGACATAAACCATCGATCCCCAGAGCAGTGAGCCACCGTATTTGACGATGAAGAAGGGAAGATCGGCCGCATAACCGAATCGCCGGAGTGTCAAACCGGAAATGACGATGAGCAGCAGGGCTGCGAGGCGCTGGGCATGGATGCGCCGAATAATCTTGTGTGAATTCAAAAAGGCCACCACAATCCTAACCGATTTCCGCTGCCTAATTTCCAATCATCAAGATATCAAGCTGTCGCCGTCACTCGATAGCTTCGCACTGTTTCAAAACAGAGGTTGCTCGCCAGCATATGCCAAAAGTCGCAGCACTCCCGGAATTACTTCCTCTTTTGGACAAGCATGTGATCGACCGGCCGGCCGATCTTCAACGCAATGGCATCGAACGCTTCATCGTCGAATTCTTCTATTTTGCCGTCAAGGAGGTCCGAGCCTGCCTCTTCGCAGGCCTGTTTTTTTTGTCGGTCTTCCTGGTCCCGCATGCAGGCATCATCGGTATTCCGCGTTATGATCTGCTGCTGATTATCGCTCTTGCGATCCAGCCTTGGATGGTCTGGGCAAAGCTCGAAACCATCGACGAATTGAAGGCGATCTCGGTCTTTCATCTGATTGGTTTTGCACTGGAGGTCTTCAAGACTTCAGGCAGCACCCCATCATGGAGCTATCCGGATTTCGCCTATACCAAACTGTTTGGCGTCCCGCTCTTTTCCGGCTTCATGTATGCGGCTGTCGGCAGCTACGTCATTCAGGCTTGGCGCCTTTTTGATCTGCGCGTGAGACATCATCCGCCCTACTGGATGGCCGGGCTCATGGCATTGGCGATCTACGCCAACTTCTTCACCCATCACTATATCGGCGACTACCGTTGGTACATCGCCGCCTGCACGCTCGGTCTTTATGCGCGCACCACCGTCATCTTCAGGCCCTATGATCAGGACCGCAAGATGCCCCTGCTTCTCGCCTTCGTCCTGATCGGCTTCTTCATCTGGCTTGCGGAAAACATCAGCACCTTCTTCGGCGTGTGGCGCTATCCGAACCAGATCGGCGCGTGGTCCACCGTGCATATCGGCAAATGGAGTTCGTGGTGCCTGCTGGTGATTATGACCTTCACGATCGTCGCAAATCTCAAGCACATCAAACACAAAATCCACGTGCCCGAATGATTCCCGAAAACAGTCAGAGAACCAGGGCAAGGAGCGGGAATCTTGATTGATCATATCACCGTCGCCGTGAGCGATCTCACAAAGAGCAGGCTCTTTTATGAAAGAGCTTTCGCACCCTTGGGATATACATTGTCCTTCGGGAAGAAGAAGGTGTTCTGGGCCTTCGATATCGGCAATGGCTCCCTGTTCGAAACCCAGCAGGCCGATAGCACCCCGCCCCTGACACGCGTCCACGTCGCTTTTCGAGCCAGGAACAGGGCGGAAGTCGATGCGTTCTATCAAGGCGCTCTAGCAGCCGGCGCGCAGGATAATGGCGCACCCGGCCCGCGCCCGGACTACACGCTCGATTATTATGCCTGCTTTATTCTCGATCCCGACGGCTACAACATCGAAGCCATGATCAATCAGCCGCTTGAGAAGGCTTGACCAGAAGCGGCCTCCAACCAAACGCACAAACGAAAAAGCCGGGCGTAAGGCCCGGCTTTTCTGCTTTCCGAAACCGGAAAATCTCAGGCAGCGACAGACTGCTCTTCAGCAGCGACGCGGGCCTTGTCGGCTGCGCCCTTTGCATAGGTGTCGCGGTCAACGAATTCGATGACGGCGAGAGCGGCGTTGTCGCCCTGGCGGAAGCCAGCCTTCATGATACGCAGGTAACCGCCGTTGCGGGTTGCGTAGCGCGAGGCGATCGTGTCGAAGAGCTTCGAAACGACAGCGGCGTCCTTGATCTGCGAGATCGCCTGACGACGAGCGTGCAGGTCGCCGCGCTTGCCGAGGGTGACGAGCTTTTCGACGATCGGACGAATTTCCTTGGCCTTCGGAAGGGTCGTTACGATCTGCTCGTGGGTGATGAGCGAAGCCGCCATGTTGGCGAACATCGCCTTGCGGTGGCTTGCAGTTCTATTCAGCTTGCGGCCGGCTTTACCATGGCGCATTGCTATTCTCCTTTAATGCAGTGCCCTTACTTCGTTACCGGGCCTGCCGTTTCCTGGCACATGCAGGCGATAGGCCTGCTGTTTGACGGGGAAAGGCAGCCGTGAAGAGCCTGCCTTTTTGGTTCTTAATATTGATCTTCGTAGCGCTTGGCGAGATCTTCTATGTTCTCGGGCGGCCATGCCGGCACTTCCATGCCGAGGTGCAGGCCCATGGAAGCGAGAACTTCCTTGATTTCGTTCAGCGACTTGCGACCAAAGTTCGGGGTGCGGAGCATTTCTGCTTCGGTCTTCTGAATGAGGTCGCCGATGTAGACGATGTTGTCGTTCTTCAGGCAGTTTGCCGAACGAACGGACAGTTCGAGCTCGTCCACCTTCTTGAGGAGAGCCGGGTTGAAGGCCAGTTCGGTGACGGCTTCTTCTTCGGCTTCCTTCTGCGGTTCGTCGAAGTTGACGAAGACGCCAAGCTGGTCCTGCAGGATGCGAGCCGCGAAAGCGACGGCATCTTCGCCGGAGACAGAGCCATCGGTTTCGATGGTCATGGTCAGCTTGTCGTAGTCGAGAACCTGTCCTTCGCGGGTATTTTCAACCTTGTAGGACACCTTCTTGACCGGCGAATAAAGGCTGTCGACCGGGATGAGACCGATCGGAGCATCTTCCGCACGATTGCGCTCGGCCGGGACATAGCCCTTGCCGTTGTTGACGGTGAACTCCATGCGGATTTCGGCGCCCTCGTCGAGCGTGCAGATGACATGCTCGGGGTTGAGGATTTCGATATCGCCGACCGTCTGGATGTCGCCAGCGGTTACAACACCCGGCCCCTGCTTGCGCACGACCATGCGCTTGGCATCGTCGCCATCCATCTTGATGGCGATTTCCTTGATGTTGAGCACGATGTCCGTAACGTCCTCGCGAACGCCCGGGATCGAGGAGAATTCATGCAGCACGCCGTCGATCTGCACGGCCGTAACAGCGGCACCGCGCAGAGAGGAGAGCAGAACGCGACGCAGTGCGTTGCCGAGGGTGAGGCCGAAACCGCGCTCAAGCGGCTCTGCAACGAGAGTCGCCTTGATGCGCGAGCTCGAAGAGAACTCCACCTTGTTCGGCTTGATCAGTTCCTGCCAGTTCTTCTGAATCATAATTTTGCCTTCCGTTCGTTGCCACCATCCAATCGTGGCAACCGAGCTTGAAAACCACCGGGAGCGCTGAGGCGCTAACCGGTGACGATAGCGATGATCAGACGCGGCGCTTCTTGCGCGGACGGCAGCCATTGTGCGGGATCGGGGTCACGTCGCGGATGGACGTGATCATGAAACCGGCAGCCTGGAGCGCGCGCAGAGCCG
>Ga0102588_1002385_pt1 | contig 10855 bp, 12 predicted proteins | sample AraplaMF_Col_mMS_FD_76854 | JGI IMG/M metagenome (GOLD analysis project Ga0102588, IMG submission 76854) | Arabidopsis root microbial communities from the University of North Carolina, USA - plate scrape MF_Col_mMS (SPADES assembly) (version 2) | ecosystem: Host-associated > Plants > Roots >...
AAACCTGACGATCTGAACTTGCATTGGTTTGGGCTATCGGACGGTTCGTACTGGATCAACGCAGGAGAGGCAAAGCTGTTCGAGTACAGCGACGCGGCGCGGGCGCAAGGTATACCGCGATTCTGTGACTACCAAGTCGTGCGTCTTCACGAAGATTTGCGTGATCTCGCGCCACTCGCCCTTGAAGAAGTGCCAAGTGAACTGCGCGCATTTGTCGCCCTTGGCGTAAATCCTTGGCCCGCGTGGCGGGATCTCCCGGAGTCACTAGTTGCCGACGACGAGCACGCCGATCTAATCGACGTGGGCGCTACCTGGCTGGGTCAGCGAACTCTAGACTCTTTGTATCTCTCACCGCCGACAAACATCAGTATGTGGTCCGACTCGGAGCACGTTCACATTCAGTGGGATAACCGAGATCGGCGGTTGAATGGCGAGCCGGTATGGTCTGCAACCGCAGGAACCCATATGCTGACGCGTGAGGCATTTGTCGAAGAGGTCCTTTCATTTCACGATCGGTTCATGTCTGCGATGGATAATCGCGTCAAGGAAGTGCTCGCCGGTGGACTTTCGAAGTCAATTCGCGTTGACCTTGGCGGTCTGCTCCGAGAGCAACGTGAACGAACTGCATCAGTTAACCGTGAATCCTTGTTGGCGAGCCCTGGCACTGAATGGGCTCGCGTATCAAAGGCAGTTGCACGGTTGGAGAGACTGCGCAGTGAGGCCTAACAGGTTGTTCGACATGGACGCCCACGGGCGTCCGCGCCTGCGACCCTCCAACTTCGTGTGCGCCAGTCAACTCCGACGTTAGGCAGCTGTGGCAATGTACGTTTTAGTCGTGATGCTGGCTCTGGTCTCGTGCGCTATCGGCTTTGCTGTTGAGATCGCGTGGAGCAACATCAATCACGTAAAGAATGGGCGACTGCCTAATGCCGGAGCTGTACTCTTTCCGAATATTCCCTTTGTCCCCTTGACCTATGTTGCGGTCGCTTGGGTTCTTGACCTGCTCCATCGAGGGCTCGGCCCTAAGGTTGTAGCTGCCTATGCTTGTGCCGCAATTTGTACCCGTGTCTATCTGCTCATCAGGGCGAGAGCCCAGCTTAGGAAGCTCAATGCCGATTCAACTGGTTCAGCCGCCTAACCAGTCGCTCGAGCCGACTCGCGTCGGCAAGCCGCCGCTCGCGCTCGGCTTCAATGTTAGGCACCGCAGTCCCAAACCAGTGGCGCTTGAAGCACAGAAAATCGGAGAACGATAGATATGGGCCTTGCCTTTTTGCCGTGGGAGCGCTTGCCGGCGTATATCCTCGGCCCACTCATCAGCTCGTTTTGCATTGGGTCCCTTTTTTGGGAGCCCAAGCCTTCGCTGGGCGGGTGGCTCTTTGGAATTGGCGGCGCCGTCATTGGGCTTTGGTTGGTGTGGTATCGCTTCAGCACTGGGAAGGAACCGCTCGCATTCGCCCATCCCAAGGAACAACGGGCTGAGGATGGACGGAAACAAAATGAGTAGTCGTGCTGCGCCTAACCCCTCCATGGAGCGGCCGGCTTACCAGCGGGCTTTTGCGGCGCAGCTGGCGGTTTTTACGGCCGCGTCGGCGGACTGATTGACGGGGAACGGCTGCGGGCCGATGCGGGCTTTCCGCGGGGACGCCGGCGTTGAAAAGTCACTCAGCCGTCTCGCCTGAATCCTTGATCACTTTCCCCCAGCGCGCCATTTCCGCCTGAACATAGGCCTTGTGGCCGGCTGCGCCGAGCCTGGCGTCGGTCACGAGGCGCAAGCCCAGCGCTTCCTGGCGCTTGATCAGCTCCGGGTCTTTGAGGGCTTCACGCAGCGCGGCATTGAGCCTGGCCAGAACCTCGGGCGGCGTGCCGTGCGGCGCATACACGCCGTGCCAGACCGTGACGTTGAAGTCCGCGAGGCCGGCCTCGGCCAGTGTGGGCGTTTGCGCAAGCGAGGGCAGGTTCAGGCGCTCCTTGCTGCTGACGCCATACACCTTCACTTTTTTGCCCTCGATTTGCGGCACGGCGTTGGTCGCCTGTTCGCACATCAGGTCTACCTGTCCGCCTATCAAATCCGTCATGGCGGGGGCCGTTCCCTTGTAGGGGACCGCCACCATTTTGGACTTGAGCGCACTTTGCAGCATCAAGCCGCAAAGGTGTGAAGCCGACCCGACACCCGCGTTGGCCAGGTTCACCCGGCCGCCGGAATCCGCCACCCACTTGCGCAGTTCGGCAAGGTTGTTGGCCGCGAGCGTCGTGCGGCCGATCAGCACGGAGGGCGCTTCGTTGACCAGGCCCAGGTACTCGAAGTCCTTGAGGGTGTCATAGGGCAATTTTTTGTACAGGGCCGGCGCGGTTGCAAGGCCGATGTGATGCACCAGCAGCGTATAGCCGTCGGCCTTGGCGCGGGCAACGCGCGCCGCGCCAATGGTTCCGCCGGCGCCGGCGGTGTTGTCGACGATGACGGTCTGGCCCAGCGGCTTGCGCAACGCTTCGGCCAGGTCGCGGGCGATTTTGTCACTGGGCCCACCGGCGGCGAAGGGCACGACCAGGGTCACCGGCTTGTCGGGGTATTGCGCCCAGACCGCCGGCAGGGCTGACAGGCTGAGCAATATCGAAGCAAGAACACGTTTGGACATCGACCTATTGTTTTTCATGCCTTGTCTCCTTTTGTAGTCATTCACCGCCGACCGCTATCCGCCAATCGCCAATCGTTGGCCGCCCACAGAATCAGGCGGAGAGGGCTTGCATCTGCGCGTAAAGGTCCGCCTTGCCTTCAAAGCCAATACCGGGGAGTTCAGGCAAGCTTACATGGCCGTCGATCACCTTGACGCCATCGGGGAAACCGCCGTACGGCTGGAACAGGTCGGGATAGCTTTCGTTTCCGCCAAGGCCGAGGCCGGCTGCGATGTTGAGAGACATCTGGTGCCCGCCGTGGGGAATGCAACGCGCGGGCGACCACCCGAACTGCTTGAGCACGTCCAGCGTGCGCAGGTATTCAACCAGGCCATAGGACAGCGCGCAGTCGAATTGCAGCCAGTCGCGATCGGGGCGCATGCCGCCATAACGCAGGAGGTTGCGGGCGTCCTGGTGCGAGAACAGGTTCTCGCCGGTGGCCATGGGGCCGGGATAGAACTCTGAAATCGCGGCCTGCAGGGCATAGTCGAGCGGGTCGCCGATCTCTTCGTACCAGAACAGCGGGAATTCGCGCAGCATCTTTGCATAGGCAATGCCGGTTTCCAGGTCGAAGCGGCCGTTGGCATCGACCGCAAGCCGGGCCTCTGAGCCGATCTCTTTCAAGGCCGCCTCGATGCGCGCCCGGTCTTCATCGATGGAAGCGCCGCCGATTTTCATTTTGACCACGTTGTAGCCGCGGTCCAGGTAGCTGCGCATCTCGGCGCAAAGCGCCTCGTTGCCTTTGCCGGGGTAGTAATAGCCGCCGGCAGCGTAGACAAAGACGCGCGGGTTGGCTTCGCGTCCATGGCGCTCGGCCAGCATGCGAAACAGGGGTTTGCCCTCAATCTTGGCGACCGCATCCCATACCGCCATATCGATGGTGCCCACGGCAACAGAGCGCTCGCCGTGGCCACCGGGTTTTTCGTTGCTCATGGCCGCCGCCCAGACCTTGGCGGGGTCGATGTTCGTGCCTTTGGCGTCGATCAGGCTTTCGGGTGCCGCGTCAAGGATGCGGCCGAGGAAGCGCTCGCGGATCAGCCCACCCTGCCCGTAACGGCCATTGGAGTTGAACCCGTAGCCCACCACCGGCTTGCCGTCGCGGACCACGTCGGTGATGACGGCCACCAGGCTCAGCGTCATCTTGCTGAAGTCGATGTAGGCGTTGCGTATGGGTGAGCTGATGGGGAGGGTCTTCTCCCTGATTTCAACGATTCTCATGGCGGTCTCTATGACGGGTTGTGATGATGGTCGTTATGATCGCGAAGGCTGCCGCATTTGACCAATGCTGTTTTTCTTTTCTTCAATGCTTTCAAAGCACCGGGCATGAATTTCTCCTGGCTCGAAGACTTTTCCGCACTGGCTGCAACGGGCAACTTCTCCCGCGCGGCCGAAGAGCGCCACATGACGCAGCCGGCTTTCGGGCGCCGGGTGCGCGCCCTGGAAGAGTGGATAGGCACGGAGCTGTTTGACAGAAGCTCACAGCCGGTCCGGCTGACCGAAGCCGGCCGGTGGTTCCAGGGCATTGCCAATGACTTGACGGCCCAGGTGGCCCGCCTACCGGGCGAGGCCAGGATCATTGCGGAAGCAAGTTCACATTCCCTGCGCTTTGCCGCAACGCACGCGCTGTCGTTTACCTTCATGCCGGGCTGGCTGCGGAGTTTTGAAGCGCACACCATGGCCGGAACCATGCACCTGGAGTCCGACGTGCTGGCGCGCTGCGAGGCGCTGATGGAGCAAAGCAAGGTGCAGTTTGTGGTGTGCCATGCCCACCCGGGCGCGCCAGGGGGGCTTGAGGCCGGCGGTTTTCCCTCGATTCAAATTGGCGCCGACTACCTCATGCCGGTGACGGCGCTTGATGCCTCAGGCAAACCCCTGCACACCCTGAAGGCGGGCAAGACGCCGGTATCCCTTCTTGGCTACAGCGCCGAATCGGGGCTTGGCCGCATCCTGCGCGAAACAAGGTTTGAGGCCATGGAGAAGGTCTCCACACAAACGGTGTTCACCGCACACCTGGCCTCGGTGTTGAGAACCATGGTCCTTGAAGGCCGCGGCGTGGCATGGCTGCCGCAAACCCTGATTCACGACGACCTGGCAACGGGCCGTGTGGCCGAAGCGGGGGTACCCGCCTTACGCGTTCCGCTGGAGATCAGGCTCTTCCGGTCCCGCAATGCAATGGGGCGGGCGGCGGAGGCGCTTTGGGAGGCTGTGACGAGGGCGGGCGGCCCTGCTTCCTGACGCTGCTCTGGCGTCCGCTCCTGGCCTTGCACGCTTTCGGGGTGACGGTGCTGAGCAGGCTGGGTGGACAGGGTCTGCTGGAGAAATACCCCAAGCTGCTAGCCTATATCGCGCGTGCCGAGGCGCGGCCGGCTTACCAGCGGGCTGAAAGAGGTCGAATGAAAGTCAGGAGCTTGCTGCAGGCTCGCATCGCTGCTTTGTTCTTCGAGGCCGCCTGCCAATGCTGCGATATCACGCACAGGCATCATGAACTTCGCATGGACGGGCTTGGGGCGGTCAGTCTGCCACAGAAGTCCATTTGAGGCTTCCCTTTGCCCAAGCGACACCCTCCACATACTCAACCGCTGCCGCCAGCGTTGCAAAGCATGCTGTCGCATGGCCAGGATATTCCACCGGTGAAGTAGGTGATGCCCATTGCACATCGAATCCGTCAACCTTGAGGTCCTCACGGGCCTCAGGTGGGTCCTCCCAATCGCCCGATCCCCAGCGCATGGAGCAAGCCACGATCCGCACACCCGTGAGAATCTGGCCGTCATACAGCCAAGTTCCCTCTTTCATAACTGCAAGGTCATTCATGCATCTTGGGCCGCGGCCCATCTCCGGTTTGCGCGGTCAAACTCAATTTTTCCTCCCCGGCGCAGGGCCTGCAGCCTTTCCCTGATGGTTTCATCAGCACTCTCGCTGGGCGATGTGCCCGCCCTCCGCCGGGCAAGCTGAAGAGCAAGTTTTCGCACAGCGCCGGCAGCCAGTATCTGGTCGAGCGATTGCGCCCTCGTTGCAACAACATCGAGGATCAAAAAATCGAGTCGACTGTAGTCAGTTCTCATGGGTGGTGTCAATGATGGAAGCGTCTTGATGGTCCTGCAGCCAAAGTGACCGAAAGGAATACGGCTCCATCAACGGGATGGCCGAATGAGCGGTGCAAAATTCGTGTCCGCGATCATTTTTGCAAACTGGACCGGATGAAGCTCGACCGCTTCCTGGCGGGCAGTGCCCTGGTTTTTATCCCATAGCTGCTTCAGGTTTGCCTCGATCGAAGCTCCAAGGTCCAGCTCACGCTTGAGCGTCTCAACCCAGGAGTCACCCCCTCCGTAGGCCTTTTGCACGACTCTCGCCATCAGGGCATCCTTGTCCGGCGACAACTCGCCGATGCTGTGCAAGACGAAGTTTTCGAGCAGCACCAGCAGCGGCTTGCCTGCGTACCGCTCGGGTTCGGCTTCCTTGCTGTAAGGATGCGTCGGTTTGGCCTTGGTTTTAAAGAGTCCGAACATTCTGCCTCTCCCTGGGGAATGTCTGCTTCTGACCGATTGTCGGCATCGTAACCGCAACGGGAATCGACGCCGGGGGGGGGATGAAGCCTCGCTCGCTTCCTACGGAATACCGGGTGTTTTTCTCCTTCTTACAGGAGGCAGCCCCGGCATCATGGGCTTATTGCCATGACCTGCACAGGATAAAACATGAAACACAAGGGTTTGATTTACTCCGCGCTCATAGGCGCGGTGGCCAGAGCGCGCTCCATGACGCCGATGGCCGGCATCGCGGCGGCACGGCTGCTGGGCCGTCACACGCCGGGGCGGCTTGTACTGCTGGACCGTCCCCTGTTCAGGAATGGCGCCCTGGCCATGGGTGTGGGCGAACTGTTGGGCGACAAGATGAAGGCCGCGCCTGACCGCACGGTGTTTCTGGGGCTGCTGGCGCGCGTGATGAGCGCGGGCATCGCGGGCGCTGCCCTGGCGCCGCAGGGCCGCGAGCAGGCCGGCGCTTTGACGGCGGTTGCGACCGCCGTACCGCTTGCCTACCTGACGCTGGCAGGCCGCAAGCGCGCGATGGCGCGCATGGGCCAGACCCGCAGCGGCTTGATCGAGGATGCGCTGATTGTGGCCGCCGGCGCGGCGGTTGTGGCGCTGGCGGTCAAGTGATGAACCGGTCTGCGCGCGTATAGCTCTCAATCCCGGAAGTCACGGCCGCCAGATCCCAAGCTCCCCATTGGGCTCCACGGAGGTGAGCACCATCTGCCCACGCCAGTCAACCAGCACAAGCTTGTATTGCTTGTACAGGCGGGTGAAGGCGTCCGTCAGCACACGCTCGTCGCCGCCGCGCTCCACCATGGCTGCGAGTAGGTTGACCGTGGACCCATCGGAAACGCCGTAGAGAAACACGGAGCCCGCCAACCGGATGGTGAAGCCGCCCTTGACCTGGCCCAAGGGGGCGGAGGCCGTGGTCAAGATAGGCGCGGGTGCGATGGTCCCTTGAAGCAGCGACGCGATTTCTTTGGGGCCTGATGTTCCGGCAAGGGGCGCACCCGCGATACGCCGGGCGTAGATGTCTTTCCAGCCGTACTGGACCCGGTTCTGCCGCTCGAAGAGCTTGAAGTCTTTCAGCCGATTTTGAAGTTCGGGCAGGCGGGCCGCAGGGAAGAGTTCAATCTGGCGCCATTCATCTTCATGGAACTTCGGTGCGCCTGCGGAGGAACTTGCCGTGGGTGCTTCAAACTGCAGGACGTCTGCCGCGATGGTGGACATGGTGAAGCCGATGGTCTGGGGGGCCGCAGTGGTAACGGGCGGCGCGCCCATTGCGGCATTGCCAAGGCCGCCGGCTGCGAGGCTGATGAGGATGAGTTTTTTGAGTTTCATGATTTGGGTTGATTCTGCGCTCTCAGTGTGTCAGGCCCCGGCCGGGGCGCCGTCAAGAAACCGCAGCGCTGTTGCGGTGAACGCAACCGTGGGGTCATAAACAGGCACATGGTCACCGCCGGGAACAATCCACAGCGCGGCATCCGGTATGGAACGGTAGAGGCTCACGGCAATTTCAACGGGGAAAAAGGCGTCGCGATCTCCGTGCACGACGAGTGTTCGGGCTGTGATGGCCGACAAGCTTTGTGCGGTGAAATTCATATCGCCGTAGTCTTGGTGAAACGCGTTGAATTGCGCGATGAGCTGGTGAATCTGCTCGTCGCCGCGTTTTGCGCACTCCCGATACATGCCACGCACGTCCTGGGGCATGGTGGCCAAGGAAGCCCTGCGCATAATGGCTCGCGCTTGATCCGGAAAATGGGAGGTCGTGCTGACCAGCACCATTGAGTCGATGCGCCTGGGCTGGATTGTGGCCATGTGCAGCAAGGTCATCCCGCCGGAACTCATCCCCATGGCCGAAAAGCGGTCGATCCCCAGCTTTTCAAGCAAAAGAAATACGTCGCCAGCCGCTTCGCGATGCGTAAACCTGTTGCCAGGATTGGTGGAATGCCCATGGCCGCGCAGATCCACGAGGATCAGCCGATGGTGCTTCGAGAGTTCGGCAACAAAGGGATGCCAGTTCTGCGAACAGCCGCCAAACCCATGCAGGAGCACCAAGGGTTTCCCGGACCCGTACTCCTCGTAGTACATCTCCATATGGTTTAGTTGAACCATATGCCCGCGCAGGGCGGCCTGTTGGGGGGCGTACTTCGTTGTCATGGAGTGTGCTCTGCGATAAGCTGGTTTCTGCTTTTCCCCGGGGCCAGATAGAGGCCTGGAAGCGATTGGTCGCCAGCCATTCTATGAACAGCCCCCCCCCCGCGGCCCAAGGCCATGAATAAAAAGGTATACGTTCCGCCGGCACAAGCACGGCACGACGACAACCAAAGATGGCTCGCCGGATATCGCCAACGCTGGCAAGATCAGCAGGCTCAGCCCAAGCCGGGCAGCGCCACCGCAAAAACAAAAGTCCCAGCCCCAATTGCCGTCAAGCCTATGCATGAACACAGCACGCCAGCAAAGGCCGAACTGTGACCCATCCCCGAAAATCCGCAAAGAATGTCTTTGAGCAGACCTTCCCTGGCCCAACAAGCGGGGATTTCCGTAAGCTCGGTCGGTAAGAACCCATCCCGCCCTCTGCTATGGTTGTTGCCTACGCCCTAGCCCGCTTACGGAAGATTTTGCACCCCATGCCCGCCCTGCCAGCCGCCACCGGAAGCACCCCTCGATGAGCCCACGCGAGGCCTGGGTGAACACGCAGCTGGCGCATATTTTTATGCGCAACGCGCGGCCGACGCTGTATGCGGCCGTGCTGGTGATCGTGGTGGTGGTGGGCACGCTGTACCAGCATGTGGATTTGCGGGGCCTGTCGGTGTGGGTGCTGGCGGCGGCCTCGATCACGGCGCTGCGTTATGCGATCTTGCATGCCTACCGCACGCGCCTGGATGAGAGCGACGGAGTGGCGCTGCGCGAATTCATGTCGCTGCACGGCTGGGCCTGGCCCTTGAGTGCGGTGGTGTGGGGCGGGCTGATGTTTGTGGTGTACCGCCAGGCGCCTGTGGCCGAGCAGTTGCTGTGCATGCTGGTGCTGTCGAGCATTGCGGCGACGGCGGTGTCTTCTTCGCCGCCGTCTTTGAGCACGTTCACGGCGTATTGCAACGGCCTGGGCGCATCGGTGATCGCGGCCATGGCCTGGCATATGGATTTTTCAGGGGGCGTGCCTTCAGTGCTGGACACGGGTGCCGAGATGGCGGTGGTACTGGTGTTTTTGGCGGTGGCGCATGTGACGGGCCGGCGCATGCACCGTGCGCAACGCATCAGCCTGGAGCTGCAGTTTGACCGGCAGGAACTGATCAAGGCGCTGGAAGACCGCAAGCGCGCGGTAGCGCAGGCGGAAGCGGTGCGCACGCGCTTTATCGCAAGCGCCGCGCATGACCTGCGCCGGCCGGTGCATTCGCTGGGCCTGTATGCCGACTGGCTGACGCTGGAGCCGGAGTTCGCGCCACAGATCGCGCGCAAGATCGCCGACTCCACGCACAAGATCGACGGCCTGTTTGACTCGCTGTTCAGCCTCGCGGGGCTGGACCCGGCTTCGCTGACCGTGCACCTGCAGCCGGTGGATCTGGCCGCGCTGATCCACACCCTGGCCGAGGAGCATTTGCCGCTGGCACGCGAGAAAGGCTTGCGCCTGCGCACACGCGCCGCCGCGGGGCAGGTGTTGTCCGACCCGGTGCTGCTGTCGCGGCTGGTGAGCAGTTTGTTGTCAAACGCCTTGCGCAACACCCATGGCGGCGGCGTGCTGCTGGCGGCGCGGCAACGCCAGGGCCAATGGCGCATAGAGCTGTGGGACACAGGCGCAGGTATCGCGCATGAACGCCACCAGGTGTTCTCACAAGGCATTCCGCAGCAAGGCACGGCCGAGGGCTTCGGGCTGGAGCTGGCGGCGATTTACCGCCTGAGCCAGCTGCTGGGGCACCCGGTGGGGATGACGGACCGGAAGGGAAGGGGGAGTGTTTTTTGGGTTGAGCTCACTCGATATGAAGCTGGCTCGCTGGGCCGGGGCTAATGCCGGGTCTTGCTCCGGCCTGGCGCGCTCTTCCTCCTCTTCCTCCTCTTCCTCCTCTTTCCTCCTCTTTCCTCCTCTTTCCTCCTCTTTCCTCTTCTTGATTCTGCTGGCCGGGGGTTGCCCGGCGGCAAGTAACTTTCTTTTGCTTCGCCAAAAGAAAGTCACCAAAGAAAAGGCGACCCTGGTGTCTGCGTCCCTTCGCTTCGCTACGGGCAACCTGCGGTGCTCGGTTCAGGCGGGGTCTCGCTAAACTCGCTTCGCTCAAACAACGCGATCCCTGATCCGCCTGAACCTCCGCTCCTCGGCGCATCCACAAGGGGGGGGAGAAAAATACCAATACCTAAAAACCACAAGGACACGCCATGGCGTGTCCTTGTTTGTACTGATTTTTTTCCTTGGTATTTGTCTTCTGTCCCCGCTCCCGCTTGCCCCGTCCTGGCTGGGCCGAGCAGCGCAGACGGAGGAGGGATCAGGGCTGGCGTTGTCTGAGCGAAGCGCAGCGTAGCGAGTTTAGCCAGACCCCCTCCGCAGTCGAGCAGCGCAGGTTGCCCGCAGCGCAGCGGAGGGACCCAGACTGCGGGTCGCCTTTCTTTTGGGTACTTTTCTTTGGCGAAGCAAAGAAAAGTACCTCGCCCGCCGGGGCGAGACCCGG
>Ga0102588_1002386_pt1 | contig 10850 bp, 10 predicted proteins | sample AraplaMF_Col_mMS_FD_76854 | JGI IMG/M metagenome (GOLD analysis project Ga0102588, IMG submission 76854) | Arabidopsis root microbial communities from the University of North Carolina, USA - plate scrape MF_Col_mMS (SPADES assembly) (version 2) | ecosystem: Host-associated > Plants > Roots >...
GCCGGTCGCCATACTGCGCTTCAAGATCAGCCAGGGCTTGGCGCTTGCGCAAGGTTGCGGCGACGCGATCGCCGCGCGCCAGCAGTTTCTCGGTCATGATCCGGCCGAAACCGGAGGATGTGCCTGTGATGAACCATGTCTTTGTCATCGTCTCTGCCTTTCTGATGCCGCTGGATCGCGGCTTGATGACACCAAAGATAGAGACGTTTATTGATGTGATAATCCGTTCAAATCTGTATGAGCTGTTGAAAAATACCCATGAGTTATCGACCGACGCTTGATGACCTCAATGCCTTCGCGGCAATCGTCACCCACAGTAGCTTTCGCAAGGCGGCCGGTGAACTCGGCCTGTCGCCTTCGACGCTGAGCCACATGATGCGCAACATGGAGGCGCGCATGGGCGTGCGCCTGCTGCATCGCACGACACGCAGTGTTGCTGCCACCGAAGCCGGCAAAATGCTTCTCGACAGGCTGAAGCCGGTCTTGCGCGATCTCGATCTGGCGCTCGATGCCATCGGCGAATTCGGCGGGCAGCCGAGCGGTACGCTGCGCATCAACGCCAGCGAAATTGCCGCCCGCGTGCTGTTGAATGCCGCCATTCCTCTCTTTCTCGAACGCTATCCGAAGATATCGCTCGATATCGTCACCGAAAACCGGCTGGTCGATATTGTCGGCGAGGGCTTCGATGCCGGCATCCGCCTGCGGGAATCCGTGCCGCTTGATATGATAGCAGTCGAATTCGGCGGCGAGGCACGTTTCCTCGCGGTTGCCTCATCAGTCTACTTGAAAAACCACAAGCGACCCAAGACGCCTGAAGACCTCAAGCGCCACCGCTGCATCCGCCTGCGTATGCCGAGCGGCAAACTCTACCGCTGGGAATTTGAGAAACACGGCCAGGAAGTGACTATCGAGGTATCGGGTGCGCTCACGCTCGATCATGTGGAACTGATGGCGGAAGCGGCGGTCAAAGGGCTCGGCATCGCCTACGTGCCGGAAAGGGTCGCGCGGCCCTATCTTGCCAGCGGCGAAGTTATCTCTGTGCTTGACGACTGGTGTCCGTCGATCCCTGGACTCTGCCTCTATTATCCCGGTCACAGGCATGTGCCGCAAAGCCTCAGGGCTTTCATATCCGTGCTGACGGAGGTCGAGCGGCAAGGTGCTTAGCCTCCCCCGCGCATCACCCCTGCCCACTCTGTCTTGTCTGCTCGGCAGCGCGGAAGCGCGCCGGCGTTATGCCGCGTCTTGCCTTGAAAGCCTTGCCGAATGCGGCTTCCGATTCATAACCGACCTCTGCGGCGATATCTGCAACCGTTCGGCGCGTCCTGAGCAGCAGGTCACTCGCCAGCATCATCCTGATATCGGTCAGGAACGCGCCGACCGTCATTCCCGCGCGCTCGCGAAATTGCCGGGCATAGGTAGCCCGCGACATGGCCGAATGACGGGCAAGATCATCGATCGTCCAGCCAAAGGCGGGCGAAGACATCATTGCCACGACGGATTTGCCGAGCCTGGCATCCCCAAGCAATTGCAGCAGCCCCGAGGACGCGACGGGCGAGACCTTGCCGGCCCTCACCGCCATGATGAAAAGCGAGAGACAGGTCGCGGTGATGATCGCCAACGCTCCCGGCTTTTCTTCAGTCGTTTCCCTATAGAGCATGACGACCAGCGTCTTCAGCAGTTCCTCCGATTCCTCGGCGAGCGATACGTGAAAGACATCAGGGAGGCTATCGAGCAGCAAGGCGGCCGATCCCGGGGCGCAATCGAAATGACCACAGAGCAGGTCGACATCGGCCTCGCCTTCGCCGTTTTCCCGCAAAGGCAGCATGCCGCCCACGGCGATGCGCAGAGGCTGTGCTTCGCCGCGTGGCCGTAAACCGACGATCGCATGCGCATCTCCCCGTGGCAGCAGCAGGAAATCGCCGGAGCGCAGGGTGATTTCACGACCGGAGCCGAGGCGGATGAGACAATCGCCGCCGAGGATCAGATGAAACGGCAACGTACCTGCAGCAACAGGTTCGTGGTCGATATGAAACGCACCCTGCAGCCGGCAGCGAATGTCGAGCGTTGGCTGCAGGCGGGCAAGTTCGATGAGGCGGCTTAAAACATCCATGAGACGATCGCGCTAGAAAATGACTTTTTTGAGCATTCAAATTATCATCCTTGAGGGTCATGGTCACGTCCAACAGCCGAGGCAATCACGCCGTCGCTGATATGAGAAGGAATGATCCTCATGTTGGACTGGAAGGAATATCGCGGCGAACTCCTGGGCCGGATCGGCGAAATCGCCAAGATCGTGCCGGAGACGATCAAAGGCTATCAAACCCTTTCGACCGCCGGACAGAAGACCAACCATCTCGACGCCAAGCAGCGCGAGCTGATCGCCCTTGCCGTGGCCGTCACCGTCCGCTGCGATGGCTGTATTGCCGTACATACGACCGAAGCCCAGAAGGTCGGCGCTACCAAGGAGGAAATTGCTGAGGCCCTCGGTGTCGCGATCTCCGTTAATGCCGGTGCTGCTCTTGTCTATTCGGCCCGCGTGATGGACGCTGCCGATGCCGTTGCAAAGTAGAACGTCCAACGTGAACCGCTTGCCGCACCGGCAGGATAAATGACCCTGCCGGACCAATTCGGAGAACCGAACATGTCGCTCCCCCGCATACCCGCTGCATTCTTTGGCATTGTTCTTGGCGTTGTCGGGCTCGGCAACAGCTGGCGCGCCGCCGCTGCCATCTGGCCGGTTCCGGCCAGCGTGGGCGAAGCCATCAGCCTTCTTGGCTTTGCGACCTGGTTCGTCCTCATCCTTCTCTACGCCGCGAAATGGTTTATCGCGCCGAAGGAGGTGACGGCGGAACTTGAGCATCCCATCCAGTGCTGCTTCGTCGGACTGATCGGCGTCGCGACCATGCTGGCGGGACTTGCGATCCTTCCTTATTCGCGCATCGCAACTGAAGTTCTGGCTCTGGCGGGGTTCGCCATCACCCTGTTTTTCCTGCTCTGGCGAACCGGCCTGCTCTGGCATGGTGGGCGTGATCCGGCAACCAACACGCCGGTCCTTTATCTGCCGACTGTTGCCGGCTCTTTCGTCACCGCCATTGCGGCAGGCACGCTTGGTCATGCCGACTGGGGCCAGCTCGCCTTCGGCGCCGGTTTCTTTTCCTGGCTGGCAATCGAATCCGTATTGTTGCACCGGCTGCTGATGGCACCGGAGCTAGCCGCGCCGCTGCGCCCGACTCTAGGCATCCAGCTCGCCCCGCCCGCCGTCGGCAGCGTCGCCTATCTGAGTGTGACGACCGGCACGCCCGATATGCTCGCGCATGCCATGTTCGGCTACGCCATCCTGCAGGTCCTGATCATCGGCCGCCAACTGCCCTGGATCATGCAACAACCCTTCGCCGGCTCCTATTGGGCCTTTACCTTCGGCCTTACTGCGCTTTCGACAACAGCACTGCGCATGACGGCACGCGGCGACACCGGCGCGATCAGCGAGCTTGCGCCCGTTATCTTCGTGCTCGTCAACATCGCGCTTGCGATCATTGCAGTCGGAACGCTCTGGCTGCTGGTGAGAGGCAAGCTTCTTCCCGCTCCCGTCCGGGCCTGAGCGCCCGAGCGGCTTTAGGCGCGTGCCACTTCCTGCTGCAGGTCGACCACCGCTTTGATCGGCAGGTGATCGGACGCCATGCGGGCGAGTGGAGTGTCATGCACCTCCACGGCGGAGATGATGCCATTCCGGTTGGCAATGATGCGGTCGAGCGCCAGGACCGGCAAGCCGGCAGGAAAACTCGGAACGGCGGGCGGCAGCGGACCGAAGGCCATCTGAAAGGTAGTGAGGGACGAGCGGTCGCCGAGCCGCCATTCGTTGAGATCGCCGAGCAGGATGGTCGGCATCTCATGGCGGTCGCTGATGAGATCGACCAGCGTCTTTGCCTGTTGCGCCCGCGAGTGGCGCAGCAGGCCAAAATGCGCGGCGATGATGCGCAACTTATCGCCAGCTTCGAGCTCTATTTCCGCAACCAGCGCGCCGCGCGGCTCCAGCCCCGGCAGCTTCACCTGGTGGACATCATGCACGAGACCTTTGCGGACGAGCACCACATTGCCGTGCCAGCCATGCGCTTTCACCGCCCCCGAGATCGGAACCGGAACGAGCCCGGTTTCGCGCTCCAGCCGGGCGAGATCGAGAATGCCCGTACGCTCGCCGAAACGCGTATCGGCCTCCTGCAGCGCGATGACGTCGGCATCGATCTCATGGATGACACGGCTCGTGCGTTCCGGATCAAAGCGTCGGTCAGTGCCGACGCATTTATGGACATTGTAGGAGGCGATAAGAGTGCCGTCATTGCGCGGTTTTGGCCCCGCATGCCAGGTCTCAACGCGCTTCTTCCTATTCTTGATGGAAGCGATGATACTGGCGGGCAGACTGTCTTTCTTCTTGACTTGCATCGGAAGGAACGCCGGCTCCATTGCTCGAAAAGCTCTTTTTCAGGATTATAGGCAGCGCAGCAAAACTTGCCATGCCGCAATCACGAAAACTCTGTCAAAGATATGGGGAACCCAGCCACAGCACCTTTTCGAGGAGCCGCACCAGGAAGGGCCGCGACCACAGCCCCTCAAGCGTAACCGGCGTGGCAGACTTGATGGCATCGTCGATGCGCTCATCGATTTCGGCAGCAAAGCCGGCATTCAGCACTTCGAGATCGACTTCGAAATTCAGCCGCAGCGAGCGCGGATCGAGATTGGAGGAACCGACATAGGCCCAGGTTCCGTCGATAGAGAGAAGCTTGGAATGGCTGAAGCTGCCGGTCGAACGCCAGATGCGGCAGTAGTTCTTGACGATCTGGTCGAACTGCGCCGTCATCGCCCGATCGACCAGAACGAGATTGTTGGCGGCAGGCACAACGATATCAACCTCCACGCCACGCCGGGCCGCCGTCGTCAGCGCACTGATCAGCTCCCGATCCGGCAGAAAGTAAGGCGACATGATACGGATCGACTGTCGCGCTATGGAAAAGGCGCCCATCAGCATCTTGTGGTTCGTCTCCACGCTCCGGTCAGGTCCGGAAGCGACGACGCGCAAGAAGACCGGGTCGCCGCGCTTGCGCTCCAATCGGTCGCTGCGCCAGGCCTCGCCGTTCAGGACTTCGCCTGTCGTGAAACGCCAGTCCTCGGCCGCGACATCGAAGAGATCGGCCACCGCCGGGCCGCTGACGCTGAAATGCGTGTCATGGGCAAAACTCCCGCCGACAGCCTCCTCGCTGAAGCCTTCGCGGATATTCATGCCACCCGTCAGTGCGATCTTTCCATCCGCGATCAGGATTTTGCGGTGCGTGCGCAGGTTTGCATAGGGCAACCTCAGGCCCATGATGACGTTGCCATTGAAGACATCGACCGTCACCCCGCCTTCCTTCAGGTATCCGAGAATGCTCGGCACCGAATAGCGCGCGCCGACTGCATCGATCAGCACGCGTACCTCCACGCCTCGCTTGACGGCTGCAATCAGCGCATCGGCGATGCGCAGCCCGATCCTGTCACGGTCGAAGATATAGGTTTCCAGCAGGATACTGCGCTCGGCGCCATCAATTGCCGTCTTCATCGCCGCATAGGCCTCGTCGCCGTTTTCCAGCATATCGATCGTATTGCCGGTCGTTAGCGGGTAGCGCGTGATGCGATCACCAAGCGTCTGCATGGCGGCAAAACGCCGGCCGAACTGGCTGATGACGGCATCGGTCTCCGCGTCGAACTTTTCGAGCTCATCCAGATCGGCAGCAGGCAGCAACGCGTCGCGGCGAAGGCTCAGCGACTTGCGGCGGATGCGGTTGATGCCGGCAATCATGTAAAGCAGCGCGCCGATGATCGGCGAGAGGATGATGACGCCCACCCAGCCGGTCGCGGCCCGGACCTCTTCCTTGGTCATGGTGGCATGGATCGCCGCCGCTGCCCCCATGGCAATGGAGATGACGAAGAGGATATGCGGCCAGTAGGTCGACAGCAGTTGAAACATCGCCACAGGATATAGCCGCGAATCGTCTGCGTTCAATCAGTCCGCGGCTCGCTCTCAGCGCGAAATTTTCAGATGCTTAATTTGCCGGCTCAATATCGATGGCAAAGACGACCGAATGCGGCGGCAGCGCGCCATTCTCGGCGGGCTTTGCTTCCTTGCCGTAGCGCTCATAGATCACCGTCCCGGCGACCGGCGGCAAGACCAGTGCCTGCCCTGACAAATTGGCGCGCAGCGCCAGCGTCAGATTCGCGAATTTCCACCAGACGGCGACCGCTCCTTCCGGCGCTTCCAGCGCGCCGCTCCCGATGGCAGAGCTCTGCTTCAGCAGCGGTACGACATAGGTCTTGCGCAGCTCCAGGAGCGCGGCGACGAAAGCCAGGCTTTTCCGGCCCTCCTCGTTCTCGCGCCATTGCCAGTCGAGTTTCGAATTCTCGAAGGTCGAAAGGGCATTCGGATCGGGCAGATCGGCCGCCGTCCTGCCGGCCCTCAATCCGCCGAAACCCTCAGCTTCCGCCATGCGCCCCTCGCGGACCATTTTGCCGAGCTCCCCCGTATAATCGGTGAAGAAATAGAAGGGCCGCCTCTCCCCATACTCCTCCCCCATGAAGAGAAAGGGGATATGCGGCGAGAGCAGGAGTATCGCCGTCAGCGCATCCAGCATATCGGGATCGGCAAGGCTCACCAGCCGCTCGCCGAAGGCGCGGTTGCCAATCTGGTCGTGGTTCTGCAGGAAATCGACAAAGGCGGTCGGCGGCAGGTAGCGACGCTCGCCGACAGGCAATTCCGGCGGATCGGTTCGATCAGGATAGATGAAGCCGTGCTGAAGTGCCATGCGAAGCTTATACCAGTGCTGATCGGCAAAAGGCTTGTAGTGGCCGATAGTTTCGCCGGTCGCGATGATATGCGCCACATGATGGAAATCATCGTTCCATTCGGCCTCATAGGCTTTGGGAGCGCCGTTCTCGTCACGGATCAATAGCTCCACGAGATTGCGCTGGTCTTCGACGATCAAATGGACCTGCCTGTCGGCGAAGGCGGCCTTCACTTCACCAGCCATGGCCGAAAGCACATGCTTTTCGGAAGTATCGTGAATTTGCTCCACGGCATCGAGCCTGAGCCCGTCCAGCCGGAACTCGTCGATCCAGTAGAGCGCATTCTCGATGAAAAAGCGCCGCACCGGCTCCCGCCCGAAATCGATCGCCGCCCCCCAGGGCGTTTCCCGATCTTCGCGGAAGAAGCCCGGCGCATAGCTGTGGAGATAATTGCCCTCGGGGCCGAAATGATTGTAGACGACGTCGAGCAGCACCATGATGCCGAGGCCATGCGCCGTATCGATGAAGGCCTTGAAATCGTCCGGTGTGCCGTAAGCGCAATGCGGCGCATACTGCAGCACACCGTCATAACCCCAGCCGCGATTGCCGGCAAATTGCGCAACGGGCATCACTTCGATAGCCGTGATGCCGATTTCCGCAAGATGCTTCAGCCTCTCCGCTGCTGCCCGAAACGTACCCTCGGGCGTAAAGGTCCCGATATGGATTTCGCTGATGACCGCCTCTTCCCAAGGACGGCCGCGCCAGCGTGAGTTCTGCCATTGATAACTGGGATCGACGATCAGCGACGGACCATGCACATCCCCGACCTGCCTTCGCGACGCCGGATCCGGCACGGTTTTTCCATCCGGGAGGACGAACATGTACTCATCGCCTGCGGACGTCTCGGCCCCTGTCAGCTCGAACCAGCCGCCGCCGATGTTCTCCATGGGAGCATCGTGGCCGCGATACCGCAGCGAGATCGCATCCGCGCCAGGCGCCCAGAGACGAAAACGCGCACTTCCGCCCGCGAGCAGCTCTGCACCCCAACGTCCCGTGCGTTCTGTGATCGTGCCAGTCTTTGAAATCTGGTTCATCCCTCACTCCCTGTGACTTCCAATCAGCATCAAATTCTTGAAGCTGCGGGTTGTTCCGAACGGGCAGGAACAATCCGCGGCGCGATCGGTTGAAGGTGAGAACCAAGAGATTGCCGCCATGAACGTTGCACAGAAATTTGGCCCTGCCTTCACGCTTGAAAGCGCCGACGCTGCCAACCTTGATCAGCTCAGACATCAGGCGGAAGACTGCACGCGCTGCGAACTCTACAAGAACGCCACCCAACTCGTCTTCGGCGAGGGATCTCAAAAGGCCGATATCATGCTTGTCGGAGAACAGCCGGGCGACAAGGAAGATATTGCAGGACGCCCCTTTGTCGGCCCTGCCGGCCGCCTGCTCGACATCTGTCTGGAAGAGGCAGGGCTCGACCGCTCGCGATGCTATGTCACCAATGCGGTCAAGCACTTCAAATTCGAGCGTCGCGGCAAGCGCCGCCTGCATTCGAAACCCAATGCCGGAGAGATCCAACGCTGCGCCTGGTGGCTCGGTGCCGAAATTGAGATCGTACATCCCAAACTCGTTGTCGCGCTCGGCGCTACCGCACTTTATTCTCTCCTCGGCGCGACTGTGAAACTCACGCCTGAGCGTGGCCACATCCTGACGCCGGCAAACCATCCGCCGGTTCTCGTCACCATTCATCCATCCTTCCTGTTGCGCATTCGCGAGGCGGATGACGCTGTGAGGCAGCGCGCGAATTTCATCAGAGATTTGCATCGGGCTGCGCAATATCAAGGCAACTAGGACTGGTTATTGCCTATAAATACCGCAACGCAAAAATATTCCCTGTTCACTTGGCAAATACGCTTGAAACCGGCCGCGGAGTCTGGAACCTTTCCTCCAGTATCGCGTTCGAACGACGGCATGTTGTGACTGGAGATCAGCGATGGCAGAAGCTCGGGAAGAGTGGATAAAAAAACGTGCATATGCCCTTTGGGAAGAAGAAGGGTACCCGACGGGGCGAGACTCCATCCATTGGGAACAGGCAAGGGCCGAGCATGATGCGCTCAAGGGGGCCTCGAAGTCTGGAAATGGGAAGGAAGCGAAGCCTCGAGCGAAACGGGCGAACGCCGCCAAGGCCGATGCGCCGAAGGTAGCAGAGCCCACCAACGGTGGCGAAGCCAAGACGAAGACCAAACGGCCAGCGACAAGCACCAAAGCCAACGGCATCGTCAAACCGGCGCCGAAACGCGCGGTCGCTCGCAAGTCGGCTCCCTGACGAGCAATGTTCAGATTTTAATGAAAAAGGCGCTTAGTCGGCGCCCCCAAGTCTTTGTGTCATAAGTTTGAATTAGTTGTGCGCTATGAAGTTCCTGAAGCGCCAGCTTCTGTGCGGGGGTGACCACAAATCGAATGAAACGTCCGTCTGGACAGACTTATAAAAAGCTGCGTCCACCCCTCGAAACGGGGAACAAGAACGTCTTCCATCTGTTAATGGGCAAACAGGGGAAGTCGCCGTGAACAGCCGTTTTGCTCATGCCATCAGCATCCCAGTTCCCGCGGCCCCCGGCCGGGGTTTCCCGGCGTCGGTGTGAGGGATGGAGATGTCGCTTCTTGTAATTGCCGCTTTGCTCTACATCGGTTTCGCGCTGGGGCTTATTCTTTTCGTCGATAATATAGTCGGCGTATTTTTTCGTGATCCGCGCAAACCGATCCAGCTTCGTTCCTTTGCTCTGAGCCGCACTTTTATCGCTTCGCAGAAGCTGGACCAGGAATAACAAATATAAACAGCCCCATTGCGAGTAATCGGACACCTTGCCCGGTTAACGATATTTGCAGCACGCCCTTTCCCTTATGTCCGATGCCTCTATTTTGTGGACTGGACCGGCAGACCCGGCGCGGACGATGCCGCATAAGGAATGAAAGCGATTTTTAATGGCACGGGTTGGAGGCCGCTGGCCGGAAGGCAATAGCGAAATCGGAAATTTGCTGCGCCGGAAAGGTTTGAACGCAGCCGGCATCGGGCCAGTTGAAGCATGGCCAAGTTCACTCCGACATATTGCGGAAATGGTCGTCAATTCACGCCAGCCGAAATTCGTCGCCTGGGGTCCCGAACTCGCTTTCATCTATAACGACGCCTATGTGGCGATCTTCCCGGAACGGCACCCTGCTGCCCTTGGAAAACCCTTCCAGCAGGTCTGGTCTGATATCTGGCCGCAGTTCGAACCGATCGTGCAGGCAACACTTGACGGCCAGTCGCAGCTCTACAAGGAACTTCTCGTTCCGATGCGACGCGAGGGCCAGACAGAAGACACCTGGTTCACCTTCTCCTACACGCCGTTGCGGGACGACGACGGCAAGGTCGCCGGCATTCTCTGCGCCACCATGGAAGTGACGGATCAGGTGCTCGCCAAGCGGCGCGAGCGCGCTGCGCTGGACGAGTCACGGGAGAAATCCGCCACACTGGCCGTCGTCAACCGCGCCGGCGCGGCGATCACCGCAGAACTCAATGTCGACCGCCTGACGCAAATCGCCGTCGATGCCGGCGTGGCGCTGGCTGGCGCCGAATTCGGCGCCTTCTTCTACAATGTCGACGATGGCGAAGGCGGCAGTTACATGCTCTATGCGCTGTCGGGTGTCGATCGCAAACATTTCGACCGGTTCCCGATGCCGCGCAACACCAAGGTCTTTGCGCCGACTTTCAATGGCGAAGGCGTGGTACGCTCCGACGATATCCGGCTCGATCCGCGTTACGGACAGAATGCGCCGCATTCCGGCATGCCGAAAGGCCACCTTCCGGTGCGCAGCTATCTCGCCGTGCCGGTCAAGTCACGCGACGGCAGTGTGATTGGCGGGCTGTTCTTCGGCCATAGCGAGCCCGCCCGCTTTTCGGATGCGGTGGAAGCAAGCCTCGTCAGCCTGGCGGGCCAGTCTGCCGTCGCGATCGATAACGCCCGGCTCATTCGCGCCGCTGAGGTCGAAATCGCTCAGCG
>Ga0102588_1002400_pt1 | contig 10794 bp, 10 predicted proteins | sample AraplaMF_Col_mMS_FD_76854 | JGI IMG/M metagenome (GOLD analysis project Ga0102588, IMG submission 76854) | Arabidopsis root microbial communities from the University of North Carolina, USA - plate scrape MF_Col_mMS (SPADES assembly) (version 2) | ecosystem: Host-associated > Plants > Roots >...
TGCCGCGCGGAAGTGGAGGCGATGCGCGCAGCATTGGTGCGCCCATGAAATCGCCCGTGAAATCAATTACCACCCTTGCCGCAGCACTTTTCCTGTCCGCCTCCGCAGCCCTTGCGCAGACGCCGCAGCTCGATCCCGGTGAGAAGCTCGAAAAGCTGCAGTTTCCGGCCGTGACCATGCAGCTGAAAGGCTGGACCAAGTTCGGCAACAGCCATGTCTATACTCTGCCCGTGCGCACCGGCCAGCATGTGAAGATCAGCTTCGAGACGAAGAGCAAATATGCCTTTCTCGCGATCTTCGACTTGTCCAAGCCGGACGACGAGGCCTTTTTCGGCACCGATGAGGACGGCACGAGCTACGAGACGACGGTCAAGGAAAACGCCACCTGGCTGCTGCGTCCCTATTATTCCAAGGTCTCCCCGCGCCGCGGGCTGGGCGCCCCCTATAGTATCCTGATCGAACCGCTTGCCGCAGCACCCCAGCCGACGCAACCGGCACCTGCCCAGCAGGAGCAGCCGTCCCTCTTTCCGAAGCGGAAATAGACCAGCAATTCCCGCAAAACTGTGCAGCGGTTTTGCTTTCGGAATTGTGCGAGAACTAAGAGCCTAGCGTAACTCTTCGATCAGCCCGTGCAGTTCGCCAAGATGGCCGATCTTGCGGAAGCGCGGCGCGTCCTTCGGCTCCTCGACGCGCTCCAGCACCCAGGTGAGCTCATGGGGCACGAAGACGCCGTAGCTGCCGGCGGCGATGGCCGGCACGATATCGGACTTCAACGAATTGCCGACCATCATCGCCCTCTCCGGCCCATCGCCGACCTTCGAGAAGATGCGTCGGTAAGTGACAGCCGTCTTGTCCGAGACGATCTCGACCGCATCGAAGTAGTCGCCAAGCCCGGATTGGGCGAGGTTGCGCTCCTGATCGAAGAGGTCGCCCTTGGTGATCAGCACCAGCAGATATTTCCCCGCAAGCGTCTCCAGCGTATCGCGCACATGCGGCAGGGTCTCGACCGGATGGGACAGAAGGTCGCGTCCGGTATCGAGGATTTTGGCGATCACGCTGGACGGCACCTTGCCCTCGGTGATCTCGATCGCCGTCTCGATCATCGACAGCGTGAAGCCTTTGATGCCGAAACCGTAATGGGCAAGGTTGCGCTTCTCCGCCTCGAGAAGCCGCTCGGAGATCTTTGCGCCTTCGGCGAAATCGGCGAGAAGCCGGGTAAAATGCTCCTCCGTCAGCCTGTAATAATGTTCGTTCTGCCAGAGTGTGTCATCGGCATCGAAGCCGATCGTCGTCAATGGTCGGGCGGTCATATACGCACCTCTAGAAATACGCCCTGTCGATATAGGGCGGGCAATCTATTCCCGGCCTGTGTCGAGACAAGGGCATCTCCACGGGGCCGTGTTCCGTTGAAAAACGCGGGTCGGCGACCTACATGAAGCGTGCCTCACCTTCAGCCAGCCCCGGCTGTGCCTGTTACGCGCAGGCCAATAATCAAAAAATAGAGTTCAGCAGTCCGCAAGCCCCTATTGCGGCAGACACAAGGGAATTTCTCGACATGCGTTACAATCAACTCGGAAATACCGGACTTTTCGTATCTGAAATCTGCCTTGGAACCATGACATTCGGTGAAGCCAAGGAAGGTACTCCTTGGGGTGCCATCGCCGATGTCGACCAGAAGGCAGCCGATGAGATCGTCCAGCTCTCGCTTGAGGCTGGCGTCAATTTCGTCGATACCGCCGATGTCTATTCATTCGGTGAATCCGAGCGGCTGCTCGGTCAGGCGCTGAAGAACCTCGGCGTGCCGCGCAAGGATGTCGTCATCGCCACCAAGGTCTATGGCGTCATGGGCGACAAGCCGAACGACCGTGGCGCCTCGCGCGGCCACATCATGGACTCCGTCGAAGCCAGTCTCAAACGCCTGCAGACGGATCATATCGATCTCTACCAGATCCATGCCACCGATCCGGTGACGCCGATCGACGAGACCCTGCGCGCACTCGACGATCTCGTCGCCCGCGGCATGGTGCGTTACGTCGGCGTCTCCAACTGGCAGGCCTGGCGCATCGCCAAGGCGCTCGGCATTTCCGAGCGCAAGGATTATGCCCGTTTCGAGACCGTCCAGGCCTATTATTCGATTGCCGGCCGTGACCTCGAACGCGATATCGTTCCGCTGCTGCAGGAAGAAAAGCTCGGCCTCATGGTCTGGTCGCCGCTCGCCGGCGGTCTTCTCTCGGGCAAATATGGCCCGGGCGCACCGGGCAATGGCGAAGGCCGCCGCGCCAATTTCGATTTCCCGCCAGTCGATAAGGACCGGGCCTGGGCCTGCGTCGCCGTCATGCGCGAAATCGCCGCAAAGCATGGCGTGAGCGTCGCCACCGTGGCGCTCGCCTATATCCTCGCCAAGCCCTTCGTCACGACCGTCATCATCGGCGCCAAGCGTGTCGAGCAACTCGACCAGAACCTCGCCGCCGTCAAGCTGAAGCTCGATGCCGACGAGATCAAGCGGCTTGATGAAGTCAGTGCGCTGGCTCCGGAATATCCGGGCTGGATGCTTTCCCGCCAGGCCGCCGGCCGCCGCCCGGCCGATTTCGAGCCCAAAGCCTGATCAAGCAAAAGGCCTGATTGAAAAGGGTCGCCGTTCCGACGGCGGCCCTCGCATTCTTCGCGGCCGACTTACTTGGCGTGCGCCTTCAGCCAGGCATTCATCTCGGCGATTTCAGCCTCCTGGGCCTTGATGACGCCTTCGGCAAGCTTGCGGATTTCCGGATCCTTTCCGTATTGCAGCTCGATCTTCGCCATGTCGATCGCTCCCTGATGGTGAGGGATCATGCTGCGGACGAAATCCACATCGGTATCGCCGCTCAATTGGATCATCATATCCTTGTGCATCTTGTCATTGGCTTCGGTGAAGGCATGACTGGACGGGCCGTGGTCGCCCATCGGCTTGGACATGTCCATCGTCGGCATGTCCTCGGCGAAGGCTGGCGCAGTAAGGGCGATGAATGCGGAAAGGGTAATGATTTTCAGAGACATGAGAGTTCCTTCCTCTGTCTGACAATAGGTTGGCGTAACAGCTCACGGCTGCCGTTCTGTGAAAGCAATCGTCAGATAAAACGAGGAGGAGGCGCCTGCGGCGCGGGCCTGTTATCTCTGAGCGCGCGGTCGAGTGCGGGAGAAGGGTAGGCGAAAACCGGTTTGCCGCCGGCGGCAATCAGATCAGCCGCCGGCAGCACCATGCAGGCGGCACAGAGCGGCAAATGCGCAGCGCTCGTGGAGCAGGGATCTTTCGCGGAATCGCTTTTGGCTGCCATATCGGGCGTGGCCATGCCGTCCATATGGTGGTGCGACGTGGTTTCTGGCTGAACCGCCATATTCATCGATGCGCAGGTCGGACAGCCCGCCCATGCCGACATTGTGCTGTAGACCAGCCAGCCGAAGAACATCGTCATGAGGGCCAAAGCGCGCATGGGAAAAACATAGGCAGGTACAGGCAAAAAGCCAAGGACCTCACCAGGTGGCAATGACCTTGTGAACGATCTGGTAGTCGCGGCTTTCCTCGCCAAGCGGCGCTACCGGCCAGTCCCAGCCGGCCTTTGCCTTGGGCGGCGCAATACCATGCAGCAGATCCACGTCCTCATGCACTTTGCCGGTGCGGTCGATGACGGTATAGGAAATGTCCGTCAGCAGGCAGGTGCGACAGGGCAGGTCTGCCAACCCTCGAAGATGCGCCGCGATCAGCAGTTCCACAGTATCCGCAGGCATCCCGGACGAGGCTTCCGTCTCGTGTCGCCGCTTTACGCCGCGCCCGATCTGCGAGAGCAGATTGGCCGAGACGACGAAATCGAGATAGGGCACGTTGCGCAGGAAGCCGAGCGGTTCCGCTGCCTCTTTGGCAGCAAGCGCCTCATAGCCGGAAAGATCGCGTTCGATCAGCCGGACGTTCCGGAAGCCTTTGGCTTTCAGCCACAGGCGTACCGATGCCAGATGCACGAGATCGACGAGGACGACCGTGTCGAAACTTTTTGCCAGCTCCTCGATGGGCACATCCCGGAGCAGTCCAGCGCCGAGCACAACCGCAGTCCGCCGCTGTGAAAGGCCCGCGATTGCAGTGCGAATGGCATTCTTGCAGCTCTCTTCATGCGCGGCCCAGTCCTTGCTGCAGCGACCGGCGCGTGACCAGAGATTGACCGAATAGCGGATATAGCGGCGGTGCGGGTTGCCCGTGAGCGCAAGTGTGGTGAGATACTGCAGGGCTTCCGCGATCATGGTGATATCCTGATAACAGGTCCTTTCCGCATCGATCAATCGATTCTGGTCGCCATATCAAGGCCCTTGCCCTTGCCGCTCCCCGCCCAATCCGCTAGGAAACCGCCACTGTCACATATGTGGAACTCCCCCGAAATGAACGACAAGCAGAAGAAACCACAAAAGCTCAAGGCCCGTCTTCCGCGCGGCTTCGTTGACCGGTCGGCAGCCGATCTCCGCGCCGTCAACGAAATGACCGCGAAGATCCGCGAGGTCTATGAGCATTATGGTTTCGATCCGGTCGAAACGCCGCTGTTTGAATATACCGATGCGCTCGGCAAGTTCCTGCCGGACAGCGACCGCCCGAACGAAGGCGTCTTCTCGCTGCAGGACGATGACGAGCAGTGGATGTCGCTGCGTTACGACCTGACGGCACCGCTCGCCCGTCACGTCGCCGAAAATTTCAACGAGATCCAGCTTCCCTACCGCACCTATCGCGCCGGCTACGTTTTCCGCAACGAGAAGCCGGGTCCGGGTCGTTTCCGCCAGTTCATGCAATTTGATGCCGACACCGTCGGCGCACCCGGCGTCCAGGCCGATGCCGAAATGTGCATGATGATGGCCGATACGCTGGAAGCGCTCGGCATCAAACGCGGTGACTATGTCATCCGCGTCAACAACCGCAAGGTTCTGGACGGCGTGCTTGAAGCGATCGGCCTCGGCGGCGACGACAAGGCCGGCCAGCGTCTCAACGTATTGCGCGCCATCGACAAGCTCGACAAGTTCGGCCCTGATGGTGTGCGCCTGCTGCTTGGCGAAGGCCGCAAGGACGAATCCGGCGACTTCACCAAGGGCGCAAAGCTCAACGACGATCAGATCGAGAAGGTCCTCTTCTTTGTCGGCATCAAGAACTATGCCGAAAGCGCCGTCCGGCTCGCCGAGCTGGTTGCCGGCACCGAGAAGGGCAGCGAAGGCGTCGAGGAGCTGAATTTCATCGGCGCGCTCGTCACCAGTGCCGGTTATCAGTCCGACCGCATCAAGATCGATCCCTCGGTCGTGCGTGGCCTCGAATATTATACCGGCCCGGTCTACGAGGCCGAACTGCTCTTCGACGTCACCAACGAAAAGGGCGAGAAGGTCGTCTTCGGCTCCGTCGGCGGCGGCGGCCGTTATGACGGTCTCGTGTCCCGCTTCATGGGCCAGCCCGTTCCGGCAACCGGTTTCTCCATCGGCGTCTCGCGCCTGATGACGGCCCTGAAGAACCTCGGCAAGCTCGGCCAGCAGGATGTCATCGAGCCGGTGCTCGTCACCGTCATGGACGGCGATGTCGGGGCCATGGGCCGCTACCAGCGCTTGACGCAGGAGCTTCGCGCCGCCGGCATCCGCGCCGAGATGTTCCAGGGCAACTGGAAGAAGTTCGGCAACCAGCTGAAATATGCCGACCGCCGCGGCTGCCCGATCGCTATCATCCAGGGTGGTGACGAGCGTGCGCAGGGCGTCGTGCAGATCAAGGATCTCATCGAGGGCAAGCGCCTGTCCGGCGAGATCGAGGACAACACGACCTGGCGCGAGGCGCGCGTGGCGCAGGAAACCGTGCCGGAAGGTGATCTCGTCGCCAAGGTGAAGGAAATCCTCGTCGCGCAGGCGGAGGACCGGAAGAGGGCTGCCGACGGCTTCGAAATTTCATATGATCCCGCTCAAACCGGTGATGACGATGACGACGTTTGAAAGGGATCTCCCCTTCTCCCCTCGGGGAGAAGGTGGCCCGAAGGGTCGGATGAGGGGGCCGCACAGCAGAAGCTGTCCTTCGCTCGCCGCTCAGGACATTCGTCGTTTACACTCCTCATCCCCCTCATCTGCCCTGTCGGGCATCTTCTCCCCGCCGGGGAGAAGCGGGAAGTGCAGCCCATGCCTCTGATCAACCTTCCAGAATTCTCCGGCGAACTGCTCGACGAATTCTCCGCCCGCAAGGCTGAGCGTATCGACACGCCGGTCATCCAGCCGGCCGAGCCCTTTCTCGATATCGCCGGCGAAGATCTTCGCCGGCGCATCTTCATGACGGAAAGCGAGACCGGCGCCAGTCTCTGCCTGCGCCCGGAATTCACCATTCCCGTGTGTCTGCGCCATATCGAGAGCGCCACGGGCACGCCGAAACGCTACTCCTATCTCGGCGAGGTCTTCCGACAGCGCCGTGACGGCAGCAACGAGTTCTATCAGGCAGGCATCGAAGATCTCGGCGATATCAATCTCGCCAGCGCTGATGCCCGCGCGATCGGCGATGCTGTCGGCATTCTGTCCCGCCTGCTGCCCGGCCGGCCGCTCTCCGTCACCATCGGCGACCAAGCCGTGTTCGAGGCCGTCGTGCAGGCACTCGGTCTGCCGCTTGGCTGGCAGAAGCGGCTGATCCATGCCTTCGGCAACATGATCCAGCTGGAGACGCTGCTGGCGCGTCTCGTCAGCCCGCAATTCGTCACAGGACTCGATGACAATGTCGCCAAGCTTGTCGGTGAGGATGATGAGGCGACCCTGGTTTCCTATATCGACGAGACGATGCAGGCGACCGGCTATTCCATTAATGCCAGCCGCTCGCCGCAGGAGATTGCCCGCCGCCTGAAGGAAAAGCTCGTCCTGTCCGAGACCCGGCTGGATGACGCCGCTTTCCAGGTGCTGGAGCAGTTCCTGTCGCTCAAGGTCCCGCTCGTCAACGCATCCGCAGCACTTTCGCATTTCGCCGATGCGGCCGGGCTGAAGCTCGGCAATGCGCTGGCGCGTTTCGATGGCCGTGTCGCGGCGATTGCCAATGCCGGCGTCGATCTTTCGCTCATTGAATATCGTGCCGCTTTCGGCCGCCCGCTCGATTATTATACCGGCCTCGTCTTCGAGGTGATGGTCGAAGGCTCCTCGGCGGTTCTCGCCGGCGGCGGTCGTTTCGACAGGCTGCTGACGTTCCTCGGCGCCAGGGATCGTATTCCTGCCGTCGGCTTCTCCCTCTGGCTCGACCGGATCGAAACCGAAAGGGCAGCCGCATGACGATCACCATTGCGCTTCCCTCCAAGGGCCGCATGAAGGATGACGCCTCTGCGATCTTCGAACGTGCCGGCATGAAAATCTACGCAGTCGGCAACGACCGCTCCTATCGCGGCCGTGTCGAAGGCTGGGACGATGTGGAGATTGCCTTCCTGTCGGCCTCTGAGATTTCCCGTGAGCTCGGCAACGGCTCGATCGATTTCGGCGTGACCGGCGAAGACCTGGTGCGCGAGGGCTTGGCGGAAGCTGACAAGCGGGTGGAGTTCTGCGCTCGTCTCGGCTTCGGCCATGCCGATGTCGTCGTCGCCGTGCCGGAGATCTGGCTGGATGTCGATACGATGGCCGATCTCGTGGATGTCGCTGCGGATTTCCGCGCCCGTCACGGTCGCCGCCTGGCGATCGCCACGAAGTACTGGCGGCTGACCCAGCAATTCTTCTCAAGCCAGCACGGCATCCAGCTCTACCGCATCGTCGAGAGCCTGGGCGCCACCGAAGGCGCGCCTGCCTCGGGTTCTGCCGATATCATCGTCGATATCACCTCGACCGGCTCGACGCTGCGTGCCAATCACCTCAAGGTGCTTTCTGACGGCGTCATCCTGCGCTCGGAAGCATGCCTGGTGCGTGCCCGCAAGGATACGCATGCCGATACGCCGACGGTGACGGCGATTGCCGAGGCTGTCCGCTCGGTTCTCTGAAGCAAATTACTGAACATGCAAAACCCGCCGTCTGCTGACGGCGGGTTTTGCATGTTTGGGAGGAGATGGAATTAGCGGGCAGCGACGGCCTGCAGGCCGCGGCGTGCGTCGATCGAATAGGCACCTGCACCGACGGTGGCGAGCAGGATGTACGCGCCGGCCAGTGTAATGTTCTTCATGACCATGATCTGGTTGAGAATATTCACGAGTTCCGCGCCACTTGCGTAAGGCAGATGGAAGACGACGGCCGTGAAGACGCAGAAGCCGGCGAGCAGCCAGCCGACAATGCGGACCTGGAAGCCCGTGAGAACCGCAAGGCCGGCCAGCAGTTCGAAGAGGCCTGCGGCATAGGCCAACAGGGTCGCTGCCGGCAGTCCGGCACCGGCGATCATGCCCGCAGTACCGGCAGCATCGGTTACCTTGCCGAAGCCGGCAAGGATGAACATGAAGGACAGAAGAATGCGGGCGAGAAGGATGAGGACGTTGTTCGTATTCGACATGGACGTTGCTCCGTTGAATGACTTAGAGGTCTTGATGCCCCGGCACCGTGTTGGACCTCGGATGGCACCTATTTCGCTTTTTTTTGGCGTCAGGGAAAGATAAACGACAGCGGACAGTTTGTTCACTAATACGAAACGATCGGGTGACTTGCCTTGCGGTGCAGGCGTCTTCTATGGTCGCCATCCTCACCCAAGGAGAAACCGATGGCCGATCTTTCCGCATTTCCGATCACCAGCCGCTGGCCGGCGAAAAACCCCGACATTATCCAGCTTTATTCCCTTCAGACACCGAATGGCGTGAAGATCTCAGTGGCGCTGGAGGAGCTCGCTCTGCCCTATGAGCCCCATTATGTCTCCTTCGCGACGACGGATCAGAAGACGGCGGAATTCGTCTCGCTGAATCCAAACGGCCGCATTCCCGCAATCATCGATCCCAACGGCCCGGACGGAAAGCCGATCGGCCTTTTCGAATCCGGAGCCATCCTGCTTTATCTGGCGGAAAAGACCGGCAAGCTGATCCCGGCTGATGCCGCGGGCCGCTATGAAACCATCCAGTGGGTCTTTTTCCAGATGGCCGGCATCGGCCCGATGTTCGGCCAGTTCGGCCATTTCTATAAATTCGCCGCTGACAAGGTCGCCAACAACTCCTATCCGGTGGAGCGCTATCGCGACGAATCCAAGCGCCTGCTCAGCGTGCTGGAAAGCCGCCTGCAGGGTCGCCAGTGGATCATGGGCGACGAGTACACCATCGCCGACATCACCACATTCCCGTGGCTCCGCGGCGCCGACATCTTCTATGGCGGCCGCGAGGTGCTGGAATATGCGAAATTCCCTGCCGTCATGGATTGGCTGCAGCGCTGCATCGCCCGCCCGGCGAGCGAGAAGGGCCTCAACATTCCGGTAAAGCCCGACTGACGGTTTTCGGATTGAAACAGAAAAGGCCGGTCGCGGGACCGGCCTTTTTTCTTGCGTGCCTGACGGCAGATTACTGCCGGCTGGCGATCTGGCTGGTACCTTCCAGCTTGAAGCGCGGGAAGATGAAAACGCCGACCATGCTGCCGCTGTATTTTTCTTCCAGCCCATTGGATTCGCCCATGCAGAAGAGCGGCTGACGGAAACCGTTCGGCATGATGATGGTCGTCGAGAAACAGAAGGATGAGGAAAGCGTCGCCGCCTGCTCGAAGAGCTGCAGGACGTGGTTGCGATCCTTGGTATTATAGCAGCGCACCAGGCTCAACAGGCCGCATTCCTGCGCCGAGAGACCGTGCAGCATCGCGCTCCACTCTCCGAGCCTGATCACACCTGTCGAAAAATCTCCGATCCAGCTTTCGGACACGGAAAACTGTGCCAACATTTCGTGATTATGATTGTTGTAGTCCAGCGAGCCGGGCATTAAGGGTGCGGCAGCATTGGCTTTGGCGATCTTAAACAAGGCGTTCCCCAGTTCGGGTGCGGCTGCCCCGCCGCACACTCGGCAAACACAAAGAAACAGGATCACGTAGCGCCAGGCATCATGCCTGTGCTTGATCTCGCGGGAACAGTTGCTCGGCGGCGCCTCAGATGGTCGCCGCTCGAATGCCTTCCGCAAGATTTACTCTCGTATGTTCGCGGAGACCTTCGAAAGCCCGAATGTTCACGCATTGGCCTTTGGCGTGCTCGGGTCTCGTCTGCGGCGAGTATTCTTCCGGGCTGAACGTCAATTGCAGCGCGGATTTATAGGAGCTTTTGCACAAACGGCAACGGCTTTTTCCGGGCGTTAGGTTGGCGTTATTATCAGGGTTTTCCGCAGATTTGTGGGTTTCTCACTAATTCTGTGGCTGGAACTCAGCTTTTCGTGCTGTGGAAACGTTTCCACTCGCTGCACAGCATGCAATCTTCGTAAATTATGCGCTTTGCATTCGAATTCTTCGCAGTTGAAAAATGTACCGCGGCGCAAGCTTCGCGAAAGCCTCGATCAAAAAATCACGCTTCCCGCAGCGGATTAAACGTTCAAGCGGCTTATTAAACAAGGTGTTTTTCGAATCGCTTGAATAAAAGGAAGGGCGGCCCGAAGACCGCCCTTCCTGAACTGAACCGGATGGCCCAGATGGATGACCAGAGAGCCTTACATCATGTCCATACCACCTGTTCAGCGCGCTTGGCGCGCTGAACCATCTTGGCTGATGGGCGGTTTCATGGACGATGCTGTAAGAGGCCCTCGGCCTATCACATCATGTCCATACCGCCCATGCCGCCCATGCCGCCCGGCATTGCCGGAGCGTCCTTCTTCGGCAGCTCGGCGATCATGGCTTCCGTGGTGATCAGCAGCGAAGCAACCGAAGCTGCGT
>Ga0102588_1002409_pt1 | contig 10755 bp, 10 predicted proteins | sample AraplaMF_Col_mMS_FD_76854 | JGI IMG/M metagenome (GOLD analysis project Ga0102588, IMG submission 76854) | Arabidopsis root microbial communities from the University of North Carolina, USA - plate scrape MF_Col_mMS (SPADES assembly) (version 2) | ecosystem: Host-associated > Plants > Roots >...
TCTTTCAGGTCGCCCGGTAAAAATCCAAGGTTCTCCCCTGCTTCAACCGCAGGTCTGGTCAGGATTATCCTTTTTATCTCCTTGTTTTTGAGTGCCCTTACCGCCAAAGCTACAGCTGTATAGGTTTTACCGGTACCGGCGGGCCCTATGGCAAAAAGTATATCGCTTTTATTGATGCAATCAACCATTTTGCGCTGATTAGCTGTACGGGCTTTAACCATTACGCCGTTGGGTCCAAAAACGATCACTTCGCCGCTGGCAAATTTATCCGCCGACGGATCAGCCGCTGGCGCGTTAGTATTTTTGGAACCCAGGATGCGCTCCAGGTCGGTAATATTCAGGTTTTCGAACTTCTCTACGTGTTGTAGCAGGTGATCGAATTTTTCCTGAAAAATATTCAGTTCGTGATCATCACCCAGAATTTTAACTTCGCTGCCACGTGCAACTATTTTAAGCTTAGGATATTGTTTCTTAATGATCTCAAAATGATCATTATTTGGCCCCCACAATACTGCCGGATTTACATTTTCAATAGATAGCTTTAGCTCGTTCAATACTAATTTGATTTTTAGTTACGGATTTTTATGAATTAAAAATTGAATATTTGTAGCTTCAAATGCTACTACAAGATTAGCAATAAATATTATAAAATTAATGGCAATAATAACATTAACTACTGATTTGGGCGATAAAGATATTTACCAGGCTGCATTGAAAGGCAGCATCTACAAATTGTTGCCTGCAGTGAATATTGTTGATATTACCAATAACGTTGCCGCGTTTGATGTACAGCAGGCAGCCTTTATCCTGAAAAACAGTTTTTACTACTTTCCCGATGGCACAGTACACCTCATTGGTATTGATACGGTGTATAACGACCACACCAAATTTTTGGCTGTAAAATACAAAAACCACTATTTTGTGGGTGCCGATAATGGCATTTTTTCGCTGATGTTTAAAGAAACACCAGAGGAGATCGTGGAAATAAACATTATGCAGGATCTTAAGTTTTTGCATTTTCCACTGGCCGATATTTTTGTAAAAGCGGCATGCCACCTGGCCAAAGGTGGTAAGCTTAATGAGATAGGCATCCCGGTACAAGACATTGAAAATAAGATGAACCTGCAGCCGGTTATCGAAAAAAATCTGATCAAAGGTGTGGTTATCTATATCGATTCGTTTCAAAATGTGATCACCAACATTACCAAGGAATTTTTCAATAGCGTACAGCAAGGACGCAAATTCGTGTTAAATTTTAAACGTAACGAAACCATCAACCATCTGAGCTGGCATTATAACGAAGTACCGGTTGGCGAAAAATTATGCCTTTTTGGTATCAGCGACCATCTGGAAATAGCTATTAATAAAGGTAACGCCAGCGGCTTATTAGGGTTAAATTTAAATGATAAAGTAATCATTGAATTTCAGTAGTATTATGATTATGAAAAAATTCTTATTGATCGGTATCATCCTTTTTTTGTTTACGGATCTACGCGCACAAACAAATGCGCAAGTAAGTGCCGATTCCATCGCTTATCAGCTCCAGCGAAAAAAAATAAACAGCATGCTGGATATGCGCAAAGTGCGATTTGGTCAGTACAGCCAGAGTCTGAATGAACATACCGGGATATTTGGACTGCAAACAAAAAGCGATATCCGCCGGTCGAACGATATTTTGATGGACATTGTTAAAACAGACGATAACATTTATAAAGAGCTCAAGATCCTGCTGGAATACCGTGCCTTTCAGCAACGACAGATCCAGAATCACTCCAAAGAGGCCGAAACCATTAACCAAAATTATGTCAACCTGATCAGCAAATTAAGGCAACAAAATGTAGCTTTAAAAGCTGAGGCTCAAAAGGCTCAAAACATGCAGCGAATCTATATTTTGATCATTGTTCTCATGATTGCGTCAATTTTATTTCTGATAAGCAGAAAAAGTAAAGTTAAGGTGTAATTTTGCGGATTGGAGCCGGTACTTTATCCCGGGTTTAGAACTTAGAGTTTAGAATTTAAATATATACATGGCAAGAGGACGGCTGAATAGTGGCGCTAAAGCAGAAGCAGAATTACCCAAAGCAAAAATAAACAGGCAGAGCATACAAAACATCCGTAAGCTACTCAATTACATTAAACCTTACCGAGGCAAATTTATAGCAGGATTGATATTTTTGTTCATATCCAGCCTGGTGGGCCTTGCATTTCCTAAAATTCTGGGCGCTTTAATAGATGCCGCGCAAGGTAAATACCCAAACAGTTATTTACCCCATAGTCTTAATGCCATCGCCATTGCTGGTTTTGTGTTGCTATTCGGTCAGGCTTTTGTTTCCTTTTTCCGGGTAGTTTGGTTTGTACAGGTCGCCGAAAAATCATTGGCCGATATCCGTCGTGATACCTATTTTAAGCTGATCACGCTGCCCATGAACTTTTTCGCCAATCGCCGTGTTGGTGAACTGAACAGCCGCATCTCAGCCGATCTGTCACAGATCCAGGATACTTTAACCACTACTTTTGCCGAGATCATCAGGCAATTGGTGATCATGGTAGGCAGTGTTATTTTATTAGCGGTGGTATCGATAAAATTAACCCTGGCTTTACTGGCTATCCTCCCCTTCCTGGTAGGTTTTGCTGTGTTTTTCGGAAGATATATCCGCAAACTATCACGCCAGGCGCAGGACAGGCTGGCTGAATCAAATACCATTGTTGAAGAAACCCTGCAAGGCATCGCCAACGTAAAAGCTTTTGTGAACGAAGCTTATGAAGCTACCCGCTATGACAAAATTTTGCGTATAGTTGTGAATATAGCCGTAAAAGGTGCCAAATTTCGCGGGATATTTGCATCCTTTATCGTGTTTTGTTTGTTCGGCACCTTCGTAGGTGTGATATGGTATGGATCGGTACTGGTGAGCAACCATGAGATCCTGGTGGGTGATTTGACTACGTTTATCATGTACTCTATATTCGTAGGCGCCGCTATGGGCACTTTTCCAGACCTTTATGCCAATTTACAGAAAGCTGTTGGCGCAAGCGAACGCGTACTGGAAATACTGGCCGAACAAGGCGAAAACATACAAATGATTGAAAATAACAACCAGGTAGATCAAAAAATCAAAGGCAATCTTGCTTTTGACAACGTGGTGTTCGCCTACCCTTCCCGTTCGGAGCTTACCGTTTTAAAGGGCATTTCCTTTGATGCGGCGGCTGGTCAAAAAGTGGCTATTGTTGGGCCGAGTGGTTCGGGTAAATCAACCATGGCATCCTTGATACTGCAATTCTATCATCCACAAAGTGGAAATATTTTGTTTGATGGTCGCCCAGCTTCAGATTTTTCTATCACTGATATCCGTAACCAGGTAGCCATAGTTCCCCAGGATGTGATGCTTTTTGGCGGAACGATATCAGAAAACATTGCTTATGGCCGATTGAGTGCATCTAAAGAAGATATTATCCAAGCTGCCAAACGTGCTAATGCTCACCAGTTTATTACCTCTTTCCCCGAAGGCTACGAAACCGTGGTGGGCGAACGTGGTGTTAAATTATCGGGTGGTCAGCGCCAACGTATCGCTATAGCCCGGGCGTTGCTTAAAAATCCTTCAATATTGATCCTGGACGAGGCTACCTCATCATTGGATTCCGAATCAGAACGCCTGGTACAGGAAGCTCTGGAGGAATTAATGAAGGATCGTACGTCCATCATCATAGCTCACCGCTTATCAACCATTCGTGAAGCTGATAAGATCATTGTACTGGAAAAAGGCGAGATCATTGAATGTGGTAATCACCTGGAACTCATCAGCAATGAGCAGGGTTTGTACCGCTACCTGAACCAATTACAATTTGACGCGCAGAATGGTTAATGGTCGATAGTCCATAGACCATAGCGATTATTTTAATATATTACAACAGTAAAGAATTGCAGAGACTATGGTCTATCGTCCATAGTCCATCGACCTATAAAAATGAAATTAACCATACACGGGGCAGCCCGTCAGGTAACCGGCAGCATGCATTTGCTGGAGGTTGACCGATATAAGATTTTAGTGGATTGCGGGTTAGATTACGAGAAAGACCGCAACATACAAGATAACGAGAATTTCCCTTTTCGCCCTGAAGAGATCGACGTGGTGATATTAACCCACGCGCATATCGATCACTCGGGCAATCTGCCTACACTCATCAGAATGGGCTTTAACGGCCAGATCCTGTGTACCCCGCCTACCGCCGACCTCACCGAATTATTACTGCTCGATTCTGTTAGTATCTTCATGAATAAGGCCAGCAAAGGCCACAGGAAACGCGGCAAGGGCAAATTCAATACCGGCGGAGGTCCACAGCCACTTTACCTACAAAAGCACGTGATGGATACTGTAGACCGTTTTGTGACCATCGGCTTTAACCGGCCTTTCCGTATCAATGGCAATATTGAGCTTACTTTTATACCTGTTGGACATTTACTAGGTGCAGCAGCAGCGGTCCTGCGTGTTACAGAAAATGGTGAAGAAAAATCCATTGCCTTCACCGGGGATATCGGTCGCAAAAACTACCCGGTATTAAATGATCCACAGGAGTTGCCACCGGTTGATTACCTGGTCACAGAATCGACCTATGGAGGCCGCTACCACACTAAAGACAAGTCGGTTGAGCAAACCCTCATAGAGGTTATTGATAAAGCCTGTGTCAAAGAACAAGGGCGGTTGATCATTCCTGCGTTCAGTATCGGCCGTACCCAATCATTGGTGTACTCCCTCAACAAGATCTTCAGCGAAGGCTTGCTACCACCGGTTAAAGTGTTTGTGGATAGTCCAATGGCCACCATGGCAACCGGCATTTTCAGAAAGTACCATAGCCTGGTTAATCAGGATGCCCAGGATTTTTACAAGGACAAGGGCGATGAATTTGAGTTCGAAAACCTTACTTATGTAGAGAATTTGAAAGATAGTCGCCAGATATCCAATTATTATGAGCCCTGCATCATCATTTCTTCCGCTGGTATGCTGGAGGGCGGCCGTATCCAGGATCACCTGTTTTATAATGTCCAGAATTATTACTGCACCATCCTTTTTATAGGCTACTGTGCCAAAGGTACTTTAGGGCACCGTTTGCTGCGTGGCGACTCCATAGTACACATCAAAGATCGCGAACTGGCCGTTTATGCCACCATCAAACAAACCGACGTACTAAGTGCTCACGGTGATCATAACGACCTGATGGAAAACGTAAAACAACAGGACAAATCGAAACTCAAAAACGTTTTCCTGGTACATGGCGAAACCGAAAGTATGCAGTTACTGGCTAACGACCTGGAGCAGAATGGCTATATTGTAACAATACCAGAGAAAAACGTGGTTTATACACTTTAAGCCAGGGAAATACGTATTATTGATCATCAAACTATTTTCATAGATAAGCCCAATCAACTATGGCACCCTTATCAAACTTTAAGAACAAAAAGCAACTGAGCCGGGTTATTTTTTGCCTTGCCTTTATTATAGTTGCTTACGGTTATTTAAGACAGGAAAAAGCATTCAAAGACAGCATAGTTGTTGTTGCAAAAGTTACCGGTTTTCAGCACCCCAAGATCGACAGAACGGAAATAGATGTTCAATATGATTATGATGGGCAAATAATCAACAATCATTTCTCTTTAAGGAATACCGACAGCTTAAAAGTCGACTCCAAAATACGGCTCCTGGTTTCCCGAAAACATCCCGTTGAGTTTATCAAATACGTTGGGGTTGGAAATTAAAGCTTTACTTTTTAAACCTTAAATTTTAACACTTTTCTGCTCAAAAACGAGGTAAAACATTCAAAAATTGTTTCAAACCCCCGAGTTTAACACTTTTAAACAAATTTTCACACGATTTTGGGCGGCTTTTAAAATTTTAAAAAGTATTAATTTACTGCAGAAGATTTCTCTTTCATCCTCACTCTCACCCCTTCATGCTCTATCGAAATGCCCCGTCTTCAATCGGCCATAAAAACAAAATAGCCGGAACCATTGCTGATCCCGGCTATTTGCGTTAAACAGTAAACCTCGTATTTACTTTTTATTTTTTGAAATGGTCAATAATCAAACTGGCCAATTCAACACCTATGCGTTCCTGGGCCTCGTTGGTGGCGGCGCCAATGTGCGGGGTAAGGGAAATTTTAGGGTGTTTCAGTATTTCTTCGCGCGGAGTTGGTTCATTGTCAAATACGTCTAATGCCGCGAATGAAACCTGTCCGCTGTTTAAGGCGTCGATCAGGGCCAGCTCGTCAATTAAGCCGCCACGTGAAATGTTCACCAGACCTACACCTTTTTTGGTTTGAGCCAGTTCTTCGGCGCCTAAAAGGGCTTTGTCGATAAATGGGGTATGCAGCGTAATAAAATCAGCTGTTTTGATCACTTCGTCAAGTGTAGCTTTTTTTACAGAAACCTTTACGGTTGTACCACCGCCTAAAACGATGTCAAGCTCGGGGTTAAATTCAAAAAGGTCATAAGCCAACACTTCCATACCTACGCCGATAGCAATTTTGGCTACCTCGCGACCGATACGGCCAAAACCTACAATACCTAATGTTTTACCACGTAGTTCGATACCTTTCGCATAAGCTTTTTTCAGATCGTTAAATTTGGTACCGCCTTCAACCGGCATTTTGCGGTTGCTGTCATACAGAAAACGAACGCCGCCAAACAGGCTTGAAAATACCAATTCGGCTACTGATAATGAAGATGAAGCGGGAGTGTTATACACGCCGATGCCTTTTTCTTTGGCATAGTCAACATCAATGTTATCAACACCAACACCACCGCGACCAATCAGTTTCAGGTTTGGAGTAGCGTCAATTAATGCCTTGCGTACCTTGGTTGCGCTACGCACGGTGATGGCATCGTAATTTTTTAATTTTTCAGGCAATTCATCCTGAGGTATATTGTTGGTATCAACAAAAAATCCTGCATCTTCCAGCATTTTTTTTCCAATTGGATCTATACCATCGTTAGCTAATATTTTGATCATGTCTTTTGTGTGAGTGGTGAGTAGTGAGCGGTGAATGGTTGAATAGCGGTAAACTGCTCACCATTCTCCACTCACCATTCACTAAATTATTTATTACTTTCTGCAAACTCGTTCATTACATCAATCAGCACCAAAATGCTGCTTAATGGCAATGCATTATAAATGGAAGCACGGAAACCACCTACACTGCGGTGACCTTTGATGCCTACTATGCCTCTTTCGTCACATAATTTCAGGAAAGGTTTTTCCAGCTCAGGGTTCTCCATTACAAAGCATACGTTCATGTTAGAGCGATCTTCCGGAGCAGCCACTGCTTTAAACAGCGGGTTAGCATCGATAGCATCATACAATACGCGTGCTTTGGTGATGTTTTCCTGCTCAATGGCAGCAACACCGCCTTTACCTTTTAACCACCTTAAGGTTAACATTGAAACATAGATGGCAAAGCATGGAGGCGTATTGTACATAGAACCACCTTCAATTTGTGTTTGGTAGTTAAACATAGACGGGATCTTACGATCAACCTTGCCTAAAATATCATCTTTTACAATCACCAGGGTTACACCGGCCGGACCCATGTTTTTCTGAGCACCGGCGTAGATCAAACCAAAATCAGCAACGTTAACTTTGCGGCTGAAAATATCTGACGACATATCACAAACCAACGGAATAGGCGATTTAGGGAACTCCTGTAATTGCGTACCGTAAATGGTATTGTTTGAAGTAATGTGGAAATAAGCGGCATCCGCAGGAATAGTATAATTCTTAGGAATGTAAGTAAAGTTGCTCTCTTTTGAAGTAGCTACAATTTCAACCTCGCCAAAGTATTTAGCCTCTTTTAAAGCTTTATTTGCCCAAACACCTGTTTCCAGGTAGGCGGCTTTACCGGTTGACGGCAACAGGTTATAAGGAACCAAAGCAAACTGTGTGCTGGCACCGCCCTGTAAAAACAGAACCGAATAACCCTCAGGAACGCTGAATAACTCTTTCACCAAACTAACAGCTTCATCTAAAACTGCTTCAAATTCTTTTGAACGGTGTGAGATCTCCAATAATGACAATCCTATACCATTTAAATCAATTACTGCCTCAGCAGCTTGTTTTAAAACTTCCTGAGGTAAAATGCCGGGTCCGGCACCAAAATTATGTTTCATATAGTTAACAAATTGTAGGTTCTGAATACACGATTAGGAACTTCGTATTTAGTTGGGCCGAAGTTAATTAATTTGACAAAATATATAGAGATTATTTGCGTTTTTTGAAAAAATATACAATTAATCAACAAAAGGCCTTTTGATTGCAAATTTGTAATTTATCCTACCGGGTTCGTAGAATTTATTACGATTGTAATAACTTTTCGGGATATTTAAGGTGAGATATGGCAGCCGACGGGTCGGCCGACGAAAACACAGAACTGCCTGCAACCAGCGCGTTGGCACCTGCATCAACCAGTTTTTGGATGTTATGCTGATCAACACCACCGTCAACCTCAATAAACAGGTTTGGATTTTTATCGCGGCTCAGCGCTTTCAGGTCGTGGAGTTTTTTGTAGGTATTGTCGATAAATTTTTGCCCACCAAAACCGGGGTTTACAGACATGATGAGTACCAGATCAAGATCGGCAATGATGTCCTGCAGCAAAGTAACCGGGGTATGTGGGTTAAGGGCCACTCCTGCCCTGCAGCCAAGCTCTTTAATAGCCTGCACGGTGCGGTGCAAATGCGGACAAGCTTCATAATGTACCGTGATGCCATCGGCGCCGGCATCTTTAAAAGCTTTTAGATAACGATCGGGCTCCACAATCATCAAGTGAACATCCAGTGGCTTGGTGGCATGTTTTTTGGTAGCGCTAACCACCGGGAAACCAAATGATATGTTGGGTACAAACATACCATCCATAATATCAACATGCACCCAATCAGCATCGCTTTTATTGATCATTTCCAGATCGCGTTGCAGGTTGGCAAAATCGGCAGCTAAAATTGATGGTGCTATCAGATGGTTCATATGCAAATATAATAATCCCCACGGCCCTCAAAAGTAAGAGTTATAAAATTTGTGTAAAGTTTTTTGGGGAGGGTGTATGATATTCGCCCCGTTGTCATCCTGAGGAACGAAGGATCTATAAGTGAATTATGCAAGCCGGTAGAAAAGTCGTAGAATAGATTCTTCGCTGCGCTCAGAATGACAAAGATTTTTTTAGATCATAAACGAACAAAAATTATCATCCTAAGAAACAAAGGATCTATTGGTGAATTATCCAAACCATAAGAAAAGCTACAGAATAGATTCTTCACTACGTTCATAATGACAAGGTACTTTTTGGTTATAGTTTAACCAGTAAAGATAGGAGGCCATTCCATAATCTCCTTATTCAGAAAATCCCAACTTTGGTTTTCCACCTCAATTAGTTTTACCTTTTTCTGCCTCGTCCAGCCTTTAATCTCCTTTTCACGTTCAATTGCATGATTTATAAATTGGTGTCGCTCAAACCATACGAGATAATAACATTTATACTTTGAGGTGAAACTTTCAGCTTGATCAATGCCAAAATAATGTTCGTATAATCTTTGATTTAAATCATTAGTTACACCAGTGTATAATACCCTTTTATTATAATTTGTAAGGATGTAAGTAAAAAAGTTATACTGGCGCATCTTGCAGATGAATCTACAAATTTGCACTTATTTAAAGAAATATAGCGTACAATATATTCTTCACTGCGTTCAGAATGACAAGGATATTTTTAGATTACAACTCTAAAAGTTTGTCATCCTGAGGAACGAAGGATCTATTAGCGAACTATGCAAGCCGGAAGAAAAGGTATAGAATAGATTCTTCACTGCGTTCAGAATGACAAAAAGGTTAAGAAAAAAAATGTAATTCAAAAACTCCCCCTTCAGGAAGCCCGGGCGGCTTAATCGCAGTTAAGCAACAGGTCGTAGTATTTCTTCATGAGCACGGTATCGTAATTAACCAGGGAGCTGTAGGCTTCGGATACCAGTTCGTTAAGGATAGACGAACCTAATTGACCGCCTCCATTGGGAATAGAGTCGTAATATACGATGAGATCTTTTACCCTGATGATCTCATATAACAACAACTGCACAAGATCGGTCTGTGCGCCCGACTGTATCCCATGCGGATTGTTATTTAGAAAATCTAAAGGATCATTAGTAGAAGAAGTCATGTTTTCTCTCAAGCAGGATCGGACTTAATGGTGTTATCAGCAATCTCTCAACTTTACTAAAGTTCAAATTAGCCTGTTTTGTTTTAATTTTTTTTCAAAAAAATCATAAACAAAACAGGCTAAATAACAAAACCCTCGTTACGAGGGTTTTGTATATTCAATTCAATAATTAATTAGCCTTTGGGGCTTCTGGTTTCGGCAATAATACTTTTCTGGAAAGTTTTAGTTTTCCTTGCTTATCAACATCAAGCAATTTAACTCTTACCTCATCGCCAATCTGGAATATACCATCCATCGTTTCGATACGACGATGATCGATCTCAGAAATGTGCAATAAACCATCTTTACCCGGCATAATTTCAACAAATGCACCAAACGGCATAATTGATTTTACTTTACCTTCATATATCTCGCCCACTTCTGGTTTTGAAGCGATAGCGCGGATACGTGACAGAGCGGCGTCGATAGAAGCCTTGTTATCGGCAAATACCTGAACGATACCCTGGTTGTCTTTTTCTTCAATAGAAATAGTTGCACCTGTTTCGCGCTGCATTTCCTGGATGA
>Ga0102588_1002411_pt1 | contig 10746 bp, 7 predicted proteins | sample AraplaMF_Col_mMS_FD_76854 | JGI IMG/M metagenome (GOLD analysis project Ga0102588, IMG submission 76854) | Arabidopsis root microbial communities from the University of North Carolina, USA - plate scrape MF_Col_mMS (SPADES assembly) (version 2) | ecosystem: Host-associated > Plants > Roots >...
CCAGTCGCGCAGCGGGCAGCGCGTGCCGCTGACCTTCCATGCGCTCCTGAGCCGCTCGGGCAACGCGTGGTCGGTGAGCAGCCATGCGCATTCGCCGATCGGCGACGAGTTCAGCGACATCCGGATCGATCCGTACCAGGTCGTGGTGATCGAGGGGAGCGCCGAACGCGTGGTCTTCACGCCCGCACAGATCCGCGAGACGCTCGCCAGGCCATCGCTCGCCGCGCGGCTTGCCAATGAATTCGTGCAGGTGCAGGACAACCGCACGGGCGGCGCGAAGGATGCGGACATCACCATCGGGCTCGGCCTGAGCAAGGCCTCGAAGTCGGTGGCACGCGCACGCTTCCATGCGCCTTCCGCCAAGGGGCTCCCGCTCGCCGAGGCCATGCAGCAGGGAAACTGGACGCTCGAGCTCCAGGCCCTGAGCGGGCAGATCCCCCGCGAGGTGGTGCAGCGCGACCTGTTCCTGTTCGGCCTCGAATCGCAATCGGCTTTGCAGCCGCTGCTGCAGCGCGGCTTCAAGAAGAACGAGAAGCTCGTGCTCGGCGCCACCAACGGCAAGGGCTATGTGCGCTACGACGGGCAGCAGCGCGAGTTCGCCGGGGCCGATGCGTCGGCGCGCGCCTTCCTGCAGGACAGCTTCATCGGCCTCGTGCTGGGCTGGCAGCAGCAACAGCAGCCGCCCGTGAAAGCGAAGGCCGATGGCCGCTGACGCGTCCCTGCCGGCGGCCGGCTTCGAGTGCCTCGCGCCACCGCAGCTGAGCGGCTGGGCGGCGGCGCCGGGCCCGCCGGGGGACCACCCCAAACGCGCCCCCCCCCGCCCCACGGACCCGCCCCCCCCCCCGGGAGGGGCGCTGCCGCCCCTCTACCTGGTCGGCGAGGAATCGTCCGAGCAGGCCCTGCAACGCGAACTGCGCACCAGCGCGCCCGGCTGGCTCATGCGCCAGCTCGACCAGCACCTGGCCGACGAGCAGCTGCATGCACGCCTCTTCGCCGATGCCATCGTCGAACGCGGTGGCAGCGCGCAGGCGGCCACCTCTCTTGAGGAAACGCCCGGGGAAGCATCACGGCCCGACTGGCTCAGCCGGCGCAAGCTCGCGCGCTGGCAGCGCCTGATCCGGCGCCACGCGCCGCACTTCTCGCACGGCGGGCTCGTGCCGGCCTATGCCATCGGCCTCTGTGCCGAGCAGATGGCCTCGCGCATCCTGCAGCGCCATTGCGCACTGATCGGCCCGCAGCACGCGCTGCACCCGCTGCTCACGCGCGTGCTCGCCGACGAAGACCGGCACGTCCGCCTGTGCAGCCACACGCTGCAGCGCTGCGTGGCGCCGCACGAGCAGGCACGGCTGGCGCAGCTGATGCGCGAGGTGCGCGACACCGAGCGCGGCTTCGGCGTCACCGGCGCGCTGGGCATGTACGCCGCCGGCCTGGCCCTGCGCCTGCGCCCCGGCAGCGCGCGACCCGTGGCCGCCTGATCCGATGCCGCCGCGCATCGTCTACCTCGCGACCGCGGACGCGCGCGGCCACCTGATGCGCGCGCAGCTGCTCGCGCACGCGCTGCGGGCCGCGGGTGCCGACGTGCAGGTGCTCACCACCTCCGACGAAGGCGCGCGCTTCCTCGCCGGTTTCGGCATCGAGGCGCCCGTGCTCTCGCGCCACTACGCGGTGCAGTTCGACAGCCAGCAGAACATGCTGCGCCGCGAAACCGACCGCAACGTGGCGCACTACGTGTTCCGCCCCGGGCGCATGCTGCGCGACATCGTGCGGCTGCGCACGTGGTTCCGCGGGGCGGACCTGGTGGTGAACGACTCCTTCCATCCCGCGCTGCTGTTCATGGGCTGGATGCCGGGCTGGCGGCACAAGGTGGTCCATGTCTACGGCGCCAGCCTGCGGCGTGCACTCGAAGGCAACTTCGGCGGACGGATGCCGGGCTGGATGGCGAACCTGTTCGGCCGCATCGTGGCGTGGCAGATCGACCGCAGCCGCGCGCGCATCGCACACGACTTCGCTTACGGCGAGCCGCAGCACGACGGCCGCGGCGGGCATCGGCTCGCCACACCGGTGGCGGTGCTGGGGGCCGACACGGAAGCACACGACGACCTGGCGCCCCAGGCCGCGGTCTATCTCAATCCGCATTTCGAGGAGGCCGCGCTGGCCGACGGCCTGGAGCAGGGACTGGCCGATGCCGGCGTGCCGGCGCACCTCGTCGGCGAAGGCTATGCGCACCGCGCGGGCTGGCACGCGCAGGACGAGCACTGGATCGAGATGGCCGCGCGCAGCGCCTTCATCGTCTCGGCCCCGGGCATGGCGGCGCTGTCGATCGCGGCGGTCTACCGCAAGCCGATCCTGCTGCTGCTGACCGACCAGCCCGAGCAGGCGATCAATGCGGGGCGCGCCGCGCAACTGGGGCTGCACCACCGCACCGTGGTGTGGCACGGCCGCACCGGGGATTTCGCGCGGGCCGTGGCGGCGGCGGCGGGCGAACTGCTCGCGACCGCCGGCAAGGGCGACAACGGAAGCAACGGCGCCGGGGCGGCGCAGGGGCGCGAGGCCGCCATCGCCCGCCTGCAGCACTGGACGGCGCTGCTCTCCCGCCTCGCGGCGCCGGCTACCCGGTAACCCCGCGGGCCGAGTCGCGCAGCGCGCGAAACACGCGGGCCAGCGCACGCACCGGCCGCATGCCCGACCACTGCACGGACGACTTCGGCGGCGGCATCGAGACCACGCCCCGCGCCGTGCGCAGCGACACCTGCAGTTTCCTGATCGTGAAGCCCGGGCTGCCGGCCCCCCGGCGCGCGCTGCCGCTGCCCGCATCGGCCACGGCGAACTGCAGCACCAGGCATTTCCGCCCCGCCGCGGGCAGCACTTCGAACACCAGGCTGCGCCGCCGGGCGCCCGTGGTGCAGGACCCGGCCAGGACCACGCCCTCGAACATCGCGTGGACGCGCGTGGCCTTGGTGCCGCTGCGGTAGTCGATGCGGACTTCGAGGCGGTGCGGCTGCCGGGGCGACAAGGTGTTCGGCAGCGACGGCAGCGGAACCACGAGGCAGGCGAGTTCGCCGGCGCTCTTCGCGCCCTCCGCATCGGGCGCCGACCAGCCGTGGCTGAGCCAGCCCGTGGCGGGACTGCCGGGGTGGAACAGGTAGGGGCGGCCCAGTTGCAGCTCGGGCACGTCGCGCAGGCCGCGGCTCTGGTCGTCGAAGCCCCAGCGGGTCATGAAGGCCCGGTCGATGGCGGTGGCGGGCCATGCCGCGACATGGCGCCGCGCGCCCTCGCCGCCATGACCGCCCTCACCGCCGCAGACCGTCGCCATGAAATCCATCGCGCCGATCCCGGCACCGACGGGTATCCACGCCGAACACGCCACCGGCAGCTGCTCCACCGCATTGCGGTCGGCCCGGATCAGGGCCTGCGCGGGCTTGCGGAAATAGCGCGCCTCGGTCAGCACGCTCGACGACAGGCTGGCGGCGAAGTGCACGTTCGCGGCCGACAGCAGCGCATAGGTGTTCTCGCGGGTCCACGCCGCGTTGGGAATGGCCCGCGCGATCGGCGCCAGGTCGTGCAGCGCGGGCTCGTAGGGATGCGGCTTGACGACCAGCAGATCGACACCCTGCGCCAGCTCGCGCAGCGGCGCGATGACGCTCGCGGGGTGCATGGTGCGCCCGCCGCTGACCAGCGACAGGTCGACCAGGCTCTGCCCGAAGAAGAGCCCGACACGCAGCCGCGGGTCGAACAGGGACGGCGCGCCATGCCGCGCGAAGAAGCCCTTGAGCGCCGCCGCATGGTTCCAGAACACTTCCTCGTCCACCCGGCGGGCCTGCAGCGCCGCCTCGATGACCGGATCGTTGGTCCGCGCGCAGAAGTGCAGGTGCTCGGTGAAGCGCCGTGGATCGATCTCGATGTCGAGATAGCTCGCGCCGCTGCGGGCAATGCAGTGCTGCAGCGCCGGCGTGAGGCCCCAGCCGATCACCAGGCCGCCGGGACCGAAGGCCGGCATGCCGTCGCGGCCGTGCACGGGCAGCAGGTCGGCGATGCAGGCGCGGGCCCAGCCGGCCGGCGTGCAAGGCAGGTTCAGCCGGGCCATGAGGCGTGCCACGTCGATGCGGCCGCCATCGGACAGCGGCGCCGCCTCGCGCACCGGCAGGCCCAGCCGGCCGAGCGTGGCGTCGAAGAAGCCCCGCAGGAATCGCCGGTTCGCGACGTGGTACGGAAGACCGTTGGCGGCGGACCGAAAGAAATCGTCCGCAAAGATGATGTGGTTGAACCGGCGGGTTGTCATCGGCTGAGTGCGGCCCGGCCTGCCCCTTGCAAACCGTCCGCGCGACCTTCCATGTGCGACCTGCCAATCTAGGCAGTCACTCTTAGGCCGGCGTGAGCAAGGCGGCGCGCCCACGCAAAGTTGCGGCAAAGGCCCGGTAAAGCGGGCCGGCACACGGCCTCTTTGTCGCTCAGTCCAGCGACAGCCCGAGCTCGCGGATCAGCGCATGCCAGCGCGCCGATTCGCGCCCGATCAGCGCCTCGAACTGCGCCGGCGTGCTGCCCACCGGTTCGACGCCGAACTCGGCGAGCTTGCGCTGCACCGCCGGGTTGTGGATCGCGCTCGCCACCGATTGCTGCAGCCGGGCCACCACCTCGGGCGGCGTGCCGGCCGGCGCCACCAGGCCCAGGAGCGCCGCGGCCTCGACCTGCGGCATGCCGAGTTCCGCGAAGGTGGGCACCTCGGGCAGCTGCGGCAGGCGGGTGGCGTCGGCGACCGCGAGCGCGCGCACCTTGCCGCTGCGGATGAAGCGGCTGGCCGCGGCCAGGTCGCACATCATGGCGGGCAGCTGGCCGCCCGCCAGGTCGGCCAGCGCGGGCGCCGCACCGCGGTAGGGTACGTGCACCATGCGCAGCCCGGCCTGCCGTTCGAGCAGTGCCATCGCCAGGTGCTGGGGACTGCCGGTGCCGGCGGAGGCGAAGCTGATCTTGCCGGGAAAGGCCCGCGCATCCTCGATGAAGGCGCGGGCGTCCCTGACGCCGCTGGCAGGGCCGACCAGCAGCACCATCGGCAGCCGGCCCAGCAGCGTGACGGGCGTGAAGTCGCGCGCCGGGTTGTAGCTGAGGTTGCGGTAGAGCGCCGGGTTGAACACCAGCGTGCCGTTGTCGGCCGACAGCACCGTGTGGCCATCGGCCGGAGCGCGGGCGGCCTCGACGGCGCCGAGCGCGGTGTTGCCGCCCGCGCGGTTGTCGATCTGCACCGGCTGGCCCGCGTCGACCGCGAGCTGGGTGCCGATGGCGCGCGCCACGATGTCGGCGCCGGCACCGGCGGGGTACGGCACGATCCAGCGGATCGGCCTGGCGGGAAATTCGCGCTGCGCGTGCGCCGCCCTGACCGACACGACCGCGAGGGCCAGCGCCGCAAGCTTTCGTCGGGACAGGCCGGGCATCGCGTCACGCGGCGCGGCTGGTTTTCAGGCCCTGGCCCGCAGCCCAGGTCGCGACGTCTTCGCGCTTGATGGCGGCGGCCATCAGGCCCGGGAACGCATCGGGCGTGCAAGCGAACGACGGCACGCCGAGCGCGGCCAGCTTGGCGGCCAGGTCGCGGTCGTAGGCGGGGGCGCCTTCGTCGCTGAGCGCCAGCAGCGCGATGAACTGCACGCCGGCCTCGACCAGTTCGTGGGCGCGGCGCAGCAGCTTGTCTTCCACGCCGCCTTCGTACAGGTCGGAGATCAGGATCAGGATGGTGTTGCGCGGCTCGCGCACCAGGCTCTGGCAGTAGCCCACCGCGCCGTTGATGTCGGTGCCGCCGCCGAGTTGCACGCCGAACAGCAGGTCCACCGGGTCCTGCAGCTGCTCGGTCATGTCGACCACGGCGGTGTCGAACACCACGAGCTTGGTCGCGACTGCGGGCAGGCTCGCCATGACGGCGCCGAAGATGCTCGAATAGACCACCGAAGCGGCCATCGAGCCGCTCTGGTCGATGCACAGGATCACCTCGCGCTGCGGCTGGCGCGCCTTGCGGCCATAGCCGACCAGCGTCTGCGGCACCACGGTGCGGTATTCGGGCTGCCAGTGGCGCAGGTTGGCGCGGATGGTGCGGTTCCAGTCGATCTCGGCATGGCGCGGCCGGCGGTTGCGCTGGCTGCGGTTGAGCGCGCCGCTCACGGCGCTGCGCATCGGCTCCTCGAGCCGCTTCATGAGTTCGTCGACCACCTTGCGCACCACGGCGCGCGCGGTGTCCTTGGTGCCGGCCGGGATCACGCTCGACAGCGCCACGAGGTTCGCCACCAGGTGCACGTCGGGCTGGGCGTTCTCGAGCATCTCGGGCTGCAGCAGCATCTGGCGCAGGTTGAGCCGCTCCATCGCATCGCGCTGCATCACCTGCACCACCTGGCTCGGAAAGTACTTGCGGATGTCGCCGAGCCAGCGCGCCACGCTGGGCGCCGAATCGCCGCGGCCGCCGCGCTGCCCGCCCTGGCCGAGGCCGCGCCGGCCGTCGGCTTCGTAGAGCGCGGCAAGCGCCTGGTCGATCTCGCGCACGCGGCCTTCGACCGCGCCGCAGCTGCCGTTGGCCTCGCTGCCGAGCACGAGGCGCCAGCGCTGCAGGCGGTCGGTGGGCGGCGGTGCCTCTTCCTCGATGTCGGCGGGGTTCCGAAGATTCACGCTCATGCTTTCACTCCCAGCAGTTCCCGCAACAGCGGCAGCGCGAGCGCCGCGCGCGTTTCGTCCCAGTCGGCGGCGGCCGTGGCGGCCGGCGTCGTGCCGCCCACCGCGCCGCGCTTGGCGCGTTCGCCGAGCGCGCGCCGGTCGGCGCCCGAAAAGTCCGCGAAGCTGCGCCGCACGAGCGGCAGCACCTGCACGAAGTGTTCTTCGCCGAGCCCCGAGAGCCAGCCGTCGACCAGCGACCAGACCGCTTCGTCGTGCAGCAGCACCATGGCGTTGCGGTTGAGAAAACCTTCGAGCCACGCGGCGGCCTCGGTCGGCGGCGCGCCGGCCGAGAGGTTGCGCGCGAGCTGCTGCGAGGCGCCGTCGCTGTCGAGCTGCGCATCGTCGAGCAGCAGCCGGCAGCCCACGCCGCGCAGCAGCGAGGCGGCGCTTTCTCCGAAGGCGATGGCGCGCAGCGCGTTGCGCCACGCGGCCGTGGTCGCTTCGCCGTCGCGCAGGCGCACCGCGTCGTGCGCGGCGATCAGCCGGGTGCGCAGCGCCTCGGCGGCTTCGGCATCGAGTGCACCGCAGGCGATCGGCAGGCCGATGGCGCCGCGCACGATGAGGCTGTCGAGCACATGCGAGAGCAGCGCGCTGTCGGTCTGGCGCACGCTGCCGTAGCGGAACACGTTGGCCAGCGGCGGCACCGCGCCGATGAGCTGCACCGCGTCGCCGGTGAGCGCGGCGCGGTCCTCGAGCGCGCGGGTCACGGCCTGCACGGCCACCGGCAAGTCGGCCAGCAGCACGGTGTCGACCTGCTCGGCCAGTGCCGTCAGCGAAGTCTCGGCGGCCAGCCCTTCCATCACGCGCGCGCTCGCGGCATGGGCCACGGTGGCGCCGAAGCGGCTGGCCTCGATGATGCGCAGCGCGAACTCGGGCTGCCACTGCAGCTGCCAGACCTCGTGGAAGGTGCCGCGGCTCGCGCGCTGGCCGGCGGTGATCTCGCCCCAGGGCAGGTCGAGCAGCCGCAGCCGGTGCAGCAGGTGGCTGCGCGCGAGGTCGTTGGGCTGGCGCAGGTCGAGGTCGAGCGTCTTCGCGGTCGCTTCCGGCTTGAGGCGCAGGCTCTTCTGCGCCTGCTCGATGTCGCGCTGCAGCGGCACGGTCGGCACTTCGGCCGGCACCTGGCCCATGCGATCGCCGACGGTGAGGCGTTCGCGGATCAGCGCAAGCGGCGCCTGTTCGCCCATGCAGATCACGCTGCGCACGGCCTCGTCGAGCTCGGGCAGGCCGGGCGCGGGGCGCTCGCGCAACGCGGCCAGCGTTTCGGCCAGGCGCGTGGCTTCGATCAGGTGGGCGGAGGAACAATCGAGGTCGTGCTCGCGCAGCAGCCGCGCCACGCGCGCGAGCCAGCCGGTGCTGCGGCCGGCGACCTGCTGGCCCTGCTGCCAGAGGTGTTCGTACCAGCCGGGCGAATCGATGCCCGCGCCGTAGCCGCTGGCGCTCGTCAGATGGCGGTAGGTCCACGGCACCCAGGTGGCGAGCACCTTGAGCCTGGGCAGGCCCTTGAGCAGCGCGGCATCGGCCTTGGCGGTGACCGTGCCCTGCAGCGCGGGCACGTGCCAGGCGCCGCAGACGACGGCGATGCGCCGGTGGCCGGCCTTGACGGCCTCGCGGATCGACTGGCGCATGAAGGCTTCGCGCAGTTGCTCGCGCGCCATGGCGCGCTGGCCGCGCCGGTCTTCGGGCGTCTCGGCGCGCACCGCGGTCATGGCTTCGGCGATCGCGCCGAACAGGTCTTCGCCGTCGCCGCGCTCCTCGACCATGTGGTTCCACCAGCTCTCGCCGTCGGCATAGCCTGCGGCGTGGGCGAGCCAGTCGAAGGGGTCGTCGGGCAGCGCGGCGGCCACCGGCTCTTCCACCGTTTCGGACACGGGAATCGTGTCGGTCTCGTCGTCGTCGAGCGGTGTTTCGGCCGGCGCTTCCTCCGCGGCTGCGACCTCGGCCTCATCGGCCGCACGCAAAGCCTGTTCGATGGCCATGCGATGCGCCTGCGGCAGGTCGATGAAGCGCGTGGGCAGCCCATGCTTCACGCCCCATTGCAACGCCTGCCACTCGGGCGAGAACTCGGCGAACGGATAGAAGGCGGCGAGGCGCGTGTCGTCGTTGGCATGCACCAGCATCGCGACCGGCGGGCGCAGGTCGGCATGCGCCATGAAAGAGAGCAGGCCCTCGGCCTCGGGCGGCCCCTCGACCAGGATGCAGTCGGGCTGCAGCGACTCGAAGGCGCGCAACAGGCTGCGCGCGCAGCCGGGGCCGTGGTGACGGATGCCGAAGTAGTGCAGCGGTGAAGGCTGCGTGCTCGAAGTCATATCAATGGCCTCACTGCGCACAAGAAGAAGCGACACGGCCTTTTCGTGGAACGCCGCGGAACCGGCCCTGCCGGGCCGCTGGCGTTGCCCCCGGCGAGGGGGTGGGCGTTGCGACGCGAAGTGCGCGAAGACTGGGGGAGTTCATCAAAGTTGTTCGCGGCAGGCGCGGTACAGATCCTTCCAGTCGGTACGTTCCTTGACCACGGTCTCGAGGTATTCCTTCCACACCACGTGGTCCTGCACCGGGTCCTTGATGACGGCGCCGATCAGGCCCGAAGCCACGTCGGCCGAGCGCAGCACGCCATCGCCGAAGTGGCCGGCCAGCGCCATGCCGCTGTTGATGACGGAGATGGCCTCGGCGGTCGACAGCGTGGAGGTGGGCGATTTGATGCGGGTCTTGCCGTCCTCGGTCTGGCCATTGCGCAGCTCGCGGAAGATCTGCACCACGCGGCGCACTTCCTGCAGCGCGGGCGGCTCGGCCGGCAGTGCGAGCGCGCGGCCCAGTTCGGACACGCGCTTGACGACGATCTGCACTTCTTCGGCTTCGCTGCCGGGCACCGGCAGCACCACGGTGTTGAAGCGGCGCTTGAGCGCGCTCGAGAGCTCGTTCACGCCCTTGTCGCGGTTGTTGGCCGTGGCAATGACCGAGAAGCCGCGCACGGCCTGCACCTCGCTGCCGAGTTCGGGAATGGGCAGGGTCTTTTCGGAGAGCACGGTGATCAGCGTGTCCTGCACGTCGGCCGGAATGCGCGTGAGTTCCTCGACGCGCGCGATCTTGCCCAGGCGCATCGCGTGCACCAGCGGGCTCGGCACCAGCGCCTTTTCCGAGGGGCCGTTGGCCAGCAGCTCGGCGTAGTTCCAGCCGTAGCGCAGCTGCTCCTCGCTGGTGCCGGCCGTGCCCTGGATCAGCATGGTCGAGTCGCCGCTGACGGCCGCGGCCAGGTGCTCCGACACCCACGACTTGGCCGTGCCGGGCACGCCGTAGAGCAGCAGTGCGCGGTCGGTCGCGAGCGTGGAGACGGCGATCTCCATGAGCCGGGGGGTGCCGATGTACTTGGGGCTGACCTCGAAGCCATTGGCCAGCTTGCCGCCCATCAGGTAGGTGAGCACGGCCCAGGGCGAGAGCTTCCAGTTGGTCGGGCGCTGGCGGTCGTCGACCTTCTGGAGCGCATCGAGTTCTTCGGCGAATTGCTGTTCGGCATGCTGGCGCAGGACATTGCTCATGGACGGCCTTGGGATGAGGAGATTGGCAGAGGAAGAAGAAGGGTGGAAAACAGCTGGCGCGCACGCACGATGCGCGCGGTGTCGCTCAATGCGTTGGCGAGGCCGGGGCTTTCCTCGGCGGTGCGCGGCAGGTCGGCCAGCAGGTGCAGCGCATCGGCGTGCAGCAGCGCGGCCGCATGGCCGAGCACCTGGCGCAGCACGTAGTCGTTGACCAGGTCGCCGCGCTCCACGCGCAGGCGCAGCGCGGCGGCGAGCTTGAGCGAGAACTCGGCAGATGGCGTTTCGCCAGGGGCGCAGGCCTGATCGGCGTAGGCGACCACCTCCTGCACGCCGTTGCCCGATTCGCCGAGCTCGCTCGCCCAGTGGCGCTCGCGCCGTTCGCGGGGCAGCAGCGCGAGCAACTGGCCGATCCAGGCACGCTGGCTGCGTGGCCGATCGAGCATTGCGTCGCACCAGTCGACATCGGGCACGGCGAGCACGGCCTCGTTCCAGCCGCGCAGCAGGGCGTCTTTCCAGTCGCTCTTCGCGG
>Ga0102588_1002052_pt1 | contig 10730 bp, 12 predicted proteins | sample AraplaMF_Col_mMS_FD_76854 | JGI IMG/M metagenome (GOLD analysis project Ga0102588, IMG submission 76854) | Arabidopsis root microbial communities from the University of North Carolina, USA - plate scrape MF_Col_mMS (SPADES assembly) (version 2) | ecosystem: Host-associated > Plants > Roots >...
GTCAGCGGCTGCGGGGTCGTTGCTGCCTCCGATGAGCCTGCTGCCAGGCCATTAGACCGGCGCGACCTGCGGGAGGCACATCCGCCACCGCTGTCCAACAGGCATTGGAAAACCACGCTGCGATATTGTCGAAAACCAAACGCCCACCGGGGGAGGATCCGGTGGGCGTCGTTAGGGTGACTGACAACCGGGAGGAGGAGGAGTGTCGTCAGTCTATCGGAGGGCGCTGGGAGGAGGAGTGCGCTGCTCCGAATTTCGTTACGAAGATCATCTTCGCAGGCTTTTCCGGTAACCCGGGGCAGGGCGCCGTCCCCTTGCCTTCTGATTAGTAATATAAATCGTCTTACTGGTATTTTGCAGTGCAATATAATCATGCTGCCCATGCAGAAATCGCATGGCTTGCGAGTATGGAGTGTATATTAGCAACCTGCCGTTATGGATCGGTTAAAAAGCACCCCAAATTCGCCCAATGACGAATTCGTATGGGAATATTTCCCTCGTGCTCGATCAACGGCTATAAAGCAAAGAGAGGAAGCGCGTAGTCGCGCGTTTGGCGGAGTAGGGCATGTATCGCGGTCGATTGGAGCGAGACCTCTCGCTTTGGGTGGAAAAGGGGCTCTTGCCGGAGGCAACTGCAGGAGCGCTCTTGGAGGAATATGACGCGCGCCCGGCAAGCTTCAGCCTTGGCAACGTGCTGATGATCCTCGCGGCAATCCTGCTAGGGGCGGCGATCCTGCTGGTTGTCGCTTCGAATTGGGAAGCCATCCCGCGTCTTGTGCGCGTCGCCGTCATTGTTGCAATCATCTGGGTCGTGCATCTCGGCGCGGCGGTCATGCTCAGGCGCGGCGCCACCGGCGCAGCGGGCGGACTGCTGGTGATCGGGACATTGGCCTTCGGTGGAGCGATTTCGCTGATCGGGCAGATGTATCATTTTTCGGGAGACCAACTGGCGGTCATGTACCTGTGGTTTGGCATGGCAGTGGTTTCGGCGGTGCTGTTTCGCTCCGGCGTAGTCGCCGCCGTGGCAGGCTTTCTGTCTTGGGGCAGCTTCGCGGCCTATCTCGATACCTACGATACGCGCTGGGTCGGCCTCGATCCCTGGATTGTGGCGCTTATGGCAGCGGTTGTCATTGGTCTCGTCCGCGTCACCGGCGCGGATCGCGCGCGCCATCTCGCGTATCTGCTGCTTGTCGGCTGGCTTACCTGGCTCTATGCGGTGAACGAAAATTTCTGGCTCGCGCTCGCCTATGCTGTCGGCGGCATGCTCGCCTTTGTTCTCGTCAGCCTGCCGGTAGCACGACGTTCCGCGCTTCTCAGGACTGCCGGATCGGCTCCTGCCTTTTACACTTTCCTCGTCGCCATCATCGGTCTCCTTCTGCTCCATATTGAACTGGAGCATGGCTGGCAGTTCGTGACATTGGCGCTGGTGACGCTGGGCGCCGCAGTTGTTGCCATTGCGCTCCAGGGACGAAACAACGGTGCGGTGCGCTATCTGGCCTACGCCGCCTTTGCCGCTGAGATGCTCTACCTTGCGTCGGTGACCGTCGGGTCGATTCTCGGGACATCGAGCCTCTTCCTGTTCTCGGGGCTCTTCGTTGCGGCCGTCGCGTGGCTCGTCATTCGCCTCGAGCGGCGATTTGCCCTCACAACTCCGGAGGCAAGCGTATGAGCATTTTCTCGCCGCAAGGTTCAGGCAGCCGCTACATCGTCGCTGCAATCATCGTAGCGGCGCTGCAGACCGCCGTTCTTGGCTATGTGATCGAGAGCCGTGCGTCGATTCTGCGCAGCGGTACCGACGCTCTGCTGAAGACCGCGCCCGTCGATCCGCGCGACTTTCTGCGCGGTGACTATGTCGTGCTGAACTACGAGATCTCCTCGGTCCCGGTAGCATCGATTGTTGGCGGTGTACCGCAGGACCAGGGCAAGAAGAGCCTATGGGTGCGGCTGAAGCCTGGCGATGGCGGATTCTGGGGCATTGTCGAAGCATCGTTCGAACGCTTGGCCGAGCAACCGGGCACCGTGGTTCTGCATAGCAGGCCTTTCTATAGTTATGGCCCCAATTCCGCCGACCACATCCGCGTCGAGTATGGCATCGAACGCTATTACGTTCCGGAAGGCCAAGGCACGGCCTTGGAGCAGGCGCGCCAGGGCGGTGACGTCTCCATTGCCGTTCGCGTGGCCTCGGATGGAACGCCACAGATACGCAGCCTGCTCGTCGACGGGAAGCCCGCCTACGACGAGCCTCTTTACTAAGTTGACGCCGAATGGTGTGGAAGCCTGCGAGCGCGGGCGAAATCACTGTCATTTGCCCTTCATTTTTCCTTTGCCTCTCCCAAATCGGGTGTTATAGAGACGCCGCGCTCCGGAAGGCCTCATGTGCAGGCATATGCATGCGGTTTTTGAGAACGCGGGTATGGTGAAATTGGTAGACACGCCAGATTTAGGTTCTGGTGCCGCAAGGCGTGGGAGTTCAAGTCTCTCTACCCGCACCAAAAGCTGGCTTGCAGGCGGGGGGACCGGAACCGGTGTTCCTCGATTACCCGGCAGAAAGGCGCCGTTCCGCCAGGGGCGGAATGAATAAGAATTGAGAACAAGCCACGCTCGGCAACTTTCCGGCGTCGTGCTCATCGAAACGAACGGCGTCTGGGCACGGCCGCCACGAAATGAGGTAGGAAGACATGCAGGTTATCGAAACGCTCGCTGAAGGGCTGAAGCGCGAAATCAAGGTCGTAATCCCGGCCAAGGACATGGAAGTCAAGATGAATGAGCGTCTTGCCGACGTGAAGGACAAGGTCCGCATCAACGGCTTCCGTCCGGGCAAGGTTCCGGCCGCTCACCTCAAGAAGGTTTACGGCAAGTCCATTATGGCCGACCTCGTCAACGAGATCGTCCGCGAGCAGCCGACCGCCATCTTGGCCGAACGCGGCGAAAAGTCCGCGACGCAGCCGGAAATCGCGATGACGGAAGACAAGGACGAGGCAGAACAGATCCTCGCCGCTCAGAAGGACTTCGAGTTCACGCTGTCCTACGAAGTTCTGCCGCCGATCGAACTGAAGTCCAACAAGGGCATCAAGATCACGCGCGAAGTCGTCGACATCTCCGAAGAGGAAGTCAACGAACAGGTTCTGAAGGTCGCTGAAAGCGCCCGTTCGTACGAAACCAAGAAGGGCAAGGCCGCCAACGGCGACCGCATCACGATGGACTACGTCGGCAAGGTCGACGGCGTTGCCTTCGAGGGCGGCACCGACCAGGGCGCCGAACTCGTTCTCGGCTCTGGCCGGTTCATCCCGGGCTTTGAAGACCAGCTGGTCGGCACCAAGGCTGGTGACGAGAAGACCATCACCGTTACCTTCCCGGCTGACTACCCGGCCAAGAACCTCGCTGGCCAGGAAGCCACCTTCGACGTGTCGGTCAAGGACGTTGCTGCTCCGGCCGACGTTGAAATCAACGACGAGTTGGCCAAGAAGCTCGGCCTTGAATCGGCTGACCGTCTGAAGGAAATCGTCCGCGGCCAGATCGAGTCGCAGTACGGCTCGATGACCCGCCAGAAGGTCAAGCGTCAGATCCTCGACCAGCTCGACGAAATGTACAAGTTCGAGACCCCGGCCTCGCTCGTCGACGCCGAGTACAACGGCATCTGGAACCAGGTCGCCAACGATCTCGCTCAGTCCGGCAAGACCTTCGAAGACGAAGACACGACGGAAGAGAAGGCACGGGAAGAGTACAAAAAGCTCGCTGAGCGTCGCGTTCGCCTCGGCCTCGTTCTCTCTGAAATCGGCGAAAAGGCCGGCGTCGAAGTAAGCGAAGACGAAATGCAGCGCGCTATCTACGAGCAGCTGCGCCAGTATCCGGGCCAGGAAAAGCAGATCCTTGACTTCTTCCGCAGCCAGCCGGGTGCAGCAGCCTCGATCCGCGCTCCGATCTTCGAAGAAAAAGTCATCGACCATCTGCTGACCGAAATCGACGTCACTGACAAGAAGGTGACCAAGGAAGAACTGCTCGCCGACGAAGAAGGCGAAGCGTCCGAGAAGGAAGCCAAGAAGGCCGCTCCTAAGAAGAAGGCTGCTGCAAAGGCAGAAGCTGCTGAAGGCGAAGAAGCTGCTCCGAAGAAGAAAGCCGCTCCGAAGAAGAAGGCTTCCGAGGAAGGCGCCGAGTAATCTTCGGCCAGTTGAAATTTACGAAAGCTCCGCCTTGTGCGGGGCTTTTTCTTTCCAGGTCGCGTGCCTGCTTTTAGGCTGCCGTCCGCCCAGGTCGCACGATATAGTTGCATTTTAGAATAATCTGATGCAATCTAAGCGTTGTTGGCAGGGGAAGGATTGACGATGGCTTCCGGCGCAGACCTGACAAGGCGGATTTTCGAGGCGTGGCATCGGGGGGACCTTGATGCGCTTATGTCATTCCTAGGGACAATTGCGTTTTCCGGGCAGCCGGCATCCAGTATCTGGCGTCACTCACCAACCCGGTTGTCGGCAGCGCTGCACTCCGCGCGACGATGCGGCAGTTCATTGACACCTGGGACATGACGGCGCTGGAACTCGACATCCGTGTCGACGGAAATGTTGCACCGGTTCATCGCGTCGTCCAGATGCGTCATAGTACGACCAAGTTCGATACCGAAATCATGGACAAGATGACCTTCGAGAACGGCAAGCTGGTTGAGTGCGTGGAATTTCTCGACACGCTTCAAGCTGCGTCACTACTCAATATAGCGGCGATCTCTACGGCACAAATTTAACCGGCCCGTTCTTGCGTTGTCGGCGGCGGCGGTCGACCTCAGACTGCCGGTCGGGCCTTGTGGGCGTGGGTCAATTCCGCGACCTTGTGAATGTGGGACACAGCAGCCCGCCCGCCGGCTGTCTTCGTGAAGAGTTCAAGCGTCTCATCCTCATGGTCACCGACCGGTGTCAGTGCCTGGTCCATATAGGCTTTGGACGCTTTGTCTCGTGCGATGAAGAAGGCGCTGATTGCAAGCTTGGCAATGGTCGCACCTAGCGACAGGTGTTTGGTGACCGTCTCCCAGACGAAACGCGGCCAGAAGGTTACAGCGCTTTCGCGCGGCATATCGGGCCGCCGTTCGGAGGGATGCTTGAGACGTAGAAGGCCGCTCTGCAATGGATGCACGTTCTCCAACGGTACAGTTGTGGCGAACGACACAAGGACCTTCACGAGGCTGGCGAGCGGCACGCCCGTGGCAACGGCCCGGCGCAGCAGCGTCTTCATGTGCTCCGGCGAATAGTAGAGCGACCAGGCCTCCTGGTAGATGCCCTCCCATTCCTGCTTGCTCATCTTCGGATGCGCGGTGCAGACGTGCTCCACGTCGTAAATATTGAGATCGGCGTCCATCTCGACGCCTTTCTTCCACAAGGTCTGGTGGTCTTCCGAGCCCGGCAGTGGTGTCAGCACGAAGAATTCAATGACATCAAGAGGCAGTTCGTGCTGGATGATCGCGATGTCGCGGCGGATCGTCTCCGGCGTGTCCGCGGGGAAACCGAGAATGTAACCGGCGAGAGTCATGATGCCCTGTGCCTTCCAGGCAAGCAGCATCTTCCGGTATTCGGTGATCTTGTTCTGGTTCTTCTTGGCCGCCGTGAGGTTGTCCGGGTTTACGTTCTCAAGCCCGATGAAGACGCGGGTGACGCCGGCACGCTTTGACTTTTCGATGAAGTTCGGGATCTTGTGGCAGAGGGTGTCCACCTGGATCATCAATCCGAGCGGAATGCCGTCCTTCTCCCTGAGTTCGATCAGGCGGTCGAAGATTGCTTCCCAATCCCTGTTGCGTGCGAAATTGTCGTCGGTGATGAAGAACTTATGGATGCCTTGCGCCCAGTTCATTCGCACCAGCTTTTCGACATCGTCGGCCGAGCGGAAACGCGACTTGCGGCCCTGCACGTTGATGATGGTGCAGAAGGAGCACTGATAGGGGCAGCCACGGCCGGCGTCAAAACTCGTGCTGAGGCCGAGCGTCTGCGCGACATTGGTTTTCGGCAGAAATGGGACGGCGGCACCTTCGATGCTGGGCAGGTCGTTCATGAAATTGTAGAGCGGCTCAAGCTTGCCGGCGGCGGCGTCCTGTAGAACGCGGTCCAACCGGCCTTCTGCCTCTCCAGCAAACATCGAGATGCCCATCTCGCGACAGGCGTCGAGGCCGACCGCCTTGCCGTCGAGCATGGCCAGGCATCCCGACACGTGAAAACCGCCCATCGAAACCGGAATTCCGGCAGCGCGGAAGCGCCGGGCAATGTCGAGCGCCCGCGGATATTGGTTCGACTGCACACCAACCAGGGCGATCATCCCGAAATTGTCGTGCTGTTCTAGCCGCTTGAGAAGTGCGGGGATGTTGACCCGGGTGTTGGTCTCGTCGATGACCGTAATCTCGATCCCGACATCGGGCCCCAATACCTTGCGTTCGGCGCAGTCGACAGCGATTCCATAGATCGCAGCCAAGGAATTCGACGGGATCATCGCCCGCCACCACCGGATTACATAGCCGTCATCGTCATAGTGCGACGGCTTGATGAGGATGAGCTGAAAGGTCCGTTCGGCAGCCTTTGGAAGATCTTGCACGGTCACTCGCTGGTAAGAGGAATCCCCGAAAATGGACGCTACCAGACACGGTGGATTATACAAGCAAAGCTTTTACCGATGCTATTCGACACAAATAAGTCAGTTGGAATGGATTTTGGACGGCGCGTAGGTGTCTGTTTTCGTTCAAGAAATTATCAAATTCCAATCGGTTGCCGTTAGTCGGAGGGATTAAAGCTCCGACTTGATGTCGCCCATGCGGTTCCACGCGTCGAGGCCTGCGATCTTGTAGGCTTCTGCGAGGGTCGGGTAGTTGAAGGTGTTTTCGACGAAGTACTCGACGGTGCCCTTGAGGTTCAACACTGCCTGGCCGATGTGAACCAACTCGGTCGCTCCTTCGCCGACGATGTGCACGCCAAGCAGCCGGCGCGTCTTCAGAGAGAAGATGAGTTTTAGAAGCCCAGTATCGAGGCCCATGATGTGGCCACGCGAAGTCTCGCGGAAACGCGCGATGCCGCATTCATAGGGGATACCGCGCTCCTTCATCTCTTCCTCGGTCAGGCCGCAGGTGGAGATCTCAGGCACGGCATAGATGCCGTAGGGAAAGTACTTTGGCGGCTCCTTCGCGACCGCGCCGATAGCAACGCGCGCAGCAATGCGGCCCTGCTCCATCGAGGTGGATGCCAGGCTCGGAAAGCCGACGACATCGCCCGCGGCATAGATGTTTGGTACGGACGTCTGGAAGGTCTCCGGATTGACCTTGAGGCGACCGCGGCTATCAGCTTCGAGCCCGGCCGCGTCCAGGTTGAGCGTGTCGGTCGCGCCCATTCGCCCGGCGGCGAACAGGACCATGTCTGTCACCAGGCGGCGACCATTGTCGAGCTTCAGTTCAACCTTGCCATTGTCGAGACGCGTCACTTTGTCGGACTTGGTGCCGAGCAAGATCTTCATGTTGCGATCGCGCAGTTGGTAGGTGAAGTCCTCGACGATTTCCCGGTCGATGAAATCGAGCATCGTCGCCTTCGGATCGATCACGGTCACCGCGGTATCCAATGCGCTGAAGATCGTCGCATATTCGATGCCGATGACGCCCGCGCCGATCACGACCATCGAGCGCGGCAGCTCGTCGATGTCGAGCAGATCGTCGCTGTCGAGCACCGTCTTGTTATCGAATGGGATGTCGTCCGGACGGAACGGTTTCGTGCCGACCGCAAGCAGGATGCTCGCTCCCGTGACCTTGACCACTTCCCCATCATCCTTGACGACCTCGAGTGTCGACGGGTCGAGAAAGCTTGCCTTGCCCCTGATGTGCTGCACCCGGTTTCGGGCGAACTGGTGTTCCAGCACTTCGACTTCGTGATCAAGGGTGATCAGCAGGCGGCGCCGAAGGTCATCCGCGCTGATCTCTTCCTTCACGCGATAGGATCGGCCGTAGAAGCCGCGCTCACGCCATCCGGACAGATTGAGCGCCGTTTCGCGCAGCGTCTTGGAGGGGATGGTGCCGGTGTGCACCGAAACACCGCCGACGCGCTTGCCTTGCTCGATGACCAGGACCTTCTTGCCAAGCTTGGCTGCCTGGATTGCGCCGCGGCGGCCTGCCGGGCCGCTGCCCACAACAACGAGATCGTACTGGAACATTAGGCTGGCCCCGATTGGAAAGCTGGAATCATTTTGCGACGCAATATGTCGCGCGTCCACCGGGGCAGGTCAATGTTGCAAAATGCTTTAGGAGGAGAGGTCTGGATTTATTGAAGCCAAGTAGGGTTCCAGCTTCTCGAAGCTGCGGTCCATGGCGAAGGCGCGAGCGAAAGGCAACCCGATATGCCCGTAGAAGATGGACATCTGTTTCTCCGCAACCCCCTGGCTCGTCTTGTCGACGCCGGCCAGATAGAGAGCGGAAGCGAGACCGGTTCGATCCGCGCCTGAGTTGCAATGGATCAACAGCGGTTTCGGCGCGTCCTTCATGACTTGGATCAATTTCATCGCTCGCTCTGGCGAAAGCTCCTTGTAGGCCGACATCGGGAAATCGATATGCTCGATGCCAAGTGTCTTTGCCTGCTCGACTTCGGCGCTCCGTACCGGGTTGTTGCCTCGCAGGTTTATGATCGTCTTTATCCCATAACGCTTCGAGAAACCCGCAAGGGCTTCAGGCGATGGCTGCGATGAACGATAGACTTCGCCATCGACGACCGCGTGGAAGTTGTCCGTAACCGTCAGGTAGAGGGCGTAGCTGCCACCGGCGAGAAAAGACCCGGCGAGCAAGCACAACGCTGCTATCGCGGTGCGAGGAAATCGGCGAGAGGCGGTTGGCGTCATAAAGGTCCCGGAGCAGTTTGATTGCAGCATTGTCCCTTTGCTACTTAAACCTGACGGGTACCTGAAGCACTTTAGCTCCTATAGGTTTAGACTCCTATATCAGACGCAACCCTTTCAGGCTAGCGTGACCGTCCTTGCCGATGATGGTGTGGTCGTGGACCGTGATGCCGAGGGGCTTTGCGGTGTCGACAATCATCTTGGTCATGTGATATCGGCCCGCGACGGCGTGGGATCGCCGGAGGGATGATTGTGGACGAGGATCAGGGCTGTGGCCGAAAGCTCCAGCGCCCGCCGCACAACCTCGCGTGGATAGACCGGCGTATGATCGACCGTGCCCCGCCCTTGAACCTCGTCGGCGATCAATGCGTTGCGCTTGTCGAGAAAGAGAATGCGGAATTGCTCGCGTGTCTCATGAGCCATCGCGGCGTCGCAGTATTGAATCACCAACGACCAGGACTACGACAGCACCTGCTTGCCTCGAAGCTCGCTCTTCAGGGTCCGCTGTGCGACCGTCGAAACCAGGTTCAAATCGAGAGCGCCACGGCTTCGCCGATGCCCTTTACCTCCTGCAGCAGAGGCAGCGGTGCACCGAAGACGGCAGCGAGCGAGCCGAAGCGCTCGAGCAGCGCCTTGGCGATCAGCTTGGTGTCGCGCCGGGGGATCAGCCTGAACAGCAGCAGTTCGAGCAACTCGCAATCGGCGAGGGCTGTATCGCCATGCTGACGGAAGCGGTCGCGCAGGCGCTCGCGGTGCCCGTGGTAGTGCTCTTGCTTGCCAAGCGACGCGGAGAGGCTGGCCTACTTCGCCAAGGATGCCGGCTTGGCGGTCTGTTCCGCGAAAAAGGAGCGTTCGTCGCTTGCATCGCTGGTGGCGAAGGGCAGTTCGGCGTCGTTGGAATGCGATAGAGGACCCTTCGTCATCAAGCGCTCATCGGTTCAAGGGCGGGAGGCCGGGTCGGTCGAGGCCGCCTGGCGAATGCGTGAAAATCTCGCAGCCGTCGGCAGTAACCCCGACCGTGTGTTCGTATTGCGCCGAAAGCGAGCGATCGCGCGTTACCGCAGTCCAGCCATCCGCCAGAACCTTCACATGCGGCCGACCGAGATTGATCATCGGCTCGATCGTGAAGATCATGCCTTCCCGCAGTTCAGGCCCTTCGTTCGCGCGACCATAGTGCAGGATATTTGGGGAGTCGTGGAACAGCGCGCCGACGCCATGACCACAGAAGTCGCGCACGACGGAACAGCGCTCGGCTTCGGCATAGGTCTGAATGGCTTCCCCGATCGCGCCGGTGCGGGCGCCGGGCCGAACGGCCGATATGCCACGCAGGAGGGATTCATAGGTCACTTCAAGCAGCCGCTCAGCAGCGCGCTTGATGGTTCCGACCGGGTACATCCGGCTTGAATCGCCGTGCCAGCCTTCGACCACGTAGGTGACGTCGATGTTGACGATATCGCCTTCGCGCAGGGGTTTTGCATCCGGAATGCCATGGCAGACGACATGGTTGATCGATGTGCAGGTAGACTTTGTGTATCCGCGATAGTTGAGCGTCGCCGGAATCGCGCCGTTGTCCATGCCAAATTCGAACACGAAACGGTCGATTGCATCGGTCGCAACGCCGGGCCGCACGAACGCCGCCAGCTCATCGAGGCAACGCGCCGTCACTTGGCACGCCTTCCGCATTCCTTCGAATGCTTCGGGACCGTAGAGCCTAATTGCGCCGGTATTCTTCGATGGCGCGGAAGAGGCTTCGATATAATTCACCATTGCAGGCCCTTAGGATTGTCATTCTGGTACATAATGCAGCTATGCCGGGTTCGTCCATCGCGATCAATGGGGCGAATGCTATTTCTGCCGTGTGCGTCGTGTATCGGTGCCAAGTGGCTTTTCTGCGA
>Ga0102588_1002417_pt1 | contig 10713 bp, 10 predicted proteins | sample AraplaMF_Col_mMS_FD_76854 | JGI IMG/M metagenome (GOLD analysis project Ga0102588, IMG submission 76854) | Arabidopsis root microbial communities from the University of North Carolina, USA - plate scrape MF_Col_mMS (SPADES assembly) (version 2) | ecosystem: Host-associated > Plants > Roots >...
TTGTTTTGAGTTGTGCCTGTTTTACCACCTATCGGGTTGCTCAGGCCATATTTATATTGTAAGCGTGAACCTGTACCATCCTGTATTACGCCTTTAAGCATATACGTCATCACATAGGCGGTTTGCGGATTCATGGCCTGCACTACTTTTGGGGTGTGGGTATATAAAACGTTGCCGTTTTTATCTTCAATACGTAATATATAGGTAGGCTCTGTCCACAAACCGTGGTTGGCAAATACCGAATAAGCCGCTGTCATTTCAAATACCGAGGCATCAAATGTGCCCAGGCAAATAGAAGGATATGGCGGTACCGGACTGGTAACTCCCATTTTTTTGATCAGTTCTACAACAGGCTCAGGCTTAACTTCGCCCATTACGTGCGCGGTTACCCAGTTTTGCGAGTGGGCCAAAGCCTGGCGCAGGGTAATAAAGCCCGGTATCGTTTCGGACGGAGAAGAACGTGGGCACCACGGACCGCTGCCATACCCCCTAATGGTATCCGGCACGTTATTGATCTTCATACAAGGGGAGTAGCCATTATCAATAGCTACCGCGTAGGTAAATGGTTTGGCGGTTGAACCTACCTGGCGTGTTCCGTTTTTAACCTGGTCATATTTAAAGTGTTCAAAGTTGGTACCACCCACCCAGGCTTTAACATAGCCTGTGGTTGGGTCCATACTCATCAACGCGTTACGGAGCAGCATTTTGCAATACACAATAGAATCGATAGGTTTCATCAGCGTATCAATATCGCCATGCCAGGTAAACAGGTTGAGTTTATCGGGAGTGTTAAAGTTGGTGGTGATATCTTCGTCGCTCATGCCCTGGGCTTTCAGTTGCTTGTATCGGTCTGATTTAAGCATGCCCTGCTGTATCAGCAATTTATAGTTGTGAATGCTTTTAGCCAGATTTTTCCCGCGCCAGTGATCGTTAAACTGCACTTGCAGATCACGCATGTATTGCTGCTGTGCTTCCTCGGCATATTGCTGCATGGTAGCATCAATGGTGGTATATATTTTTAAACCATCACGATCAAGATCGTATGGACTGCCATCTGAGCGGCTGATGTTTTGCTCTTTAAACAGTTTTTGCAGCTCTTTTTTAAGTACCGACCTGAAATAAGGTGCCGGGCCATCAAAGTGGTTGTTAGGGCGAAAATCGAGTCCAAGCGGTTTTTGTTTGTATTCATCAGCTTGTGCCTGGTTCAGATCGCCTTTTTCTACCATGCGGTTAAGCACCAGGTTACGGCGTCTCAGCGCGTTTTCGGGGTGACGGATAGGTGAGTAGATACCGGGTCCGTTAACCATGCCTATTAATAAGGCTGCCTGGTCTGGTGTAAGTTTATCCGGGGTGGTATTAAAGTAAGTACGTGCAGCCGATTTAATACCATAAGTATTATAGGCACCAAAATCAACCGTGTTGAGGTACATGGTCAGGATCTCTTCTTTGGTATAATGACGTTCCAGCTTAACGGCGGTTACCCATTCCTGCATTTTTTGGACAATACGTTTAAATGGATTGGCCGCTCTCTCTGAGAACAGGTTTAGCGCCAATTGCTGAGTAATAGTGCTGCCGCCTTGTTTCTGCCCGATCAATAAATGCAGAAAGATGGTAAAGCTGCGACCAAAATCAATACCGGAGTGATCAAAAAAACGCTTGTCTTCGGTAGCAACCAACGCGTTAACTACATTGGGTGATAGCTCTGCATAGGTAACGTTCGACCGGTTTTGTATGTAATAGGTACCCAGTACCTTTTTATCAGATGATATTACTTCGGATGCCTGGTTACTCTTTGGGTTTTCCAGATCGCGGAAAGAGGGTAGCTGACCAAATACATCAAAAATAGTTAGTGCTATCATCAATCCAACAAATACAAAACCGGCTATTACGGTACGCCATATGTACCAGTTATATCTTCTTATATCCTGTTGTGTAAGCTTGGGCTTAGTGGTTCTCATTTCAATAATTTTTCTGGTAATAGTCAATATAACTATCCACCGCTTTTTGATCGGCTAATTTATCCAGATTTTCCTTGGTAATGATAAAAAAACTGTATTTATCCTTAGGTACCTTCATAATATCGGGTAATACCGGGATAATGCTCTTGGCATATTTGCGGGCATCACTCAGGGAAAAAAACCTTCCGATATAAATGATCTGGTCATCCGGTCCGGCAGTCATAAGCTCGTGCTTAAAGCCATAGCCAAAAAAGCGTATGCGGTTAAATTGTCCTATACCAAAACGTGATGAGGCCAGATTAGTTGTACCCGAGGTTACATTTATAGCAAAATAGTAATGGGTGCTATCTCGCTTTGAAAATATGGAGGCAATGTTTTGTGCTACAATTACAGGCGGGGCTATTGTTGTAGTCACACTATCGGGGTTGGCCTGGTTGGCTTGCTGCAATACATAGGCAGGTTGTTGGATATGATTATCACTCAATTTGCCTTGTGGTGCAGTTAGCTGCGTGTTGATTTTTGTTGTAACTGAGGTCAGCCCATTCAGAGGCGCGTTAACCGGGTGGCGATATTCTGGTGCCTGTGGCGATGGAATATAGGTTTTTCGATACTCTGTTTGTTTTTGATAAGCCACTGGCGGGGTGAACGGGATCTCATTCGGATCTTCGTTATTAAGTACTATAGGTCGTGCGGCCACTTCGTCGATGTTGGCATGAATGTAAGCCAGGTGTTGCTGGGCCAACGGGGTTATCAATATGTCATCCGGGTATTTTGCAACTATTTCCTGCATATCAGTTAAAAATGGAGGCAGTTTTTCCTGGTGACCCGCAGCTATGGCCTTTAAGTAAAATAACTGTGCCGAGAAGCGATTGTCCGGATATCTTTTTAACAGATCCTCCGCGGCGCTAACCACCTGCGCGTATTGTTTTTGTTCATAAAGGTCATATACCTGGTTATAAAACACATTAAACCCGGCGTTGGCATCGTTTAGTTTTTTGCTGTACTCCGGATCAAGAATTATTTTGGCAAATGCGGTTTGCGGGTAGTCCTTCAGGATAAGGTTTTTATACATGTCGGATTTGGTCGCGTCGATATCCGTATATAAACGGTACAGATTATAATATATAGCGGGTTTATCCGGATTGTTCGGAAAGCGGGCCAGCATTTTCTCAAAGGCTGCTATGGCCTCTTTTTTATCTTCCAGCACATCGCGATACAGGTTGCCCAGGTCGAGATAAGCATTGTAGATCCGGATATTGGACTGACTGATCAGATCGGGCGTTAATGGCAGATCGTGAATGAGCTGTTGTTTGTACTCCACGTTTCTGACCGAATCGGCAGCTTTACCCGTAAGGCCCGCGAGTTTGTCGGTAGTGGTATTAGGGCCTGTGGTAGGACCGGCGTTGGTAGGCATGCCCGCGTTTGAGCGTTTACTACGGCGCCAGTTATCTTCCAGTTTACGGTTGCCCCATTGGCGCTTAAAGGCAGTATAGCCCTGGCTTACCGCGTTGGTGTTATAAAAATAGAATGAACTCACTATGTTTTGCCCATTTTGCCCATTCTGTCGGTTCTGCCCATTTTGCAGCATCTGCGCGTCTGGGTTACTTAACGTAAAACTGTTACTAAATGGATCGCCGTTATTGGCGCTGGCTGCTGCTGCCGCGGCTTCTGCCGCCGCTGCTTTTTCTTTGGCGGCTTTACGGGCAACCATCGCGTCAATATGCGTCATTCGCGTTTTTTCATCGAGCCCAGCCAGCATCTGCAGGGTATCTTCCCGGGCTATGGTTTGCAGCAGACCTGTGAGTATTTGCAGGTTGTTGCTCTTTTTAACAATAAGCTGATAACCGGGATAGCTGGGCGACAGATCATTAAGCGTGCTGTCGTAATATAATTTAGCACCCTCGTAATCAGCTTTGTTTTTAAAGTCGATATCGGCAATGCGTAAATAAGATACGCCCCGTTGGTTTTGGTTTTTGGTGCTATGGCGTATAGAGAGCTTGTAGTTTTTGACGGCATTATCAATATCGCCTGTGGCATAGTATTGCTGCCCGATGTGGTAATATATCTGGTCAAAAAAGTCAATGTTGTCGTGGTTCTTCAATAATTTACGCAACTGGTCTATCTTGCTTATCTTAATACCATCGCGGTTATCCTGTATCCTGATGCGATTTAAATTGGCGTTGAAGGCCATCTCAAACGATGCGTTGCTTTGCACAATACGGGTGTAACTATTGTAAGCCTCGGCGGGTTTTAGGTTAAGCTCCTGCAGTTGGGCCAAAATAAAGATCCAGCGCAGCTTTAGCCTGCTTACCGAACAAAATTCTATAGCCTGCTTGGCATCTTCCTCGGCTTCGGCATAATTTTGCGTGTTGATGTTGTACTGCATGCGGGTAGCATATACATCGGCCGTGAAACTTTTGCCAGGTTTTTTGGGGTTGATGTTTTGTACAGCCGAATCAATAACGAGCTTGGCTTTGGGGAGATTATTGAGATATAAAAGCGAGCGCCCTTCCCAAACCATGGCTTCCTGGGCCAATGGGAAATTATTTCCGAATGAACGTACTACGTAGCTAAAATATTCCACCGCGTCAAAATAGCTGCCCTCCAAAAAGCGGGCTTTGCCCAAAACCAGGTAGGCATTGCCAATGTAATGGCTTTGCTCTTTAATATTGATGATGGTATTGGCTTTGGTAATGGCCAATTCCATATCCTTATCCGGCGAACCACTCTGGCTGGTAGTATCGGGATAGACATTCAATAATTCGGTATAGGCATCAGGGAAGGAGGCTGCATAACTTTCCTGCTTGCGCCGTAGCAATTCATTGGCATTGAATAGTATATTATAATGCGCGGTGAGATTTTGCATAGAGCGGTTAAGACCGCTTTGCTTTTCGAGCGAGCACCCCGCGATAATAATGATAAGGGCAAACAGTAAAAAATTACTGTTTTTGTACATGGAAGATATAGGTAGTTGCCTCAAAATAAGTTGTTGGTTTTAAAAGCATCGCTAAAATACTAAACATTATACGATTTCGGATTTAGGATGTTCGATTTTAACCGTTGTTAGTTTTTGATGATACCGATAATTTCAGGTGTTAGATCTCAGAATGTCGTAACTCAGATTCATTATTCTGTTAATTCTTTAATTCCGATAATTCTGGTGCAGACCACCAGCTTTTTATAAATTTGCACATGGCTAAAAAAGAACAGCAGGACGATGAATCCGGAATTGGTAAAGAGATGAACAGCTATGCCAAATTCAGCGGTGTGGCTTTTCAGATGATAGCCGTTATTGGTCTGTTTGCTTTTGCAGGCTATAAAATTGATGAGTCCATGGCGCACCAGGTAAAATGGGTAACAGCTGTGCTATCGCTTATCGGGGTATTTATTGCATTGTATATTGTTATCAGATCTGTAAAAAGTTGAAAGTACTACCTACTGTATTATCCTACTTATCGTTTATTATTATCATAGCGGCGCCCCCATTGGTATTGCCGCACCTCGGCTACGGTAACTTACTCACGCCAAAGTTTTGGCTTATGTTTTTTTTCTTTTCGGCGCTTACCTTTTTAACGGTAATTGCTATCCTGATGGTGGCCAAAATCAATAAAGAAATGTATGCACAGGCGTTTTTGGCCGCTACAACGGTTAAACTGTTGGCTTGTATGTTTTTCGTTCTGATTTTTCTGTTAAAAAACAAGGTAAACAAGTACGTTTTTGTGGCCGATTTTTTTTATATATATTTCTTAAATATGGGTTTTGAAATTTATGGTTTGTTACGTAACTTGCGCAACCAAAAAATAAGGTAGAAAACTTCATCTAGATGAATAATAGCTCGATTTTGAACTCAAAAATATTTAAACCATTACTGATTTCCGCGCTTTTTTTGCTTTTCTGTGTTAAGCCAACATTATCTTTTTCACAAGAAAAGGCTGCTGAAGCAAGCGAAAAACGATTTGATCCTAAAGAGTTGGTATTTGAACATATCGGCGACTCTCACTCCTGGCCGGTATCTGTACCGTTTATGAGCGAGCATTTTGTTGCTTTGCCAATTATTCTGTACACAGATAAGGGTCTGGAGATTTTTTCTTCTGAAAAATTAGGCTTTCATCATGGCGAGGGTCACGAAGCCCCGGTTTACAAAGGCGAACATTACAGCTATAAACTGGAAGGTAAAAAGGTAGTTGCTGTTAACGAAACAGGCGAAATTAACAAAGAAGCCAAGGTATATGATTTTTCTATCACCCGTAATGTGATCAGCATGTGGATGGGGATGATCGTATTATTGATCATATTTTTCGCTGTGGCATCAGCTTATAAAAAACGTTCTGGTAGGGCTCCAAAAGGTTTGCAGTCATTACTGGAGCCGGTGATACTTTTTGTAAGAGACGATGTGGCTATACCTAATATAGGTGTGAAGTATGCTAAATACATGCCTTTACTGTTAACCATCTTCTTCTTTATCTTGATCAATAACTTATTAGGTTTGGTTCCTTTCTTCCCGGGAGGTTTTAACTTAACTGGTAATATTGCGGTAACATTGGTATTGTCTTTTATTGTTCTGATCGTTATTAACTTTAGCGGTAACAAATATTACTGGAAACACATTTTTGCGCCGGGTATTCCATTGTGGTTATATCCTATCATGGTTCCGGTTGAGATCATCGGTATTATTTCAAAGCCATTTGCGTTGATGATCCGTTTGTTCGCCAACATTACAGCCGGTCACATCATTGTATTAAGCTTAATATCTTTAATATTTATCTTTAAAACCGCATGGATGTCGACAGTTTCTGTTCCGTTCGTGGTGTTTATGGATTGTATTGAATTGCTTGTAGCGTTTTTGCAGGCCTTTATTTTCACGATGCTTACATCCCTGTTTATCGGGATGGCTGTTGAAGAGCATCACCATTAATCTGAATTAATTATAATTATATACACGTTAAATTATCAAACAATGATTGGAATGATTGGAACAATTGCACAAGCAGCCGCTGCTTCTGGCCTTGAAAAACTTGGTGCAGTTGGTGCAGGTTTAGCTGTTATCGGCGCAGGTATTGGTATCGGTCAAATTGGTGGTAAAGCCGTTGAAGGTATCGCCCGTCAGCCAGAAGCTGCCTCAAAAATTCAAACTAACATGATCATCGCTGCGGCCCTTGTAGAAGGTGTTGCTTTGTTTGCTGTGGTAGTTGCTTTGCTCTAATATTTATTAGAGAAAAAGAAAAAGAACAACCCGGGGCGATTGGCTCCGGGCTTGTTTTAATCTGCTGAAAAAAGAATAAACATATAAAGTAAATATCTATACAGAATTATGGAATTAGTTACACCCGATCTTGGTTTGGTTGTCTGGACGACATTATCATTTTTGATCCTGTTATTCATATTAGGAAAATTTGCCTGGAAACCTATTTTAGGAGCCCTTAATGATCGTGAACGTTTTATTGAAGATTCATTGTCAAAAGCCGAAGCTGCTAAAGATGAAATGGCCCGTTTAACCAACGAGAATGAGTCGTTACTGAAACAAGCCCGTGCCGAGCGCGATCAGATCCTGTCTGACGCCCGCAAAGTTAAGGAGCAAATGATAGCTGATGCTAAAGAGCTTGCCCACAAAGAAGGTGCACGTATGATTGAATTGGCCCGTGTGGAAATCAACAATCAGAAATCAATAGCTATGGCTGATGTTAAAAATCAGGTAGCTACACTGTCATTACAAATTGCTGAGAAAGTATTACGCAAGCAATTTGAAGATCACCAGAAACAAGACGAACTGGTAAGCCAACTATTAAAAGAAGTGAAATTATAGTGATTTCGAATTTCGGAATTGTTATTTCGGATTTTTGAAATTGTTATAATTTATATAAAGAGTGAATTTGAATTTATCCATCGGGCAGAAATCCGAAATCGAAAATCCCAATTCCCAAATAAAAAAGATATGTCAGAATTAACAGTAGGAACCAGGTACGCCAAATCATTGATTGACCTTGCACAGGAACAAGATATTGTTGATGTGATCAAGGCCGATATGGATCTGTTTTTACATACCCTTAAGGCAAGCCCCGAACTTAAAGCTGTTTTAAGTAACCCGATCATCGCCCACATCAAAAAAATAAAGATACTGGACGAGGTATTCGCGGGAAAGGTGAACAAGGCTACTATCGCGTTTTTTAAACTGATGGTTAATAAAGGCCGTGGTGAGGTTTTATATACTACCGCGCTTGAATACATTAACCTGTATAATATCAAGAGGCATATCACCAAAGCAAAAGTTGCTTCGGCCACCGAGCTTTCTGCAGCTAACAAACAAACGCTGGTTGCCGAATTGCAAAAGACAATTGGCGGCACAGTAGAACTGGAAGCTAAAGTTGACCCATCACTGATTGGTGGCTTTGTGCTAACCGTTGGCGACAGGCAGGTAGATACCAGCATTGCAGCCAGCCTGAGAAAATTAAAGAAAGAATTTGCCGAACAGGCAGTTTAATATTAACACTAAAACTCTAAATAAATTTTAAACAATGGTAGAGGTAAGACCAGACGAAGTATCGGCAATTTTGCGTCAGCAATTGGCAGGCTTCAAGTCAGAATCTGAATTAGAAGAAGTGGGTACTGTACTCCAGGTGGGTGACGGTATTGCACGCGTTTATGGATTGACAAAAGTACAATCAGGAGAGCTTGTAGAATTTGGCACAGGATTGCAAGGTATCGTGCTTAACCTTGAAGAAGATAACGTGGGTGTGGTATTGTTAGGTAAATCTGACGATATTAAGGAAGGTGATACCGTAAAACGTACCAACCGTATCGCGTCTATCAACGTAGGTGAAGGTATGTTAGGTCGTGTTGTGGATACCCTGGGTAACCCAATTGACGGTAAAGGCCCAATCACTGGTCAAACTTACGAGATGCCATTGGAGCGTAAAGCACCTGGTGTAATCTATCGTCAGCCGGTAACTGAGCCTCTGCAAACTGGTATCAAAGCTATCGACGCGATGATCCCTATCGGCCGCGGACAACGTGAGCTGGTAATCGGTGACCGCCAGACTGGTAAAACCGCTGTTTGTATCGATACCATCATCAACCAAAAAGAATTTTATGATGCCGGTCAGCCGGTTATCTGTATATATGTAGCTTGCGGTCAAAAAGCAAGTACAGTAGCTAACATTGTACGTACACTGGAAGAAAATGGTGCTATGCCATACTCTATCATTGTAGCTGCAAACGCTTCAGGATAACGGCGCCATGGCCTACACTACCATCGTAGCTGCATCTGCCTCTGAACCGGCTCCGCTGCAGTTCTACGCTCCGTTTGCAGGTGCTGCCATCGGTGAGTTCTTCCGTGATACCGGCCGCCCGGCGCTGATCATTTATGATGATCTGTCTAAACAGGCTGTTGCGTACCGCGAAGTATCCCTGCTGCTGCGCCGCCCACCGGGCCGTGAAGCTTACCCTGGTGACGTATTTTACCTGCATAGCCGTTTGCTGGAGCGTGCCGCTAAAGTGATCGCTAAGGATGAAATAGCCCGCCAGATGAACGACCTGCCGGATTCTATCAAACACCTGGTAAAAGGTGGTGGTTCCCTGACCGCATTGCCGATCATTGAAACACAGGCCGGTGACGTATCTGCTTACATTCCTACCAACGTGATCTCTATTACGGATGGTCAGATCTTCCTGGAATCCAACCTGTTCAACGCCGGTATCCGTCCTGCTATTAACGTGGGTATCTCTGTAAGCCGCGTAGGTGGTAACGCACAGATCAAATCCATGAAGAAAGTGGCCGGTACCCTGAAGCTGGACCAGGCGCAATACCGCGAAATGGAGGCCTTCTCCAAATTCGGTGGTGACCTGGATGCGGCTACCAAAGCGGTACTGGACAAAGGCGCCCGTAACGTGGAGATCCTGAAGCAGGCTCAGTTCAGCCCTTATTCAGTGGAAAAACAGGTAGCAATGATCTACCTGGGTACACAAGGTTTGCTGCGCGAAGTACCGGTAAGGAACGTACGTGCCTTTGAAGAAGCTTTCCTGCATGAAATGGAAGTACGCCTGCCTGAAGTGCTGGCCGAATTCAAAAAGGGTAACCTGGCAGATGATGGCGTCAAAAAGATGGTGACCTTGGCAAATGAGCTGAAGCCACGATTTGCATAAGTAATAAGGTAATTTAGCATAAATGAAGATCCCGGTCAATTGGCCGGGATCTTTGTTTTATGCGGTTATTTACCTTCTGCGTACTTTTTAAAGTTGTTGAGCACCGATTGGGTAAAATCTTTCTGGATTTCAAGCGGGGTTGCTGTTTCCGGTACAAAGGTTTCTGCTACGGTAGTTTTATTACCGTCTGCTGTGAATTTGATGGAGGATGTTCTGCCATCAGATACAATGTATTCAATAAGCTCATGGGGTATGATCCTGCTGTATGTGCCGCTATGGTCAAATCCAACACTACCGTCTTTAGTTTCCATTCTGAAGGAAAAGGTGCCGCCTTCTTTTAGATCGGCTTCAGCGCCTGGGCAGTGCCAGTTATCGTAAGGGGCGTTCCACTGCATAATATCCGCAGGGGTTGTCCATAATTTCCAGACTTTTTCTACCGGTGTGTTTACAGTAGTTTCAACGGTGAAGATGGTTGTTGGGTTGCTCATAAATTTTTCAGGTTCTTTATCAAATTTATCAAAAGGGTTTCGCATGCGATAACTTGATTGTGAATGATCTTATCTACTGCCCAATTCCCTCCATTTTCCCCGACCCTTTTCCGCCTTTCACCGCTCCG
>Ga0102588_1002420_pt1 | contig 10709 bp, 17 predicted proteins | sample AraplaMF_Col_mMS_FD_76854 | JGI IMG/M metagenome (GOLD analysis project Ga0102588, IMG submission 76854) | Arabidopsis root microbial communities from the University of North Carolina, USA - plate scrape MF_Col_mMS (SPADES assembly) (version 2) | ecosystem: Host-associated > Plants > Roots >...
GGATCCATTCGGTCCTCCTGTTCACAATGGGACTACCTTACCGAATGTCGTGACCCGATTCCACGTGAAAGCAGGGCGGTTTGGGGCCACTTTCGTGGGGGAGTTGCACTGGAGTCGTTCCGCGCTTGAACCGCGTCTGTGCTGGGGATAATGACTGAGTGCGAATACGTCCGCGGCAACGAGTGAATTGAACCGGGATTGTTCCGTGGGCGAAGAGGATGACGTCATGGAGGTCAATGAAGAGGCCAGAGTCGGGATTGCAGAGCACACCCGCTACAATCAGAGGTATCCTACTTTCGCGCGTTTCATAGGGGCGAACTTCGCATACGCGCGATTACAAATTTTCGAGGGCATCAATTCACGCTTTTTTGCGGTGTTTGCAAGCCTTGACATCGGCAAAAGCATTACCTAATCTGGCATCACTGTCTGGACCCGCTTCCATGAACATCGTGTTCTCAATGCGGCGGTGGCGGCGATAGCGCCCGTTGCAGTCGTGACCTGCCTGTCCCAAGTGTCTTTGACGTGGCCTGCGGTTCTGGCCTGTGTGTGCCTGGCTTGTCAGCGTTTGCGGGCGAAGCGACGGCACATTTTCCATTCCGATCATCTCAACGTAGAAATCCATCGTTTGCGCGAATCAGCATTGACGCTGTTCGCTCTCTTTGACGCATCGAGCGTCCTATTGTGCCGGGCTCGACCTGGCGCACCGGAACCGCTACGCCGTTCCATGAACTCATTCGCTTTCCTTCCGTCGTCCGGCCACCGCTCGCGGTGTCCAGTTGCCATGAGGTCTCCAGAAGCCTCGATCAACCGGGTACGGGCGTCATCACGAAGCAGCCTGGTGGCAGGGCTGGGGACAACCGTGAGAAGGAGGCTTCTCGTTTGGGCCAAGGAGGATTGGCCAAACACCTCTGTCTTCGCTGCGCTCGCGCGGCGGGGCCCGTTCAAGTAGCGGGGAATGGCGGAGCGGACGAAATTCGTTCGCCGTTCGCATGAGCATTTTCAAGAAAGCCGCGCCTTCGGGCAAACACCTGTTCATCACGCCATCCAGAGCTTGGGACGCCTGGATGTGCAGTAGTGCTCCTGCGTCTCGCGGCCTTGGCCGGCTCCAGACTCGCATACCTCAGCCAACGTCGGTGTGTACCAGGCAGTGGTACCACCAATGGAAATGCATCAACCGATATTTCGCAGGCGGGGAGCGATCGAAGGCGTTCGCCCGTTATGAGGGCTGTCGCTATCGGCAGCATGAGCAGCAGGATTCGACGCAAGGAGAACTTGGTTATGGCGAATAACAGCCAATGGAAGTCGGAGCTCAGCGCGATCATTCGCGCGAACAACGATGGCCACGCGGTGCGCGACAAGGAGATTTCATTCAGCACTCGCAGCGCGCGCCGTCAGGGCCTATTTCGTATCTTTTCGCTGCTGCGCAGGCTGGGGTTCCAGCTCTCGCCACGAAATCTGAACTCGAAACATATTAAGGTGCTGATGGCGTATTGGACTGCAACGCCGATAAGTGAAAGTGGACTACGATCGGGCAGCACCAGGTGCGACTGGCCGCCTTCAGCATATAGCTCGGCCTATATCCAGCAACAGATGAGTTTTCTTAGGGTGTTCTCCAGTTGGATCAAGAAGGACGGCCTCGTGCAGGCGGCAGAGAAGTATGTAGCCGATCCGGCGCTGGTGCAACGGTGTTACTGCGCGACGGACGATAAGGGGTGGGAGCATCGCGGTGTGGATGTGCAGGCCAAGATTGAGCAGGTACGCGCCATCGATCCGTATGTGGGCGTCCAGCTGCAGATGATGCGCGCATTCGGTTTGCGTCGCAAGGAAGCTGTGATGTTTAGTCCTGTGAACGCCGAGGTGCCGGCGCAGGCGATACCGGCGGGCTACTCTGATGGTGATCGCTTCCTCGCCTTTCTTCGCATTAAGCGCGGGACCAAGGGCGGGCGACTGCGCTACGCAGCGGTTCGAAGCGCAGAGCAGCGCGCGGCGTTGGAGGAAGCGAAACTCATTGCCCATGGGGCACGCGGTCACATTGGGCGCCCGGGGCTTACCTTGAAGCAGTCCCTTGACCTCTTTTCCAACGTAGTACGCCAAGTCGGATTGACAAAGAAGGAGCTTGGGGTGACGCCGCATGGCCTGCGCCATCAGTTCGCGGGCGATCTCTACTTTGAAATTTCCGGCCTTCGCCCGCCGGTGCAGGGTGGGGAGGCTGACGTTGATCACGCAGCGATGGAGGATGCGTACCGTCAGGTGGCCCGCCAGTTGGGGCATAACCGTCCTCAGATCAGTAACGCATACCTCGGCTCGCCATGCAAGAAGCTGACGCCGGCGCACAATTTGCTCACGGAGGAGGATCATGGATGATCGGAGCAGGGCGGGGCAAGATCAGAGTGCGCATTCGACGGTGGTGGCGCGGCGCCGTTGGATTCTGGCACTCGTCTCACGCTTTGTGAACATTTTGCGTTTGCGGGGCCGGCCGGCGCATCGTGCCAATGTACGGCGTTCCCGAAAGGTCCTCCGAACACTGAGATCGTTTGGTGACCCAGGCGGTGCTGCACGGAGCTTGGCCTATCTCCGCAGAGTAGAGCCACTGATATTCGAAGAGGTCGTCATGTCTGCACTCGAGGACGCCGGTGTCCTGGTGCTGCGCAGTTGCCGATATAGTGGCGATGGCGGTGTGGATGGTGCATTCTGGTGTCCGGAAGCAGGGTGGATGGCCGTCCAGGCGAAGCGGTACGCGGCGCACATTGACCGACAGCACGTCCATGAATTCGCCAATGTTGTGCGCCGCATGCAGTATGCGGGTGGCGTTTTCGCTCATACAGGTAGGAGCGGAACTGGCGTCTATGAAATCTTGCCAGGGAGTGGAATTATCATCTATAGCGGCGACCGGTTGATCGAACTGATCAAAGAACGGAAGCTGGCGCATTGGAGGTTAACATGACGATCTCGGCGATGAGGCACTCTGAAGTGGGTGGAGCACGCTCCACCGCGTACACTGTGATTTGCAAAAGTGGTGAGCGTGGCCAAGAGTTCAGCGATCCACGGCTTGCCGCCTTGGCATTTCTTAGGTCGAAGGATCAAGATCGTCCATTCGTCTTACGGCATCGGGGTGGTGTGACGCGCGTGATCGCGTCGGCAAAAGCCGGAGCCAAGTGCATCGAAGAGCATGCGGCCGACGAAAAGTTTCATGCGGCGTATGATGCGTTGGCGAATGGTGACGGTTCTCTCGACGGAAACGTATGGCCCAATTGTTAGCGTTGGGCGATTCTTGTAAGTAAGGAAAGAAATGGAAGTCAGTTGTGTTTTGTGTGATACGCCAGAGGCATGGTGCATCGTGACGGATCATGGGAAGCGCCACAACATCAATTGTTCGTCTCCCCGGTGTGGTAAGTACATAATCACCGACAATGCAATGCGACGACTGGTAACTGGCGGGCCGCAAAGGAGCGTATTGATCGAGATGGTGCGACGCGCGAACCTGAACTCAAAAGTGCTTGAGATCTATGTCGCGGGAGACGGCCTTTTACAGGCAACAGAGCTTCCCTGGGCCTAACTTATAAACCTGATCGCTGGCTGGTGTATCAATCGCGATAGACGAAGGAATCGTCTTCCTGACTGGCCTTGTCCGCCATGTTATTTCCGAAGCTGTTGTCCGTCTTGGGCGCCGAAGTACGCGGGTTGAATCGCTCGCCATCGTCAGGTTTTTGAAGCACCATTAGCCAAGCACGAGCCCACTTCAATGAGGCGGCCCGTCTTTCAGAGAGTGGGGAGGAAACAAAGCGTTCGAGCGCCACACTTGATCGAAATCGAGCGTATGTCCGCTTGCTGTAGCATGTGGCCGCATAGTAGATCCTCATGCGGACTAGCCTATTGACTTTGGACGTGAACATCTTGATAAAAATCAAGGTTATATGCCGTTCCCGCTCACCCAGTGCATTTTCTCGATAGACGCGGTTAGGGGACTTCATCCAGTGCTGTTCGTTGGTATTCGCTTCGTCCGCCGATGTTCTCAAGCCCAGCGCAAATGGTAGACTAGGTCAGACGTAATATTCTTTCTTACTGCGGGACGTGCTATGGCTCTCTGGCAATTCGACTTCTATTTCATTCCGATTGGCGCTCACCTTCCGGATACTACCGGCGAAGAATGGGACGAGCCAGGACTCGCGCTGTCCAAAGTGCGCACTGTGCAGGAAGCCTTGGCGTACTATTTCGGCCCGCCCTGGGTAATGTTAGATGATTGGTTGGTCTTTGGGCCAGAAAACGGAAATCGGGTTGATGTTCACTTTGACGACGATCTTTCGGCAAGCATATTTGTCCGATGCGACATTCGGACTGAGGCTCCCCAGTTCCTGGCATTGATCGTTGAGTTGGCACGCAAGGTCGAATGCGAGTTCTATTCGGCGGACAGTAAGGGGCTGATCTCCGCCGATTTTCAAGCGTTGACACGTGAATCCTTCGCTCGACGAGAACGGTTGCCCCGATATTGAATTACAAATACGCGATGGTGACAATGCTGCGGGCTTTGAAGGTTTAGCAGATCGCGGAGTCGTCTGCTGAGCTTGCAGGTTCTTGTGCTCGCTGATATGCGTTTTCGTTGAACCGTGCCGGATCCGACCTTGAACGTCCAAGGTGCTCGTGCAAGAATGAGGATGCTTACTGTGAGAATCGCTCTCACAACGCTCTTGCAGCGCTCCATCGCGGAGCTGCTTCGAGATCCTCCTGCAGAAATGCCGAAGGCGTTGCGGTCGTTACCCGTCCTCATATAGCCAGGATTGCTCCTGGTTTTTGCCACTTTATAGTGGTTGTTTCCCGCCTGGCTACGGCCAGGTATAGAAGGTATGGCTAGCGCCGCACCGTGGGAGGCAGGCTTCCTCATAGCTTCCAAGATTAAGGCCCTGAATCTTTCGATTCGTGGGCCTTATTTTTGCCCGTATCGGGCGCAATCCCTATGTCGCAAAGACGACATGGTTCGGGGACACCAGCATCCCCGGCCGGGGCATGCTGTTTCCTCGTCGTTTTTAGGAGAAGCGTTATGTCTCAGACGATCAATCAAGCAGTGCAGTACGGTTCGTTGTGCTTTTTGCTGGGGGGATTGGCCGCGCTGCATCAGGCGCCGATGAAAGGTTCGGTGTTACGGCAGGGGACTGTGGTGGGCCAGGATTGTTGTACACCGACCAGAGGCGCCGCTGCGCAGTGTTGCGTTCTGTTGCAGCCACAAGTACGTCATCCAATTCACAGCGTGGTGCATGCATTTCGTTGTGCCATTCGCGGATGGAGGCAATGATGGCCGGCTATGTCTATTCCGGCTCTTGCGTCGAGCCCGGTGGTTTTGCACTTGCCGATGTCACGTGTAACGACATCTGCCCGCAGTGCCAGAGTAACAAAGCGGAGTACCGATACTGGGAAACGAACGACGGTGGTTGCATCAATCGCCATTGGCGTGTTCGATGCCCGGATTGCGGGCACCGCGACAGTGACCCTTTTTCGGAAGACGATTATGTGATTCCGGAACGGCATTTGTGCGGGCACGGCGATGACTAGGCAACTGTTTCTCGAGTCGAGCAAATGTCCCCGGTGCTGGCGACGGAACGCGCGGTATCGCATTTGCTGGGAGGACGATGCGCCCTGCAATGAGTTCCTATGGAACGTTTGCTGTTCCGATTGCGGTCATCTAGACTGCGACCCGTACTCCGTCCGCTTCCACGACGATATGTTGCTCGGCGTGGAAAACGATCCCTTAGAGTACGCTAGGTTTGTGCCATGCCCTTCATGTTCGTTTGAGCGAGCGGTGCGGCGAAGCTGGGAGGCGGTGGAGTTCGGTGTCGCAAATGGTCACTGGAATTTGCGCTGTTCGGCGTGCGGTTTTTACCAAAGTGATCCGTTCCTGGAAGACTGGGATCGGATTAAATGTGAGAAAGAAGCAAGGTGCGATTGACGGCGAGAGCCTTGAATCGCCCGTCGTCAATTATCCGCCTTGGCGGGAGCAGGCAGCTCCCGCATGGGGCTGGTGCTTCCGCCTACTTTTTGGAGAGCACCATGGAAAATTTGAATCGTCGAGGAAGCAGGAAAGAGCGGTGGACGAGCCGCGAAGAGGAACGGGTTTGGATTGGATTTTACCGGAGGGTTGGTGATCCGGAAGTCGCCTCTGACCTGATCGAGCAAATGGAGGCTGACAGCGAAGTCAAGACCCAACATCTGGGACTTTACTTGCGCTGCAAACAGTCACTACGGCGAGAAAGGGCCAGGCGTGCGCGAGCCAAAGCGATCGCGCATGCTGTGGAAGCGCTGCTGCGGTTCTTGGTGGTTGCACCAGCAGGGCGGTTGGTCGGGATTTGGAACTTCATCGGCGCGATTTGTATGCACTGGTTCCCGCAACCAGATGAGCCGGCCGTAAAGCAGATGCGGAAAATTCGCAAGGCAGGTGCCGCTACGAAGTCAACCCGCGTCGAAGTCCAGCAGGAGACGACTGAAAAGCAGGCGTGATTACGCGGCGCCAGTGCCGGTACAACGAAGCAGAGCGTCGTCGATCAGTTGGTGCAATGCCACAGTGTCCTTCGACGTTCCCCAGTAATAGCGCTTGCAGCGCTTGACGTACGAATGAAGGTCGTCGAGATTCCTGATCCCTTCCGGTGCAAAGCCGGTGATGTGGGTGAAGTGCTCGACTTCCTTCGAAGTCAATCGAACGTGTTGTCCCAATCGCAGCATATGGTCTTGCCTCCGCGGCAGTCTCCCCAGTGAGCGTAGTTGGTGGAAGTGGATGAGCTCCAAGCCAACGCGCTATTCATGATAAGCATGGAAAACCCGGCGTTCAACTGTGCGCTTTTCTTTTGCTTGTACTTGGAAGCCGGTGGGACGATGTCTTTATGCGCGGTCGAGGATGCACAACGTGTTTGTATGTGGAGGTCATCATGAGGTCAGACTGTTCTGTATTAATCGAAGCGGCGATGCGCGCCGCGGATACCGCCTGCAGTGATCCTGTCGTGGTTCAGTTGGAGGCGTTGCGCCCGGGATGCCGCCTGCAGTCGAAGGACGGCACGCCGTTTATCCGCACCAACCGCACCTGCATTTGTTTCTGCAATTTGCGGACCGGTGCATTGTGCTCTGCGCGCGACATCTGTTATCGATACGGTGGGATTGACGAGCAATCGCTGTTTTGCCCGTCGGAAGAGGTGAGCCATGACCTCGCTGCCTGACTCCGTTTCGTGGTCGTCAATTCCCGAACCCGTATTCGCCCTGTTCGATGGCAAGCGGGAAGTCGAGGAGTTTGAACGATTGAAGAACGCCTATGATCCGAGCCTGCCAGAAACCGGCGAGCGGATGATCACGGCGTTTCTTGGATTCCGGGAACTTGGTTATGAGGCCTACTTCCAAGGAGTTCAGGAAGCTCCCACGTCGATCGTCGAACGGCCGCTTTTGGCCAGTATGTGGCAGTTCGGGTTCGACGTAGCCGAGTTCGATGCCGCTACCCGGCGCTGTCAATGTGACTGCGACAAGCGCTACGTATGGGGGCAAGGATATGGAAAATGTCCTCGTATCCCGCAAGGAAATCCCAAGTCAGCATCGCGGGTATAACAGAGTCCTCGTTGCGCCATTTTCCCTCCTTCGGGAGCGTCGATGGCGCTTTTTTATTCAGTTATCAGATATAAAAGCCGTGAACGCTGTGCGGGAGTTCCGACGCCGCGTCACATAGAACTGAAGGTGCCAATTGTGGACTGGAGTAGGGCACCGCAACTCGTTTTATGGCCGTCATATGCCACGGGAATCCCACCAATCGAGTGCTCGGAACTGCCTTCGATAATTACGCACACGCCATGTCCAGGCAATGGGCAACTGCACTGATCCCCAACCCGGGCCACGGCGATGCCATCGACGGTGAACCAGGTCGCGCTGACGCTGACGACTGTTCCGCCATGCGAAGTGGGGTCATTAAGGCGAATGACGTTCGGCATATTCAGGTTTCGCTCGATGGAACGGCGCCACTATTCAATAATGTTGGCGGCTCCAGAGTGTTGGGTTGTTCTGCATACCTCACTAGGCGCCACACTGTATTGGTGCTGATTTCAGGATTCGTCCCTCTTACACGCTCCATGAATGACAAGTCGCGCTTGACGATTGCAGGAGGCATTGCGGAGCCTTGATGTAACAGTCGAATACTGCCGTGAAGATCGGGTTCCGGGCATTGCCAGTAGCCGGACTGTGGGCACACGGCGCCTGTCATCGCAAGTTCTCCAAGAGGCAGAGGCTGCGTGTTGCTCGTTCGAGGCGACGGCTTGATATCTGATGGGGTGCCGCCGCCTTCTGTTGGGCGCAACCGCAATGTACCGAGGATGCTTTCCCAGAGTTTCAGCATTTCCTGGTCGCTCAAACTGGCAGGGCTTGGCTCGACGCCCTGTCCATACTTTGCCGATTCTAAATCGAGGCGTATTTGTGGCTGCAACACTTCTTGGCGTTTTCCTGGAGATTCCCAAGTGAACAGATGCCCCTTATATCCTCGATCGTTTGGAGCAGTAATCAGCCACTGTTGGCCATTTGCGGCACCCACTGGTCGGTCCCCTTCCTTAATCGTGTGCAGGCCACCTAGCGTCGCTCCAAGGACGCCGAGTCCGCTAAATACGCTAGGCTTACGCGAAAGTAGAGATTCTGGCGGATCGCCTTCGTTGACCGCCGTGCTTATGTCGAAGGTGATGTCTCGTCTATCTTGGAACTCAAAGAAAAGATCGGCGCTCTCTGGGTACGCGCCGTCGAAGTCGAGAATAATGGCGTTTGGTAAACAGAATCCGGCCTTCGTTGGTATTTCGTTGTTGAATGGCTGGAGTTGTGCGATGAACCTTTTCATCCACTCAGCGCCTTCCTCGATTTTGGGGCCACTGACGATTCTTCGGAAAAGATAACGCTTCCCATCTAACCAGCGATAACCATCGACGATTGCTTCTCTGCTCGTATCGTGCTTCCAGTAACTGAGCACTCTGCTTTGGTCTGTCGGCTTTAAGACTTTGACTAAGAGGGGACCGTTACCATTATGCTTCAGGCCACTCATCTTCTGTTCGGCAAGCGCGACTTCCTTTTGAAAGGCTTCCAAGGGTTTTGATTCGAATTCGATGTCCGTGTAAGCGTAGCTGAACCGCCCGCCCGTATATCTCGCAGTTTCGGGCAGATCTATAAGGTACCGGCCCACACAGTGGGTAACGATTTTCTCCGGAGTTGGATGCGTCATAGTTTGCTCTCTGGCGGTTGCTTTTGAAAAATTACCGATCGAAATACAAAGAGCCAGGGCTTGGGCCCAGCATAGTATTTGTCGCCTACGGTTGTTCGGTTGATTCATGTTATTCCTCGGACACGTTATCCAGAATGCCTGACGCCAGGGTCAGTTTTGCAATAGCATAAAGCGTCAGACCGGCAGTGAAGTCATTCCCGTAGCTGCCCTGGTGGTCATAGCTTACATGTCCTTTGGCCTTGCCTTCATGGCGGAATATCTGTTTGACATAAGGCTTGGGTGCCTGACCTGAAAACTCGGGTACGGTGCCATCACCTGCCAAATTTTGGCCCTCAATCTCGAGTGTGCAAATCTCATCACCGAACTTGACCTTGACGGCTCCGTTTTGGTCGTCTTCGATCAGTTCACCACGTGAATAGTCTGCGATCGGTAGAGATGCCTTCCAACAGACCTCGCCCCATGCAGGTTGCTTGGGATCAGCGGCATAGTACGCGAAGCAATTGCTGTGATACTGCCCTTTGAGCGACTCATGGAACTTCCTTACGACCTCAAGCTGATCAATATATGCCGAGAAGTCCGGGTCGACTCGCATGTCATTTGTTTTCAGCGTGCTTTCACTGTTGCTGGACTTTTTCGATTTGTCGGGATCGATCAGCTCAGACTTGACCAGGCGCCACCAATCGTCGTAGTTTGGATATATGGATTGATACGGATCGCCTTCGCCTAAAAAGCCAGCCGTAGACCTGTCGCCGTCTTTGCCGAGATAGCGAGCTCGCAACCAATGCGCCGCTCCCTCAGGCATCTTGGCTCGGTATTCAGAAGTTGGTAGCAACTCCATAGGACCAGGAGCTTGCGTCAGTACAGCGGTAGCTTCGGCAGCGTTGCGACCTAAAAGGACCTGCTCAACACCTTCGAACCCTGCGCGCATTCGCTTGTATGTGGCTGGCGCACCGATCGCAGGCATTACGCCGTGTAATACGCCGAGGACTTTATCGGACTGGCCTTGTAGCTGGGTACATGCGCGTGCAATCAGCCCGCCCATCGAGTGTGTAATTAGGATGACTTTGTCGCAATCCTTCTTTAGTGTCTCTTTATAGAAGCTCGTGATGGCATCGATTTTATCCACCAGCCGTTGAACCGAAACATTGTTCGATTGGAGCCAGTTGTAACCAACGGCATGAACCGGATACGCGGCGTTAGCAAACTTTTTCAACTCAGAATCTGTCAGCTCTTCAAAAGTCTTCTCTGCGCCGAACTGATTTGCAGACTGCTGCTCGAAGACCAATCGCTTCCATGCTTCGTCGGGAGTGCCGTCTATCGTCAAAATGTCGTGAAGACGTTCCTGTAAGGTGTTAAGGATGCCGCCATAGCTATCTTTATGAAGCTCCCCCCAACCAAAGAGGCGCGCAAGCTTCTCAGGATCCAAATCTGGGGCGCCTTTGAGTTGACTCTCAACTTTGCGCGTCAGTGCGACCGGACCTTCGTCATCGAC
>Ga0102588_1002423_pt1 | contig 10703 bp, 10 predicted proteins | sample AraplaMF_Col_mMS_FD_76854 | JGI IMG/M metagenome (GOLD analysis project Ga0102588, IMG submission 76854) | Arabidopsis root microbial communities from the University of North Carolina, USA - plate scrape MF_Col_mMS (SPADES assembly) (version 2) | ecosystem: Host-associated > Plants > Roots >...
GAAACTAGCACTCGCAATACAGCAAGCAAGAGAAGTCTCTGTCACATTCGGAGCAACCGACAGGCATTGTCGTCGGCGGACCGCGGTCCGCCTATTCCATCGAGAATCTTCAATAGCGGATCACCGGAAAGCATTTCAGGATAGACAGCGTCTACCACAACCGCATACCATCATAACGGGCAATATTGTAATGTTCGTTCAATAGTTGTGATTCTGCGCTAACTGTGGCAATCTTTACTTTCAAAGTGCTCCTGGGGAATTGTGGGGTCTGAGCGATGAAGTCTGCTGCCTTGCTGATCGGATTATGCCTCTATCCGGACAGCCTCATGGCGCAGTCATGTCCGCCGCTGGTCGTCTACCAGATGCAAATGCAGGGCGTCCCACCGCAGGGTCCGCGCGCGTGCGTCACGCAGTTTGGAATATGCCCGGGCTTCGGTCCGCCCTCCGCCTACTGCACCTGCAACGTCTATGGGCCCGGTCCAGGGAATACTTCAGTGAGGTGAGGGACATCGATCTGATCAAACTAAAGGAACTTATAGATCAACCGGAACACGCGACGATCACTGCCGAGAAATACGGCCCGTTTTTCTTCGCACTCGTCTTCATGTGTGTTATTCCGACCGGTCTCGTCTTCTTGTATCGATACCTGTTCTCCTCGACGAGCAACAGCGAGATCAAGAAGGGGCTCTGCACCGATTTTCGGATCTATTTTCATGTCGTAGTGGCGTGCGGAGTAATCTGCACCGTTCTCAGCACTGCTTGGTGGATCTATGCGAGTTATCGCTACAACGAACAGAGCCGCGAAGCCTTTGAGGGCCTGCGAAGCAACATTGCCGCGCAGGAAACAGCTATAAACAATATGAAGAAAGAAGATGCGCTCCAAAGCTATACCGCGATTGGCAGCATCGAGGATATCCAGACCCCGATCTGCAATTCGACAACGTTTTGTTCGAACCGCAAATCTACTTCACCAAATCGCCTTACGGAAGGAATAGCTGGATTTTTCTGATCATATCGAAAACGCCGCTAGTGGCTCAGCAGATCAATAACTTCATGATCAAGCGACAGACGGCGGCCATGACCCCACCTGATTACTTATACGCCAGACTTCGCCTGGGACCTGGGGCCGGGATCTGGATGTACAAGATTGAGAAAGCAGACGGAAAGATATCCATCGTGCCCCAACAGCAGTAAGCGTGTACGGATTTTTGGGAAGTGCGATCCACGACAACCGATGGATGTTTACGATCCTGGGCGCCTACAAACGTAGGTGGGCACCGTGTGTCCAGGCCCACGAGCCTGGTCAGGGACAGCTCCCTTTGGATCGAGTATGGCCCCAGGGATTGTGGTTCCTGTCGAGAGGCGCAGACCGCACTCCGCTATATAAGGCCGATTTGGGCGCTGCGCCAGAGGGCCGGCGACGCCGCCCCTATTTAATTGAGTTCGGCGGGCGCACGGCCGTTCAGCTTGTCGGTGATGCTGCGGATACGGCTCGTCACCTCACCCAGGGCCGCCGCAAGGCCCTCCTCGGTGCGGGCGTTTGCCGCGAGAACGCTATCACTGCTGTTCCGCAACGTATCGAGTTCGGATTCAAGCCCGGCGACGCGGCGGGTGAGCTCCGAAATTTCGTCCATGACCATGATGCCAGCCATGACGGTGATGCGGAGGTCACCGATTTCGCCGAACTGCCCCTTGAGGTGCCCGACATAATTGTCGAAGCGCGTCGCGAGGTCCGTCAGGTGATCTTCCTGACCCTCCTCGCAGGCCATGCGATAGGCCTTGCCGTCGATCGTTACCGTTACCTGCGCCATGTATCGCGCCTTTCTATCGGTCCAGAACCGCGCGGATCGTCTCCATGGCCGTCACCAGCCGCCGCGAGACCTCGCGATTGACTTCCTCGAGCCGGTTCGCACGGAATTCGGCCTGGTCCAGTTCCTGGGCAAGCTTCGAGCGGTCGGCATGAATACGACGTACCTCGCCTTCGATTTCGCCCTGCTCCCGCTGGTGCTCGATGCGCATCTCGACTGCGTTTTCAAGCCCGGAGATGGCTTGCCTGAGCTCGTTGAGTGCTGCTTCCATTTTGCCTGTAGGCGTCATGTCTCTACCGGTTCCCCGCACAAGACCCGCGAATCGGCGCCCGAGACCGATCCAGTATTTCCAAAAGGATACGCACCTCGCCAACGGCACGTCAATAAAGCTGGCCGTGTGGCTACAGACCTATTCTGTGGATGACGAAAATCAACTGCCGCCTCAGCGCCTATTCAACTTTTGTAAAAATCGATGATCAAATGTCTAAAATCGATTGGAGAGGCCTCCGGACGGCCTTCCATTTGTTGACTTGGCCGTTCCAACTGCTATGTGTCACCCGCTCTCATTGATGGTCTCCCCAGGCTCGAGGCCATCCCCCGACACCCGGAACCCGTGGAATAGCCATGACCTCTCCTGAACAAAACGACCGGATGGCAAATGCGATCCGTTTCCTCGCCATGGATGCAGTCGAAAAGGCAAACTCGGGGCATCCCGGCATGCCGATGGGCATGGCTGACGTAGCGACGATTCTCTTCACGAGGTATCTGCGGTTCGACCCGAAGAAGCCGCATTGGCCGAACCGCGACCGCTTCGTGCTGTCGGCCGGCCACGGCTCGATGCTGCTTTACTCGCTGCTCTATTTGACCGGCTACCCCGACATGACGATCGAGGACCTGAAGCAGTTCCGCCAGCTCGGTTCGAAGACCGCCGGCCATCCCGAATACGGTCATGCGACCGGCATCGAAACGACGACCGGCCCGCTCGGCCAGGGCATTGCTAATGCCGTCGGCATGGCGATCGCCGAACGCAAGCTGCGCGACGAGTTCGGCTCTGAGCTTCAGGACCACTACACTTATGCCATCTGCGGCGACGGCTGCCTGATGGAAGGCATCAGCCACGAGGCGATCGCACTTGCCGGTCATCTGAAGCTTAACAAGCTCGTTCTCTTCTGGGATAACAACTCGATCACCATCGACGGCGCCGTCTCCCTGTCGGATTCCACCGATCAGGTTGCTCGCTTCAAGGCTGTTCATTGGAACACGATCGAAATCGACGGCCACGACCAGGCTGCCATTGCCGCCGCCATCGAAGCCGCTCACAAGTCCGACCGTCCGACCTTCATCGCCTGCAAGACGATCATCGGCTTCGGCGCTCCGAACAAGCAGGGCACCCATAAGGTTCACGGCAACCCGCTCGGCGCCGATGAAATCGCGGCGACCCGCAAGGCGCTGAACTGGGAATACGAACCCTTCGTCGTTCCTTCCGACGTTCTCGACGCATGGCGCGCAGCCGGCAGCCGCTCGGTCGAAACAGTCAAGACCTGGGAAGACGGCCTCGCCAAGTCCGCGCACAAGGCTGAGTTCACCCGCCGCTTCGCCGGCGACCTGCCGGAAGGCTTCGACGCCGCGATCAGCGCCTACAAGAAGAAGCTGATCGAAACCAAGCCGACGATTGCCACCCGCAAGGCATCGGAAGACGCGCTTGAGGTCATCAACGGCTTCCTGCCGGAAACGCTGGGCGGCTCCGCCGACCTGACGCCGTCGAACAATACCAAGACCAGCCAGATGCATTCGATCACGCCTACCGATTTCGCCGGGCGCTATATGCATTGGGGCATCCGCGAGCACGGCATGGCTTCGGCCATGAATGGTGTCGCGCTGCACGGCGGCCTTATCCCCTACGGCGGCGGCTTCCTGATCTTCTCGGACTATTGCCGACCGCCGATCCGCCTGGCCGCCCTCATGGGCATCCGCGTTGTCCACGTCCTGACGCACGACTCGATCGGCGTCGGTGAAGACGGCCCGACGCACCAGCCGGTCGAGCAGATCGCCGGCCTGCGCGCCGTTCCGAATCTACGGGTCTTCCGCCCGGCAGACCCGACTGAAACTGCCGAATGCTGGCAGATCGCCGTCAAGTCGAAGACACACCCGTCCGCGCTCGCGCTGACCCGCCAGAACCTGGCGCCAGTGCGTACCGAGTACAGCGAAAAGAACCTTTGCGAACTCGGCGCCTACACGCTCGCCGGCAAAGCCGAAGCCAAGGTGACGATCTTCGCTTCGGGCTCTGAAGTCGAGCTCGCCGTTGCCGCGGGTGCAACGCTCGAAGCCAAGGGCGTCAGCGTCCGTGTCGTTTCCGTTCCCTGCACCGAACTGTTCTTTGAGCAGCCGGAAGCATACCGCAAGGAAGTCATCGGCAACTCGCCAGTCAAGATCGCCGTGGAAGCCGCCGTCCGCGAAGGCTGGGATGCCTTCATCGGTCCGGAAGGCACGTTCGTCGGCATGAAGGGCTTCGGCGCGTCCGGTCCGGCAAAGAAGGTATTCGAGCATTTCGGCATCACCGCGGACGCCGTGGTCGCTGCCGCAGAAGCAAACCTCTAAGAGAGCGCTTCGGCGCTCTCCAACTCAATCCGCAAGCCCCATCTCTAGGGAGTGAATGCACATGACTGTAAAGGTTGCCATCAACGGCTTCGGCCGCATCGGCCGTAACGTTCTCCGCGCTATCGTCGAATCCGGCCGCACCGACATTGAAGTCGTTGCCATCAACGACCTCGGCCCGGTCGAGACCAACGCCCATCTGCTGCGCTACGACTCCATCCACGGCAAGTTCCCGGCCGAGGTGAAGGTCGAGGGCGACACGATCACTGTTGGCGGCGGCAAGCCGATCAAGGTGACCGCGATCAAGGACCCGGCAACGCTGCCGCACAAGGAACTCGGCGTCGACATCGCGATGGAATGCACCGGCATCTTCACCGCCCGCGACAAGGCTGCCGCGCACCTGACGGCCGGCGCAAAGCGCGTCATCGTTTCGGCTCCTGCCGACGGCGCCGACCTGACCGTCGTTTTCGGCGTCAACCATGACCAGCTCACCAAGGAGCATCTAGTCATCTCCAACGCATCCTGCACGACGAACTGCCTCGTGCCTGTTGTGAAGGTTCTCGATGACGCGGTCGGCATCGACCACGGCTTCATGACCACCATCCACTCCTACACCGGCGACCAGCCGACCCTCGACACCATGCACAAGGACCTGTACCGTGCCCGCGCCGCAGCCCTGTCCATGATCCCGACGTCGACGGGCGCCGCCAAGGCCGTTGGCCTCGTCCTTCCGCATCTGAAGGGCAAGCTGGACGGTACGTCGATCCGCGTTCCGACCCCGAACGTCTCGGTCGTCGACTTCAAGTTCGTTGCCAAGAAGGCCACGACCGTCGGCGAAATCAACGAAGCGATCAAGGCTGCCGCAAACGGCAAGCTGAAGGGCATCCTCGGCTACACTGACGAGCCGCTCGTTTCCCGTGACTTCAACCACGACAGCCACTCCTCGATCTTCGCAACGGATCAGACGAAGGTCATGGAAGGCAACTTCGTGCGCGTCCTGTCCTGGTACGACAACGAGTGGGGCTTCTCCAGCCGCATGTCTGATACGGCTGTCGCTTTCGCAAAGCTCATCTAAGAGCGTCCCGACATGAATCGTCGAAAGCGGCTCGGGCGACCGGGCCGCTTTTCTTTTGAAGCCAAACTGACTAGCGTCATAGAGACAAGATAATGCCGGATGTTGGCTGGCGGACTCATCCATGAGAATTCTCATGACAATCATCGTTCTGCTCATGATTGCGAGCGTGCTGAGTCTCAGCCTTGTTGGCGGGCGCAACTCGAAGCAGATCGCCGAAGGGCAGCCGTTAATGGCGTCCACACGCGTCATGGGACCTCGATAGTCCGTTTGCCCGAACGATTAGACTGGCGCGCCGCAGCCGATCACCGTACTGTCCATCGAAGCTGGACGGCACAGAAGCGAAAGAGAATTTTGATGGACTACTTTACGATCGAGATCGGCGGACAGGCGATCGCAAGCTTTCGCTCCGAGAATGCCGATGATGCCGAGAATTTCTTCGAGGCCGAGGATTTCCGCGAGGATCTGACGGTTCTGCAATCGCAGGGCAAGCCGGTCTGGGACGGCGTCACGGAACTCAAGCTGCGCAAGGCGACCGCCGAAGAGGCAAGCGAAGTCGAGCACGCCTATGAGTTCGACGATGATCCGGAGCGAACGATTGACGATGAATTTGTCGTCTTTCTGATCCCGATTTCCGACATCGCCGATGACGAGGACGATGAGGACGAAGACGCCTGAGCAGCGCGATCGGGCAAGAAACCGACGGTGCGCCTCTCCATGACCGCTCATTGATTGAGAGGAAACGCGCGAGAGCGCAACTTCTGCCCTCCTATCGCCCGATTTGCTCATACACTCGATTCATGCTCCTTCGTGAGCACTCACCCGGTTTTGCCGTCAGGCACGCCAAAACAGCAGCATGAAGCCGCAAAACAGCACGGGGTCGACCGCAAGGCCTACCCATCCTGTTTGTTTTGCCGTTTACTCATAGCGGGCTTGAGTGACCACGAAAGGGCGATTGGATGGACTGCGGGACCGGGGGCGGTCTGCATTGAATTGCGGGTAAGGGGACAGGCATGGAAGCGTTTTATATCGTCGTACTGGTATCGACGACGCTCGTGCTTCTCGCCGCATTCTCCAGCCTGCTCGCCTTCCGCTTCGGCGCCCCCCTCCTCCTGCTCTTCCTCGCGATCGGCCTGCTTGCTGGATCTGATGGCCTCGGGATCCAGTTCAGCAACAATTATCTGGCCTACTTCCTCGGCTCCATCGCGCTTGCCGTCATCCTGTTCGACTCCGGTTTCGGAACGCCGGTCCAAGCCTTCAAGCTTGCGGCGATACCCTCTCTGACGCTTGCCTCGGTCGGCGTTCTGATAACAGCGGCACTCATTGGTGTTGCCGCCATGTGGCTGCTGAACTTCACGTGGCTGGAAGGCCTGCTGCTCGGCTCGATCGTCTCCTCCACCGACGCTGCCGCCGTCTTCTTCCTGCTGCGCATCGGCGGCATCAATATTCGTGACAAGGTGCGCTCAACACTGGAGGTTGAATCGGGAACCAACGACCCGATGGCGATCTTCCTGACCATCGCCCTCGTAGAGATCCTTGCCAGCGGCGAGCGCTATCACGGCATCAACATCGGTATGCTCGCCATGTTCGTGCAGGAGATGGGCCTCGGCGTCATCCTCGGTCTGCTCGGCGGCATGATGATCTCGCTGATCGTCAGCCAGCTGGAAACCGATCGCGGCCTGACCCCGATATTCGTGCTGGCCCTGGCGCTGCTGGTCTTTTCGGCGACGGGCGCGGTCGGCGGCAGCGGCTTCCTTGCCGTCTATGTCGCCGGCATCTACGCGGGCAATCGCAAGCTGCAAGGCCACGCCTCTATCAAGCGCTTCCAGAGCGGCATGACCTGGCTTGCCCAGATCATTATGTTCCTGGTCTTGGGACTGCTTGCGATGCCGTCGCAGTTTCCGGCGATTGCCGTTCCCGCCGTGCTGCTCGCCCTGTTCCTGATCTTCATCGCGCGCCCGCTCGCCATCTGGCTCTCGTTGCTCCCCTTCGACTATACGCAGCGGGAGATCGGCTTTGTCGCGTGGGTCGGCTTGCGCGGCGCCGTTTCGATCCTGCTCGCCATCATGCCCATTCTCGGCGGCTTGGAGAACAGCCAGATCTACTTCAACACCGCCTTCATCATCGTGCTCGTCTCGCTTCTCGTACAGGGCTGGACGATCAAGCCGGTCGCCAAGAAGCTGGGGCTCATCATCCCGCCGCGCATGGGTGCCGTCGACAAGGTCGAAGTCGATCTGCCGGGTGCGGCAAACCACGAGCTCCTCTCCTACCGCGTTATCAAGGACAGCCCGGTGCTTCGCGGCGAACGCATCCCGCGCTGGGCGACGCCGTCGCTCGTCATCCGCGACGGCAAGTCGATGCGTTATCAATATGCGGGCCGGCTACGCGAGAACGACCTCGTCTATCTGTTCGTCGTGCCGTCCTACTCGCGGCTGCTCGACAAGCTCTTTGCCAGCCGCGCGCCGGTGGAAGAGGATGACGCCGATTTCTTCGGCGCATTCGCGCTGTCGCCCGCCCGGCCAGCGGCCGATCTCGACGCCGCCTACGGCCCCGGCCTGCTGAACGAATCCGAGAAAGGGCTTACGATCGCCGAACTGATGAAGCATCGTCTGGGCGGCAAGGCGGATTATGCGGACCGGGTCCGTCTCGGCTCGATCATTCTCATCGTCCGCGATCTCGATGATCAGGACCACATCACCTCGGTCGGCATGTCGCTGGAGGCTGTAGAGCCCGCCACCACCCTGCCAATCTTCCTCAATTTGCACGACATTATCGATCGCATCCGCGACCGCATCAAAGGTCGCAGAAGCCGGGAAGCAGCGGCCGCGGCGGCATCAACCAAGGGCGATCAAAACCCGCAATGAGCGCCTTGCGTCTGCGATCATCCTTGCTATGGTCGCCGCATCTTTTGGGCAATAACGAACGGATTTTTCCATGCCTTCCTTCAAGACCCTCGACGACCTCAACGATGTTGCCGGCAAGCGCGTCCTCGTTCGCGTTGACCTCAATGTTCCGGTCAAAGACGGCAAAGTAACCGACACCACACGCATCGAGCGTGTTGCCCCGACGATCCTGGAGTTGTCCAACAAAGGTGCCAAGGTCATCCTGCTGGCGCACTTCGGCCGCCCTAAGGATGGCCCGTCGCAGGACCTTTCGCTGTCGCTGATCGCTCCGTCCGTCGAGGAGGTGCTGGACCACTCCGTGGCAATCGCCGGCGACTGCATTGGCGCAGCAGCAGCGGAGGCAGTTGGTGCGATGAAGAACGGTGACATCCTGCTCATGGAAAACACCCGCTTCCACAAGGGCGAAGAGAAGAACGACCCCGATTTCGTCAAGGCGCTTGCGGCGAACGGCGACATCTACGTCAACGACGCCTTCTCTGCTGCCCACCGCGCACATGCCTCGACGGAAGGCCTCGCCCATCATCTTCCCGCCCATGCGGGCCGCACCATGCAGGCCGAGCTTGAGGCCCTTGAGAGTGGTCTCGGCAACCCGGCCCGTCCTGTCGTCGCCATCGTCGGCGGCGCCAAGGTTTCGACCAAGATCGACCTCTTGATGAACCTTGTGAAGAAAGTCGATGCGCTGGTGATCGGCGGCGGCATGGCAAACACCTTCATTGCCGCCCGCGGCACGAATGTCGGCAAGTCGCTCTGCGAGCACGATCTTGCAGACACCGCCAAGCAGATCATGATCGAAGCGGCCACGGCCGGCTGCGCCATCATTCTGCCGGAAGACGGCGTCGTTGCCCGCGAATTCAAGGCAAACGCCGCCAACGAAACGGTCGCAATCGACGCGATCCCCAATGACGCTATGGTGCTGGACGTCGGCCCGAAGTCGGTCGAGGCGATCAAGGCATGGATCGAGCGCGCCAATACGCTGGTCTGGAATGGCCCGCTCGGCGCGTTCGAGATCGAGCCTTTCGACAAGGCAACCGTCGCGGCAGCGAAATTTGCGGCGGAGCGAACGAAGGCCGGCAAGCTCACCTCGGTGGCCGGCGGTGGCGATACCGTCTCGGCGTTGAACCACGCCGGCGTGGCCGACGATTTCAGCTATGTGTCGACGGCCGGCGGCGCCTTCCTTGAGTGGATGGAAGGCAAAGTGCTCCCCGGTGTCGCTGTGCTCAACAAGCACAAATAATTCAAGCGAACGAATTTAACAAATTTTACATGTAGATAGACCGCGGCGTGAAAGCTCCGCGGTCTTTTGCTCATTTGGAGTACAAAAGCCCAAACTTTCAAACGATTAAAAAAAATTCAAACGTTTCAGACAATTTTGCTGCCGTTTTCCCACCCATAAACTTCTGTTATCCGCGACCTATATCTACTGGTTGACGATTTTTTTGCTGTGGAGAGAAACGATATGAGCGAACGTTTGGAAGACATTGCCGTGCGTATGGTGACTGGTGGCCGCGGGCTGCTTGCAGCAGATGAATCGACAGCCACAATCGGGAAGCGGTTCGACACAATCGGACTTGAATCGACGGAAACGAGCCGTCGCGACTACCGCGAAATGCTGTTCCGCACCGAAGACGCGATGCGTCAGTATATCTCCGGCGTGATCCTCTACGAAGAGACCCTCCACCAGAAGGCAGCAGACGGCACGCCCTTTGTCGACATCATCCGTGCGGCCGACAGCATCCCGGGCATCAAGGTGGATATCGGCGCAAAGCCGATGGCAGCCTATCCCGGCGAAACCATCACCGAAGGCCTCGACGGCCTCGCAGACCGTCTTGCCAAATATTATGAAGCCGGCGCCCGCTTCGCCAAGTGGCGCGGCGTTATCGCAATCTCCTCCACGCTACCCACCTGGGGCTCCATGAAAGCCAACGCCCACGCCCTCGCCCGCTATGCCGCGCTGTGCCAGCAGGCCAACATCGTGCCGATCGTCGAACCGGAATGCCTGATGGACGGCAAGCCAGGCGACCACAACATCGATCGCTGCGCCGAGGTAACCGAATGGACGCTGCGCACCGTCTTCGAGGAATTGGCCGACGCCCGCGTCAGCCTCGAAGGCATGATCCTCAAGCCGAACATGGTCATCGACGGCAAGAACGCCCGCAAGGCTTCCGTCGCCGAGGTCGCCGAGCGCACGGTCGAGGTGCTTAAGCGCACCGTTCCGTCGGCCGTTCCCGGCGTTGCCTTCCTCTCGGGTGGCCAGTCCACCGAAGAAGCGTCGGCGCATCTTTCCGCGATCAACTCCGGTTATGACCTGCCGTGGACTGTGACCTT
>Ga0102588_1002424_pt1 | contig 10700 bp, 12 predicted proteins | sample AraplaMF_Col_mMS_FD_76854 | JGI IMG/M metagenome (GOLD analysis project Ga0102588, IMG submission 76854) | Arabidopsis root microbial communities from the University of North Carolina, USA - plate scrape MF_Col_mMS (SPADES assembly) (version 2) | ecosystem: Host-associated > Plants > Roots >...
CTCGCTGGTATGGAAACTTGCCGGTCTAGTTCAACTGGCAGCCACCGGAAGCGCATTAAATAGCCAACATTCGTTTTCAACTGAAGGACTGCCCGCTCTGTTCGAACAACTGGTCGTTCAGCTTCAAGACTTCCCCGCCATACCGCCGGTCTATAGACCACAAGGACAGGAGCCTTCGTTCGGGTCAGGGAATCGAGTGCGAATTGTTTGTGGACTTTCTGGTGCTGGAAAGACCACTTGGGCGTCTCACGCATCGCTGCATTGCGCTTTGAGGTGCGCATATTATGATGTTGGCGACCTTCCCGGAACCGCCCTAGCCACCACGCTCGTTCGTGAGCTGGCAGCGAAGTTCGCCACGGCTGACCGATATGGATTGCGTAAAGTCATTTTGCCCGGTGCCAGTGGCTATGACGCACTACGTACTTTCGATGCCTACCTTGAGGAGAAGGGAGAATCGCTGCTGGTAGTTCTGGACAATGCACATCGAATCCCGGTAGAGAACTTGCGCGATACGCTCAATGCGACAGCACGCATTCGTTTTATCCTGTTATGTCAACCGCATCCGTGCATCCGGGAATTGGAGGCTATCACTGGACTAGAGCGGGAGTCATTAATTGGCTGGGACCTTGATACCGTCGCGGCGGCAGTCGACGAAGAAGGAGGCTTTGGAACTGCCAACGGTTTCGAGCAACTGCGCATCTATACCGGTGGACTTCCGTTATATGTGCAAAGTGCAGCCAAGATCGCCGTTGCGGAATATGGCGGCGATATCGATGCTCTCAACTCCGATCTTCAAACTAACGAAAATATAGTGGAGACTGCGCAAGAGGTCATACTCACTCGAGTTTTCGGTGCGTTTGAAGGCCGCTTGCAAGATGCGCTCGCACTGCTAAGTGTGGCCGATGTGGGGCTAAGCCGTGAGGAGGTGACTGCAATTCTTGTTAAGTCGCTGAATGTAACTCCAAGCGGAGTAGCGTCAATGCTCAGGAAGCTACGAGCAAGTGGCGTGCTTGAAGTGTTCGGTAACCAGACGTTGAAGATCCATGATGCAGTCAGGACCATAGGACGTCAACATCTGGAGCAGATGAGCCCTCCTGTCATCAACGACTCGCTTCTTGCGTTGAAAGAGCAGCTTATCCGGAGCCTTCAGAAAAATCGTGACACGTCGAGGTTCGCTCTACTGACTCAGATTTTTATCAAGCTAAACGATGTCATGACTCTAATCGCGTTGTCCGGTGAAGAGATGTTTTATGAAATGGGTATTACCGTTGACATTCTGGAGACGTTGGAAAATGCATCTTCGTCAGAGGATTTAGATCCGATTCACAAATTCTGGGCGTTAGACGGACTAGCTTTCGCAGACATTAGAGAAGGCAATCTGGAGAAGCTCCCCCAACGGTTTGAAGCGATGGAATCCTTGCTGGTCGCGCACAAATTCGGCTTTCGCGAAGAGGTGGCATATGCGATGAAGCAAATACTATATTTCGGTTTGAAGGGGGATCGATTGGCGGTTCAGCGTCATGTCGAACAAGCCACCCCTAAACTGCCGGACGCCGAGCAGGAGCGAATCTTCGACTACAACCATGCCATTGCGTTGTGGAAGCTTAAGCGTCACCGGGATGCAGAAGCCTTATGTAAGAAAGTTGTAGATGGATATTACGAGCTTTTGGGCATCCGCCCCAATGACGTGATCGGAAAGAATTCCGACGTTCTCTGGAAGGTAATTAAGCGTCCGGCCAACGTCCAGGAACATTTAAAGCATCTTGCCGACGCATTGGAACTATATGCCTTAACGAGAGAAGCGCAGGGGGAATCTACGCCGTTCTTACGGATCCATGCCATGAAATTTTACAACATGGCAGGTGCGCCAGAGTCAATGGTGCGGGTCGGCCAGGATCTGGCGGATGAGTTTGTGGCGATGAAGCAGTACGTTGGCGCAAAGGAAGTTATGGAGCAACACGTTTTACCGGTTGTTAGTGTGGCCGGGCTCGTGAATCGATTGATCCAAGTGAGGAGCCAGTACGCGGTCATCCTAGCGCTGTGTGGACAACATAAAGCCGCAGTGATGGAAATGCAAAGACTTGAACCGTATATCGAAGGTCTCGAGTACAAACAGCGCCTGGAGATCGAGAACCAGTCGAGACAGATCGCCGGGCTTGCGTTACGCGCTTTAATTCCCAGGGCGCAGCAAACTTACGCTGCTGTAGGGAGAAACGAACAATGTCCATGTGGCTCAGGAGTGAAGTTTAAGAAGTGCCATGGTGCGGTCTAAGCGAGTTTGCTGGATTGCGATCAGTTTGATACGACTAAGGAATCTATCTTCGTGAAATTAGAAAAGATTGTGATCGAAAACTTCAAGGGCCTGCGTAATGAGGAATTCTCGCCAACGGACTTCGGCTGCTTGGTCGGCGAGAATAATGCGGGCAAGTCTTCAGTCCTTCAAGCTATTGTTATCGCACTCAATAGGCCGAGCCAGCTCTCGTCGAATCTCTTCTATGATGCGAGTAGGCCGGTAATCTTTACGTTGACCTTCAACGGGGTAACTGCGGCGCACATTGATCGATTAGCTGATGAACATCGTGAACGCATCGCATCTATTGTGACTGGCGGGGTTTTGCACTTGACGATCAGTTACCGACAAAATGAAAAGGTCGAGGTCACGACTTCGCGTCTTCTGCCCCGTGATCATCGATATCGCTCAGATGCGATCGAAGCTTGTTTTAATGGCAGACGAGGCGCGGCGACTCGAGAGGCCCTTTGCAACGCATACCCAGAATTTTCCGCCAACGCACCAGCTGACCTAGCAACGATCGGCGCCTGCAAAGCCTACCTGAGTGCTTGTATTGATGCATTGGGTGAGGACCAGTTTGAGATGGCGCCTGCTCCGCTCCCTTCAGGGATCGCGTCTTCAATCGCGGCTTTGGTGCCCGAAGCGATTTACATACCGGCAGTTAAGAACCTCTCTGACGATTTGAAAACGACTCAGTCAACTTCGTTTGGCCGCCTCTTAGCCTTGTTGCTTGACGATATGGCTCCAGACCTTGCCGACGTAACCGCTTCGCTAACTCTATTAAATCAGCTATTTAATCGAACCGTTGAAGATGGTGCTGCCGTTGATCGGCGACATGCAAAGGTGCGGAATTTAGAAACGCTTGTGCAGTCACTGTTAGGGAAGAACTTCCCAACAGCAAAGGTGGAGCTAAGTGTGCCACCGCCAGACCTCAAGAGTATTCTCAGCTCGGCACAAATATTTATCGATGATGGGTCACGAGATCTGATCGATAACAAAGGCGACGGGATCAAGCGATCGCTGACCTTTGCGCTACTTCAAGCGTATGTTCATCAAACGTCGGCGCGCCATGCAGAGGAGGTAGAAGGCAAAGGTCTCCAGCGTCCATTGATATTCCTGTTTGAAGAACCGGAGCTGTACCTTCATCCGAAGTCGCAAAAGGTCCTCTTCAACACGCTCGCGCAGATCGCAAGCGCTCACCAGGTTGTGGTCACGACGCATTCTCCGCTCTTCTTTGCGCCTGGGGTAACCGCGTCCTTTGTAAGGATCGCCAAGTGCGATGAACATCCGAAGCCAATTGGTCGACTGTTTCGGGTGAATTTTGCGCTAGACGATGAACGAGCGGAGACTTTTCGACTCGCGCGGTATGAAAATGCTGATGCCGCATTCTTCAACCGTCGCATTGTACTGTTCGAAGGAGAGTCCGACGATGCGTTTTCGAAGCATGTCGCTAAATTAATGGATTCGAATTGGGACTTCGATACTCATAATATCGGATTAGTTCGCGTGTCCGGAAAGGGCAATTTTGCGAAATTCCGTTCATTCTTCTCCTCTTTCGGTATCGACGTCAAAATTGTGGCCGACCTGGACGCTCTGTTCGATGGATACCACCATCTTGGCGCGAGCGCTGCTTGCGAAGCGGCGCGTGCACGCGCGCTTCAAACTATTGACTCTCGCATCGTAGAATTGGGTACCTCTTTCGAACCCGCTGCGCGCCAGATCAAGGACAAAGTGAATGGTGATTCATGGAAGTCCCGCTATAACCAAGCGAAAGCTACACTCCGTGAAGTTCAGGCAAACAAGCTCGTCACCGATGAACAGCTAAATCTCATAGATCAACTTTTCACCTGGGAGCAGGAAGTCGCTCGCGTTCGTGTTTGTATTGAAGACGACGTTGCTCGGTCGAGCCTGGTCCCTTGGTTAGACGCGCTTCGATCAGAAGGGATTTGCGTTTTGTCGAAAGGTGCGATCGAAGACTACTATCCCCCAGGGGTTGCTTCATCAGGTGCAAAGCCTGAAAGGGCACTTGCGGCAACGGAGAGGGTACGAGATACGGCAACCGCTAATTCATTAAGTACAGCTCTCGAACCGCAGCGAAATACCGAGCTCCACGAGATCTTCTCAGCGTTGTTCGCATAGACAGGCCAGCTCTTATATTGCGCCCATTTAATCTGCCGAACTAGCCGGCAAACGATAATGGCCAAATGCTGAGTTGGAAAACATATGTAGGGCCAGTCGAAAACAGGAACTTGGACATGGTTAAGCAATACACTCCTACCGAACGAAAAGGAATAAATTTCGTTGAAAGCAAGTTTCTTGATATGGAGTGGGTTTTTCGTGAGCAGACCATTCTAGATTTTGGAATTGACGCCCATGCGGAGGTTTGCGATGAGGGTCGACCTACAGGTAGGGTAATTGCAATTCAAGTAAAAAGTGGTGTTTCGTACTTTGAAGAAAAAACCAACACCGGGATCATTTTCCGTGGGGAAGTCAAGCATTTAAATTATTGGAAAAATCATTCGCTACCAGTGATCCTTGTGCTTTACCACCCAGTAGAGAAAAAAGCCATTTGGTGCCACATTCGAGGAGACCAGCTCGGCATTAATATTACGCCGAAAGGTTGGAACGTTGAGGTACCTAAATCTCAGTGTTTTGACGAGAGTGCTTTCGATCAATTGCGGAATATCGCTAGCCCGAATTTTCTTAGTCAAGCTAGGTATTTGGAACTGGCTCATGTGCTCCAAAGAGGGCAAGGAGCTGCGAGATTTCGTGCGCTTCTTGACGCGATGCATGTCGCTGAAAGGAGCATTGACGTAATATCTCCTTATATGGATTCCACTTTGTTCTTGGCTCTAGCATTCTGTTCGCACAGGGTCCCTGTACGATTACTCACTGAACCATATGCTCCGGCGGATGCAACCGAAGAACATATTAGCGGAGATCATAATGGTATTGAGTGGAGGACATCAAAGAGTCTACATGACAAGATCATAATTTTAGATAGATTCTTGGTCATAAATACTAGTTCAAACTTCTCCCGTTTTGGTTGGCGCGGGAGGAATCATGAAGCAGTGTATTGCTCATGCGATACTGTTGCCGTCGCAAGCGTTGTAACTAATTTTGAAAAAGTTTGGACGTCGGGAATACCCCAGGCGGCCGAGATCGATTTCTCTCCTATTCCAATGTGTAGCTAATAGTAGTTTGCATTGTGCGCTTTCGGTGTACTAAGGCGTCAACTTGTTGTTGACGCTTTTTTCGTTTGGTGAATGATGTAGCTCTGTTCCCGCGCGGATTCAGTTTTCATTGAGTTGTTCCGCCAGTTCTGTCTTCGTGGCTCTTGGTGCTACTGGAAGCTCCGACGAGACCATAAGTTCAGCCGGGGCGTGCTGGCTGTAGGAAAGCGCGCGCGAACTCCAGTTTGGCCTAACTAGTAGTGAACAGGTGAGGCCAACCAAAGATTAGTGTACGCCGAATATTGTCTTTAGGAGAAGATTGTTGTTGAGTCAAATATAGATGAGACTTGAACTCTTGTGGTGGTGGGGCTCAGCATTGAGGTTGCCCGTCGTGCACTGAGAATCAATGGTTTAACAGGTACTACTTACACAAGTCATTGATTCTATTGGAAAAAATGCTTCTGTCGTATTGATTTTGATCGTGGCCGGTGCTACCCTTTTGTGATTGATGGCTAGCGAGAAACGATGCTCGAGTTCAAGTTTCTTCGGTACTGTTGTGATGTTAACCACCGATCTCCCGTCAATCTGGCGGCACTTCGCGGGCATCAATTCAGCGTATGCCCCCGCAGAAGAATCTGTATACCTGGCTTGGAGTGAACAATGACGACTAAAAAAGGTCCGCAACCTTGGTATCGAGACCACGTTTGGCTTATTTCATCTATCGAGTCTATGGAGGATTCTCCAATTTCCGTTGAAACGCTGGAATTGTGGGAGTCGGAAGGTAGGCTGTTCAGTGTAGATGGAGCTGATGGCCGGCGGCATTATCCACATTTTCAGTTTCAACACGATGGCCAACCATTCCCAGTAATCCGTCATCTTTTGCAGATCTTGCAGCCTTGTATTGATAATTGGATAATACTGGCTTGGTTCCGGCATCCCAATTCATGGATCCTCGATGAAACCATGAGTAAGCCAACGCCTATTGCGCCCAGTGCAGCGTTCAACAGGCCGGAAGAACTCTTACGTGCAGCGGCGAATTTCAGGGGCACCTACGTGGCGTAGATGGTGCAACTCGTGCGCAAGGCAGTACCAACCTCCCCAGAAATGGCAACAACGATGCTTCACATAATTTTCACAGAGTCGAGCATTCTTCTGTCAAAGAAGAACTACCAGGACTGGCGATCCATTCAGGAAGAATTTGAGGACTATAAGGCTTCGTTGGGGCCTTGGCCGGACGCGGAGGTGGCCGCCTATTTGGACGACGAGTATTCAAGCATCGCTCCCAGTGCCCAGATACAGGTATCTGAATTCCTGAAGTCAGACGCAGTCGAGTTTGAAGTCCAGTTTTCGAAGTAGGCAATGAAGACAATGAAATTCGAACAGTACGAAGTAGTTCGCGTCCTCGAAATGCGAGCCACAGCAGGTGCACTTGATGATGCATTCAATTTGCGCGCCCCTGCCATTGGCGACATCGCCACGATTGTTGAAGTCTATACTTCGCCTCCCGGCTACGAGTTGGAATGCAGCGACGGTAACGGCATCACTCAGTGGTTAATGGCGTTTAGCCCGGAGGACGTTGAACTCGAGCTGGTGAAGCAATGAAACGCAGGCTACTAATTTTTGACCTGGACGAAACACTCGTACATGCGAGAACTGAGCCGCTGCTGCACCCAGCCGACTTTGTCTGGCAGGGATATCACGTCTACAAGCGTCCCTTCGTGAATGAGCTTCTTTCACAGGTTAGCCGTATCTATGACATCGCGGTGTGGTCGTCTTCATCGCGTGAATACGTTGATGTCGTGGTGGAGAACGTGTTCGGCACTCAAGTCGAAGTGAAATTTGCTTGGGCCATAGACCGATGCGTTCAACGAGTTCATCCCCAGTCAAACGGCTACGTCTATATCAAGGACCTGCGGAAAGTTCAAAGCCAAGGGTATGAGGTCGAACAGATTATTGTCGTTGACGACTCCCCCGAGAAGATTGCGCGACAGCCTAGGAATCATCTTGGAATTACACCCTTCATGGGAACGCAGGATGACGTAGAGCTTCTGGCATTGACCGATGATCTGCTTCGTCGCGTCGGGCAATTTGCAGTCGATGACGATTCTAATGATTTGGAGTAGTAACCATGGGACCGCATCGCGTCAACATCATCAACTTGCTAAACCTGGTTGCCTCAAAGGACCAGCAACTCCAATACATGCGGATGGCGCCGGTCAACGTCGCGTTTGAGTTAGTGAATCAATGGTTCGACGACTTCTATCACCCGACCGATGTGCACTTCGCTAGCGAATTTTCGATCGAGGAACTTAAGCTATTGAAGGACTTTGACGACCTCTACGAGACCAGGTTGCCGCTCCTTCCCGATTCGGCGGAGAAGCTGATGTCCACGCCCGCCTGGCATGAAGTTATGACGCAAGCAGGTGTGGTACTCGACGCGTGTGGTTGGCGTGGCCTGGACGCACACTATGAAGTTGAGTAGCACTAAAAATGGCCACAAGCGAATTGTGCGCAACATGGAGAAGAGCATTTTCATGCACCCAGTAATGAATAACACCAAATGGGAGGAACTCCGCTTGGCGATGTTTGAACTCGGCGAGAGTTCTCCGAAGTGGCGAACGCTCGACGTTGAAAGCGGTCATCTTTCTGAATTGGATGGCGAATGGTTCCATCACTTCCGCGCTGGGGGTTATAAGTTCATAAAATGGCTCGATATTGCGATTGAAACGCCCCAGCAAGAGCAAGCCGTTCTTACCCAACTTATGAAGGTTCACGTGCCGGGGGCACGCGTTGAGGGAGGATTTCGGATCTATGGCTACATGGATTCTGGGGCCGAGATGCATTACCTGGGATGAGCGATGCGAATTAATTTCCAACTGACTCCCCTCAAGGACGTAATCCCGTGGGGTAAGCCAAACAATCTGAGCTTATCCTGGTTTGGACTAACAGATGGTCAATATTGGATCGACCTCGGCGAGACGTCTCTGTTCGAATATAGTGAGCACGCCCGCATGGTCGGTGCAGGCCAATATTGCGATTACCAGATCGTTCGCCTTCTCGAGGACATCCTCGACATGCTCCCATCAATCATGGAGCCAGTACCGCCAGCATTGGTCCAATACCTATCAGGGGACTCTGGAGAGGCGTGGGAAGCTAGGCGCTCTCGCTGGGCGAGCGACCAGGCTAGTTGGATTGATGAGGATGATTACTGGCGACTATCTGATCTTGCTGGCTCATTGTCGCGTAACCGATTTCTTGATTCTGCATACTTGTCACCATCAGCCAATATATTGATGTGGTCCGACGAGAAGAGCGTGCACATTGAGTGGGATAACAGTCAAAAAGTCATTGATGGCGAGCTCGCGTGGACAGCAGTAAAGGGCCATTTCCACATTCCCCGCGATGAATTCATCAAGGAGGTTGAGTCCTTCCATTTCAGGCTCATCGAGCAGATGACAGTTCGCGTTGGCCAGGTTGCATCAGGAGCGCTTCCTCCAGAAATACGCATCGATCTTCAGCAGCTGCGGGCTGAACATGAGGAGCGCCGGAATGCATTTAAACTCGCCCTTAGCAATACGGTTAGCACGCCGTGGGATGAAGTTGAGCGTGCAATTTTGCTGATCTCCGCTGCCAGGAACCTTGAATCTGAATAGGAGTGCCTATGTCGCTGCGTGAAAATGATGCCTTGCCCGAATTGGTGAGTCTGGCTAATCAGCTGCCCTATGAATATGCGGATGGCGATGGCATAGACTTTGAGCCGCATGATACATTCATGTCGATCGAAGATACGGCTCACTGGTTCCATGCTTGGACCGGTAATCCAAATGCTGATGCATCGAAGTTCCGTGTGTTTGGCCAAGATGGCACAGGTGGATATGTCGCATTCTGGACAGTGCGCCCCGGTTCCGACTTGTTGGAGCAGCCGGTTGTGTTCTTGGGATCTGAAGGCGAAACTGCGGTTTTGGCTCGCAATTTCCATGACTATCTTTGGCTTCTTGCAGCCGGGATAGGTCCCTACGAAGCTGCGTCTTATCCAGATGCACCTCGCGTTGTACAGCCCGAGTTGAATTCGTTCGCTCTCAGGAACGCGCCTCCTGCCCGCGCCGCTACGCAAGTTCTGCAAGACGCGCAGGCAGAGTTTCCGTCATTTGTTCACGATATCGAAGCTCAATGCCGATAGCGGCCACCAGCTCACGTCTGGATTTACAAGAAATTTCCAATGACTTTAGATGACCCCACCCAACGCCGCGTTGTGGCTGCGCTCCTGGACTGCGACGGTTCGTGCAGAGATATCAACTTTGCGGAGAACATATCAACAACTGGAGCGATCGGCGTTCTAGAGCGTCTAGAGTCATCTTGGGCACTGACGCAAGCGATGACGGGAGACGGCAATGAAATCCCGAGCACTGCACTGCAAAGCACTCTGCGGCAATCAACTGGCTCACTGAGCACTGTCTGGAGCGGGGGACTTAACCCTGAGCATATCCAGGCTTATTTCTACTGGGTCGAGCCAGATCGAGTGTTTTGCGAACTTACCTTCTTCCCTCAGGACTTTGATAGCCAAACTTTTAGCCTATTGGGATTTCTTGCAATGCTAAGAGATCTGACCATAGCGGCGCGAAGTGATGAGTATTATCTTCGCTATGAAGATGCCTCATGGCGCCACGGGGAACACGAGAAGGATGGGGTGATTCTTTCTGATAAAGTGCTTTCGCTTTCAGCTGTGTGACGGGTCACGGCGCTTCTAACTTGAGATCGATCGGACATAGAGCAGATGCTTCCTTACCTGATTGAGAGCCGCGAGCCAACTGTTCGACTATTCGAGCTGGATGATGGCCGGTTTCAAATCCTCGATGACGCGGAAATCTCGCCGTTTCTGCCAGGGTTCGGTTACCTACTTGTCGAGAGGCGACTGGCCGACTTCTTTGTCGAGCATGACGTGCAACGCATCGTCTACGAGGATGCCGTATTGTTCGATAGGGCTTCCGGCAAAGAATATAGAACACATGTTCGAGTCCTCGTGCGGCAGTATTTCAAGCCGGAGGAAATCCATGATCTGGACCTTGAAGGACCACGTCTACTAACAATGAACGACGAATACTATTTTGTAAGCCCTGAGTTGAAGACCCTCTTGCAAAGCGCTCCCTTCGAGTATTTCTGCTTTAGCAGGGGACTAGAAGGGTTTGCAGGAACAGGAAGCTGAGAACGATTGCGACAGATGACGAATACGAATCCCA